>Ga0315289_10013744_pt1 | contig 11317 bp, 6 predicted proteins | sample YL17G11_40_MG_FD_203452 | JGI IMG/M metagenome (GOLD analysis project Ga0315289, IMG submission 203452) | Sediment microbial communities from Yellowstone Lake, YNP, Wyoming, USA - YL17G11_40 | ecosystem: Environmental > Aquatic > Freshwater > Lake > Sediment | place: USA: Wyoming | collected... | reverse complement strand
TGAGCGGGCGTACGCCCGCTCACACCCCAATATTGGTGATCCCGCACCCTAGAACCCTGGGGAGGAGAGAAGGGGATAAAATCGCAATTTCCCTGCCATTGGTAACAGGTATAATGTAAAATAGGTGATTGGCATTTGATAAGTGCCAGTCACCTGATATTAGGCAATCGAAAGGATTAAAACCATGCCAATCCCCCCTGACTACACCGAACGGGTTTACGCCGGCGTGCTGGGAAAGATCATCGGCGTCTATTTGGGCCGCCCCTTCGAGGGCTGGACCTACGAGCGGCTGATGGCCGAGCTGGGCGAGATCACCTACTACGTCCACGAGAAGCTGAAGGTACCGCTGATCGTCACCGACGACGACATCGCCGGGACGTTCACTTTTTTGCGTGCCCTGCCGGATTACGGCAACCGCCGCGACCTGACCCCCGCCCAGATCGGGCAGACCTGGCTGAACTACCTTATCGAGAACCGTGCCGTCTTATGGTGGGGCGGGTTGGGCCAGTCCACCGAGCACACTGCTTACCTGCGCCTGAAGAGCGGCATCCCGGCGCCGCGCAGCGGCTCCATCGCCCTCAACGGCAAGGTAGTAGCGGAGCAGATCGGCGCGCAGATCTTCATCGACGGCTGGGCGATGGTGGCGCCCGGCAACCCCGAGCTGGCTGCCGACCTGGCACGCCGGGCCGCCTCCGTCAGCCACGACGGCGAGGCCATCTACGGCGCACAGGTCATAGCTGCCATGGAAGCGCAGGCCTTCGTCGAACCCGACATCCACAAGCTGCTGGATACCGCCGCGGGATTCATCCCTAAAGATGCAATCATTTACCGCCTGATCAGCGACCTGCGCGAATGGCGCGCCGCCGAGGCGGACTGGCGCAAGACCCGCCTGAAGATCGTCGAGCACTATGGCTACGATAAATACGGCGGCAACTGCCACATGGTGCCGAACCACGCCCTGGTGATCATGGCGCTGCTCTACGGCGACGACAGCTTCCAAAAGTCGCTGATGATCGTCAACACCTCGGGTTGGGACACCGACTGCAACTCCGGCAACGTCGGCTGCTTGATGGGCATCAAGAACGGGCTGGCTGGCATCGAGGCGGGGCCCGATTTCCGCGGCCCGGTCGCCGACCGGATGTACCTGTCCACCGCGGATGGCGGCCGCGCCATCACCGATGCCGTCAGGGAGGCTTATGAAATTGCCAATATAGGGCGCGCTCTGGTCGGGCAGGCAGCGGTCTCCCCCAAAGGAGGGGCCAGGTGCCACTTCGAGATGCCCGGGTCGGCGCAGGGCTTCATGCCGGACGACAGCCCGGACAGCCAGGGCACGCTCACAGTCGAGAACGTCGCCGGGCACAGCCGTCTGGGGAAACGCAGCCTGGCGCTGCATTATCGCGGCGTGGCGCTGGGACGCCCGGGGCGCATCGCTACACCCACCTTCACCCCTCCCGAAACGCTGCGCATGCCCGGCTACGCCCTGCTGGCCTCGCCATCGCTTTACCCAGGGCAGACGGTGCGGGCTGAGGTTACAACCGATGAAACCAACGCCTCTGCCGTAACCTGCCGGCTGTACCTGCACGCCTACGGCGCGAACGACGAGCTGTTCCGCATCTACGGTCCGGCTTTTACATTACAACCATCGGGGGCAATAAAACCGCCCGCATACCAGGAGCTCGAATGGCGTATCCCGGAGCTGGGCGGCGCACCGGTTGCCGAGATCGGGGTGGAATTAGAAGCGCCGCGTGAGAGCGTCTCTACGCTCCAGCGCACCGACGGCACCCTCTATTTAGATTACCTGACCTGGGACGGAACACCGGAGGTCGTATTCAAGCACCCCATCCACGGGGGGACGATGTGGCGACAGGCCTGGGTGAACGGCGTCGACCATTTTGAGTCGCGGGGTGAAGCCTACCGCCTGATCCAGGACCGCGGCACGGGCCTGCTGATCCAGGGCTGCCGCGAGTGGACGGATTACCGGGTCAGCGCTGACATCACCCCTCACCTGGTCAAATCGGTCGGGCTGGCGGCGCGCGTGCAGGGTATGCAACGCTACTATGCCCTGCTGCTGTGCGGCGACAAGCGGACCGTGCGCGGTAAAGCCCAGTTGGTCAAGGCGCTGGATGGAGAGACCGTGCTGGCAGAGGTGGACTTCGATTGGGAGTTCGGGCAGAAGCACGTTTTGAGCCTGGAAGTCAAGGGGACACACCTGGAGGCGGGTATCGATGGGCAGAAGGTGTTCGCGGTCGATGACACCGACCGCCCTCTCACCGGCGGCAGTGTAGCGCTGGTGGTGGAGGAGGGCAGGACGATGACGGAGGCGGTGACGGTGCAGCCGGTTTAGCCCCCACCCCATCCCCCTGGCCCCCTTCCCCAAGGAAGGGGGAAACTAAGGTCTAAAGGGAAGCTGGCCCGGCAGCGACAATCTGCTGAGAGACGCCGCCTGCAAACTGGGCAAAGTTCTCCTGATAACGAGAGACCAGCATACCCGCTTTTTGATCATAGGCACCGGGATCGGTCCAGGTCTGGCGTGGATCCAGGATCTCTGCAGGGACATCAGGGACGCGCTCAGGGATCTCAACCCCAAAACGTGGATCGATGCGCATGGGCACATCCGCCAGGTTGCCATTGAGAACCGCACGGATCATTGCGCGCGTAAAGGGTAAGTGGATGCGCTGCCCCACTCCATAAGGCCCACCGGTCCAGCCTGTGTTAATCATCCATACCTGGGCTTTATGGCGCGCAAGCTGTTCGCCGAAGAGTTTAGAATATTCACTGGGATGAAGCGGCAGGAAAGGCGCCCCAAAGCAGGTCGAAAACGTTATTTGAGGCTCCGATTCCAATCCCTTTTCTGTGCCAGCCAGCTTCGAGGTATACCCGGATAGGAAATAATACATCGCCTGCTCTTGCGTCAAACGAGATAATGGGGGCATGACGCCAGAGGCATCGGCTGTCAGGAAGAAAATGTTAGCCGGGTGACCGCCCTGCCCAGAAGGGACCGTATTGCTTAAGAAACCGATTGGGTAGGCGGCGCGGGTATTCTCGGTCAGACCGGCATCATCAAAATCGATCCTGCGCGTGTAATGATCGATGCTCACATTCTCCAGGACCGTCCCAAAATGGCGAGTCGCCTGCCAGATGAGAGGCTCCAGCTCGGCTTGCAAGCGGATCACCTTGGCATAACAGCCCCCCTCGAAGTTAAACACCCCATCCTTGCCCCAACCATGCTCGTCGTCCCCAATTAATGCGCGTTCCGGGTCTGATGAAAGGGCGGTCTTCCCCGTCCCCGATAAACCGAAGAACAGAGCGACATCCCCACGGCGACCTACATTCGCCGAGCAGTGCATGGAGAGCACACCTTGCTGAGGTAATAGATAATTCAGCACAGAGAAAATGGATTTCTTGATCTCACCCGCATAACTGGTGCCACCGATCAGGATGATACGTTTGTCGAGATTCAGGATCACAAATACTTCGGAATTTGTACCATCTTCATCGTGAATCGCCTGAAAACCCGGGGCGTGAATGACGGTCAACTGAGGCACATGATCCGGTAGCTCTCCCACCTTCAAGCGGAGGAAAAGGTCGCGGGCGAAAAGGCTGTGCCAGGCGGTCTCTGTCACAATGCGGATGGGCAGACAATACTCGGGATGAGCAGCAACGTTTACGTCCTGGACAAATATATCGCGCCCCTGGAAATAGGCCGTCATGCGTAAATACAGGCGCTCGAAGTTCTTCGGATCCAGAGGCCGGTTGATTTTTCCCCACCAGATCTTGTGTTCGGATTCGGGGTTCCTGACAATGAACTTGTCATTGGCTGACCGTCCTGTATGGCTGCCGGTGCGCACCACAAGAGCGCCTTCGTGCGCCAGGATGCCCTCACGCCGTGTGACAGCCCGCTCGACTAAGGCTGGAGTAGTGAGCGTCCAATAGACCATATTCAGGTTTCGTAGTCCATGGTTGTCCAGATCATGATGACTGCGGATACCCATTACATTGCTGGTCATTTCTGTTCTCCTATCATCTAAAATCTTCGGAAACACCCGGTTGGGACTGTGTGATTATAAATCACTCAATGTAAAAGGCCACGCCTACCGTGCCCGGCCCGACATGTGCCCCGAGGACCGGGCTACAATCCGTCTCATAAATCTCCACCGGTTGAAATCGGGCGACCAATTCATCTTTGAGCCGGGAAGCGTCCTCGGCGGCAGCCACGTTAATCACCGAGATATGTATTTTCTGACCTGGCGATATTTGTTTTTCCAATAGCTCGTTCACCTTATTTAAAGCCTTGTGGCGGGTGCGCACTTGAGCCAACGGTTTTACTACCCCATCGACAATCTCAAGCACAGGCTTTATGTTCAAGGCTGAGCCTAATAATTTTACCGCCGCCCCAATCCGCCCTCCGCGGTGTAGATATTCAAAGGTATCGACAATAAAATAGACATGAGTCCTGCCGATCAATGCCCGTGCAGCCGCAGCTACAGATTGCAAATCTTCACCCTGAGCCGCGGCACGCGCTGCAGAAAGCACGACATATCCCTCCATCATCGAGACACCGCGCGAATCGACGATCTCGATAGGGATATCCGGCAGAGCTGCTCGCGCGGCCAGGGCAGAAGCCACGGTCCCACTGAGCTCGTTGGAGATCAATACAGCGACAATCCCATCCGCCTCTCGGGAGAGTTTAGAGAATAACCCTTCGAAGTCGGCTTCATTCGGCTGCGAGGTTTTGGGGAAATCTGGGGAGGTCTTCAGCAGCTCATAGAATTTAGCCGGCGAGATATCCACTCCATCTCTCCAGGTGTTCCCGCTCATGATTAAATAAAGCGGGATGACGTGAATCCCATATTTGTTGATTAAGTCAAGTGGGAGATCTGCAGTACTATCGGTCACGATAGCGACTTGTTGAGGCGATGCTGGATTCATAATATCCTCCTGCCCGTTATTTCCGTATAAAAGATGCATTCCTGCTGCATCCTATCTTAATTTTTAGTTCGAAACACCTGCGCCTCAGTTTCGTTACGAGCGATCTATTCCCGCCTCAACCAGGAGCGCGGGTCAAGGGCTGTAAACTGCATAGCTTCGAGACTTGCCACGTTTCGCACAACGAATTATCCTATTTATATCACCATTATTATCGGCAGCAGGCGCAAGGCTATCACAAGAATGAAAGGAATCTACTTGTGTCACTGCGAGCGAGCGTTCTTTGCGAGCGAAGCAGTCTCACAACGACAAAAGGGATTGCTTGCAAAGACAAGGAAGGATTGTCAAGCTACCTTGTGAAAGCCCTGGCAGCAGTCGATTTGATACTTGACAAATAAGACCTTGTATATTAAACTAATTGGAGTAAAATAGTCCGATTAATTCCCCCGGTTGAGCAGGTAAAAAAGTCCATATCATAACGCGGGTTTAAAGGAGAAAAATAATGGTACACAATATATTAACCACAAATATCGGGATGGTTATCAAAGAACCGGCAGTTGAGGAATTGAAAGCCGGTCTGCGCGGCAAGCTAATCCAGCCAGGCGACGAGGGGTATGATCAGGCGCGCCAGGTCCATAATGGCATGATCGACAAGCAACCCGGTTTAATTGCCCGCTGTGTCGACGTTGCAGACGTCATCCGCTGTGTGAATTTTGGGCGCGAGAACGGCATTACCGTGGCGATCCGCGGCGGAGGGCACAATGCAGGGGGTCTCGGCATCTGCGACGGGGGACTGGTGATCGATCTCTCGCCCATGAAAGGGGTTTGGGTAGACCCGGTAAAGCGCACTGTCCTTGTCCAGCCGGGCTGTACCTTAGGCGATGTAGACCATGCAACGCATGTCTTTGGGCTGGCTACCCCCAGCGGTCAATTTTCTACGACCGGGGTCGCCGGGCTTACCCTGGGGGGTGGCATCGGTCACCTGACCCGAAAATACGGGTTGTCGATCGACAACCTGCTCTCTGTGGATGTGGTGCTGGCAGATGGCAGTTTCGTCACCGCCAATGCTAAGGAGAACGCGGACCTATTCTGGGCCGTGCGCGGCGGCGGGGGGAATTTCGGCGTGGTCACTTCATTCCTGTTCAGGCTGCACCCGGTCAGCACCGTCTACGCCGGCCCCATGTTGTGGCACTTAAACCAGGCTGCCGAGGTGATGAAGTGGTACAGGGGATTCATTGACCAGGCGCCGGACGACCTCAACGGCTTTTTCGCCTTTTTAACGGTGCCACCCGTTCCCCTCTTCCCTGAAAACCTGCATCTCAAGAAGATGTGCGGCATCATCTGGTGCTACACTGGACCCCTGGATAAGGCCGAAGAGGTTTTCAAGCCGATCCGCCAGATCAGTGGAAAGCCGGCGCTTGATTTTGTCGGCCCGCTGCCCTTCCCTGCATTTAATAGTATGTTCGATGGGTTGTATCCTCCAGGACTCCAATGGTACTGGAAAGCCGATTTCGTCAATGAGTTGAGCGACGAAGCCATCGCTCAGTACACAAAGTATGGGTCTGAACTACCGACTCCTTTATCGACCATGCACCTCTACCCCGTCAACGGCGCCGCAACTCGCGTCGGTAAAAACGATACCGCTTTCAGCTTCCGGGATGTCAAATGGGCGGAGGTGATCGCGGGCATTGATCCTGATCCGGCTAACAATGAGAAGATCATCAATTGGGCGAAGGAGTATTGGGAGGCAGTGCATCCCTACTCGGCCGGCGGGGCGTACATCAACTTTATGATGGAAGAGGGCCAGGAACGCATCAAAGCGACCTACCGCGACAATTACAAGCGCCTTGTGGCGATCAAAACTAAATACGACCCTGACAACTTATTTCACGTAAACCAGAATATCAAACCGACTATTTAAGTTCAGCCGAGTCTATAGCTTCTCTTCAACACGCCCTCTCGACCAGCGAGAGGGCGTATGAAATTTCGAAGGCATGAAAATTATGAACACCATGTCCAGAATATTCTTCTCGATATCAGTAAAAAGGTAAGTTGAGCCAATCCAGGAGCAACATTTATAACTTTAGTGATGAAAACGGGTAAACCCCTTTCCCGCCGTCTTCCGGGCCGCGCCCTGCCTGCCCGAATTGGGTGATAATGAAATGGTTGGATATATAAAAACCTAAGCAACCCTCAAATAATTCATTCTATCGGCCATTTTGGTATAGTTTGGTCGATTTTTTCCATGAGCCGGATAGTTTCAGCCAGGGCTACTACCACTTTCTGGTAATGGGTCAGGTCTTCGTAGGTGAGCAGTCGACCTTGCCGGTCTTTGAGCCATTTATCCAGCACCTGGTAACCGCCAATCTTGAACTCCCAGACTTCGGATTGGATGCCTTCGAAGTATTGCTTTGCGTTGATGTTTACCCGCCTGAGCTGCTCGTAGTATTTCGGATAGCCCTTTTCGATGCGGTTATCGCCGGGAATGGGGTAGCTGGTGCTGAAATCTTTCACCATGGGCGATTCTAGAAGGTGCAGGCTGACCAGCTCACCGCCCAGGTGACAAAGATTGCGGAATAGCTCAAGATTACATGTTAATGGGACCCGCGGGAAGTCTATCTTTAGGAATCCTGCATAGCGGCTACGGTAGGTGGAGGAATGGAAAATGGCATAGATATAATGCAAAATGTCTTCAGGACCGAATGTAACTTTTAGATCTCCAGGACCAATTGAAATGAAAGTACATTTTAACTTATTTGTTATTTCAGCGATAAAAGTGGAATTGAGATTTGGGATTCGACCTTCATGAATTTGCGAATATTGCCAATTAAATATATTATTTTGTAATCCTATAGATTCTCCACCTTGAGAATAGTAGAGATAAAGGGGCGAGACATGCGCATTATCCACTGAAGATATCACACATTTATCGATGATTGCATTGGTAACAAAGAAATTGGAAATACACTTTTCCCTACTTCTTCTTATTGTAATCAAACCAAGATTTCGACCTTGTGTGAAACAATTACCGATTTCTTCAATTGGTCTCCAGATCACGTCATTAGAGAACAGGAAATATCTTTTATCGAAAACTCTATATAAAGCGATTTTAAGATCTTCCAAATGAGACTTTCTTAAATTTGTTAATATCTTCTCTTTAACTTGACTCTCAGGCCATTCACGAGTTGATAAAATATATTCTATTTTTTCCTTAAATTCCTCTATCGACCAGTCATATGCAAAGCGGTCATCTCCACTAGTTACACCCATCCTTGTTATAGGAAAGATATTATCCACTTTCCACAACTGCTCGTATTCTTGACGCAATTCCACATTTTGCGGTACAAATAGGTAATGGGGTGAAGCAAGCGTTAGAGACTGCCAGGAAGTGGTTAGCAATTCTGAGGAAAGAAGCTGCTTATATTTCTGCTCACGCAAACCCCATAAATCCGCATGGTAAACTTTCGATAATCCATTGTCGCGAGGTAGCTTAACGAAAATTCCAATAGCAACTCCTTGTTGGATGTCGAAAACGTTCTTGTCCTTCCCGCCATCCGGAGCAGTCTCTTTCTTTTTAGCATTGCCATGCAGGTCAAGGATATATATTTCATTAAAAGTTTTCATTAAACTCTGGCGCATGCCGCGGAAGGTGGGGTTATCCAGGTAACCGTGGTTGGTAATAAATCCAAGCGCGCCGCATCCTGTACGCTCTATGCGAAGCTGCGCCCAGCGGATGAATTTAACATAATCATCTTGCAGCCACTTGGGATTCTTTTCACCCAGCGGCTTACCATCCACAAAGTAGTAATCGCGCACCAGAGAACGCGCCCATTCGCTCTGGTTGGCTGAATGCCCTGAATAAGGTGGATTACCCAGGATGACCATGATCGGCAGGTCTTGCTTGACCCGGTTGGCCTGAAGGGTCTCATCAGCCAGGAACTGGGTGAAGAGCGGCAGGCCAGTCCATTCGTGAGGTTCCTCAAGGGTATTGGTCAAGAAGACATTAATACGCTCATCACCAGTGAAATGGTAAGCCCAATCAACACGCTGGCTTTCGGGTAAATCGTAGGCTGCGAGTTGCATGGCCAGCCGGAAATGCGCCACGGCATAAGGCGCCATGAGTAGTTCAAAGCCGAATAGTCTCGGCAAGAGTTGCTCGCGCACGTAGCCATTCCATAGCCCGGCGTTATTGCGATGCATGAAGCGCTGGCGGATTAGGTCAATCACGGCGTACGGGAAGGTGGCAGTCCCGGCTGCCGGGTCGAGGATCAGGACTTTCGGCAGGGTCTTCTTGGCTCCTTTGGGTACGCCTGGGGTAGTGTCTGGAATGGTCACCGAAGTTGTGTCTGCCAGACCATCCTTCAAGCCAAAGCGGGTTTTCAGGATATCGTCGATGGCGCGCACGATAAAATCTACCACCGGCTGGGGGGTAAAATATACGCCGCGCAGCTCGCGCAACTTGGGGTCGTAAGCCTTGAGGAAGGTCTCGTAAAAATGGACGGTAGGGTCTTCCAGTTTGGAACGCTTGCCGAAGCCAGCCAGCACGGCATGGATGTCGGTGTGGTCTAGTAGCGCTACCAGGTCGGTAACGTAACCAGCAAAAGGCTCGTCCTCCAGGTCAGGGCCGGTGATTTCAAAGAAAAAGCGGCGCAGGAATGGATTGGTTTTGGGGATCAGGTGCTGGGCTTCCGCCAGGTTGAAACCGGGGCTTGTGTCCATAGTACGCGCTGAGAACAGCCCATAAGCCAGAGTCTGAGCGAACATATCGGCAAACTCAGAGACCTTTCCCGGCTGGTTCAGGTCAGCGATCAGCACCTTTGCAAAGGCATCGCGCCAGCCTTGCAGCAGGTTGGAAGCCTTATCCTCCTGGAAAGACAGGATGATGCTCTCACGGATCAAAAGTGCCAGGCGCGCCATGCGCTGGGCAAGCTCGGCAGGGCTTGAGATTTCCTGCGGGGTGTGTGCAAGGAAATCCTTTAGCAAAGCTTCTAGATTATCTACACCATCCTTGACCTTTGACAGCTGGATGCCATTCCAATTCGCCAGGCGCACCACGCGACGCAGTTTCCCATCAACGTACCAGCGGAAATCCAGATAATCCGTCAGGATCAGATTTCTCAAGCCTGCCAGATAGCGCTTGAGCTGGTCGGTGCGCTCAGCCTGGTCGAGGGATGCGCCCACATCTTTCGTTTCGATATAGCCGATAATTTCTTTCTCGTGGTCAGTCTTACGTGAAATGCAAAAATCCGGAGCGCCGCAGGCTACGTGACGCGGCTCGTTGGTGGCGGTGATATGCTCGGCCAAGGACTCAACAAATGCTTTCAACGCTGGGCGGTAAGTGTGTTCGGTAGCATTACCAGTTGGCAACTCGGTTTCGATCTCACGCAGATAATTGGTGATATTAGTAGTCATTTTTGGGTCTTTCTAACAAGAGAAAATTAATTCGGGTTTATCGTACTTACGACCTCTCTCAGCATACAATTACTGCGGTCACTACTTTGTCAGCCTTCATACTCAGCAAGTGTTTTTATTCCACTAAATCATATAGCCGAGTCCGATTTTTAGCAAGCATTGGTAACAGTTTCCCCCAGCCTGGCTACCAGTGCGACTCCCTCCCGGCGATGTGGCAGCCTGAATCTCCAGGGTTCCCAGCCATACCAGCGCCAATAAAATTCCTAATGGAATAGCGTAGAAAATAATCGGGCGTTTCATAGTCCCCTGCTTTGTCCCCTTTAATCCAAAGTGAACTTACAGATATCTACATTATAAAGATTATGCAGGGGTAATGCAACTGTGACGAAGAATTTGAGCCTGTTTAAATGCAGGTTCTGGTTTAAAATTGACGGTAACCAATCAGCTTGGGCGGGAGAAAGCCCATAAAAGGGTGTATACGTAGACCTACGCCCCAATTTACACCCTTCTCTGTCAATATCTATCGGTTCATATCATGGAGGTCGATCATGTCGCCCAACCGTGGGGTCCCGGCTCCACTTCTAAGCACAAAGCTGCGTGTCCCTCACACACAGCCAGAAATTGTGCACCGCCCACGATTGATCAAACTCTTAAACGAAGGGCTGAATTCTAAGCTAATCCTTATCTCTGCACCCGCAGGATACGGGAAGACGACGATTCTGGTCGATTGGATCCAGCAGCAGAATTACCCCACCGCCTGGTTATCGTTGGACGAGAGGGATAATGATTCTGTACGCTACATGACCTATCTCGTCTCTGCCATCCAGGCGATCCGACCGGGCCTTGGCGAATCTTCCCTTTCTATATTACAAACCTCCTCACTCGAAACACCTGAGTTGGTTCTGAAGCCGCTGGTTAACGATCTGGCTGATATAGCGCAGCCCTTGTTGCTCGTCCTGGAAGATTATCATCTCATCCA
>Ga0315289_10013743_pt1 | contig 11318 bp, 5 predicted proteins | sample YL17G11_40_MG_FD_203452 | JGI IMG/M metagenome (GOLD analysis project Ga0315289, IMG submission 203452) | Sediment microbial communities from Yellowstone Lake, YNP, Wyoming, USA - YL17G11_40 | ecosystem: Environmental > Aquatic > Freshwater > Lake > Sediment | place: USA: Wyoming | collected... | reverse complement strand
TAAGGATGCGTCCTTTTTTGTCAATTCTTGTTCCGGCAAAATCAACCCTCAAACCTTTCCGCAACACAAACTAATGAGAAGTGTTGAAAGCTAAGGCACAGTAAGGTTCTCTCCTATGCGATTCACTCTGAACGCACAAACCCCCTTTGGTCTGAGGTTCTCCGCAAGGAAACCCGCGTGGTCTTACTGCCGCGTCAACGGGGCCAAAGGGGGTTTCTCTTTTGGGAGGCATTTCTTATGTCTGACGAGATTGTGGTGAAGGTCAATTCCTATGGCCCCGGTCGGCCGTTGTCCCTGGTCTACTTCGACCCCATCAGCGGGCGAAAGGTTGCCAAGAGCAGCGGCACAAGCGATTGGCGGGAAGCCGAGCGGCTGGCCGGCGAGTTGGAAAAGGAACTGCGGGCCGGGCGGTATGCGGCCACGTCCAAGGTGACGTGGGCAGATTTTCGCAAACGGTTTGAGCAAGAGAAGCTGGTGGGACTATCCGGCAAGTACCGGCGGGCCTTCGTTTCGGCCGCAAATCACTTAGAACGGGTGCTGAACCCCGATCGGCTGGTTAAGCTGACCACCTCCGCTATCAGCCGTTTCCAAGCGGAATTGAGGAAAGGGGGCATGGGCGAAACAACGATCGGCACGATCCTACGTCACCTGAAGGCCGCGTTATCGTGGGCCCGTTCCCAAGGGCTGCTAACCGAGGTTCCGACAATGTCGATTCCCCGGGCTGGCGGGGCACGTTCCCGAGCGGTCAGCGGGGAAGAGTTTGACCGGATGCTGGCCGCAGTGCCCAAGGTCAGGCCCGACGATTCGGCCGCGTGGGTTCGCTACCTGACCGGGCTGTGGCTGTCCGGGCTACGGTTGGAAGAATCCCTTGCCCTGTCATGGGACGAAGATGCACCGTTTGCTATCGACCTGACCGGCCGGCGGCCCGCTTTCCGCATTGCGGCAGCGGCACAGAAGGCCCGGCGCGATGAACGGCTGCCGATGACGGAGGATTTCTACCGCCTCGTCATGGAAACCCCGGAAGCCGAGCGCGTCGGCAAGGTGTTCCCCTTCCCTATAGATGGGTGGTACGTCGGCCAAATCGTCGGCAAGATCGGCCGCAAGGCGGGGGTGGTAGTGGCGACGGTCCAAAAGCAACGGAAAGATAAGGCAACCGGCAAGCTGGTCCCCGTGACCGTCAGGAAGTTTGCCAGTGCCCATGACCTTCGCCGATCCTTCGGGACCAGGTGGGCCAAACGGGTTATGCCCGCGGTGCTGCAACGGCTGATGCGTCACGCCGACATCGCCACCACGATGAAGTACTACGTCACGATGGACGCCGACGCCGTAGCTGACCAGCTATGGGGCCGAGACTGGGAACCTGGCAACACTTTTGGCAACAATCGCCCCGGTAGCCCGTCTGACCCTGGACCAGCAAACGAAGAAAGCCCTTGCGAAACAAGGGCTTGCGACAAGCTGGGGAATAAGGATTCGAACCTTAACTAGCTGATCCAGAGTCAGCCGTGCTACCGTTACACCATTCCCCAGTAGAATAAAGCGTAAACGGCGTATGAGGATACGTCAAGAGGAGCCGCGTCGGGCAATTGACGGCTTGCCGCCGAGCCACTTAGAATCATCAAGATACTCCTGTGCTACCCAACCCAATGGAGGTATCCCGGGAACATCGGTAGGGTTTCTGCTGGTATAGCAGTTTGCATCTGCTTGTCGAGCTGCTGGAAAAGTTGGTGTGGTACGATGGCTGTTTTGCGCTGCCTGTTGGGCTCCCAGCCCGGACAACTTCTGCCGTTAGAGGGGGATTCGGCCATCCTGGGTCGTCATCCCGATTGCGAAATCGTGCTGGAGTCGGGGGCCGTCAGCCGCCAGCACGCTCGGATCCTGCGGCTTGGGGCGGCTTATTACGTCGAAGATCTCCACAGCCGCAACGGTACGTTTGTCAATGATCAGCCGGTGCTCCAGCGCCGCTTACTCTGCGAGAACGACCAATTGAGAATCTGCGATTTGGTGTTCGTCTTTCACCAGGAGCCGCCCGATCCAACGCGCCGGGCGGCCCAGAAGGAGGATACCCATCCCGAAAGCACGGCGATGTTAGTCGACGACGAGCGGCCGACGACCAAATCGGAGATCATGTCGAAAGTCGACATTTCGTCGGGCTCATCGAGCCTGCAACTGGCGGTCAACACCCAGGCGAAGCTGAAGGCATTGATTGAGATCAGCCAGCGCCTGGGAAAGGCGCTGGGGCTCGGCGAGGTGTTGCCCGGCCTCCTGGACAGTCTGTTTCGGATCTTTGTGCAAGCCGACCGAGGATTCATCGTGCTGAAGGATCCGCGCACGGGCCGGCTGGTGCCCAAGGCTATCAAGCATCGGCGCCAGGAGGGCACCGAGACGATCCGCATCAGCCGCACGATCGTCAACGGGGTGATGGCGGCCAAGGAGGCGATTCTCTCGGCCGATGCGGTCACCGATTCCAGGTTCGACATGGCCGAGAGCATCGTCGATTTTCAGATCCGCTCGATGATGTGTGCCCCGTTGATCGGCAGCGAGGGCGAGGCCCTGGGCGTGATCCAGCTCGACAGCCGCGATCAGCGGCAGCGCTTCAGCCGCGAGGATCTGGACGTGCTGGCAAGCGTGGCCTGTCAGGCGGCCTTCGCCGTGGAGAACGCGCAATTGCACGAGGCGGCGCTGCGGCAGCAGGCACTCTCCCGCGAGTTGGCGCTGGCCCACGAGGTGCAGCGGGGCCTGTTGCCGGCCGCCGCGCCGCAAATCCACCCGTACGATTTCTTCGAGTTCTACGAACCGGCCAGCGAGTTGGGCGGCGATTACTACGACTACGTGCACCTGCCGGACGGCCGCCTGGGAGTGCTGGTGGCCGACGTGTCGGGAAAAGGGATTTCGGCTGCGCTAGTGATGGCCAGGCTTTCGGCCGAAGCCCGTTTCTGCCTGGCGACCGAACCGACCCCTGCGGCGGCCATCGGGCGGCTCAACCAGGTTTTCTGCGGCCGAGGCTGGGAAGATCGTTTTGTCACGCTGGTGCTGTGCGTGCTCGATCCCGCACGGCATGCCGTGACGATCGTCAACGCCGGGCACCTGCCGCCGCTGTTGCGCCAGGCCGGGGCCACAGTGACCGCCGTGGCAGAAGCCGAAGCCCGGCTGCCGCTGGGAGTGGATCCCTGCGTCGTTTATCCGCAGTGCGCCGTGCCGCTTGCGCCCGGCGACTGTCTGATGCTCTATACCGACGGCATTACCGAAGCCATGAACGCCGCCGATGAGCTCTACGGCCGCGATCGACTCCACTCCCAGCTCGCCGCAAATGGTCCCACCGCCGCCGCCGTGGGCCGCCGCATCCTCAACGACGTCCGTTCCTTCGTCGGCGACCGCCGCCAAAGCGACGACATGTGCCTGGTGTGCTTCGGGCGAAGGGCTCAAGTATAGAAAGCAGACTGCGGATAGCCCTTCTTGGTGGGGCGGAAATACTCCGAGATTCGCGCGGCACACCCTTTCAAAATGCTGGTAGAGAAGTCAGCGGCGCGGTAGAATAGCCCCGTTGACGCTCCGACCGGCGGCGGGTTTGTACCCCTTCTTGCCTCATAGCATCTTTGACTGACTCACCTCGCTGAGGCCACGCCGTCCGCCAGATCGGCGCGAGGAACGAACGACCCGGGGAGAGGAGCTCGACATGAGATCGCTTTGCAGGCGGCTGAGTCTCTGGGGAAAGGTAGGAAGAAATCGGCAGTCGCCGCCTCAGCGGGCTACAACAATACCTATTGAGCGATGGCGTAGGCGTCTGCACCTAGAGCCGCTGGAGCAACGGTTGCTATTGAGCGTGGCGTCGGGGTGGGACTACCTCCTGGGATCCAACAGTGCAATGCGACCTGCCGCGTCTGAAGCGGCCATTTCCGCCGAAAGCATCATGCCTGATGAGCTGCGCGTTCAGGTAGAACGCGAGTATGCAGCGCCGGGCGGCACGTCAGGTTTAGCGGCACGGGTGTCGTTCGACACCTTGCCTAACGGCATGCCTATTCTGCATAGCCGGCCGGGCGCAGCCGGGGCCGTCTTCCTCGATTTCGATGGCAACACGGCCGGTCCAACCGATCCTTATAGCGAAGATAGCGACTCGACCACCTTTAATGCGGCGGAGCAGGCCAGCATTGCAGAGTGTTGGCGGCAGATGGCGATCTATTATGCCATGTTCGACCTCGACGTTACCACGATCCAGCCGGACGTGAGCACCGTATCGACGGCCTGGGGAGCGATCGGGAACAATGTCGGACGAGGCCACAGCGGCGTGAACGTGTATCCCAACCGCACTAATGCTAAATCATTCAATGATGATTCCAATGCCAGAACACGCGTATCAGGAATCGCGCACGAGATTGGACATAATTTCGGCGACCGTCACCAGTCGACTTACGACGCTTTCGGGCTGAAGACCGCGGAATATGCCGGCGCTACTGATGCCTTGCACGGTCCGCTCATGGGAGTCGATTATGCCGGCGTGATCCACAAGTGGAGCATCGGCCACCCAGGTAGTTCGCCGAGCAATTTGCAGGACGACATGGCGAAAATCGCCACGAAGATTGTACAGTACGCCCCGGCCGGCTACACGGGCGACGGCTACGCCCCCGACGATTTTGCCGGGACGCTGGCCGCCGCCATGCCCTTGACGGTGTCGGGGACGTCGCAGTCGGTGGTCGGCATCATCGAGCGCCTCAGCGACGCCGACGCCTTTTCCTTCGTCAGCAGCGGCGGGTCCTATGCGATGATCGCCGGGCGCGATCGGCCTTCCGGGGTCGATCTGAAGCTGGCCGTCTACGACTCGGCCGGCAATCTGCTGGCCGCCGAGGACGGTGATCCCCGGGCGGTGCCGCTGACGATGGTGAACGACCAGTCGATCACCATGGACCTGCCCGCCGGCACGTATTACGCCATGGTCGAGAGCCACGGCAACTACGGCGACGTGGGACAATACGTGCTCAAAGTCGATCCGCTGCCGGCGGGCTGGACGAGCCAAGACGTCGGCACGGTGGGCATTCCCGGTTGTACGACGTTCGATGCCGGTTCGGGAACGTTCACGGTGGCGGGCTCGGGAACGGACATTTCTTCGACGACCGACCGTTTCCAATTCGCCTATCAAACGCTCAAAGGGGACGGCACGATCATCGCGCGGGTGACAAACATTGACAACACAGCCAGTGGGGCGAAGAGCGGCGTGATGATTCGCGAATCGCTCGCGGCTGACTCACGGCTGGCGGCCATGATGCTCAGCTACGGAAACGGCGCGCGCTGGATGCGCCGCACGACCACCGGCGGAAGCCTGTCGAACACTGGTTCGGGCTCCGGCACCTATACGCCGACCTGGCTGAAGCTCCAACGTATCGGCAACAGCTACACCGGGTACAAATCGAGCGACGGAACGACCTGGACGCAAGTGGGCTCAACGCAAACCATCGCTATGGGCGAGACGGTGTACGTGGGCCTGGCCACCACTGCCGCCAACAACACGAAGATCAACTGGGCGACGCTGACGAACGTCTCGATCACGGGCACACTCAACCCGGGCCCCCCGTTGAACGCCCTGCCGGCTCCCGACGGCCTGACGGTATCGTCGGCGACGTCTTCGTCGATCGATCTGAGCTTCAACGCGGTGCCCGGCGCGACGGGGTACCTGGTGGAGCAATCTTCCGACGGCGCGAACTTCGCGCAGGCCGGCACGGTGCCTGCCGGCATCACCACCTATATCAGCAGCAGTCTGGCCGATGCGCAGCGATATTTCTTCCGCGTCCGCGCTCAAGATGCCGTGGGAGTCTCCCCTGCATCGATGGTCGTGAGCGGCCAGACCCGCGCAGGGGCGGTGTCGGCGCTTTCGGCGGTTCCTTGGACTACGACCTCGCTCATCCTCAACTGGCACGACGCCAGCGGAGAGACGGGCTACCGGGTGGAGCGCTCAAGCGACGGCAGCACTTGGACCGCGCTCAGCACCGTCGGAGCAAACATCCCCAGCTACACGGCCACCGGACTGGCTCAAGGCACGCAGTACTGGTTTCGTGTGGTCACGCTCGACGGCTCGGGCGATGCGGCCACGTCGAGCGCGCTGGTGGCGGCGACCCGCTGGTCGGGCTTGGTCACCGGCCTGACGTTCACCGCAGTGCAGGCCGACCAGATCAGCTTCACCTGGAATGAGGTCGGCGGCGAAGACAGCTACCTGGTGGAGCGCGGCACCACTCCCACGGCCCTCAGCACCATCGCCACGCTGCCGGCCGGAACGACCAGTTACACTGATTTGGGTCGCACGCCGCTTACCGAATACTACTATCGCGTCACGCCGCTAAAACAACTGGCCGACACGACCAGTTACGGCCAGTTCCACAGTGCCTTCTACGCGGCCACGAAGGCAACCACGACCTTGCCGGAACCGTGGCAGTCGCAGGACATCGGCCCGGTCGGCGGCCCGGGGACCGCCGGGTATGCGAGTCCCACGTTCACCGTGATCGGCGCCGGGGCCGGAATCTCGGGCAGTTCCGACCAGTTCCATTTCCTCTACCGCACGATCAACGGCGACGGTTCGATCCTCGCCCATAATGTCAGCCAGGATGGAAACGACGACGTGCCCAGCCGCGCCGGCGTAATGATCCGCGAAAGCCTGGCGGCCAATGCCAAGTACGTAGCGGGCTTGAACTACTGGGGCTCGAACGGGGCCACACCGAGGATGCAGTCGCGGGCCGCCACGGGCGGATCGACCAGCACGATCAGCTTCCCGCTGGGGGTGACCTACAAATGGTTCCGCGTGACCCGCACCGGCGACACGTTCACGGCCGGCGGCTCCAACGACGGCACCGCCTGGACCTCGTTGGGCTCGGTGACGATCGCCATGGGTACCACCGTGTACGTGGGCATGATCGTCTCTGCCGGCACGAACACGCAGATGAGCAAGTGCACGTTCGACAACGTTACGGTCGCGTTTACCAACCATGCGCCTACCGATCTGAGCCTTTCTTCAAGCAGCGTGCTAGAGAACCAACCCGTGGGCACGGTGGTGGGGACGTTTTCAACCACCGATCCCGATTTGCCGGGCGACGTGTTCACTTATAGCCTAGTCGATACGACGACCTATCCTGACAACGCGGCCTTTGCCGTCGTCGGCAACCAGCTCACCACGACCGTCGGTCTTGACTATGAGACGAAGAACAGCTACAGCATCCGCGTCCGCAGCACGGACCAGGGCAGTTCGTGGTACGAGAAGGTGCTAACGATCAACGTCACCGACGCGCCGCCGACCGCCCACACGTGGGCCGGCGGTGGCAGCAACGCAACTTGGACGACGGGCGCAAATTGGGTCGCTGGTGCGCTGGACCCATTGGACACCCCGGTGTTTCCCGCCGCTGCCCCGCAGACCACGAACACCAATAGTTTTCCGGCCGGCACGACCTTTGGCTCGCTGACGTTCTCTGGCAGCGGTTACGACATTTCGGGCAACAGCATCGTCCTCAGCGGCGGCATCACCAACTCCATACCCACCGGGCAAAGCAATCACTTGGCGCTGGATGTCCAGTTCGCTTCGGCAACGACAAGCGTGGTGACCGATGGCGGGACGCTGACTCTCTCAGGTGGGATTTCGGCCAACGGCACCGTGACCAAAACAGGCACGGGCACGCTTATCATCTCCGGGCCGCAGACCTGGGGCAGCGGCTCGGTATTTCAAGTCGGCGGGACCGGCGAAGCCGGCGCCGAGGGACAGAGTCAGTCGGCTGGGTCGGTGACCGTCGAGAAGGTTGACGCTGGCACCTCGCTTGGTTCCGCGTCGGCGGCGGGCAATGACTCCTTGGCCGGTGCGCCCGGAGGCGCCATCAACGAGCTGTCTCCTCCAGCGTTGGCGGTGCCGCCTGTCCGGGCTGACGATCACGATGGAGCGAAATCTTTGGGTGCGGTCTCGGGGTCTGCGCTGCATGTGCTCTCGCCGCACGGGTTGCAGTGGGCCGCCGCGCACGACGCGATTCTGGCGGCCGGGTACCCTCTGGGTGCGGCGGACCGATCCGCAAGCACGATGACTCTGGCCGACGAGCTTGGCTGGATGTATGCCTACGAGAACACGATGGCTAGGAAGAAGAAGGAGTCGTCCGATCACGGCAACTCGACCGAAAAGCCCCTGGACGCGGTACTGGCGACGTATTGGTCGTGAAGCACGGTTCGTAGCCAGATGCCCTTCGCCCCTCTACTTCAGCCAGGCCTGCCGGATGGCGGCCAGTGTTTTCAGTGCCGGTTTGGCCTGGCCTTGGGGCGTGAACAGGCCACCGTGGGGAAAGTCGTGGGGTTGGCCGTCGCCAAGCTGGTTCCAGAGTACTCCCTGTACATAGGGCTTCGCCAGGATCAGCGGCACGTAGCGAGCAATCCATGCCTGTTGGCTCTTGGTCGTCCAAGTGCCCGGCGAAGGCTTCGCTGGACGCGTTGCCAGCGGATCGTTGTCGCAGGTGCTGGGCACGGTGATCGAAACCCAGAGCGGCAGGCCCAGCAAGCGCCAGTGCTCCAACTGGCGATTGAATTCCAGCGGGCTGCGCGGCAGCGTGCCGCCGGGGTGATAACCCAGATTGATTTCCAGCATCAAGGCCGTCAAATCCAGGCCTGCCCGAACCAAGGCGTCGGCGAGTTGCAGCGGCGGGAAATCCATTTCGCGGCGGCTGAGATACTCGGCCCAGGGCTGATCGAACGAAACGACGGCGGGCGCTGCCGGATCGAGCGAGCGAACCAACTCGATCGCTCGGGCCGCCAGTTGCAGTTTCTCTTCTTCCGAGAGCGAAAGGATTTCGGCCGTATTGATGCGGCCCGCACAGATCCACACATCGACACTGCCGCGATAGCGAGCCACAGCCGCCTGAATGAACTCCGACACGAAGGCGAAGATGCTCTCGAAGTCGCCTTCCCAGAGGCAAAGCCAATCGGGCAGCCCCGGCCAGTCGAACAGCATCAGCGGACCGCCGCAGACTTTTAGTCCCTGGGCCTTGCACCACTGGATCTGCCGATTGGGTGCCTCCCAGGAAAACGTATCCTCGACCGCTTCGACTTCGCGCCAACCTATGGGCACCACGGCGGCATTGAATGCCAGCGGCAGTTGCCTGGCGATGTCGCCGTCCGGCCGAGAGCCACCGAGGTTAACGCCGAGCAAAGCCGAGAGCTTCCCTCCGCTGCGGCGGCGGGCGGCCAGTGCGTATTCGACGTACGCCCCGGCCAGCCAGTCGCCGGCCTCGAGGGCGGTGCCAATGGCCATCTCGGCCAGTTTTGCCGAGGCCGGCGGATCTTCTTGGAGTACGGCCGCCCTGGCCAGGTATCCCACCGCCTCGGCGGCCTTGGCGGTGGCCGCCTGAGGCAGCGGCAGCCCCATCATCTGCCACTCGAACAACTGATTGCGGAGTTGGGCCACTGTGCCCCGGGCGAGCTCCAGCGGCAACTGATAAGGCTGAGGCTGCTCCATCAAGCTTCCTGTGGTGAGGATGAGCCAGCCCCGGCCCTCAATCTGCCAGGGCACGTGCAGGTTGGCCGAGTCGGAGACCGTCCGCTGCAGCAGGAGTTGACCGTTCTCCACGGCCGTTCGCACCGGCCAAGAAACCCGGTCGATGCCCGAGAGATAGGCCTGCTGCACCATTTCTTCTGTGATGCGCTGTGGCGGACAAACGAGAAATCGCATCAGGCCCATGGCAGCACTATCCTTCGGGCCGCCGGCAGGCGACGGGTGCCAGCGGAACACCTGGTTGTCAGTCTACCCAAGGGAGGCCGGAGGGGCAAGTTGGGAGTCGCACCGAAACAATCCAATTGAGGTTTCTGCGAGGCTCCACAGTTCAGGCAGGCTGGCCAATGCTTCGCAATCTCGATATACTCGATCCCCGGGCCTTGGAGCCCAAGTCGCGAACCCTGAACCCTGAACCCTTCCATCCAGGCCGAACGCCGCGCAAAAGAGCTGCCAAGAGGAACAGGAGTGACTGATGACCGCCTCGGTGGTGCTGGAAACGTTGCTGCCCGGTTTGCCGGTGCGGCGTGGCAAAGTCCGCGATGTTTACGACCTGGGTAGCGGGCTGCTGCTGGTCAGTACCGACCGCATCAGCGCATTCGACTGGGTCTTGCCGACCGGCATCCCCGACAAAGGGCGTGTGCTCACGCAGATTGCCGCCTTTTGGTTCGCTCGGCTGGGCGAGCGGAACCACTTGATCACCACCGACGTGGAGCAGATGGAACTGCCGCCGGGCGCCGACCATCGCATGCTGGCCGGCCGCTCGACCCTCTGCCGCAAGGCCGAGGTGGTGCCGATCGAGTGTGTAGTGCGCGGCTATCTGGCCGGGTCGGGCTGGAATGAATACCGGCAGAACGGCACGGTTTGCGGGATCAGGCTGCCCGATGGGCTTACCGAAAGTGCCCCGTTGCCCGAGCCCATTTTCACCCCGGCCACCAAGGCAGCCACCGGGCACGACGAAAACATCGCTTTCGAGCGGATGGTCGAGATCGTCGGCCGCGGCGTGGCCGAAGAGTTGCGCCGCCGCAGCCTCGGCATCTTCAACCGCGCCGCCGAGTACGCCCGGCAGCGGGGAATCATCATCGCCGACACGAAACTTGAATTTGGCCAGGCCGATGGCGAGCTGATCTTGATCGATGAGGCCCTCACGCCCGACAGTTCCCGCTTCTGGCCCGCAGATCAGTATGCTTCCGGCCGCGGCCAGCCGTCGTTCGACAAGCAGTTTGTCCGCGATTGGCTGTCAGCAACGGCCTGGGACAAGAACAGCCCTCCCCCTGCCCTGCCCGACGAGGTCGTGGCCAAAACTCGGGCGAAGTATATCGAAGCCTACGAGCGGCTGACGGGGAAGAAGTTTGCGGGATAGCGGCTCGTTGAATAGGGAACCGTCTGCCGGCTCATACAGCGTTATCCACGGACTCGTACAGCAACGACTTGACTGCTTTCGTAAAGCCGCGACCGTTGATCGCGGATCCCCTGCGCGACCAACGGTCGCGGCTTTATGATTACCGCTGAAGCACAAATCGCCCTATCCGCGCCGGGGTGGTCCGGGTAGAATTGCACACTCGGGCGGATCGATCTTTCGGGGGATTCGCGTTGTCCTAAGTCGAGATGTAATAAGATGTTACGTTATTGGACTGCGGGCGAATCGCACGGCAAGGCCATGCTGGCCCTGGTCGATGGCTTCCCTGCCGGGCTGCCATTGGACAACGAGCTGATCAACGCCGAACTCCGCCGGCGCCAGGGCGGCTATGGACGCGGCGGACGGCAGCGGATCGAGGCCGACCAGGTCGACATCCTCAGCGGTGTATGGCGCGGCACCACGCTC
>Ga0315289_10013742_pt1 | contig 11319 bp, 13 predicted proteins | sample YL17G11_40_MG_FD_203452 | JGI IMG/M metagenome (GOLD analysis project Ga0315289, IMG submission 203452) | Sediment microbial communities from Yellowstone Lake, YNP, Wyoming, USA - YL17G11_40 | ecosystem: Environmental > Aquatic > Freshwater > Lake > Sediment | place: USA: Wyoming | collected... | reverse complement strand
GGTCCCCCGGGTCCGGTTCCGGAACCAGCGCCTGTCAATCCACCGGACGCAGGTCCCCCGGGTCCGGTTCCGGGACCAGCGCCTGTCAATCCGCCGGACGCAGCCCCGCCGGGTCCGGTTCCGCGACCTGCGCCTGCAAATCCGCCGGACGCAGGTCCCCCGGGTCCGGTTCCGCGACCTGCGCCTGTCAATCCACCGGACGCAGGTCCCCCGGGTCCGGTTCCGGAACCAGCGCCTGTCAATCCACCGGACGCAGGTCCCCCGGGTCCGGTTCCGGGACCAGCGCCTGTCAATCCGCCGGACGCAGCCCCGCCGGGTCCGGTTCCGGAACCAGCGACTGTCAATCCACCGGACGCAGTGCGCGGATATGCTCCTTTATTCAACAGCTCTTTGCTCACACCATTTTCGTACATGTGATTCAGCAATTCCTGCTCCAGGCGCGTATAGCTTTTTTCCAGATCATTTTCGTCCGCAGTCGCCGGCGTACCGGTCCGGCTGACTCGCTCAATGTATTCCTGAAGAAGCCGGCCGAAGCGCTCCTCATCTGCGCCTAATAGCGAACGGATTTCGGCGCTCATGATGATGAGTCGTACCGCCGCGCGGGGGTTTTTCCGAAGGTCCGCGAGAATTTCGGGCAGGGTGGCGCCGATCTCTTCACCGGCCTTGGAAAGAATTTTCAACAGTGCGTCGCCTTCAAAATGCTGCGCCAGCTCTTTGACAAGCAAGAGATAATCCTCGATCGACATGCCCTCTTTGAGGAGCGCTTCTTTCAGCGGAGGCAGCAATCTTCGCAGGTCGTCCGGCTCGGGGACCAGTTTACGGATAATAGTCGCAAGATGGCGCGGCGCCAGATGGTCCTTGCGGTACTCTTCACAGACGATGCGTATGGTAACGGTAAAGGTAAGCCGCTCCAGTTCGGTAAGCACATCGGCGCTGGCGGGAGTGATCCGGCCGGCAAGCGTATCGGCTTCCAGTTCCTTGAGAACACTTCCGCGAAGGGCGGTAAGGGCCTGGATGATCTCTTGCGCCGGCGGCAGATCCGTGTCTGGTCCCGGGCCCGCCGTTTCCAGACGCGCCCGCAAAACCCGAAGGCGGGCGATAAGCGATACCGGCGTTTCGGTGCCGACGACCGAAGGTCCCTGCCTGCCGCCGGTTCCGCCCGCGGCGGACGCCGGGTCCTCATGCGCGTTAAAAAGGCGCGCCAGATCATGCAGGTCTTTGCGGATTATACTATCGTCAAGCGTCACTTTCTGAAACGTTATGTAGTTGAAGCGAATATTTTTTATCGATGCTTCATTCAGCGCCGAAGAAATCGACGCGAGATCGGGGTAGCGGCGATGGTCGGCGAGGGTCCCCAGCAATTCCGCGAAGTCTTTCAGTTCCATGCCTTTTGAAAAAGTCAACGATTGTATCCCCGACGACTTGAGACGCGCCAGCAATCGTTCGCCAAACGATTCCTGCGGAATGCGCCATTCTTCGCAGGCGATATGGTCCTGCTCGATATGAACGGTAATGGCCGGCAAAATATGGAGCGCCGCTCGGACCGTTTCCAGCAGATCGCTGTGGGCTTTAAGCGTGAGAGGATGTTGCGGTCCGTAAATGGTGATATTATTGAAAGAAATCCAGAATCGTCGGATGATCAGCTCCGCATCGGATTGATGCACCTGCGGGGCGGATGTCTTCTCTTCGCTTTGCGGTGTGTTCATGTGGATATCGGATGCGCTATGGATGAAAGGCTCCCGGTGGACCGGCTCGGGTTCAAGGCGTCTGCGCCACAGCCAGCAGGTCCTTTTTAAAATCCATGCCGTTCTGATAACGCAATCGCGGGTCCGGCTCGATTGCTAGTAAAATAACACGCTCCAGGGAGGCATTGATCATCGGCGAAGCTTTTGACGGCCGCTCGGTAAAAATAGAATGCGGGTCATTCATTTTCATCTTGAGCAACTCCACCGGATCGCGCACAGCCAGCGGCAAAGAGCCGGCGGCCAGCAGATAGAGCATGATCCCCGCGGCAAAAAGATCAACGCGCGCATCGGGTTCTTCACCTTTAAGATATTCCGGCGCCATATACAGCGGCGTACCTTCAATCCGATCGCTCGCAGCGCTATCAGTCCAATTCGCCTGAGCAATGCCGAAATCGGCTATCAGCGGGCGCCCTCGTCTGGCTTCTATCAGGATGTTCGCGGGCTTGATATCGCGGTGGACCACTCCTTCTTCGTGCGCATACGCAAGCCCATCGAGTATCTGGGCCATAAAATCGATTGTTTGACTCAACGGCAAAATCTGGCGTGAAGGCAAAGGGTTTTTCTGGCGCCGTTTTACCAGCGAATCGAGGTCTTCGCCCTGAATTGCCTGGATCACCTGGTAAAAACAGTCGTCCGCTTCTCCCATTTCGTGTATCGGGATGATATTGGGGTGATTGAGAGACGCAATCAACTCGGCCTCATGACGGAAACGATCGCTGGACGCGATAATGCTGGTGTTGGTTTTTAGAATAATTTTAACGGCCACAGTCCTTCTCAGAGTGCGCTGAAAACCCGAAAACACCATGGCCGCGCCGCCTTCACCTAATACGGATACAAGCGTTACGCTGCCCATCGTACGGCCGATGAACTTCTGGGGGTCGATGCCGCTGGTACTTTTCATACGCGCGCGCCTTGTTCCGGCGATTGCGGCCGGCTACCTCCCCGGGTTTCTAGTTCTGGTAAGGTCTGTTTTTGCCATGGAAATAGTCGCCGCAAGGTCTTCGATATGGATTTCTCCGGATGTCTCCCGGGCATCGGGATCGACGACGACACTGAATTCCGATTCGGAAAGTGACGCGCCGTCGAACGATATGGTTTTCGAAAGGGACGATGTTTTATCCAGCTCCAGGTCCGATTCAAGCGTGCTTTCGGACGGCGACTTGCTTTGGGGCGCAAACGCCGGCGCGCTGCCTGCCGGGGCCTGCGGAACACCGCGCGCATGGACAATCGATTTCTGAAGGCCGATGGCCGCAAACATCCCGTTGTCAATCATCCGGCGCGCCAGAACGCCGGACAACTCCATAGGTCCGCCCTGTTCGGCAACCGCATCGCTCATGCGCGTAAAATGGGTCCACATGTCGTCGATGATGCTTATCACCCGGATCGTGGCGACCAGCGGGCGCTTGAAATGGTTGGATTCTATCCGATAATCGATCCGGGTCGCGCTGTCGGCTTTTTCCATGATGGTGCATCCGAGGCTTTTCATGAGCGGCTTCAGCCCTATCGGGTCTGCGGACGGCACGACCGCCAGCGGTTCGACGCGAAGGTTCCAGGTGCGGCAGATATATTCGTGAACAGCGCGCGCATCGGTATTCTGAAGAAACAGCACCTTTACCAGCGCAATCTCGTTGAGAATGACCGGGTAATTCTCAATCGTAACGGCTTCCGGGCCCCCTTCGGCGCGCGCACGCGCGATGTCCGCGAGGATGCCCGTCAGATCTTTACAATTGGATTTAATGGCGTACACCCCCGGCGCGGCCTGCAGCAGGCAGGCAATCGACATGACGAACTGTTCGAGATGCGGGCGGAGCGCTTTATAATCGCTTTTAACGGCAAGCGAGGTCACATCGGTTTTTCCGTCAAAACGGGCGCCTGTTTTTCCCTTGTTCATACGACCCTCCTCAATTGGGCCTTGCGTCATGCTCCGGCGCATAACACTTTGCAAAGGCCGGGTTAAGATTGTATTTTGTTCATATCAGAAAGCGGCAAATCCATGATCTACCTTCGCATCGAATCCAACGGAAAAATTCTAGGCATCCACGCCTTCAATAAAAAAACGGTCACTCTCGGCAGAGCGCCTACCAACATGATCGCCATCTCTGATGCCCGGATATCGCGCGAACACGCACGCATTGAGGTGAGCGACGGTGTTTACACCCTCATCGACCTGCGTTCCACCAATGGCACCTTTCTTAATGGCAAACCGGTACGGCGGGCCCCGCTGTCCGATGGCGATAGCTTCGAACTGGGCGCCTGCCGCATTGCCTTCTCTCTCACCGGCGAAGCGGCCGGCGGCCGCACCGCAACACCTTCCACCGCGGCCCCTTCCCCTTCCCGTCCGGCGCCAATCAGCCTTCTCCAGTCCGAAGAACCGCCCGATGAAATTTGCGTTCAGGCGGATGACGATGATGGCCGGCCCGAAAAAGCAAACGGAAATTCCGTTTCGCCGGACCATCCTGGCGGTCTTGGACCATCCGAAGCCGAAGGCCTGAGCCGCATACAGATCCAGGAACCCGCCGCCCGGCCCGACACCATGGAAAGCCTGATTGCGCACCAGTCCCAGACTCTTGCCACCATCCCCCTGGGCACGCTTATGGAAACGATACAGACTAAAAAAGACCGCCCTGCCCGCGTGCTGGTCATGGCACTGGAAGGGGCGATTCAGGAAAATACGCTGTCAGAATTCTCTAAATCCATCGACGATCTCTGCGCATCCGGCAATACCCGACTGGTCATTGATATGCGCCATGTCACCATGGTAAGCGCCGCCGGATGGCAGGCGCTGGTTGCCGCGCAGCAACGCCTGCGTTCACTCAACGGAGAAATCAAACTGGCCGCCATGCGCCGCAAAATTCTCCGCGCCTTTACGACGCTATCTCTCGCCATAGTCTTCCCGCAATATCCTTCCGTCCCTAAGGCCCGGTCCGCGTTTGAAAAATAATACCGGCGTTTGCGGAACGCCGGGCGCTTATTTCAGCTCTTTCCGCATCTCATTCTGCCGCTCAATCATGCCGCTTCTATCAACAGGTTCGGCAATCGCCTCTTTTGAATCGTAGATGATTCGGGGTGTGATCTCGATGATCAGATTGGTTTTTTTCACCCCGGTCTTGCGATGTTGAAAAAGATAGCCTAGAAGCGGGATATCGCCTAAGAGCGGCACCTTTCGAACCTCGGTTGTAGCTTCTTCCTGTATCAGGCCGGCAAGGAAAATGGTCTGGCCGTTTCCCGAGCGCACCGTGGTCTGCGTTTTGCGCACGCGGACCAGGGGGATATCGCTGTTTTGCCCTTTCCATCCGACAATAGAAGAAACCTCCGGCTCAAGGGTCAGCGTTACCTGGGAATCCTCGTTGACATGAGGGGTTACCGCCAGCTTGACGCCGACCTCTTCCTTTTGTATTTGCAGATTGATACCGCCCGAACCGCTCAAATTATAGGTCTGCACCTCATACGGGACCACTTCGCCGATATGCAGCGTAGCTTCGCGATTATTGGTCGTGGTCAGTTTTGAGTCCATCAATACCTTGGCGTCGCCGTTGGACGCCATTACATCTAGGATAAAATTGAAATTCGCGGGCAGCCGAAGCCATTCATCAAGCGATACGCCGTCCAGCATCCGGCCGGCCGGGTATTGAGCGCCCACGGAAAGGGGCGAAAGCGCGCCCCAATCGAGCCCATAGGTCGCGCCTTTGTCGACGGAGACTTCTATGATCCTGGTTTCGAGCATCACCAGGATATGGGGATGGTCGATCGCCTCGACGATCTTTACAATTTCGTTGATGGTCCGGATACCGGAAAAGCAGATGAGCCGGTTACCGCCCGCATCGACCTTGACTTTTGCAGAGATGTCTCCAAGCATGCTCGCCACTTCCGGCGCCGACGCGTATTTGAGATTGATCACATACCCGGTAAGACCGACATCATCTTTGAGTTTGTCGGATTCGGCAATCAGGACCGAATTACCGATGATTTCATAGGAAAGCCCGGCCGCGCGCACCAGGATATTGATGGCTTCGTCCAGGGGCGTTTTATTGAGGATGAGCGTTATTTTCTCTTTGTAAACACCTTCGCCGGTCACGAAATTCATTCCCGAACGGTCGGCGAGCACCTTTAATATTTCCGAAAGGTTGGCGTCCTTGGCCACCAGCGTTATCGGTGTTTTCAGCTGCGGATTCGACTGCGCCGCAACGACCTGGGCGGTATGGGTTGCATCCGCGTTTTGGGCGCCTGCCTGCGTCTGCGCGGCTGCCAGCGCGAAAAGAACGCAGATAGCGCTCATGAAAATCCCTCGGCCATGCTTCACGGGGAGCGCGGCAGCGTTATAAGGCCGATTGCATGCGCCGCGCGATTTACGGGCCCAGGGGCCTGTGGGATTGATCGCCGCGATAGCCGTCTGATATACCATAGCAAATGTTCCTTCCGTTTTCCGTATCAGGGTTTTCCGCACACGCAGACACTCACCGTGTTCTTATTTCGGCCGTACGACCGAGCCGCCCAGCACATCATAGCGGTATAGCATAATCGGCGTTTCCATGACGATTTCCCGTCCTGTTATGCCCGTGACCTTCCGATCGAGTACCTGCTCGCCAATGTCCACCGAAAGCGATCGCTCGCCCACCATGACAATCGCCGTATAGCGCTGGGACTTGTCATCGTAAATGATTGCCGTAAGCCGCACCGGGTCCTGATCTTGGGCTGCTGGCTTTGTCGCCTGCTCCTGCGTCTGCGCCGGTCTTCTGACCGCGGGAGGTCGCGCCACAACCACCTCGCGCACCCGTCCGCTCATGGGGTCCTTCCCCCCTGTATAGCCGAAACGCGCGCGAATTTCCAGTTCATTTTCAAGCGAATTGACAAGATTGATAAAAGACTGGTCGTAGCCGCCGGTTGATAAATGATACTTGCTCGAAATCACGTTAAAGCCTCGTTTTTCGGCGATGCCGCAGATCACGGCGCCCGCCGCGCAGATCACCGCCAGGATCGATGCTATAATCAATTCAAAATGTTTTCTCATAATCCCCGGTTACCCATCCACGGTTTCCCGTCCCCCCGACGTCTGAACTCGCGGACGGCTGCCCGGCACCTCACTGTTTTTTTATCCGAAAGGTATTCACAAGCATCTTCGCTTGTATTCCGCCATATTCATTCATAAGGGAAATTTTAAAATTTTCAAGCGCTATGATGCGCCGGCTGTTTTCAAATTTCGAGCACAACTCTCCAAACGAGAAAAAATCGCCTTCGACTTCCAGGTTATATCCATAGACCGTGACCGCGCCTCTTGTTTCGGGAGAAACCGGCTTGAGAGAAACCAGCTTGAGCTTAAGATCGGAAACGCACGTGGTGATGAATTCAAAAAGCCGGGACTCGGGCGCAACGCTGTCCACCCGGCCCGCAAACTCCATATTTTCAAAAACCAGCTCGCGCACATGGTTCAGGTTTTCCTGTACTATTTTTGCCGTTGCAAGTTGATTGGCCGTGGCAATTCGCTGCTTTTCAAGTGAAAGCAATTCCTTTTTCAGACCGGAAATATATACGCGATCGACCAGCACCAGACCCGCGCCGATGACGATAGCCGCGATCATCAAAATAGTTCCCCGTTTCATTCCGGTTGCACCTTTGCCATGCGCGGCGCTTTTGCTGAAAATTCAAACCGGACTTTTTCCTGCCCCGCGTCATCCGCTATCCGTTCGGTTGATTCAAGGGAAACCGTCTTGAACAGATCATTGAACAGCGTATCGCCGCGGAGCCGGTTGAGATAATCGTTAAGTATAATGAGCTGGTCCTGCTTCTGTTGAAGCAAGCCATATCCTTTTACCATCATAGCGCCGCTTCCGAATTGTATATCGGTTATCCAGTAATTTTCCGGTAAATGATGGGCGATTACCGCGAGTTTTTTGGTCCAGAGAACACTGCTCTTTTTAAGACGATTCAGTTGTTCGATGTCCTGACGCTCGATGATCTCCGTCGTCGCCCGGTATCCTTTATACTCCTGCTGGATGCGCATAAGATCATTGCGCTCCATTTGAATGACGGAATTCATCGCAAAGACCTGCAGAGCCAGGAAAAATACCGCCACGCCAAGAACGCCAAAGCTCCCTGCCGCGATAACGAGAAGGCGCAAATGAAGCGTTTCGGCATGTTTCTCCTCGTTGCGAATGGCCCGTATCATGCTGGTTTTATAGCGCATCGCTATTATTCACTCCTCATGGCCAGCGCCAGAGCAATGTCGAATTTTCCCGGAGCGATCGTATTGGAATAATCAAATTTCTTATAATCGTTGTTCATCGACATGGGCAGACCAATCCCGTTTTTAAGCGCATTCAACGCCTCCGGCAAACACACGTATTCTCCCATGGGATGCAACGCGGCGAATTTTGATATCCGGTAGGTCTTTTCATAAAACGACAGTGAACGCACTACTTCGTCAATCAGTGTATCCAGCCGGAATTTATTGTCGCGCCCGGTCTCTTCCGTCTGCTTCGTCCCGAACACCTCGTGCGCCGCAAAAGGGATGCTTCGCGTAAAAAAAGTCACATTATCCCCGTCAAACACCAGCGTGCAGGCTGATGGGCTCAGATGCAGGATAACATGCGCAATGCCCGGCTCAATTCCCTGTCGCCGGAAACTCCAGAACGAATTCGCCGCTGCCGTTGGTATAATGTCAACGATGTCCGGCTTGAGTCCGGCTTTTTCAAATATCTGCAGGTGCTTCTGCATGATCGAGGAACCCACAACCGTCACAAGCATATCCGCTTTGTCGGCCTTTTTTTCGGGCGCTTCGATGATCTGATACTCAAGGACCGAACCGCTCACATCAAAGGGAAGGCTTTTCCGCATCTCGAACCGCAATGCGCTGCGCAACTCCTCGTCAGGCAGGATCCTGAAACGCGTTTGCGCGGCATAAATCTGCTTTCCCGTAACGCACGTGGCAAGCCGGTCTCCAAAATGATGCCCCATCTTGTCCTTGATCGATTCTATCCCGTCAATCAGATCCTTGTCATTCTCGAAAGCGCCCCGGACCTCTTCAATCGCGTTTAATTCAACAAGAGTGTCTTCGCCGCCGGATGAAATCGACACCTTCGCAGCGCGAATACCGAGATTGTCGTGCTCGATGCCGATGGAGGTGATGGATTTGGGGGCCATGGGAATCAGAACTCCTGATTGCGCGGGAAACGAATACGCGCTATTGAAGAAAGTCGCTCCAGACCGATGCGGCATACTTTACTGAATCGCCGCCAAATGGATCGCCGGAAATCCCAGACCCGATAGCAATTCCCGACACCCCGGATTTCCGGATGACCGGCCCCGGGATATTCGTCAAGGATACTTGGGAAGAAACATTCCCATTTGCCGAAACAGCGGAAAATGCCAGCAAATAGCGATTCAACATGACTTGCGTGCTACATCTTTCGATTGATATATTTACATCATCTGGCACGTTGCCCTTCAAAGAAGCGTACCTGCAGGCGATATTCAGCGCCGATTCATTCGTCCAGTACGCCCTGGTCATTTCTATGTCCCGCCGCAACAGGGAACTGCCGTTGCTGACGATGGTAATCACCGATAAGCCCAGAATGGTAAAGACCACGCTGAATACCAGGGCGATCACCAGGGCGCTGCCGCCATCGCCGGTTAATTTGGCGTTCCGTTTTTGCATACCGCATTCATCCGAAATGCCAGGGTATCGGGAATACCCATATTTCTATTAACAAGAGTGAAATCCATCCCCGCTCCCTGCCGGTTCGCATACACAAAAAAAGAATCGTATTTCATGGTGCATCGGAATGGGGTCGCGAATACCGCGGTATCGGAACCACCCAGCACCCATCGCTTTAAAGTATCTTCTCCCGACACGGGGTCCTGCGCCAATTGATAGCTGACCTGCAGGGAAGAATTCAAATAAATATCAAGCTGTTTAGTGCTTGGCGCTGCAGCCGAGTCGCCCCGATGGACCGATCGCGCTATCTCCTCTATTATGAAAGAACCTTCAATCCCCAATTGCTGTTCGCTGGACACGCCTTCCATCCGGTTGCCGATAAAATTGAAAAAAACCACCACACCGCTGATTACTACCACCGATATGATTCCGGTCACCAGCAGCTCGATCAGCGTTACCCCGGATGCTCTTGAGAGTGCAGGCTTCATCATTCATGCGTCCATTACCCTCTGACAAGGGTGATTATTTTGCGCAGCGTATCCGTCCTGTTCTGACCATCATACCATTGTGCGATTACCGTAATGCGAACAGCCGGGACCGTCAATGGAGCGCCAGGCACATCAGCAACATAATCCCTGTTTTGCCGTTTGACCGTCATCTGACAGGAAACATTCGGCAAAAGCAGCGCCTGGAAATTCGTATCTTTTTCTATATGCAAAGCATTATACCGCGCGGGATCGCCATTCGCGCAATAGGCCGAATCCTCCAGCGCCCGCGCCATCTCCTGAAACGCGCGCCTTCGCAGCAGGTCTTTCCGGTTCAGCGCGCTGCTTTGCGCGACAAACGCGCTGATGGCTGAAATCATGACGGCCGCCAGAACCCCGGCCACCAGGATTTCGATAAGGGTGACACCCTGCTGGCCGGAATGCGATGTTGGCCGTTTCCGTTTCATATATAACAAGCTCAATCAAAAATGCTGCCAGCGGGCAGCACCGGACTGATATGGCTTAAAGTCCCACCTTCCGCTTCGCGGCCCGCCTGCGACTGCCGTAGCGGTGATGGTATAGTCAGTCACATCTGCCCCAACTGGATAAACTTGAAAAGAATAGGTCCAGATATTATCACTAGGATTGGTAATTCCGATCTGATTCCAACTAGATGCAGCAATTGCAAGCCCCTGATTATGCCGCTGCATTACTGCCGCCCCGATCATTTCGCAACGCGACCGGGCGTCCCGGTCGTACGCGTCAATAATGTAGTTTCGATAAAAAGGGATAGCCACTATCGCCAGCACTCCGATAATAGTGGCAACGACGATAGCTTCGACAAGAGTAAAACCGGACGCTTTCATATTCCATATCAATTCAAAATCAATTCAAACATGACCAGGCTTTTCAATCTCTGTATCAGAATGGATAGCCTTTTGATTCCTTTGTTGCATAATCATTATGATGTGCGGTAATACTATCGCTGCTCGCGCTCATGTGAATAGTAATCGTAATTTTTTCTGGTATTGCAATCTTTGACCCATTTATAGGACATCCTAAAGTATCGTTCGTAATTGTTTTTCCATTTGTTATTGCGGCTCCGGCTATAGTAGCAGTGTCACCGCTATTCTTGCAAGCGGCGCAAAACACCGCCGCCGCTCCCGCCACATTGGTCGCCGACTGCAATCGTGAATCATTCACATAATTTAAATACAACGGTATCGCCACTGCCGCCAGAACGCCAACGATAACTGCCACCACGATCACTTCAACCAGGGTAAAACCCTTGCTTTTTTTGTTGTTCTTCAACATAACAGATCCTTTCAGAAAAGAAAGTGGAAAATATTGGAATGGCTGCTACTCCATTTCGATCAAAAACTGTTTATTGGCCCGCGCCTCCATTTCTATTGCAAATTTTGAATAATTCATTTAGTGC
>Ga0315289_10013739_pt1 | contig 11320 bp, 10 predicted proteins | sample YL17G11_40_MG_FD_203452 | JGI IMG/M metagenome (GOLD analysis project Ga0315289, IMG submission 203452) | Sediment microbial communities from Yellowstone Lake, YNP, Wyoming, USA - YL17G11_40 | ecosystem: Environmental > Aquatic > Freshwater > Lake > Sediment | place: USA: Wyoming | collected... | reverse complement strand
ATCGGCAGTCATAGAGGCCTCATCCGGATCGATCCACGAACACGGGCCCTGACCACCTTCCGCAATGATCCAGCGGATCCCGCCAGCCTGGCCGACAGCCCCATTCGCGGCATCTGCCGCGATCCTCAAGGCAGGATCTGGCTGGCCTTGCTCGACAAAGGGCTTGATTGTTTCGATCCTGCGACCGGCCGCAGCCTCCACTTCCGCTCCCGGCCCAATGATCCGAGATATCTGAGCTACGACTCCCTCAGTTGTCTTTTTATGGATTCCAGCGGAATTCTGTGGATCGGAACCAACGGGGCCGGCATCATCAAATTGATTCTCCAAAACCTGAATTTTCGCGTTTTCACCCAAATCGACAGCGATCCCAACAGCCTCCATATGAAGAGCCTTCGCTCTCTCTGCGAAGACACGGACGGATCCTTGCTCATCGGAGGATACGGTGGACTCGACCGGTTCGATCGGGAACGAGGCGGATTCATCCGGCTTTATTCGGAAGACGTATATTGCATTCTTCCCGACTCAGGGGGTCCCCGGAACCATGTTGATCGGCTTGGAAGGCGAGGGGTTGAAAGCCTTTAACCGCGAAAAAAGGACATGGACTCCGTTCCCCACACCCCAAGGCGTCCCCGGTGTCGTCTACGTCCTCCGCAAGGACAGGAAAGGCCGAATTTGGATCGGGACGCAGGGGGGCGGCTTTAACCTGTGGCATCCGGAAACGGGGGCTTTCAGCAGGTTCCGCGAGAAAGACGGACTTCCCAACGACGTCGTCTACGGAATTCTCGAAGACGCGCAGGGCCGACTCTGGCTCAGCACGAATAAGGGGATCTCCCGGTTCGATCCCGAACTGAAGATCTTCCGAAATTTCGACGTCAACGACGGCCTTCCCTCGAACGAATTCAACGGAGGCGCCTATTTCAAGACGTCCGCGGGGGAATTAACGTTCGGCGGAATCAACGGATTCGTCATTTTTAAACCCGACGAGATTCAAGACTTTTCCTTCGTGCCGCCCGTCGTCCTGACCGATTTCCAGATCTACAACAAATCGGTCCCGATCGTCCAAACCCCGGACGCCCAGAGCCCGCTCCGATCCTCCATTACCGAGACCAAGGAACTGAAGCTGTCTCACCGAGACCGGGTTTTTTCCTTCGAATTCGCTGCCCTCAACTTCATCTTTCCCGAAAAAAACCAGTACGCCTACAGGATGGAGGGTTTTGACAAAGACTGGAACTACGTGGGCACCCGGCGTTACGCCCATTACACCAACCTATCGCCGGGCCGCTACACCTTCCGGGTTAAAGGATCGAACAACAACGGCGTTTGGAACGAAGAGGGAGTCTCGGTCGGGATCCGGATCACCCCGCCGTTCTGGAGGACGCCCTGGTTCCTGTCTTTCTGCGGGCTGACGGTCGTCCTGGCCACGCTGGGTGTCTTCAACCTCCGGTTGCGCCAGCTCACCCGCAAAAAAAAGGAATTGGAAGCGCTTGTCGCGGTCAGGACCCAAGAGCTCAAGGAGGCGTCGCTCAAAGACCCCTTGACCGGACTCCGCAACCGCCGGTTCATCTCCGATGTCCTGGCCGGCGATCTCCAAGCTTACATTTCCTATAAAACCTACCTTCTCGAACCCCGGGTCAACCGCAGGAAAGTCCCCGAGGACACGGTCTTCGGGATTTTCATGCTCGACATCGACCATTTCAAGACCGTCAATGACAAGTTGGGCCATGACGCCGGCGATCAATTCCTAGTCCAGTTCGCGGCCATCCTGAAATCGTCGGTCCGTGACGATGACGTGATCGTGCGCTTCGGCGGCGAAGAATTCCTCATCATCCTCAAGAATACCGACCCCGGCTATCTCGATCGCTTCGCCCGGAAAATCAAGGACAAGATCGAGGCGGCCGCTTTCGCGATTTCCGGCCGTGCCTTGAAAAAGACTTGCTCGATCGGGTATATCCAGTATCCGCTCCATCTCGCCCGGCCCAAGCTCTACGACTTCGAAAGCACGCTGATCCTGGTCGATCAAGGCCTCTATCATGCCAAGAAAACCGGCCGCAACATGGCCGTGCGCATCCTTCCGGGCCAGGTCGTTCCGGACGAAACGCGGGGCGGGCCGCCGATTCAGAACCTAGATATCGGATTTCGTCAAGGGCTGTTTTCGCTGAATGAAATCCGCTGACCCCAATCCGGGGGAAGCGATGTCAACCCCTCGACTCCCCGGCATGAATGCCGGCACCCAAGGAGCCGTTGTTTCGGCTCCTTGGGTACTGCAAGGCGGGGCTTGTTCGGGGTTAACCCTGAGCCCACTCAGCCCTTTCCCCTCTAAAGGGGCTGAGTACAAAAGTGTCGCTTCTCGTCCCCGCCCCGAAGCTCCACGGACTAACGCCCTGGGAATCCGCCCAATACAAGCTTTGGAGCGCCTGTACTCATGAACCGTTTCCGGTTCGTGAGTATTGAAAGGCGGGGCTCCGATTTTAAGCCCCGCCTTTCAGGCGGGGTAGCGTCGGCGAACGGGTAAAGTCTTTAAGGCAAGATGGAGACGCGATCTGAGGCAATCCGGCCGGGGATGATGCCGGCGTCTGTCCACCCAGAGCGAAGACAACGCGGCAGCTTCCCTGATTTAATGCTCCCGGGGGCAAGTGGACCGAGTCTTGTCCAAGAGGTCCACTTGTCCCAGCGTAGTTTTGACATGGACGTTTAATCGTTGTATGATTTTTTGCGGACAGTCTGATCATGAATGCCAGATTTATTTATCCGGAAGAAAAAATCACGTTTTTTTGCCGGAAATGGGGCGTTCGTGAATTTTCGCTCTTCGGGTCGGTCCTGCGCGACGATTTCCGTCCCGAGAGTGATATCGACATCCTGGTCGAAATCGAACCTTCACGGAAGTTGAGTGCCTGGGATTGGGTGGATATGATCGAGGAACTCAAATCTCTTTTCGGCAGAGAGGTCGACCTCGTCGAGAAGGACGCGATTCGAAATCCTTTCCGCCGCCGACAGATTCTCTCCACTTACAGGGTTGTCTATGCCGAGTAATCCGAACGACGCCGCTCCTCTCTGGGATATGCTGGATGCCGCCCGGGCGATCATGGACTTTATCACCGAGAAGAAGGCAGAAGATTATTTTCGAGACCGTATGCTACGGGGCGCCGTCGAGCGACACCTGGAAATCATCGGCGAAGCCGCCAGAGGAGTATCGGAATCGTTTCGAGCCCAGCATCCCGAAATTCCATGGCGACGGATCATCGGCTTGCGTAATATCCTGGCCCACGAGTACGGCGAGATTAAGCACGAACGCATCTGGGATCTGGTGATCCGGGATATCCCCGATCTTATCCATCTGTTGACGGTCTTAGTCCCGCCCTCCGACTGAAAACAGATTAGGAGGACCTATAGGTTCGGCTCCTCGTTGGGGACGAAGCGGAGGCTCAGAAGCTCCAGGAGCAGGAGTAGCGGATCTCGGGAGCCGCGGCCTTACCGTCCCAACTTCCCAGGCTGAGGGGCAGGTTGCCGGGCCCTATGGGTTTGGCTATGCCGAGGCTCGCTGCTTTGTACGGTCCTGCTTGGGTGTAGTTGCTGGTAATGCTTATTGGCCCTATGAATGTTTTGTCTAGCAGTACATCCAGCCCTAATGCCGTGAAGGTTGTGAGGCTGTTCTTGGTATAAATTCCCCGGAAGCCCAAGACGCCGACGTTTCTTAATGCCTGCGTCGCCTGGAAGTTGAATCCGTGCATGCCTGGCGTACTGGCTATGCCTAGCATTATGTTTCCGTTGTTTATTGGTACTCCTATGTTTAGGCTCATGTTTCCTTGCCCGGTTTTGGCGTCGTATGCTCCGCTTGCTCCCAGCAATACATTTTTGTTTTTGCCTAATGTTGTTGTTGCTTGCGCTGTGTAAGCCTTTTGGTTAGGAGAGTTAATCATCCCAAACCCTACCTGGAAGCCCTTGCTTGTGAAATTAGCAGTTGTGTATCCTTCTAATCCGCGACCATTCATTCTTAGACTAGTGTTTACTCCTATTTTTCCGTTCCATTGCCATTCTGAACAAGCACACGATACTGGCATACTGTAAATGATGACCCTTCTCCTCCTACGTTGCCCACTTGCAGAAGATTCTCAAAAGCCTCTGCCAAGCCAATCTGAACCATGGCTTGCACTCTCTTATATAACGTGGTAGGGTTGACTGCAATCCAGCTTCCTGCATTATAACCATCATGGCCTAAACAATCTCCAAAGCCATAGCTGAAATCTCCTGTTGTAGCTGTGGGTTGCCTGTCAACATAGCCCCATGTAGTGTATCCTACGTTAAGGGCAGAATTCAGCTGGTCAAAAACACCATTGGCTTTTATTAATGGAATGTATTCTCCACCCCATACCTTCTCAGGCCCTGTTTGTCCGTTAAAATCCTTCCTGAAAACTTTATGGTTTCTTTTGCTGTTCCAGAGGCGTACGCTGCTCACCCAGTCATAACTGACTTGCTGCCCTAATGAATTTGTCCCTAAGGCGTTGAACAATATGACATGGTACTTCACGTTGCTTTGTGGAGCAATGAACTCTGCATTTCCGTCGCTGCCAATTGATATCCTTGTCTTGAAGTCTTCGCTGTAAATAGCGATGTACTTAGGATCAATCCCGGTCACTCCGGTCTCTGCAATGGTAATCTTGACTTCGCTTCCGCTCTTTACAGTCCTTGAAGCTAATTCTTTTTGTAATCCTTTGGTGTGGTTGTAAACGTCGAGGCTGATGGTTACGTCTACTGGCTCTGGTGGCGGTTGCAGAGTGTTTTTCTTGCTTAGCAGCGCGTAGGCCGCGGCGGCAGCTCCCACGACAAGCGCCGCTCCGAGGATGTAGGTCAAGGTATGGCTCTTTTTCTCTTTCTTCCCCTCCCCGGCCTTCTTTGCCTCCCAGAGAGCCAGCAGGTAGGCCGCTTTAGCCTTGCCCTGGAGCGAAACGCTCCTTTCCGTTGCCCGCGCCGGGTCGAGCTCGATCGCCTTCCCGAAGAGTTCAACGGCCTTCGCCCGTCCTTCCTCTCTTGATGCGTTCTCGACCGCCGAGTCGAAATAGAGTTCCCAAACCTTGCTTATCGAGGGCGTCCCCGATAAGCTTGCCGCGGCTCCCGCTCGATGCCCGGTTTCCTCCCGCGGTCCCGCATAGCTCTGCGCCGCCAGGAGATGGAGGAGCGACGCAGCCAGGAACACGCTTACGGCCCCGCGGGACGTTCTTCCGAACCGGGAAATTCGACGATGGGGAAATGCCTGGAATCGAAGCTTGCATCCGCCCCCGGGCATGGGAACCTCCTCGTGTAATAGTGTGCCCTGTACCCGAATTATGTCCCAATCGCCGCGAGGAACGCAAGCCTCCGGCCTCACCTATTGCATCTTGTTCTATCATACCTGGTTCTATCGGCCCGGGCTGAGGCCTGATGACGGCGGGCATTTGTGAAGCGGCTTTACGGTCGGAATATCCGGCCGAAACAAGGTTAGTGCAGGACCAGGTCCGGGATGTCGCGGTAGGCAACGGCCCGGACCCCCGGGCGGACGGCCGAGAAGGAAGGCCCCTTCTCTGAGGGGAGATGAACGAGAACGGCCTCGACCGAGTGCCCGGTCACGGACTTTTTCAGCTTGTTCAAGGCCTCGGCCGCCGCGGGCCGGACCGTGCGGGTGGCTTTGGCCTCGATGAGCAGCAGCCTGCCGCCCGTCTTGGGCACGAGGAAATCCACCTCCAAGCCCTGGCGGTCCCGGAAAAAGTACAGGTCTTTCTTCCTCCCCGCGTTGATCTGGGCCTTGACGATTTCCGAGGCGACAAAGCTTTCGAACAGGGGGCCGTAGAACGGCGATTTTCCGAGTTGCCTCTCGTTTTCCAGGCCGAGCAGATGAGCGGCCAAGCCCGTATCGGCGAGGTAGAGCTTGGGGGATTTGACGAGACGCTTTCCGAAATTTTCATGGAAGGGCGGCACGAGCAGGATCTGATGAGTGGCTTCCAGGATGTTCAGCCACTCGGAGACGGTCGGGACCGACACACCCAGCGGAGCGGCCAAGTCGGTTCGGTTGAGAATCCGACCGACCCTTCCGGCGACCAGCGCCAGAAACCGCCGAAAGGTCGTCAGGTCCCGAATCGAACTGATGGCCCGGACGTCCCTCTCGAGATAAGTCTGGAGGTAGGACCGGAACCACACTTCGGAGGCCGAGGGATGGGCGAGCACTTCCGGAAATCCTCCCCGCAGGAGTGAGACCCGGGAGGATTCAACCGTCGACAGGGGCAGAAGATGGAAGACCGCGGCCCGGCCGGCCATGGATTCCGTGACGCCTTTCATGAGAGCCGGTTCCTGGGAGCCCGTCAGGTACCAGCCGGCCCCCTTCTTCCCCTCCTGATCGATCCGCGACCGGATGTAATTGAGCAGCTCGGGCAGGTTCTGAATCTCGTCGAGGATGGCCGGGAGGCGGACCGATTCCAGAAAAGACCTGGGGTCGCTCCGGACTCGGCCGACCACATCCGGGTCTTCCAGCAGGTGATACGAGGCCTTGGGGAAGGTCCTGCGCAGTAGGGTCGTTTTGCCCGAGCGCCGCGGACCGGTCAGGATGAGGGCGGGAAAGCGGGCCGCCGCGCTCAGGAGCGGATCGGCCAGGAGGCGGGGGATGTATCGCATGTGACAATATTAAACTTATGATTTATATTTGTCAATATGGGCCGCTGCCCCCCCGGGCCCGGCTCGAGGCATAAAGGCCGCCGCCTAAGGACTTCAAGTCCACCACGGCCCCTCGAAACGCTTTTTCGAACTGGGAAATCCGCGTCCAGGGTCATCTCTACCGAGTGAAGCGAGGCTTATCCCTTCGGGTTGTTGGCGAAATGGGCGTGGGCGATTCGGAATCCGGACTCCGTCTTGACGATCGCGAACGTCACCGGCCCGCGCTGGGCCGTCTCGGGTCCCTGGTCCCGATCGAACCCCCAGGTCGCCGTGACAAGGAACGCCTGGCCGCTCCCCAGGTCCACAACCCGCACGTCCTCGAGCCAGAGCCTGCTCTCCTGGCTTTTACCGCCCGGAACGAACCCGAATCCCTGGTGATGAACCTTAAGCGCAGCCATCCCCTGGATCGGGCCCTTTTTTTCTGAGGAAAAATAGGACAGCTTGTCTTCATCCAGAAACAACCTTTCGACCGGCGAAAGATCATAGGCATTCCACATGACCGTCCAGGCATGAAGAAGCCGGCTGACGTCCGTGGTCTCGGGATCCGGGCCGCCTCCGCCGAGCGGAGCGCGGACCATCCGGAAGATTTCGACCTCGGCGGCGATCGTGCCGAAGGCCGCCCAACCGCCTTCCTTGACGAGTTTTTCGAAGAGTTCGCGCGCCCGCGCGGCGTCCCCGTTGAACAAATACCAATTACCGAGTCCGTACGCCTGGACGGCGAAGTTCAAGCCCCGCTCCCGCTCGTTCAACCCGGCCGGCGTCTCCATGAGCGACTCCGGCTTTTTCAAGCCTTTGTAAACGAGAAGCCTCTGATGGTAGGCGCCGTTCTCGATGATGTTCATCTTTTTACGAATTGGCTTAAGGCAGACTTGGGCCTCGTCCGCCTTCCCCATTCTCCGCAACGCCATATAAAGCCAATCCGTCGCGGCCGTCAGGAGGTCGTCGTTCTTGCTCCATTTCAAGCATTCCTTGTAGGCTTCGGCCGCGGCGGCGAAATCGGCCTTGAGATAATGGGCCAGCCCGAGGTGATACCAGATGTTGAATTGCGTGTTGGAGAGCGGCCTTTTGGACCGGTTGGGGATGCCGTCGGGCTCGACGTCGAGCGGGGCCGCGGCGGAAAGCTCGGCCGCTTTGACTAAGTCGGCGATGGCCTTGTCGAATTGGCGGAGCGTAATATAGCGATGCCCCCGATGGCGCAAGAGCCTGAACGACGAAGGAAACCGCTCAAGACCGTCCGTGAAGATTTTGACGGCTTCGCGGTAAAGACCCAGATAAGCAACGCGCCGGCCGAGCCAGATTGCGTTGGTTTCGTTGGGATTGCGGTCGAATTCCGCCTTGGCCTTTCGATAGAGTTCGACCGCGGCGCTGTCCGGGGCCGGCGCCGAAAGTTTTTGGCCGAGGAGCGAGATCGTTTCGTATTCCCCCATCGCGGGAAAGTCCTGACCGGACAACGCCGGTAGCCCAGCCAGGAACGCCGGCAGACAAATCAAGACCGCCGCGCCAAGAATTCCCTTATCCTTCATAGCACCCTCCTGGTGTCATACAATCGCACTCCCATTTTGTCGCGTTATCGAGATCCGGCCTTACCGGCCAGACAGCCCGACGCCCAGGCCCAGGCCAGGTTGAATCCTCCCCTTTGTCCCTGGACATCGAGGATTTCACCGGCCAGGAACAGTCCCGGCCGCAGTTTGGATTCCAGCGTCTCCGGATCCACCTCGTTCGCCGGGATGCCTCCGCTCGTGAACTCGGCCTCGTTCCAACCCCTCGTCCCAACGACTTCAAAGCGCAGGTCTTTGATCCGGCCGGCCAGGAACCGGGCAACCCTTCCCCCGCGCTCCCCGCGAACCGCGCCGGCGGGAATATCCCGGCCCTCCCGGATCCATGTTCCGATGGCGGCTCCGAATTTTTCAGGAAGGATCCCGGCGGCCCACTCCTTCTCCGGCCAATTATCGGCGGCCCTTGTCTCGAATCGCGCGGCCAAATCCTCTTCGTTCAAGAAAGGCACGAGATCGACCGCGATCTCCACGTCTTTGCGTCCTTCCCGATTGAGGGCCCGAGACAAGCTCTCGCTGATGTCCAGGACGGCCGTTCCGGACAATCCGTAGGAAGCGAAGAGAAGCTCCCCATCCGCCTCCTCCCCCATCCGTCCGCCGATGAGGCTCTTCGCCCTGACCCGGATCTTTTGCCCTTGGAGGTGATGGCAGAGTTTGTCATTGACCACGACCGGGACCGCGCTCGGGACCGGTTCGATAATCCCGTGTCCGAACGCCCCGGCAAGCCGGTAGGCGTTTCCGTCCGCGCCCAAAGCCGGGTACGATTTCCCGCCTCCGGCCAGCACGACCCGGGCCGCCCGAAAACTCGAGCCGTCCCGCGACCTCAGCTGGAACGCCCCGTCTTTCCAAACGATCTCCATGGCATCCCAGGACAGCCGAACCTCGACCGGAAGCCGTCCCAGCTCGAGTTCTAAAACCTTGAGGACCGAGGCGGCCTGCTGGGTCGCCGGGAAGATGCGATCCCCCTCCGCGGTCAATGCCAAACCCAAGCCCCCGAAAAACTCCTTGATCTCCGGCTTGCCGAATCGCCCGAATACCCCTCCGACGAGGCCGCGGCATTCGGCCGTGAAGGCCGAGGCGTCGAGCTTCTCGTTGAGGAGGTTGGAGCGGCCGCCGCCCGTGGCCAGGAGTTTGCGGCCGAGCTTGGCCATCCTTTCGCAGAGGACGACGGAACCGCCCGCGCGCCCGGCGCTCACCGCCGCGGCGAGGCCCGCGGCGCCTCCGCCGACCACGGCCACGGACACGGTTTTCATCGCCGCTTCTAAGCGCCGGAGCCCGGGATCCCTTCCCTAAGGTAAAGGGCGGCCGTTTCGGGCGCGACCGGGTTGATGTAAAAGCCCGTCCCCCATTCGAAGCCCGCGACGCGGGTCAGGACGGGGATGATCTCCATATGCCAGTGAAAAGCCCTCTCGACATCGACCTCGCTGCGGTTATGGGCGGCCGGATTCGGACCCTGATGGATGATGAGATTGAACGGCGGGTCGGCCAGGATGGCCTTGAACCGCCCCAGGACCGTTTTCAAGGCGGCGGCCAATCCGTCCAGCTCTTCGTCTCGAATGCGGCTGAAGTAAGCGTCGTGACGGAGGGGAAGGACGCGCATCTCGAAGGGGAAGCGGGCCGCGAACGGGACCTTGACGCAGACGTGGTCATTGCGGAAGACCATTCGCTCCTTGGCCTCTGTCTCTTCGCGGATGATCCGGCAGAAAATACATTCCTTGTACCGGCGCTGAAGGCGCCCCGCGCCGTAGATCTCCTCCTTGATCCGCTTGGGGACGATCGGCGTCGCCACGATCTGGGAATGGGGGTGGCTCAACGAGGCGCCGGCCTCCTTCCCCTTGTTCTTGAAGATCTGGACGTATTCGTAATGGAGGTCCTCCTCGATCGACCTGATCCGGTCCTGGAAGACCTTGAGCACGGCCCGGATATGGTCGACCGGGAGGTCGGCCAGCTCCAGGTCGTGGTCGGGATTCTCGATGACGACCTCGTGGACGCCGACGCCGTCCATCCAGGTAAAGAGCCCGTTATCCCGGCGGGCGGGCGCCGGACCCCGATTCAAAGCCGGGAACTTGTTGGGGACGACCCGGACGCGCCAGCCGGGCTCGTCCGGCCGGGTCCCATCCGCCCGGAGGGCGAAGACCTCGGGAGGGGTTTTCGACTCGTTCCCGGCGCAGAAAGGGCAGAAGCCCCGGGCCTCGGGCGCCTTCGCTTCCGCCGGCTGGGCGGGCCGGAAGTCGTCGGGGCGTTTGCTCCGCTCGGAGGAGACGATGACCCAGCGGCCGCTGATGATGTCTTTCCTGAGCTGCGACATTATTGGGATCCGAGGAGCTCTTTGACCCTGGACTTGAGCTCGTCCAGGCTCGAGGATTTGACGACATAGGCGTCGGCGGCCCAGGTCATGAAGTCATCCTTGTAGCTCTGGTAGGCGGAGTTGATGATGATCGGGATATCCTTTCGCTGTCCCATGATGTGGGTGATGAGCTCGATGCCGTCCTTGCCAGGCATCCGGATGTCGGTGATGATGAGGTCGAAGCGGTCTTTACGGAGGGCCTCGAGAGCCTGGTCGGCGTCGTTGGCGACCGTGACCTTAAAACCCTCCTTGGCGAGCTCCTCTTGGTAGAGCAGGCAGAGGTGCTCTTCGTCCTCGACCAGTAGGATTTTCTTTTGGGTTTTCATTCGTCCGTTCCCCTTTCCTCCTTCTTGAAACAGAGCCTGAATTCCGTCCCCTTCCCTTCCCGGCTGCGGACCTCGATCTCACCCCCGCAGGACTCGACGATCCGCTTGACGAAGTGGAGGCCGAGCCCCATCCCCCGCTCCTTGGTCGTGAAGAAGGGCGTGAACAGGCGCTCCCGATCCTTGTCCGAGATGCCCCGCCCGGTATCCTTGACCTTGACTATGAACAAGCGCGGGTCCGAGCCCGAAGCCAGAAGGTAAACCGTCCCCCCTTCGGGCGTGGCGTCCAGCGCGTTGTCGAGAAGATTCCGGATCGCCTCGCCGACTTGGGTCGGATAACCCATGATCCGGGGCATCGTCTTGGGCAGCCGGACCTTGACTTGGCGGCCCCGGCTCTTGGCCTGAAATCCCGGATCTTC
>Ga0315289_10013738_pt1 | contig 11321 bp, 10 predicted proteins | sample YL17G11_40_MG_FD_203452 | JGI IMG/M metagenome (GOLD analysis project Ga0315289, IMG submission 203452) | Sediment microbial communities from Yellowstone Lake, YNP, Wyoming, USA - YL17G11_40 | ecosystem: Environmental > Aquatic > Freshwater > Lake > Sediment | place: USA: Wyoming | collected... | reverse complement strand
ACATACTTTTTGGGGAATGATATTTGATATGAAGATATTAGGCATTGACCCGGGGACAGTCTCTTTTGACCTCTGCCTGCTCGAGGACAATAAAGTGACATTTGAGGAAAGCATACCGTCAGGCATCGTCGCCGAAAGACCTGAAGAGCTGGCGGAGAAATGCCTGCACCTGAAACCGATGGCTATCATAGCCCCCTCTGGCTACGGGCTCCCCAACCGCCGTTTCGGTGAACTCACCGCGAGAGAGATGTTTGAGCTCACTCTTGTCCGCGAGGGAGAAAACGTGCCCGTACTGGACGGCATGAAGAAGTTCTTCAGCCTGGTAAAAGAGGGGACTTCGGATATCCTTTTCGTGCCGGGAATAATCCAGTTGCCCACTGTCCCCCGATGGCGTAAATTAAACAAGATAGATATGGGCACGGCGGACAAGATGTGCATTGGCGCCCTTTCTGTAGAAACAGTATCCCGGAAGAAGGGCGTGAGCTATGCCGGGGTCAGCCATGTTGTCGTGGAGCTCGGCGGAGGGTACAATGCCCTCATCACCATAGAGAAGGGCAGGATAATAAACGGCATCGGTGGCACGTTCTTCCCCGGTCCAGGCTTCGTGAATGCCGGCGCCATGGACGGTGAGCTTGCCTACCTTCTTGGCGGCTTTGAGAAGACCCTGCTTTTCCAGGGAGGCGCCAGCCACCTGGCTAACAAGCCTGGCCTTTCCATAGAGGACTTTACACAGCCATCATACCCCGAGGCTTTTAATGCCTTTGTTGAAGGTGTCACCTTTGCCGTATGCAGCCAGCAGGCTCTGCTGGATAGCCGTGAAGTCTATCTCTCTGGAAGATTAACCGGGTACGAAAACATCTACTGCCCCCTTAATCTCCGCCTGGAAGAACTCGGCTACACGGTAAACCCGCTACCCACGCTCTCCACCGGCAGTAAAGCGGCGGCACAGGGCTATGCGGTGGTAGGCAACGGTCTTTACGGAGGATGTTACCAGCCCCTGGTAAGGCACATGATGATAGACAAAGCTGAGGGTTCTGTCCTTGATTATGTTTATTGGAGAGAAAGGATATGACCTCTCCGGTGTATGTGGACTGGGCGATTACCCGCGCCTGCAATCTTAAATGCCAGCACTGTGTTGGCATGGAACAAGACGAGCTAACACATGACGAAGCAGTCGGCATCGCCAATGATATCGTTAGCCTGTCACCAAAATGGGTGATACTCGAAGGCGGAGAACCTCTGCTGCGTAAAGACCTGCCCCAAATCGGCGAAATATTCTGCCAGGCAGGTATTGATATATTCGTGATAACCAACGGCAATGCCTTCAATGATAAGAGATTACACGAACTGGCGTCTTTTTCCCCCAAGGTTCTCTTCAGCTTTGACGGGGCTAATGCCGAGGTTTACGAGTTTGTCAAAAGGGGCGCGAACTTTGAGACTGCTCTACACTGGGCAAGGCGCTGTGCCGACATCGGCATTTTTCAAGGCATCACCACGGTTTTAACCCGGCGCACCGCAGGACAGGCCATGGATATTATCCGTCTCACGGAAAGTCTCGGGGGGAAAAGAGTCATCTTTTTGCCGCTCAAGCCTTTCGGCAATGATGCTGTCTCCCGCGCCTACTACGAGCAATATGCGCTTACTCCGAAAGAGCAGGAAGAAGCCGTAAAAGCGCTATACAGTTTTCCCAGTGACGTGGATATCTTCTACGATGAGCCATTTCTCTGGAACCTATCGGCGAAGCACGGTTTTTCTCTCAGCAGTGTTGACAGCGGTATCACCATACCGGAAGTGAAAGGGTGCGCCGCTGCCTGTTCGCTCTATATTCAGACCGATGGCAGTGTCAGACCGTGCATGTTTTGCCCGCCACAGTTGACGTTCGGGAATGCCGCGCAAGAATCTCTATCTGACATCTATCAGCGAATGAGGTCAAGCCCGGTGCTTACCGGCTGGGCTGAGCAGAAATCAAGAAAGGGGTCCTGTGCCAAATGCCCGCAGTTTGAATCCTGCCGGGGCTGCTTAGCGCGGAGTACCATACTTATGGGAGACCCGCTGGCATCCGACCCCTGTTGCCCCTTCGCGCCTTGACGCTAAGGGCCCTAACTATATTTGTCAATAAGCTTCTTCAGGGCTGTACGAGTTTCTTTGGCAATATCGTCCATGTCGGCAAATCGTAACTCTCTGCGGGTGAAGCCGTAGAGCTCCTTTTGTAGTTTATACGCTTCGTCAGTGAGAACAACCGTTCCATCGTCCTTTATTTCTTCTATGCCTTCGAGTTTTAGCCCCTCTCGGTTAATCTTGACTGCTTGGTCCAAGGTCACACCCTCGGGGAGCTCGACCTTGACACCTTTGGCGCCAATGCGCACGGTATAACCCCCAGGCAGACCATTCGGACCCGGGGCGCACGTAAGCTCATTGGTGTCATTGATGAATGCCTTTATATTCTTCACTGATGAGGCGGCCACCACTGGGTGATTGATGTGACTTGTCTGGCTTGGGAGTGTTCCCATCAGTAGACTATCCAATATCAGGGCGTTGGTATCGAACTTCTTGGTTATGTCTTTGTCACCGACCATTATTTTGAGAATATAGGGAGCCTGCACTTTTGAACCCTTCACATAAGCGCCCTGAGGAACAACGGCATGGTCGGCGATAAAATACACGATAACGTCTCGCATGGGGACATTTTCGCTGAGGCTCACTTTCCTTCGAATCTCACCGGCAATCAGGTCTAGATTTCCGCCTCCGATAAGGGGCCCGAGGCCGTTTCGCGCTAGAACCGGGTTTACCCCGTCAGGGAAGGAGTTATTCAGGACCGGTGCGGTTATGCCAGCTTTTTTCCTTGCCTTCATCAGTTTGGACACAAGGAGTAGCTGCAGTGGCATGTGGCATGCTGTTGCCCGGTAGAACTTGGGACCAACAGCATGTGGAACAACTCTCATCTCCAACCATCCCGTCAAGGTCATACCGCTGTAAATCATGTCGGGATTGTATTTCTTGAGTAACTCGGCGGTAGCGTCAATGTCGGTCACATCGCATTTTTCAAACTTGATTGTCTTGGTATAGCCTTCCATGCCAGCGCCAACGGCAGCGCACTCCGTCTTTAGGCGGGGCCAATCCTCTCTCGCATCGCAAGTGATAATTGTGCCGATGCCATCAGTCCGTGCCAAGAATTCCAAGACCCATCCCCCTAAATCGCCCAGGCCGAACATCATGACCGTTTTACCCATTTGTCTCCTCCTTCAAATCTACTTTCTCGAACTGCAAAGCATTGCTCTAAAACGACGCTACGACCCATGTCTGATGTCTGATGTCTGATGTCTGATGTCTGATGTCTGATGTGCCTATTATACCCCACTGCTTCCTTTTGTCAAGCTCCCTTCGGAGTTGGTTCTTCTGTCGAACTAAGACCACGCTCCAGTTAATGAGACAGCCATTGACAAAATGCCTGCAATCCTGTAAAAGTAAGTGAGAAGGTCTGACATCGGATAAGTCTCGAGGCGCGCCTCCAAAGGTAAGGTGCATTCTGGAAAGACTTCGAGACTCAATGAGAGGAGTGCGTAGCTTGGCCGCGGAACTGAATCTTGAACAAATGCGCAGGGGAAGAACGACAGAGCACGTTATCGAACAGCTAGCATCAGCGATTTCGAGCGGGAAGGTCTCTGGGGGGGAGAGACTACCTTCTGAAATGAAATTGATGGAACAACTTGGTGTAGGACGGAGTTCTATCCGGGAAGCCATCGGGGCATTGACACTGACAGGCCTCTTGGTCGTGCGTCCCGGAAAAGGAACCTATGTGAATGGGTATGCGGACGACTTTCTCACTAAACCATTGAGCTGGGGCATACCTCTGGGAAGGACTCGCATCCAGGAACTCATAGAAGCGCGAAGCATAATTGAAGAAGGAATCGCTTCGCTTGCGGCGCAGAGAGCCAGTGAGGCTGACATGGAAGAGTCGAGGCTCTGTCTGAGGAAGGAGAAAAACTCCCGAGCGAACCTACGTCAACTTACGAATGCGGGGATGTCATTCCATTATTCACTTGCGAAGGCGACTCACAACAGTCTGCTAATAAACATCTATAAGCAGATTGGCAATCTGATGCGGAGTTGGACGGAACAAGTGTATATGGTTCCAGGAATCCCTGAGTCCGCAGTGATAGATCACGGAGAAATTCTTGACGCTATTGCTTCACATGACGATGAGAAAGCACGAGCCGCTATACGCAAACATATGGAATCATCTCGGCGTGCTTTGGGTGCGACTAATCTCATAAGACCAAGGGTGAAGTCCCGGATGAGTCGTATCACTGGTGAGAAGTAGGGCTTAAATTTTGTTAGAAGGATGGCTACCTAATTGGGGACATGGGTTACAGTTCATGACGTTGGTAAGCAGTACCACCAGAAAACGAAAGGAAAGGGAGAGTCTCAGATGAACAAATGCGTTATGATTGTAGGACTTGGCGACCTCGGCGGTTGGGTACTTGAATTCCTGGTGCGCTGCGAAGGCGTACGGCGGATTGTTACAGCTGACATTAGAGAAGAATACGGATATTCAAAGACTATGACCGCAGCCGTTGGCGCAAGTCAGCAAGGTTTCGACAAACGACTGGAGTTTCATAAGCTCGATGTGAATGATGTGGATAGAACCGCTGAACTTCTGCACAAAGTTCAACCGGATGTATTGTATTCGGCTACCACTTTGCAGTCGTGGTGGGTGCCATATCTACTACCCGACAACCTTGCCTCAAAGGCTAAACAGGCGGGAGTGGGGCCTTTTACCGCTGGTCATATGCCGCTGATTCACAAGCTGATGCTTGCCGTGAAGAAATCTGGCACCAAGCCGCGGGTATTGAACAACTCTTTCCCCGATGTCATCAACGTGGTATTGTCGCGGAACGGCCTAGGGCCGGAGATAGGGTCAGGTAATTCTGATATGATAATGGAAGATATACGGCGAAAGGTAAGTTATGAATTCAACATTCCGCCAGGAGAAGTTGCGGTTTACTTGTATACAGCTCATGCAATGTGCATGCAAGCTACAACGAAGGATATTCCATTCAGTCTAAAAATCTATGTCGCTGGCGAAGACGTCACAGGTAGGTATGACGCCAAAGAGTTGGTAAGCGGATTCGCTTCTTTGTATGCGCCGATGAAGATGACAAGTTGGCTCATTCACCCGAGAGTGGCCGCTTCCGCTGTCAAGAATATGATGGCCATGATAAACGGGACCAATGAATTGACACACGTACCAGGCCCCAATGGTCTTCCGGGAGGCTATTCCGTCCGCGTGGGCGCCAAAGGCACCGACATCGTCTTGCCAAAGGGGTTGACTTTGGAGCAAGCTATAAAGACCAACATGGACGCGCTCAAGTTTGACGGGATAGAGGACATAAAAAAGGATGGCACGATCGTCTTCACCGATCTAACCCGGCAACTAACAAAAGAATGGCTTGGTGCTGACGTCGGCAAGAACCTCAAGCTTGAAGACGCAGCCGAAATGGCGTTGGAATTGAAGACTCTGACCAAAAAGGTCGCCGATAAGTACAACGTGAGGTTAGAGCTGTAGGCCTGAGCCAGAGAGACCTATAGAATAACGGGGGCATGCCCACGGCTCAAGTCGGGAGAGTCTAATATGGGAAGGGGTATCAAAGTCAGGTTCTCCAATCTCAAGGTGGATAATGTGCCTCCCCTTGGCTTCTAGAGCCTGTGCTTTAGCCAATACCTGGAAAGCAGTCTCCGTGCCAAGCCGGGACATTCTATCTGATAGTTCCATATTTATCTGCTCCTAGATTGATAAAAAAGGTATTTTTATGGGTAGATACCACGTATCATCATTGCCTTTGCTACTCGGTTGATAGCCAGCATATATGCCGCATCTCTCATTTCCACTTTACGTTTCTTACTTATCTCAAGCACCTCCGCGAATGCGTTCACCATCACATCGGTGAGGTGCTGATTGACCTCATCTTCACACCAGAAGAAATATTGCGTACCTTGTACTCACTCAAAGTAGGATACGATCACACCGCCGGCATTAGCCAGAGTATCCAGGACAATGAAGATACCCTTGTCATATAGGATGCGAGCTGCTTCAGTTGCAATAGGACCATTTGCTCCTTCAATAATAAGCCTGGTTTTGACTTTTTCAGCATTTCCTACATGGATGACCTGTTCAAAGGCTGCCGGGACAAGGACGTCGCACTTGAGCGAGAGCAGTTCATCATTGGTAATAGGTTCAGTACCAGGGAAGCTCCGCACCTTACCGGTCTTTGCCTTGTTGTCTATTGCTGCATTAACGTCAATAACCTTTGAGTTATCTATACTGGAGGTGGAGTCGCTTACCGCGATAATCTTGCAGCCCTTTTTCGCAAGGTGTTTAGCAGTCACCAAACCAACGTTGCCGAAGCCATGCACTACAACCAGTGCTCCGTCAAGATTCATGCCCAAGTGTTTTGCGGCAAGCTCAATGCAAATCATGAACCCCCGCCCGGTTCCAGCTCAAACCTCCAATGAATCCAATGACTTTCATAGGTTCACTCCCAATTAACCGCAAGATAAACCTCTACAACTTTATGTAGCTTTTCCTTGCACACTCGCTTTGTAATGTTGGATCCTGTTACAACTAATACTATTTTTATCCTGTTATCCAGTATTTCTGCTAGGGGTAATACTTAGACTATTTATCCGTATCTCTGTATTCCCTTAGAGTTTTCAGTACATAATCTATGTCGTATCTTGTGTGGTCAGCACAGATCTGGAACCTTATTTCATCATCTCCTTTGGGAACAACGGGATAGAATATTCCCGTTGTTAATATACCCTTCTCTTTCAGATGCTTAACCAGACTAACAGTTTTATTGGTATCCCTGACGATCAGCGGTACAATCGGATGCTCTCCGGCAATGGTTTCGTAGCCCAGTTCAATCAAGCCTTTCCTGAAATAGGCGGCTATTTCATGCAGGTGTACTAGCATCTTTTTGCCGGCGTCACTGTCAAGGATTTCAAGAGCTTTTAGCGCGGCGCTTGCCTCCGAGACAGTAATCGGATTGGAATAGATATATGATGGGGTGGTTTCCCTTAGATAATTGATTATTGTTTTATCTGATACCAGATAGCCGCCATTTACGCCAAGGGCTTTGCCCAGGGTAGCTATCAATATGTCTATTCTATTATCATTGGTAAGTTCCATGGTGCCTCTGCCCGTCTTGGCGACAGCACCGACGCCGTGGGAATCATCCATGATGGTCAATATGCCTTCTTCAAATTCCGTATCATACTTCTCCGCTAAATCAGCTATTTCCGGCAGTGGTGCATGGTCGCCTCGCATACTAAAAATACCATCGGTAACTACCAGGACTCTCAGGCAATTTCCGATGCATTCTTTCATTCTGGCCTCCAGCTCGCTCGTATTATTGTGAGCGTATATCTTCTTATCTTTCGGCCGTGACAGCCTGATAGCATTTATTATGGAATTATGGTTAAGCTCATCGCTTATTACGATGGTATCTGTGGAGATGAGCGATGATATTGTACCCAGAACCGTAGCATAGGCAGCGCTGAATATCATACCCTCTTCTTTGCCGTGAAACCGGGCCAGTTTCTTCTCCAGTTCCACATGCGGCTTATAAGTGCCGCTGATGAAACGTACCGCTCCGGGGCCAACCCCGAATTTCCTCACCGCTTCTTCTTCCGCCTCTATCATTTCTTGCCTCATGGAAATACCGAGATAGCTATTTGAATTAATCCTTATAAATTCTTTTTCGCCATATCCTTCCACCAGGTACCTAGGCCCTTTATCTGCCCGGGGTTCTATTACCGCGGTTACGACTGTCTCTTTACCCTTAAGCGAACCTCTCTCTTTAAGTTCGCTAAGATGATGTGCTAACACCTTCTCTATCTTCCATAACGGCATTTTCAATTCCTCCACCAACTTTTATATCTTTGTTTTTAATTTTACAGAGAGTTTTTCCAGCATGTCCTTGGTCATGGTGGTGAGGTCGTATTCCGGTTTCCACCCCCAGTCTTCACGAGCTGCGCTATCATCCAGGCTGTTGGGCCACGACTCGGCAATCGCCTGGCGAACTGGGTCAACATTGTATTCAATTAAAAAGTCGGGGATATGCTTTTTGATTTCGCTGGCGACATCCTCCGGAGCTAAGCTCATCGCGGTGATATTGTAGGCGTTCCGGTGTTTCAGCTTGCTCGGGTCTGCTTCCATAATATCTACCGCTGATTTTAAGGCATCGGGCATATACATCATGTCTATGTAAGTCCCCTCTTTGAGGAAGCAAGAGATATATTTTCTGTGTTTGACAGCTTCGTAGTACATTTCTACCGCGTAATCTGTGGTCCCACCGCCAGGCGGGGCAACATAGGAGATAAGACCTGGCCAGCGCACGCCGCGTGTATCTATCCCGAATTTATGGTAGTAATAATCACAAAGTAACTCACCGGCCACTTTTGTAGTTCCGTATATCGTCGTGGGACGCTGAATCGTGTCCTGCGGCGTGTTGTCCAAAGGAGTGGTCGGGCCAAAAACCGCGATGGAGCTGGGGGTGAAAACGGCGCATTTATACTCACGGGCGACTTCTAGGACGTTAAAAAGACCGTTCATATTCACATTCCAAGCAATTTGAGGGTTTGCCTCCGCTTTCGCCGAGAGCAAGACAGTCAAGTGATAGATAGTACCTATATCATATTTTTTAACTATTCCCGCAACGGCTTCAATATCAGTACTATCAATGAAGTGGAATATGCCTGACCTAAGTAGCTCTGCACAGGGTTTTGTTTTATGCCCGGCGGCGATTACGTTTTCTTTTCCATACCTGTTTCTTAACGCCGGCACAAGCTCGGAGCCGACCTGTCCACAGGCTCCTGTGACCAAAATTTTCCTCATAGACATTCCTTCCCACTTTTAGATTTATCTAAAGCAGGTTTCTATAGTTTTGGTAATATTCTCAAGGAGGTGGATAGGAAAACCGGGTTCTCCGTATATAATAGTTTCCTCAACTTTGGTTGCACTTCGGTGTAGATCTCTTTGAATTCACCGCTACGGCGCCCGACCATCGGGTGTCCATCGCATGTAAAATCTCCGGCTCAACCTCCACCTGACCGGGAATGCTCACGGTTCTGGAAAATCCAAAGACGTTCAGCTAACCGGTCTAAGGTAGCTTTTCCGTGCCACCAATCACTCTGAGAAGATTTATGAAGAAGCAAAAGTCCTCGAATGATATGTCAGGTGGAATAGCGTGGTCGATGCAGGGAAAGTAGCCGCCAGTCTCAACAAGAAACGGCACTTTCGATAGTACTTCTAGGCGAATAGCCTCTTTGCCTTTGGCAAAAACCCTCTTGTCTATGTTACCGCACAGTGTTAAGTCCTTACCATACTTTCTTCTCAATGCTACCGCGTCCATTCCGGCAGCAACTTCCAGCGGGTTGTGCAGATTGATTCCACATTCATTCAGCCAGATGGGAATCAGTTCGTTGATATTGCCATCGCTTTCCAAATAGAGTATGTCTATGCCTCTGCCTCGCAGAAAATCCGTAATCTTCTTGTAGCGAGGTATCATAAACTTCTTGAACATCTGAGGTGAAATCATTGGCCCGGACTTGTAGGCCATGTCCTCCCAGAAGCGAACTACATCGATTCTTAGGTCATTCGTCGCCCGTTTGGCCACCGCCATACCGAGGTGAAGGAGTTGATCCATCATCTCCTCTACCAGCCCGGGGTCATCATAGAAAGCATAGAGCAAGTTTTCTAACCCCATCCATTCTCGCAGCATTCCGAAGAATCCGCTCAGGTGCAACATCGTCGGCGCATCCCGATTGTTGGTCTTTTCAACATAGGACTTCCAGTCCGCTGGCCATCTGGCGGCCGTATCGGGGTCAAGTCTTTTCTTGTACTGGTTCCAGGTGGCCCTGTCTTTGACTGGGTACTCAAGATACTTAGGCATTCTCCAGGGAAACTCCTTGGAGACTAGCACAGTCGCACCGCCGTAAGTAGTTTCAACCCGGTGGCGTTCGTCCTCTCTAATCACCTTTGTCGGAAATACGGGAACAACCGGTGGGGTCACATAGGAAGGCGAAAAGCCCTCCCCCATTAGGTCGGCGCGGTAATTTCCAGCGATGATTTCAATCAAAGCATATAAATGGTCGAACTCAAAATACCGATTAAACCCGTCCGGGCTCTTTATCTGTTCTGGAGCACCCTGTTTGACCCACACATCCGGCGTCTCTGCCCAGGGTTCGTTGAACCAGTCCAGAATTAAGGCGTCACCCGGTCTTTTACCCCGGCATATCGCCAGAAAACGCTCTCGATTCGGCATTGGCTTGGCTGAATTGTTCATCTTTTAGCCTCCCGGGTGTTTGAACCGGGATTTCCCATATCAACTCGCGACTAATCGATTAGCACCCATAATTGCGCTTGGTCATGATAATATCCCTATGCCACGCGGCTGTCAAGCCACCTCCTAGCCCAGTAGTGGGTCAATTTGAAATTCGGTTCTGTTCAATCGTGGTTGCTATTTTTAACACCTTTTCCTTTGTTCATTCTTGGTTGCTGGCTACTTTACAATTTGTGAAATGGCAGGTATTTCAATTTCGTAAGGATTAGATTCAAACTTCTCCCCCCCTGAGAATAAGCTATCAGTCTGAATTCCAAGAACCTACCTTGTGAGAAGTTGGTTTCATGAAATACGCTCCCAAGTGTAAGAGTCCACAATAGGGTCATCATCTCGCTTGACACGGAATTTCATGGTTTCAACAATTTTAAGGTTAGCTTGATTAACACCGCCTTCCTCAATGTGTATTCGCACATCCTGAAAGTCAAAGCGCAGAACAATACCATCCGGTTTAACGGCATCATCTCTGATTTCTTTAACAACTTCTGGCAACATACGTTGTTTTATCGCAATGGTATTCCATATCCCATGGTCAATAGGCGAGGGCATTTGCAGTTCAGCCATGTCGTGAAATTGCTTGCCTTGAACCATCAAATGACCCTCTACTTGATAGCCCACTTTAACTGACAATACAGAACCGTTAAAAACATCGAACGCAAAATGAAGTTGACCCCCCATAACAGGGTCAAGGCTATGCAATAACAGCCTTTCGTTTCGCACCACTAATAATTCCCTTAGATGAGCTCTGTCATAGTTGATTTGTCGCTTGTATGAATCTAATAGTTGCCCGTCCGAATTATTTATAGCAGTGGAGTGAACCCCTGAGGCTGGACACTTTAGGTTAGGAAGGTTTGGCAGGGTCAGGTGCCCTATAATGAGGGGCAGAAAGGACCTTGCCATGAGAAACCAGAGAAGTTTCAG
>Ga0315289_10013735_pt1 | contig 11322 bp, 13 predicted proteins | sample YL17G11_40_MG_FD_203452 | JGI IMG/M metagenome (GOLD analysis project Ga0315289, IMG submission 203452) | Sediment microbial communities from Yellowstone Lake, YNP, Wyoming, USA - YL17G11_40 | ecosystem: Environmental > Aquatic > Freshwater > Lake > Sediment | place: USA: Wyoming | collected... | reverse complement strand
TCAACAAGCTGGTCGACCTGGCGGTCGAAATAAGAGACCATGCCACCAACAACGTCCTTCAGTGGTTTGTCGCTGAGCAGGTGGAGGAGGAGGCATCCGCCGACGAGGTGGTGCAGAAGCTCAAGCTTGTGGGTAATGACCCCAGCGCGCTGTTCATGATTGACCGTGAGCTGGCCCAGCGCGTATTCGTTCCGCCGGCTGCCACAACGGAAGGAGGCGCAGGATGAGCATCCCCTTCAGTACCGACGAGATTCTCCAAATGGCGGAGCAGATCGAGAGGAACGGGGCTCGGTTCTATCGGCGGGCGTCGCAGGCATTCACCGAACCGCGTGCTCGTGACCTCTTGCTGGACCTGGCCATCATGGAAGATGGGCACCAAAAAGCCTTCGCTGCTATGAGGGCGGAGCTGGCGCAGCAAGAACGAGAACCGACGGTCGCTGACCCCTACGGCGAAGCGGCTTGGCATCTCGGGGGAATGGCAGCCGGGCATCTCTTGGATGTGACGGCCGACCCGTCCGAGCGGCTGACGGGGAAAGAGACGGTGGAGGAGATTCTGAGGACGGCTATCGGGCTGGAAAAGGACGCCATCGTTTTCTACCTGGGGATAAAGGATTTAGTCCCGGAAGGGCCGATCAAGCCTAGAGTCGACGCTATCATTAAGCAGGAGATGGGCCACATTGTCTTCCTGAGCAAGGAACTGGCGGCCTTGAAGGGATAAGGGATAGCAGCATGGGCGCAGCCAAGAGGACCCGAACCGAGCGTGACTCCATGGGGCCGGTGCAGGTCCCGGACGAGGCCTACTACGGCGCGTCCACGATGCGCGCTGTCCTCAACTTTCCCATCAGCGGATTGCGCTTCCCCCGGCGGTTCATCCGCGCCCTGGGGCTCATCAAGCGCAGTGCGGCCGAGGCAAACGCAGAGCTTGGCCTTCTGGAGCCGCGGCTCGCCGAAGCTATCGCTCGCGCCGCCGGGGAGGTGGTCGAGGGGCCTCTCGACGACCAGTTTGTGGTCGATGTTTTCCAGACGGGCTCAGGCACTTCCACGAACATGAACGCCAACGAGGTGATCGCCAACAGGGCTGCGGAGCTTCTGGGAGGCCGGCAGGGGGCGAAAGTGGTGCATCCCAACGATCACGTCAACCTCGGGCAGTCGTCCAACGATGTCATCCCCACGGCCATCCATCTCTCGGCGCTTCTGGCCATGCGGGAGGAGCTTGTGCCGGCGCTGAGCGCGTTGCAGGCGTCACTGGCGGCGAAGGCGCAGGAGTTCTGGCCGGTGCTCAAGACCGGGCGCACGCACCTTCAGGACGCCACGCCCATCCGCCTGGGCCAGGAGTTTCTGGGCTATGCCGGGCAGGTGGAGCGGGCCCTCCGGCGGCTGGAAAGGGCGGCGGCGGAGCTGGAGGAGGTTGCCCTGGGCGGCACCGCGGTGGGCACCGGCCTCAACACCCATCCCCTGTTCGCGGCGCAGGTATGCGAGCGCCTCTCGGCAGCCACCGGCCTGGCGGTGCGCGAGACCGATAACCACTTCCAGGCCCAGAGCAGCCTCGATGCGGTCGTGGGATGCAGCGGGGCGCTGAGAGCGGCCGCCATCGCCCTGTTCAAGATCGCCAACGACATCTGCTGGCTGGCCTCGGGCCCACGGGCCGGCCTGGGCGAGCTGTCCCTGCCGGAGGTTCAGCCGGGAAGCTCCATCATGCCCGGCAAGGTCAATCCGGTTATTCCCGAGGCGCTGATCCAGGTCTGCGCCCAGGTGATGGGGAACGATACGACGGTGGCCCTCGCCGGCCAGCGCAGCTTCTTCGAGCTCAACACGATGATGCCCGTCGCCGGCTACAACCTTCTCCAGTCCATCGAGCTGCTGGCAGCCGGAGCCAGGAACTTCGGCGAGCGCTGTGTGGACGGCCTCCAGGCCACGGAGAGGGGGCCCGAGCTGGTGGAGAAGGGGCTTGCCATGGCAACGGGGCTGGCTCCCATCATCGGCTACGACGCGGCGGCGGAGATAGCCAAGGAGGCAGCAGCCAGCGGGCGCACCATTCGGGAGGTGGCACAGGAGCGCACGGGGCTATCAGACGAGGACCTGCAGCGCGCCCTTGACCCCACCGCGATGACGGAGCCCGGCCTGCGGAGGAAGGAAGACTAGGGCGGCAGCCCCCTGCGGCCCAGATTCTTCGCTTTGCTCAGAATGACGCTAGCCATTTCCGTCGCCCTGAGCGTAGCGAAGGGCCTCACCTCGGGCAGCCTGGCGTCGCCATTACGGGGAGACAGTGAAGATTAGGACGGCATCTCCCGGCGGCTGAGAGGAAGCAAATCCCTCGTCTTTTCACAGCTCTCGCTTCATCAGGTAGAAGTCGATCTTCTCGTAGTCCGACCGCTGGAGCTCCTCGACCTGCTCCTCGGTCAACGGCGGCGGCACTATCACCTTCTCGCCGGGACGCCAGTCAGCCGGCGTGGCGACGTGGTGCTGGTAGGTAGTCTGCAGGGCATCGACCAGGCGCAGGATCTCATCGGTGCTCCTGCCGGTCTGCAGGGGATAGTAGATGATGGCCTGCATGAACCCCTCCGGGTCGATGACGAACAGTGCCCGCACGGCGGCGGTGGTGCTGGCCTCCGGCTGGATCATCCCGAATTTGTTGGCAACTTCCATGCCCACATCGGCTATGACGGGGAAGGGGACCTTGACCCCCAGCTTCTCTTCGATATTCCTCAGCCAGGCGAGGTGAGAGTGGATACTGTCGACGCTCAGGCCGACCAGCTTCACGTTGCGCTTGGCGAATTCCTCGGCGCGTCGAGCGAGGGCGACGAACTCGGTGGTGCAGACGGGCGTGAAGTCAGCGGGATGGGAGAAGAGAACCACCCACTGGCCTTTGAGGTCACTCATGCTGAGGGGACCATGTGTTGTCAGCGCCTGGAAATCCGGCGCCCGCTCACCGATCCTGGGCATGCCCGCTGTCTCAACTCCCTCTTCCTCTCCTGCCACTTCCGTTCCTCCTTCCTGTAGCTAAGACGATGCGGCCTAACCAGACTGGCAGCCCGTCCGGACCTATTCTCGCTTGACAACTTCTCCTTGAGCAAGCTAGTATGCGGTCACTCTACTGACTCCTAAGCTCCCAGAAGTTGCAGCGATGCGTTGCCCCTACTGTAATGCCGACAACCCGGCTGATTCAACGTTCTGCATCTGGTGCGGCCGAAGCCTGACCCAGCCCTCTGTCGAAGGCACGGTCACCCTGTTGTTCACGGACATCGAGGGTTGGACCCCCCTCGCCCAGCGCCTGGGAGACCAGCGCGCGCACAGCGTTTTGCGGGATCACGATCGCATTCTTAGGGAGCGCGTCGTTCGCCACGGCGGCCGGGCGGTCAAACACATGGGCGACGCCCTCATGGCGGTCTTTCCAGGCGCCACCGGGGCCCTGCACTGCGCCGTGGATATTCAGAAGGCCTTCGCTGACTATAACCAGAAGCACCCGGAGACCCCCATCAAGGTGAGGATCGGCCTCAACAGTGGCGAATCGATCCAGGATGGAAACGACTACTTCGGCAAGGCTGTCACGGTGGCCGCTCGCATTGCTGACAAGGCGCGGGGTGGCCAGATCCTGGTGTCCAAGGTGGTGCACGACCTCGCCGGCTCCGTAGCCGATGTGGAATTCAAGCACGTCGGTCGCAGGCAGCTCAAGGGCATACCCGGCGGCCAGCGGCTGTACGAGGTGGTGTGGTGAGTTATCGCTTGGGGCGGCAACCGTCGGCCAGATGATGGGCACGGTCGTCAGGCAGGTGGGAGCCGATACCGAGGTGCAAGCCGAAGAGGAGGTGATCGTGATGACTGCACGCGTAGGACAGGAAGCTCCGGACTTCCAGGCGCGGGCTTTCGTGGGCGGCGGCTTCAAGGACGTGAAGCTCTCAGACTACCGGGGAAGATGGGTAGTGCTCTGCTTCTACCCTGGCGACTTCACCTTCGTCTGACCGACTGAGCTGTCGGCAGTTGCCGCCAAATACGGTGAACTCCAGGCTCTGGGCGTCGATGTGATGTCGATAAGCGCCGATAGCGTCTTCAGCCACAAGATCTGGCAGGAGGTGGAGCTATCCAAGATGGTGGAGGGCGGTGTTCCCTTCCCCATGCTCTCTGACCAGGGTGGGCGGATCGGTACGGCATACGGCGTGTATGACGAGGCGGCCGGCATCAACATACGCGGTCGCTTTCTCATCGACCCCGATGGGGTGATCCAGGCGATGGAGGTTCTTACGCCGCCGGTGGGGCGCAACGTGGCTGAGCTTATCCGGCAGGTGCAGGCCTTCCAGCATGTGCGGGCCACAGGAGAGGCCACGCCCTCCGGCTGGAAGCCAGGCAGGCTAACCCTCAAGACGGGGCCGGATCTGGTCGGCAAGGTATGGCAGGTTTGGAAGCCGGAGATGGCCTTTTGAAAACCAGCCAATACGGAGGATAATGCCCGGCGGCGCCCCCAGCTACTTTGCGGCCATCTCGTCCACCTCCGCAGCGCCCTCCGCCAGGAACTTGTCCTCATCGGCCGCCAGGATGCTAATCAGGCGGGCGAATTCGCCGGCATGGACCCGCTCTTCGTTGGCGATGTCAATGAGGACCTTCTTGGCCAGGGGGTGATCGGTGGCCTCGGCGTGGGCCAGGTAGAGGTGAACCGCCTCGTGCTCGGCGCAGAGGTCCTGGCGGATGGCTCGAATCAGCTCTTCGAGGGTGAGCTTGCGAGCGGGCACCATACCACTGAAAGGATTAAGGAACTCGGGCATCTTCCCACCTCCTCAGGTCATTCTTCGTGTGGCACGATAATACCATAGCCTCCTAGGCCAGGCGGCTTTCCACGGCCTCCCGCTTGATGTTCTTGAAGAACGCCTCGATGTAGTCAGCCCGTTTCAGGCCGTAGTCTAGCATGAAGGCGTGCTCGAAGACGTCCATCACCAGGATGGGAACGCAGCCCGCCAGATGGCCGGTCTCGTGCTCGTTGATCCACTGGTTGATCAGCCTTCCCGTTAGGTTGTCCTGATAGAGTATGGCCCAGCCGATTCCCCGCATGGTGCCGGTGCCCTTGAAATCGGCCTCCCAGGCCTCGTAGCTGCCGAAGTCGCGGGCGACCCCGTCGCGCAGCTTGGCCGATTGGCCGAGGTCTCCCCTGCCGCCCAGGTTCTCGAAGTAGTACTCGTGCAGGCGCATGCCATCGAACTCGAAGCCCACCCTTCGCTTCAGCTCGGCGTACTCGGGCGTGCCTATCTTACCCTCTTTGGCCATCTGGCCGAGAAGGTCGAGCAGCTTGTTGGTATTGGTGACGTAGCCTCCGTAGAGGGTGAAGTGATTCCTCAGCAGCGTCTCGCTGAAGCCCTCCATCCCTATCAGGTGGGTGTAGTCCTTTGCCTCGTAGGCCATGGTCGAGTCCTCCTCTCCCTCTCATGTCCCGGCTAGCTTGGCGGCGATAGTAGCTACGTGGCGGCCCTGGAAACGGGCGATTGCCAGCTCGTTCTCGCTGGGCAGGCGGCTGCCATCCAGCCCAGTGATCGTCGACGCGCCATAGGGGCTGCCACCGGTGATCTCATCGATTGTGCTCTGCCGCTCCTCAGAGTACGGCACCCCAACGATGACCATCCCGTGGTGCAAGAGCGTGCTATGGAAGCTGGTGATCGTGGTCTCCTGACCGCCATGCTGGGTGCCGGTGGAGGTGAACACGCTTCCGGCTTTGCCGATGAGGGCACCCTTGACCCAGAGTCCACCCGTTTGGTCCAGGAAGTTGCGCATCTGGGAGCACATGTTCCCGAATCGGGTCGGGGTGCCGAAGATCAGGGCATCGGCATCAGCGAGATCGTCCAACTTGGCGATCGGGATGTGAGCAAAGGCAGCGCGAGCTTGCTTCGCGCCGGACCGCTCCAGAATCGCCTCAGGCACCAGCTCTGCAACCTGCAGAAGCTCCACCTCGGCGCCCTCCACCTCGCGGGCGCCCTCCGCCACCGCCTCGGCCAGCCGATAGGTATGCCCATACATGCTGTAGAATATGACCTTCACTTTCATCGCCATTTCCTCCGGAGGAGCGATCCTCACCGCCAGCGTCGCGGGCGCGCTTTTGCTGTGAGTGCCAAAATATTAGCACAGCGGCGCGCGCTGTCAACATCAGAGCGGAGCCGGGAGGCCGGTTCGCCGTTGGTGGTCTGATTCCCGACCCCTTGGCAGGTCGGGGGGCATCAGGTTGCTTTTTGCAGGCAGACCTAAAGGTCTGCAGCTACGAAGCGAAGAGCGACCGGGGTCGTAGCTGCAGGGCTTCAGCCCTGCCTTGTGTCGAGTCATTTGGCTGATGACCATCAGACGAGGGTTGTGTATAGACCCAGGAGCCCGGAAGCCACCAAAGATGAGCCAGCTATGGCAAAGGGGGAGGACGGAGGCTCCGCCCTCCCCCCGGCTCAGACGCCCCTGGTGATTGGGCGCGGCTTCTAGCGTGCGAGGGTGATGATCGCCTGCATGCTGGTCAGGCTCGTCAGGTTGTTGTCTGTGCGCCCCGGGAAGTAGTGCGTCCAAAGGTTGGTGGTGCGGTCGAGCGAGTAGGCGGCATCGATAGTGACGCCTGTGCAGGTGGCCAGGGCCTCAGCGATGGGCTTCCCGGTCGGGCCGTTCCACACCGACAGCGCCCACATCCCCGACAGCGGACAGTTGAGGATCACGCCCGCGCTGACCGTTGCCGTTGGCGTGACCGTTGGCGTCGGGGTGGCCGTCGTCAGCGTGTGGCGGGTGCAGTCGAAGTTGTCGGGCTCCGTCGCAGTCGTGGTGCCCTCGCCCACCCCGGAACAGTCGTAGTCGGGGTCGTCGAAGTCCTCGTTGGTCTCGGTGATGACGTTTTCGGGGTCGACCCGGGCGCCGTTCAGCACGTAACCGGTGGTGGCAGAGACCGTCGCAACGACAGTCACCGTAGCGCTGGCCCCCGCCGCGATGCTGGTCACTATGCAGTCGATCTGTTGCGCCGAGGTATGGGTGCAGGTGACACCCGTGCCTGTCGCCGAAACGTAGGTGAGGCCTGTCCCGAGGATGTCGCGGATGGGCACGTTGGTGGCGGTGGCCGTGGCGCCCGTGGCCGTGCTATTGCTGACCGTCAGGGCATAGGTGATGGTGTCGCCGGTCTTTACTCCCGCGCCTTCGACGGGAGAGGCCGTCTTGCCGATGGTCAGGTCCACGGCGCCCGCCGTGTGGGAGCTGCAGTCAAAGTTGTCGGCCTCCGTCTGCTGGCCGACGTCGGTCCCCTCGCCGACGTTACCCCCTGTGGCACCGCAGTCGAGGTCGGCGTCGTCGGCGTCCTCGTTGATCTCGAGGATGGCGCTTGCGGGGTCGATGTAGGCGCCGTTGAACAGCGTGCCGGTGCTGGCCGCCACCGTCGCAACGACGGTCACCGTAGCGCTGCCCCCCGCCGCGATGCTGGCGACCGTGCAGTTGATGTGGGGCGGCGCACTGACGCAGGTGACCCCCGTGCCTGCGGCCGAAAAATACGTGAGGCCCGTCCCGAGGGTGTCGCGGATGAGCACACCGGCGGCGGCCACGTTGCCAGTATTGGTGACTGCGAGGGTGTAGGTGATGGTCGACCCCAGCAGCACCGTCGTGCCCTCGGCGGGAACGGCGGCCTTGGCGATGGCCAGGTCGGGCATGCTGACCCCGTGGCGGGTGCAGTCGTAGTTGTCGGCCTCGGTGGCCGTGGCGTCGGTGCTCTCGCCCACGTTGCCCCCTGAAGCACCGCAGTCGTAGTCGGGGTCGTCGGCGCCCTCGTTGGTCTCGGTGACGGCCGCGTCTGGGTCGACATACGCACCGTTGTACACATACCCAGAGGCGGCCGCCACCGTCGCCGTGACGGTCACCGTGCGGCTCTCGCTAGCGGTCATGACGGCGTCCGTTGTGCACTCGATTACCTGCGCCGAGGGATGGGTGCAGGTGACCCCCGTGCCTGAGGCCGAAACATAGGTGAGGCCCGTCCCCAGGGTGTCGCGGATGAGCACAGGGGTGGCAGTGGCCGTGTCGCCGCTATTGGTGACGGTGAGGGTATAGGTGATGGTTCCGTTCTGGTTGAGGCCCGTCGTCTCGAGCGGTAAAGCCGTCTTGGTGAGCACCAGGTTTATCCCGGCCGCAGACGCCCCGTGGCCGCCGACCAGCCACACCCCGGCTAGCGCCAGCACCGCTGTCAGTCCAACGGCCAGGGCCAGGACGAGCGCTCCGCCCTGACGAAATGGCAATCGTTTCATGACTCTGACCTCCTACTACTAAAGGGCCAAAAGGAGAAGCTGAGCATACGATGACTCAAATTTTACCCAAAAGAATCGGAATGTCAATAGCGGGAGGCCCGATGACGATATCCGAGCGAATCTTGCTCTCCCTAGCTCGGCAGCACATAGATCGCCACCAGAGAGTAGTGCAGGGTGCTGCCGAGGATCACCAGCAGATGGAAGACCTCGTGGTAGCCTAGCACCTGCGGCCACGGGTTCGGCTTCCTGACCGCGTACACCACGCCGCCCAGCGTGTACAGCGCCCCGCCCAGCACCAGCAGCATCAGAGGGAAGGGCGTGAACCAGGCCAGCAGCTCCCGCGCCGGTATGAGCGCCAGCCAGCCCACTATCACGTACAGACTGACCCCAAGCCACTTCGGTGCCGTTGGCCAGGCGACCCTCAGAAGGACTCCGCCGCCGGCCACTCCCCAGATGACGGACAGCATAGTGATGCCCCAGGCTGCATTCAACACCATCAGGCAGAAGGGCGTGTATGTGCCGGCGATGAGCACGAAGATCATCGAGTGGTCGAGGCGCCTGATCAGGCGGCGCACCGTCGGCCTCCAGGTGATGCAGTGGTATGCCGCGCTGGTCCAGTAGAGCAGAACCAGGCTCGCCGCGAAGATCGCCCCCCCAACGTACGCCCTGGCGGAGTCCGCCACCAGCAGGAGCAAGGCCGCTGCCGCCACGGCAGCGATAGCCGCGTAGAGGTGGAACACGCCCCTTAGGAGCGGCCGTTGCCTGGCGACGTCGTTGGTGACCGCGCTCATCTGCGGCTGACTAGAAGGCATTTCGAAATCCCGACGTCACCGCCCCGTAATGGCGTTCAACTATTTGAATTCACCTCTGCGGGATAAATCCCGCAGCTTCCCCAAAGCTGAGGGTTTCAACGGTAATTATCCCCTTGACGTAGGTAAAGATTCATGCTATGCTATCCCTAGAAAGTAGGTGATAGCCATGCAGAAATACACAGTCCGCGACTTCGAGAAAGACTTCCCGGATGATGCAGCCTGTCTTGATTGGCTTAGGGATTACCTGTACCCCGATGGCATCTTCTGCAAGGTCTGCGGCGAAGTCACCAAGCACCACCGAGTCAAGAGCCGCCCATCCTATTCCTGTGACCGCTGCGGGCACCACGAGCACCCGATGGCAGGCACCATCTTTCAGGACACGCGGACACCCCTTCGCATTTGGTTTCACGCGGTCTTTCTCATGGCCTCTACCCGCTGCGGTATCTCGGCTAAGCAATTGGAGCGTGAGATCGGCGTCACCTACAAGACGGCATGGCGCATGTTCAATAGGATTCGCTCCCTGCTCAATGAGGACGATGGACAACTCGGCGGGACGGTCGAAATTGATCACACATACATCGGGGGACGGCGACGCGGGATGGGGCGAGGCTACATCGACAACAAGGCCGCTGTTTTCGGAGCAGTCGAGCGCAAAGGGCGAGTCAAGACCGCCCACGTCGACACGATTCGCTCCAAGGTTAATACTCGCCTGATTCGACGACACGTCATGCCAAGCGCCCTCGTCTACACAGACGAAGGCCGCGAGTTCGCCCAGCTTGGTCAGCGCGGCTATCAACACCGGCGTATCTTCCACGACTCTAAGGTCTACGTCAGGGGAGATATCCACACCAACACGATTGAGGGCTTCTGGAGCCTGGTCAAGCGCGGGATTTCCGGTGTCTACCATGCCGTCAGTCAGAAGCATCTGCAATCCTACCTGAATGAATACGCCTTCCGGTACAGCCATCGAAGCGATGAGCAGTCTATGTTTCAGACGATGCTTCGTCAGGTGGCGAAGGCCTAGGCGGTCGGCGACTCACCTTCTTCAGTGCCGCCTGAAATTCCTTCTTTGTCAGCGTCGGCTTTGCCTTGCCCCTGTGGGGCCGCTGCTTCTTTGGCACGTTCTAGGTACTCCTCAAATGTCGTCTGCACACTCGCAAACGCGGCCAGTCGCGCCGCAAACTCCTGCCCGCCATAGTTAGCATAGACCTCTTCGAGTGTTTTGAAAATTGGATCGGATGTGAGTTCGCCGACCTGTTGCGGGCCGATCATCCACATATCGATAGCCTTGCCCACACCGGGAGCTATTTGAGAACGCTTCATTGCCAGATAAATGAGGAAAAGTGTCCACGGGAAGGACCACGTGCGGGTATATGCCATCTGCATGAATTGGGATTGGGCGTGCCATGCACCTACCCCGATAGATGCGAAGCCAACATCATCATGCGTCTCTACTACTCCTGTAGGGTCGATGACCTTATAGATGTGCGGGCCGAGCGCGTCTATTCCGGCGATGATGGTCTCGGTTTCCAACTCCGACGAATACAATCGTCGGAGTGTATCTTTCGTGAAGGCCGTGTTTTCCTTGGCTAGATTCTTGTGGAACTCCTCAAGCGTTAGACCAACGGGAGTAAGGAACTCAGCGACATTGCGATTCCGCAGATAGTCCACGAAATGCCGTGCATAACCCTCGGCAACGTCGAGAACGGACGCGTTCGAGTTGCCCTGGAATTCGGCGAATGTTCGCTTGCATATCGCGCTCTGGGGTATGAGATCACCAGCCGTTAGTGCAAAAACCCTCGGCCCAAGCAGGTAGATTTTCGTCTGCGGCGGCTCGTACTGGATATCGCCCGCAGTAATCATTCGGTCAGCACTCATGAGGACACACGGTGCCCCTAGAAGGTTGCAGATAGCCGCAATGCAAACTGTCAACGGACGCCTCCTTCGACGCCCAGTATACCACTTGCGTCTACCTACGTCACGGGGATAATTACCGTTTCAACCCTCAGGGGTGTTCTCATTTTCTTGATGACCCTAACGGGGCGGCATCGATGCCCCCCCCGACCTGTCGGGGGGGTCGAAAGCGATTCTTGAAGCTGGTTGTACCCACCTGGAGCGACTACCAGCGGCGTCCTCCTCCCCCGCCGGGCCGACCACCACCGGGGCGCCGACCCCCTCCTCCTCCCGGCCGACCACCTCCTCCTCCCCGCTGCTCTGGCGGACGCGCTTCGTCCACGCTGATCGTGCGCCCGTCCAGGCTCTTGCCGTTCAGCTCATCGATC
>Ga0315289_10013734_pt1 | contig 11323 bp, 8 predicted proteins | sample YL17G11_40_MG_FD_203452 | JGI IMG/M metagenome (GOLD analysis project Ga0315289, IMG submission 203452) | Sediment microbial communities from Yellowstone Lake, YNP, Wyoming, USA - YL17G11_40 | ecosystem: Environmental > Aquatic > Freshwater > Lake > Sediment | place: USA: Wyoming | collected... | reverse complement strand
CTTCAGCCGAGCGATACTAATAAGCCGTGCGACTTGATCAATAAATTTTTATCCTCTGGTCTTGAGTTTAAGGAAGACCGCTTGCTCGCTTTTTCGTTTCTCTATGAAGTTGTCCTATAAAATTTTTACAAGGCAAAAATTTTGGTCATTGGTTCATGGTTCGTAGTAATGGGTGGGGGTGACTACGAACCACCCACCACGAACCATTAACTAAAATTTTCTGCTAAGAAAATTTTCCGGCGGCCTTGGCGAGAGGGAAACACCTGTTCCCATTCCGAACACAGAAGTTAAGCCTCTCAGCGTCGATGGTACTGCTCGGGCGACCGTGTGGGAGAGTAGAACGCTGCCGGGAGTAATAATTAAAATCCCGATTTCGAAAAAGTCGGGATTTTTTTGTTGACAATCCACACAGAAAAATTATATTGAATTGAAAGAACCTTAATAAGAAATTACCGAAGCGCCTTTTGAACGATCACTGTAATTAAGGGGACTAAGATATGAGTAAAAACATCACATGGCTACACATCTCGGATCTGCACGCAGGAAAAAAAGGGATGGGTTGGGACGCTAGTAGGGTTAAAGATACCTTAGTAAATGATCTGAGAAAAATGGAACACGAGCATGACCTCCATCCTGATTTCATTTTCTTCACTGGTGACGCTGCTTTTGGTGAGGCGGTTACAAGCCCCACTCCAAAGATGCCAAATCAATTCACCATAGCACAACAGTTCTTCTCATCTGTGCGACAAGCATTTGACCAGTCAATACCCATTACAAACGTATTTATTGTCCCTGGCAATCATGATGTAAACCGAAAGGTGGTGGGAGATGACCAGACATCGTGGCTTGATAATCAACATGACCCCTGGGAAATCTATAAGCTCCTTGAAGCATGCGAACCACAGTGGAAACGTTACATGGAGCGCCTTGCAGCCTATCGCGAGTTTTTGACAAACAATAGTTACTCACATCTTTTGACCGATATTGACCGTTTAGTGTATGCAATTACACGCCAAGTTAGTGATGTTACCATTGGTATTTGTGGGTTCAACTCCGCATGGTCATGCTGCCGCGAACAGGAAAAGGCCAAGCTATGGGTGGGCGGAAAATGGCAGTTGGAGAATGTCCGTGCTAAACTTAACCATACTATGTTTTCGATTGCTCTATTGCATCATCCAACAAACTGGTTTAATACACATGAAGACCCCGAATTCGGGCGAGAGATTGAGCGCGACTTTCATTTCGTATTACATGGCCACGAACATGAGAATTGGGTGAAGACTTATGTGGATGGACATACGACCATTGCTGCAGGTGCTTGCTATGAGCGTTCTGACAAATACAAAGAAAGCGGTTACAATTTTGTACGTCTCGATTTGGAATCAGGTACGGGTGAAGTTTGGTTACGCGAGTACAAAAGCGGGGGTTGGGTTCAATGTATAGTACCTGGTAAAAAAACAGATGACCATGGCATGTGGCCATTGAATAAACTCCCCTGGTTAACCCCAATTACACCTCCGCCATCACAACCACAATCCCCTACTAAAATCCTGTTGTTAAGCGATAGGTCAGACTTGGCTGTAGCATGTGACTATGGTTTCGGGTCCCAATCCTTGCCTCCTATAATGCGCCAAGCACCGGTTGTTATAGAACAACCTCGTGAAGATATAACTTGGCAAGTCGTAGAATCAAAGTTGAATTACCAGGTTCCTCTGGAAGAAAAGACACCCTTACTGCAGGAACTACGTACAGAGCAACAGATTGCCTATCATTTTCTACCACTTCCGAAATTCACAAAACGATTGAATAGCTGGTTGACGGCTGATCGTGATTACCTTTTCCTGGGTCTGCCTTTTTGTGGTAAAACTACACTACTTACCTATATAGCCTTAGAAACAAGTAAGCGTCAGCGCGATACCTTAATTCCGATCTATCTCAAACCACGCGAAGATCTCACTATCGAAGAGACTGAAGCGGCAGTGGTTCGTCTAACAGATACAGTCAAGCAGAAGAAGTTATCGCTTCAGAAACAACGAATAGTGTTTATATTGGACAATGTTCACATCCCTGCTAATTTGAAAATCGCACGCCTGCTGATGGAATCGCCTCGTTCTTGGCGACTTTTAGCAGCTGCCAGACCTAGAGAACTTGCTGAGTGTTTACCTAAAGGTTCAGAGAACCCATGGAACGAGGAAGACTGCATACGTGATGTCTGCCGACCTAATTGGGAAAACAGAAATCGATTTTACCGTAGACAAGATAATTGCTCCTATCCTGGCGCGCCATGGAGAAAAAAGGCTCGTTGAAGAAGTGCGACAGACGATGAAAGAAGCCGGTCAGGTCCCGGTGCGGTTCCTCACCCAAGTGTGGAAACTCGTGTCCGATAATAGGGGCGACGTGAAGACCGGATACAGGCCTATGATAAAAGCGGAACCGACAGGAGTTGAAGAAATCGTTCGCCATGTAATGCCACAAAATCGGGCTGGAATTGATGCCCTTACTATCACTAATTACCTCAAAAAACCCTCTTGGGTATTGCTCTCGTACATCCTCTCTGGAGTCGAAGGATATGGAACAGATGTAGCCGAAACAACAGTTGCCACTCTACGCAAAACATTTGCCCTCCTCCCAGATTCCGAGCAGTCATGCCGCGCCACGATGTATGATCCCGTCCAGGAAATAATAAAGAATTCGCCTGCTAATTTAAGCGACTCCTTAAAACAGCAGGTATGGTCTGGGCTGGAGTCTTTTCTTCAACAAAGTGAGTCTATCAAAGAAGATGGCAAGCCGGATGACTTGGCTGATGCCTGGATCAATCTTTCGAAACTCGCAATGAATGAGCAAAGGTACCAAACCGGATTATGCTGCGCTCAAAGATCATATGCCCATGCTACAGGCAAACACAAGGTCGATGCTTTGTACCAGATAGCTTACTGCCTACACGACAAACCTGAGAAAGAATGTGATAAAGTAATAGCCTGTTATCGGGAGATACTGGAGCAGTTCACTGGTGGGAAAAATGCATCGGAGCATGGTAAAACCCTATCCTATTTGGCATGGTGCTTGCATTGCGAGCACAGCAAGGCACAGCCGGAATGGAACGAAGCGATTACCCTCTACCGCCAGGCGCTGGACTTGTTCGCTGCACCGGAACAGGTTGCCGACCGCGCCAACACTTTACGCCAGATCGCCTACTGCCTGCACAACAAACCCCAGCCGGAGTGGAATGAAGCGATTACCTTTTACCGTCAGGCGCTCGACTTGCTCACTGCACCTGAACAGTCTATTGACCGCGCCCGCATCTTGAAGCAAATAGGCTACTGCCTTAGCAACAAACCCCAGCCGGAGTGGAATGAAGCGATTACCTTCTACCGTCAGGCGCTCGACTTGCTCACTGCGCCTGAGCAGGCTGTTGACCGTGCCCGCACCCTGTACCAAATAGGCTACTGCCTTAGCAACAAACCCCAGCCGGAGTGGAATGAAGCGATTACCTTCTACCGTCAGGCGCTCGACTTGCTCACTTCGCCTGAGCAGTCTATTGACCGCGCCCGCACCCTGTACCAAATAGGCTACTGCCTTAGCAACAAACCCCAGCCGGAGTGGGATGAAGCGATTGCCCACTATCGTCAGGCGCTCGACTTACGCACTGCGCCTGAACAGGCGGATGACCGCGCCCGCACTCTGTACCAAATAGGCTACTGCCTTAGCAACAAACCCCAGCCGGAGTGGGATGAAGCGATTGCCCACTATCGTCAGGCGCTCAACTTACGCACTGCGCCTGAACAGGCGGATGACCGCGCTAGCACCCTGTTCCGAATAGGCTACTGCCTTAGCAACAAACCCCAGCCGGAGTGGGACGAATCGATTGCTCTTTATCGCGAGGCGCTTGAGTTACTCACTCCTACCGGGCAGACGATTTCCCAAGCATCTATATTACACCCTGCCTACACCATTGGCTTTATCATAGCGCTTGATGGCAAAGGACTATGTGATGAAGCTGATGCTTGGGCTAGACTGTTGGAGAAATCCAGACTTGTCGAAGGTGAAGTAACTCAAGATGACATACCATTAATTACCCTGCGTCAGGTTTTCCTTGCCCTTCGTAGTAACAACATTGAAACAGCTCTTTCTCTTGCTAAAGAATTGCAGGGTACTACCGAATATCCGCGTGCTATGCTCCTGGCATCAATCGCCTACTTTGCTGTTGATAGAAAAAACGAAGCCAGTCAGGCTATTACAACCTCATGTTCCACAGAAGCTAATGTTGCGTGGGCTCGTGCTATAGCAATAGGATATTTTAAACATTACTATCCTAACAAGCTAGCTGAATATCTTGCCTTGTTGCCCTCATGAATATCGGTTGTGTTAACGGAACCTCCTCATTTTAGTGCCCCTCTTTACCAGACGGGTGGGCGTTTGCCCACAATTATGGGGAGCGATATAGAGCAAAAGAAGTATACTTGGGAGCAAGTAGGTCAGGAGCCCCGTGCTCCTGACACTATTCATTTGTCAGGTGCGCAGGGCACGTGACTTAAAACGCTGGTTTACCAGAAAAGCGTGTAATGCGGAAACCGGATAATCAATAGTTAGATTTCTAAAAATGAAAATAATATACACACCTCATCTAAAGTTTCGTCTAAAAGTTAGAGGTATTCCCTCTCATTTGCCAAAAAAGATTTTCAAAGAAGCAAAGGAACATTATTACGATAGCTCAACTCAACACTATGTAGCTGTGCATAAGATTAGATTTATTAACAAACCAAGAGAAGTTGCCGTAACATATGACAAGAAAGGTGAGGTAATAGAAATTATCACGATTCACCCCTTAAAGGTTTATCAAAAAACCGCCCGAATAAATTCAGGAAGGTGGCAAAGAATATGAATAAGAAACCTTTGGTAAATTACGACTCTAAATCAGACATCCTTTACATCGTAGCTAAGAAAGGGAAGGAAGAGGAATTTGTAGAAGTTGTGCCAGGTATAAACGTAGAGCTGGATGACAGAGGTCAAGTGATTGGGATAGAAATCCTGAATGCTTCCAAATGCTTAAAGCCTATTGCTAGACCTTTATATAAACATATGCAGATGGTTTAATGATAGGTCAGGAGCCCCGTGCTCCTGACACTATTTAAGGTTTTGAACTCACCCCTGTGTCCCCCTCTCTTAATAAGAGAGGGGGATTAAGGGGGTGAGTTTGTTGCAACCTCAGAATTTGCCCCCAACATATCCGCTCAATCCGTTTACCGTGGATCCATTCAGGATGAATCCGTTCACGGTGAATCCATTCAGGATGAATCCGTTTAATCCATTGCATCCGTTGACCGTTCTCTCTACCAGATAGCAAAATCGCTATAACTTCGATTTATGGTGAGCGACTTGTCCTGAGTGAAGTCGAAGGAAGTCGAACCATGGTGAAAGGGATAGGGTGTCGGTTAGTGGGAGAGGTTGTTGTTCCTCTTCCCACTGAAACTGTGTCACAATGTAGTGGATTGTAACATAAGTTTAGGGTAAGATAATTGTCACAATTTATTGCCACGACCTTCAGGTCGTGGGACGAAGTGAAGAACTCCCACACTCTTTGGGCTTTAGCCCACAGAACCCATAAAACAGGCAACTTCCATAGCTAATAAATTTATGTTACAGAGCGGTAGTAGTGCGATTCATGGAACATCCTGAGCTTGTCGAAGGATCGCACATAACTTGAGTCAAATGACCGTTGACCCTTCTCTCCACCAGATAGCAAAATCACCACAACTTTAATGGTGAAAGGGATAGGGTGCCGGTTAGTGGGAGAGGTTGTTGTTCCCTCTCCCCTTGTGGGAGAGGGCTTGGGAAAGGGGGCTTGTATCGAGCTTCGATACCCGAAACACGAGCCTCGATACGAGCATCGTCACCAATAAACGAGCTTCGAGCAGATTTTCTCCAAAATCGCTATAACTTCGATTTATGGTGAGCGACTTGTCCTGAGTGAAGTCGAAGGAAGTCGAACCATGGTGAAAGGGATAGGGTGCCGGTTAGTGGGAGAGGTAAAAAACTGTGGGTGGGGTTGTGGTCCCTCATCTTTGGTGAGGGAGAGCTACCCGACACAATTTTCTATGGCAGAAAGGACTTAAAAATTGTAAAAACAAAGTTCAGAAAGTTCAGAATGTCCAGAAAGTTCAGAATGTTCAGTTCATGGTGAGCAACTTGTCCTGACGGTTCGACTTTGCTCACCCTTCAACTTTGTTCAGGGTGACCCTGAATTTATTGAAGGGTCACCGTCCCTGAGCGAAGTCGAAGGGAGAGAAGTCGAAGGAGGTCGAACCATTTGCGGGGGAAGAATCTAATAGCTGTTGTTGCGGGGTACCCTTACCCCGCAACAGATTGACAACAAATCTAAGCCACATGCTCTGAAGAATCGTAGTGATATTCCTTTACCAAAGATAGAATATTCATTAGGGTGGTGGTAATGTCGGATAATTTCTTGGAATAGCGTTTCAAAATCTCGGTATATTGCCACTTAACGCTAAAGGCTTCGTTGGGAAATTCAAAAATCTCCAACAAGGTCTTTTTACAAATCTCATCCATATATCTTAGGATATAATAAGGATACTCGGGAAGATTCGAACGCAAAAGCTCACCACTGGAGAGCCTTGCCTTGTAGTTTTCCACCTTTTCCAAAATCACCGTGCCTAAACACCAGGGGGACATGATCACTCCCAAATTAGAATCGTCCTCATAAAAGCTACAAACACTTTTCAAAACCAGCTCGACGATGACTCTTCTAGCTTGATAATAAGCCAAAGTCTCCTCTCTTTTGGAATCGCACTGGCTTATCTTCTCCCTTAGGCTTTTTATCTCCCCCAAACATCTTCTCTCTACTTTTTCCAGAAAATTGTAAAAATCCTCAAAATAGACTTTGGTGTTTTCATTCACGGTATAGATGTAATATCCCCTCTCGTCTTTTTTTATCTTGGGCTCTTTTTGCTTTTTCAGCCTCTCTTCAGGGAATCCCCTTTTGAGGCCCATTAATAACGTGTTTTCCATGGTTTTATAAATTTACTATAAACATATGAATTTTGTGCTTCTCAAAAAAGCTTTTAACATCTTTTCACCTAAGAAGAAAGCAAGAATTATGCCTTTGGTCACAAGACAGAATTTTACAATTAATTTAATTCTAAGCTACGACAAGCTAAAGAGTTACACCAGGTAGAGAGTGAAAGCGGAACAATTCCTTGAGGCTTTGAATGTGCAACTTAATTCACACTGTTTGCAGGAGATTACATAATATAAGCGGTCAACGGATTCATCCTGATCCCGCCTTTGGCGGGAGAACGGATTAAATGGATGGATCGGATAAAGAATAGAGTTTTTATTAAACTTTGGTTCTTCTCCAAATCAGTTGCTAATATCCGAATGAACATGCACACGCACATATACGAGTATAGGCGTTCAATTTGGCATAAAGCACAAACTTCCGTATTCTTCTACCTCTCCCCCTTGTTCCCCCTCTCCACACTTGAGACTGTGTCATAATTGTGTTTTGAGGTTGTAGCCGCAATCTTTAGATTGCGTAAGTCATTGGGATTCAACATCTCGATTTCGCAGACTAAGGTCTGCGGCTACAAAAACCGAAATTCTGACACACCCTCACTTGTGGAGAGGGGGATAGGGAGTGAGGTCTTTAGAATGTCACTTTCATTAACTCCTTAACTCTGTTTTTGTTACTGAGAATTCTCTCTACTAAATCAGAGAGGATCCTAAATTTTCAATCGAAAAATTTTTCTTTGACTGGGAAAAGCCCAAATCCCCCGCCGGTATGAAGAAAAAGAATCTTATCCCTTGGTGAGAATCTTTCCTTTTTTAGCTCTTCTAACAAACCATACATAGCTTTCCCGGTATAAACTGGATCCAGAATTATGCCTGTATTCTCTGCCACCTTCTTGATTAAATCCAGCTCCACTTTTTTACTTTTGGCATAGCCTTCGCCCACATATCCATCGATTATCTTAATCTCTTCCTTTTCAAAGCTAACTTTCAGTTTAAATCTTTCTTTGGTGAGCATCATTAATTCATAAATGCGATCCACAAAAATCTGAGCCGTGTCTTTAACATTAACTCCGTAGATTTGAACTTTCCAATCGAAAATCTTTGATCCCAAGAAAAGCCCGGCATAGGTTCCACCCGAGCCCACCGCAGTTACAATCTTATTTATCTTAAGTTTTCCTGTGGATTTTGCGGACATTTTCTCCAACTGCTTTTTTATTTCCAAACTTGCTTTTATATATCCCCAGACTCCTAATTCATTGGAGGCACCTTCCGGAATAATGTAAGGTCTTCTCCCTTCTTTTTTCAATTGGGAGGATACCTCCTCCATTATAACTTCAAGCTCTTCATATCGACCCTGCGGAATATATCTGATTTCTGCTCCCACCAATTTATTCAAGAACAAGTTCCCATCCAGCTTTGGGGAACCCTCGCCAAAAAGAACTAAAACAGACTCAAGTCCCAATTGAGCTCCCAAAATGGCGGTGGCGCGAGCATGATTGGACTGAAATCCTCCACAGGTGATCACGGTATCTCTATTTTTCTTCAGCACATCGTAGAAGATGAACTCCAGCTTTCTGATTTTGTTCCCGGAAAGAAAAAAACCGGTCAGATCATCTCTTTTTGTAAATATTTCAAAACCTTCGGGAAGCTCTAGAAAATCCTTTAGCCTTTCGATGGGTGTAGGCTTCATTGCCAAGTTTAGTGATTTAGGGAATTTTGTAATCATCGTAATAAGGTAAACGTATTCTTATAAAATACACGACTCGCGGCAATCTATTTCGAAATCCAGTATTTGTCAACAGAAATATCTTAAGACCTCTGAAAAACTATTTGGAAGGGAGAATGTGGAGTGTTCACCTTTAGGTGAACCAGATTAAAGCCTTCTGTCTTTTCCCGCAAAGCGCCAGTTCAAACAGATTCACCGTGAACGCACGCTCGTCTGGTCGAGATCCTAAGAACAAGAAGTTTTCCCCAGGGTCCTGGCGACAGGTCAAGCTAAAGCTTGACACTCCACTAAAACCTTTCCCGATTTGGCTTTTTCAGAGATCTCTTTCCTAATTTATATTTGACAAGAGCTAAAACAACTCGTAAATTGAAAATCCCGTCGTTGGCGGGATTGAAAATAGCCGACCAGTTTATGGCGAGTCAATCGAACCATAATTTTGAGAGGTTAGATTTTGTCAAGGATTTTGGGAATAGATTTTGGTGAAAGAAGAATCGGGCTGGCTCTATCTGATCCTTTGGGCATTACGGCTCAGGGGCTTCCTACCTTAGATACAAAAACCACAAAGGATATTCTGGGTTTCATCGAAAATATCATCAAAGAAAAAGACGTAACTTTAATGATAGTGGGAATGCCCAAAAACATGAACGGTACCATTGGTCCTAAGGGGAGGGAAGTAGAAAGATTTATTCAGGAGTTAATCAAGAGAGCTAAGATAGAGGTAATCCCCTGGGACGAAAGATTAAGCTCGGTTCAATCTTTGAAAGCCATGAGAGAAATGGGGACCAAACAGAAGCATAAAGAGGTGGTGGATAGAATCTCTGCCACCTTGATTTTACAAAGCTATCTGGACAGTATGGAGCATCTTGGCAAATTACCACCAAAAAATGAAATCTGAGCCTAAATATATCACTGTAACCGATTGGATAGTCTTCTTTGCCTTTACCCTTTTGATATTTTTATCTTCGATACTTCTTTTTATCGGTGGATTGATTTTCGGCTTGCTTAATTTTTCCAAAAGAAAGCCGGTTTTAGTTTTTTCTATAATCATCTTCATAGCTATCCTAATCATTGCACTCCGCTGGTTTGTTCTCCCCGCTTCTTGGAATATCAAAGAGGACTCAGTCTCTGTGATAATACAGGAAGGCGACAGCATGGCTAAGATCGTCGAGAGGCTGAAAGAGAGAAACCTGATTGAAAGTGGAAAATGGTTTTTGATCTTAAGTGAAGTTTTGGGGAAAGATCGCCACATCCAGGCAGGGAGATATGATTTTAACAAGGGGATGACTTTATATTCTGTTTTTGACAAATTGGTTAGAGGAGAAGTCACTCCCATAGAAGTGCTCATTCCAGAGGGACTGACAATACGAGAGATTGCCCAAATCTTGAAAAAAGAAATTGGCATTGATTCGGCGAAATTTGTAAAGATAGCAACAGATAGTCAAGTGGCTGAAAATCTAAATATCCCCGCCTCAAATCTGGAAGGATATTTGTTTCCCAACACTTATAGATTAAACTGGGGGACCGATCCAGCCAAGTTGGTTTCGGTAATGGTAAATGAGTTTAAGAAAACTTTCGATTCAACTCTTTCGGAGCGGGCAAAGGAAATTAATTTCTCCGGGCATGATGTCGTGACATTGGCTTCAATGATTGAGGCGGAGGCTAAGGATGGGAAGGAAAGAGAAATCATTTCAGCGGTTTACCAAAATCGTTTGAAATTGGGGATGCTTCTGCAATGTGATCCCACAGTGATCTATGCCCTGGATTTGAACCGCCCTGAAGGGTTCACCCTAAAGGTTCACCCTGAAGGACAAGCATCTGCTCCCCCCTTACTGATTAAGGATCTGGAGATAGATTCTCCTTATAACACTTACAAGTATCCGGGACTTCCACCCGGACCGATATGTAATCCGGGAAAAGCCTCTATCTTGGCGGCGCTCTATCCTGCGAATGTCGATTATCTCTATTTTGTAGCAAAGGGGGATGGAACTCACATTTTCTCCAGCACTTTGGATGAGCACAATCGAGCTAAAAATGGAATAAAGCAAGCGCAAAAAGATAAACTATAATTTTGGTTAATAATGCTTGACATTTGTAACGTATAAATTTATATTGCAAAAAGATCGCCGGGTGGAGTCCCGCCTCAGGCGGGAGTAGCTCGTCCCCCGCCAACGGCGGGGGAAGGTTGTTGGTTCAAAGTGGGTGTTTTGTTTTATATGGTTTAATATTTTAGACGGAAAGAATATACTGATAAAAAAGATCGCGGGGTGGAGCAGGCTGGTAGCTCGTCGGGCTCATAACCCGAAGGTCGTTGGTTCAAATCCAACCCCCGCTATTTTTTTATCTTGAACCGTCATTGCAAGTCCCGATGAAATCGGGACGAAGCAATCTCATAATAGGCTGGTAGCTCATCCCGCCTATAATGGGAAAGTCGTTGGTTTCCTTCGATGCTCTCAGGATCTTCGACAAATTCAACCCCCGCTATTTTTTTATCTTGAACCGTCATTGCAAGTCCCGATGAAATCGGGACGAAGCAATCTCATAATAGGCTGGTAGCTCATCCCGCCTATA
>Ga0315289_10013727_pt1 | contig 11325 bp, 13 predicted proteins | sample YL17G11_40_MG_FD_203452 | JGI IMG/M metagenome (GOLD analysis project Ga0315289, IMG submission 203452) | Sediment microbial communities from Yellowstone Lake, YNP, Wyoming, USA - YL17G11_40 | ecosystem: Environmental > Aquatic > Freshwater > Lake > Sediment | place: USA: Wyoming | collected... | reverse complement strand
AGCGTGCCATAGATTTGAGAAAAGAATGTGATAGCACCTTTAAAAAGCGATTCCGTCGTATACACGGCTATAGTTACGGGCAGTGATAGAGTTCACGTAAATTTTAGATTTGCGAGGGCGGCCACATTTCTTATTTTATTTGCAATGGCAAACCGCTCCCCGTTTACAATAGTTCCTCCGAATACCATACCGACAACGCTATCGTTATCGTCAAGAAGGATGGCACCAGAATCTCCCGAATAGGTATCCATTTTAGCGAGGAGTTGATCTACATATTTGACTTTTATATCGCCCGGATACACCATCGTGGTTGAAAAATCCCAGTCGATGATTTCCCCATTGGTAAATCCGCTGGTGCGTCCGAATTTCTTTACATGGGTTTTGGAAGTGATGGGGGCCATCTCCCCAGGTGAAATGAAATCCCCGTTCTCTACCAGGACGAGATCGGTTGTAGACATACCGCGATTGGGTTTGGCAACCGCTGCGTCTACGATATTATCTCCGGTTGTGCTGTAGGGGACCCACCGTAGAAGGGTAGCCACAATGTCTTTTTGGGTGTCGGCTCCATCTGCCATACCGGGTTGATAGATCGGATCGCCCACCTTCGCATTCGGGGCGTCTTCGGTGGAACAGTTTGCAAAGACGTGGTTGTTTGATAACAGGAGTGGTTCCCCGGTGGTCGCATCCTCCATTATTGCCCCAAGGGTTCCTGCGGGAACGTCTTTATGTGCCGCACTTATCCCTCCGCATAGAGGACGGTATCGGAGCTTAGACCGTGTGTTGGACTGGGGCAGGACTTCGTTGCCCGGTACGAACGGGTTGAGGCACACGATTTCGATCGGGTAGCCGGCCATGCGGTTCGGGAGGTTTACGAACGGGCATCCGTTTTCATCGGACTTGGTATAAATTATTATTTTTTTCTTGTCCTGGGATATTCCAAGACCTGATATTCTGGGGTCCCAGTTAAGGACGATATTTTCAATTGTCTTTTTTACTTCGAGGATTGATGTCATGGTAATAACTTCAGGTATATTATGGTCCCGTGGAGATCCGAATTTACGTAGACGGGTTGCTGCAGGGTATAGTATTTTCGGTGAACGACTTTAAGGGTGTAGTTCCCGGCAGGGACGTTTTTTATCAGGAATTCGCCGTATTCGTTTGTAAGAGAAAAACTGTTATTTATTACGACGGTTGCATTTTCAACCGGTGCCCCTGCCATGCACACAACCGTTCCTGAAATCTGATAATCCATAAAGAGTAGATGTTCAGCAAACCTTTTTAATGCTTGCCCAAGTAGTAATTGATATGAAAGTGGTGGGGGTTTCGTTACCGAAGTCAACATATAAACCGGGGGAATCGGTTGTCGCCACGGTAACTGTTCAGAGAGAAATAGAAACCGGGGGCGTGGTTTATTTTTACCTGAGGCGGTCCGGGCAGGTCTGGCAGGCAGACAAAGTGGTGACTGTTGGAAATACCGGGATTGGTATACCTGATATTTTTGCATCCGGTCAACTTCAGACGGTATCGAATACTTTTGTTCTCCCGCCAGATGCAATGGGAAACTACCAGATTGGAGCGAGGGAGAGATCGGAAACATCCGTTGGGGTCCAGGGAACTGTGGTATTTACAGTAACTCCCGCAACACCTGCGCCGGGTCTGGTGCAGGCAACGGTAACTTTTATTCCTAACCGCACTGACGCAAAAGATGTGGTCATATTTGTGGATGGGACACCCGTAGGGAGCCTGGCGGCATGGGGATATACCGCGATGTTGCCGGCTGGAAAGCATACAATTTCTGCAGAAGGATCGGAATATGTTGCGGAAGCGTTTCCGGCAACTCTTACTGGTGGGTCGACGATAAAAATTCCCATTACGTTGCTTCCCAGGTCGCTTGTGAAAAAAAGCGGGACCGGGATGCAATTTGGAATGAACATTCAGACATACGCCCTGGTAGGGGTGGCTGCCGCGATCGGTATAGGGATCGTTTGGTTTGGAAACAGGAGGGAGTAAAATTATGGTGAACATGGGTGTGATTACAAAAACTGTAGCGGGATCGGCTGATGACATTCTTCGTGCGATTTTTACAAGGGTAGATGACTTTATCGAATCGTCTGCAAGAAAAGCAGCACTGGAACTTCCAAAAGTACCAGAACGGGCTGTGGCTCTTGGAACAAAGGTTACAAATAGGGTAATCCCATTTGTTACGGCTCATCCCACGATATCTGCGAGCCTGGCATCTGCGGCAGCGGCCGGGCTTATAGTCACGGGATTGCAACGGGGTGGTTCGGTAACTTCTGGGGTAGACCCCCGTGCTTTTAATATTCCGTATGAAGACCCGGTGGCAGGAACAACCACTCAGGGAGAGGTAACCGATCCGTCAAAGACTACAGCCAAAAAAGACTACGGACTTATAGGAAATGCCCTGGGGATTACGAGCACCACACTGTTTGGAGAAGCGGGAACGGACGCCGCAAATTTCGTAGAAGGCGCAAAGCCATGGCTGCTTGGGGCGGGTGTGGTCATTGCAATGGTTGCGGTCGGTTATACGGTAAATTCGTTGCGTGGAAATCGACAAACCGTTCGATTTGAGAGTGGAATGTCGCAGGCGCGACAATAATTGACCTGTTTTTTTCTTGATTTGTCAGTAAGTTTAAAATAGAATACGTGTTATCTCTCTTTGTATGTTCGACAATGAAGTTTTAGTAGGTGTCGGAGCAGCAGTCGTCGGGACAGCCCAGACGTATCTTATCCGCGAGTTCGTTGATAAGAGATCTCTCACCCCGATTCTCCCGCAGCTCGGCAAGTATGGGACTGCATCATGTGTTGCAGGCATCGGATTAGGTGGCGCTGCAACCGCAGTCGGTCTTGCAAATCTCCTGTATGGAAAAGGAATTCGTGACGAGAGGATCGCCCGTGCACTTGTTGCATACGGTGTCCCCGCACTGGTCACTGGAGCACTTTCTGGATACCTGACGCCAACAGTTCGCCGTGTAGTGTCAGCAGCAGACGGAGCACCTCAGGCATACTTCTCCCCCCAGGCAAACATGGGCGGGGTTGAGGCAAACTACGCCAACCTGAGCCAGATGGAAAAAATTAATCTCGGTGTGCTTTAAGCACCCAGTCTTTTTTTTTCACTTTAAGTGATATAATTTCGAAGGTTCCCCCGGGGTATTATTATCCTTCCAGAATTTTACAAGGGCTGAAAGGGCTTCTTCATGGCTGGTGAAATTGACGCTTACCTCCATGAAACCAATTTTGGTGGATTCCTTTTTGTATCGTATTTGAATGACGCCGGAGTTTTTGCGTGAGACGACGTAATTGGACATAATGTATTACCTGTATTACACAGGTATAAATAGATATCACTCAAACATGGAAATTGTATGCCAAGCACAGCAATTAAAACACTATTCGCAAACGAGATCCAGGCAGGCGTGGACTTCTTTGCGGGAGGTCGGGATACTTTCGACTTCAATCCTCTCACAACTGAAGAGGAACTGGCAATTGCCAAAGCGTACCGTAAGAATGTGAACTTTGTCAAGGACATTTCACCGAACATCGCAGCCCAGCTCATGGCACAGGAAAATGTGATGATCAAGATGGGAGGTGTCGCAAAGGCACTGTTCCCTGATGACAAGACCATCAAGTTCCCAGGCGAGCCAGGCTCGATTGTTGTTGATTTCCTTACTCCGCAGGCCCTGATGTGGGTCAAGAACCCGAACGGATCTACAGACCAGACGAACTACGGTTCGTACTCTGATGTAGCCGGCGCCACCACTGGTGCTACTGGTTACATGAACTCGTGGGATGTCTCTCTCACTGCAGGTGTTCCGGCATACCTCCTTGGTAACACCGCAGGCGGATTCTACAAGTCCCGGTCACTTCAGGAGAACCACTCAATGGTTGTTCTTGCAAAGGACGGACTTATCGAAGTCGGAACAACCCCGTGTCTTACTCACATGAGTGTGACCACCGAGGTTCAGACCAAGTACTCGCCAAATGCAATCCAGCCACTCATCGACCTTCCGCTGGTCGGGGATCAGAACATCTACCAGTACAACACTCCTGGTGTAATCACTCTGACCCACAACCTCGGGACCCGCATGGCTGTAATGCCCCGCGAGACCAAGACATCCCGGCTCCAGTGGCTCGGTGTCGTGTTCTATGAGTATGACTTCATGGGCACAATGGCGAGCACCTGGAGAACACCGTAATTTTTTACGGGGGCGTTTTCCATGGCTTACAAAAAAGTCGAAGCACTCGTTGATACCACCTACGACGGCAAGAAACTGGTAGAGGTAACTCTTTCAGGAATTGACCTTACTGCTGGTGTCAAAGAAGTCACCCTCGACAAGATCGGAAGTATTACCGGTTATGTTGGCGGAGTGACAACGAACAGCAATGTGGCAGACACCACGTTTGCATACGACATTGCAGACAGCACTGTTAACCGTAACAATGGCATAAAGATTACGGTGAAAAAGATGCAGATCAGTGCCGTTAACACCTGGGGAAATGCTGCTACTGGAGACATCGCATCTACTGTTATCAGCCTTCTGGTGTGGGGCATCTAATCTCTCTTTTTTTCAAAGCTAAGATTTTATACTTCTAGCGGATATTACCTTACTGATGTCAAATGCTGGGGGTAGTCAGGTAAAGCCGGGTGTTATTACCGGGATAGTGATGGAAAGATATGAACGCGGGGTTTATACCGCGGAGTTCGATCCGCAATTTGACCTTTGGGGGATGGCTACTGGTGCTATATCTCAAGCCCAAAAAATAACTTCGGGCGCAATATCCCAGGTTCAAAGTGGTGGGGCGGGACTTGTAACACAGGCCCAGAATATAGCAACTGGTGCTTTACAACAGGTCCAACGGACGGTAAATAAAGGGAATGTCTATCTTGGTAGCACCCCTGCTCGTGCTGCTGTGGTGATGCCTACAATATCTATACCCAAATTTGAAATGCCCAAATTTGATCTTCCAAAAATAAGTCTCCCGGCTTTTTCGGCACCAAAAATAACATTGCCAGAAATATTTGGTCCTAGCCTATCGGTTGCCGGAGCAGCGATGGGTGCCTTTACCAAAACGGCTGCAGCAGTTATATCCCCGATCTCCCCAATGAAAACGATTGATCTGTTGAGTGTTGCGGTGCCTAGCCCGAAACCTACCGATTTGTGGGGAACCGTCCAGTGTGGTGTTTTTGGATGTGATGGTAAGGAAGGGGTATTGAGCCAGATTGGACGGGTGGCAACTTCTTCTGCAGGTCCACTTTTTAAACTTGGGGGAACCGATTTTATGAAGGGTCTCCCAAGTTTAAGCGATGTCCAGAAAGGTACACAGGATCTGGCAACCACATTTGCGTTTATTAACCCGATTACTGCACCGGCTGCAATAGCCATTACGACTGCCAATTACGTCAAAAATCTGTTTACCCCCGCCCCTGCTGTAACTAAAGCGGATGTTCCAGTACCTTCGACTTTCGAATCACGATTGGCAGCAGTTCCGAAACCCGAAATCCCTGGTGCGATCGTAGGGTGTACTGCGAATAACGTCTGTGATCCAAATCGAAACCAATACGGCGAAGATCATAGCCTGGCGGAATGCACGATAAAACGTGGGGATTATGTAGGATATAAAAAGCGATATAAATATACCGAAACCTTCCCGGATGACTGCCTGTTATCAGATGAGGTTAAATTTTATGTTCCCCTCGGGAATTATCAACAGCAGGAAGTACATGGGATCCCGGTATATACCGACAAGGGCAGGATTGAATTTTACGATCCGATTACCGGGGAATTGATTTACGATGCGAACGAGGAGCTACTTGCAAGCGGGGCAATGAGTGTTAATAAACCCCTGACTTCGCTCGTTACCCAGGTATGGTCAAACGAAGCGCCTGTTGGAGTGGCTGGGGTGGATTATAATGTCGAACGGGCAAAACGGTTTGCTATAACTGGTTTCCGCGACGCGAATTCGGCAACTCTTGAGAAACAGGTAAGCAACCTTAATAAAATCAAGGGGGATTACACCGACGTTTCGTTCTCGCGTCTTGGGGCCGAACTGTACAATGGCAAAGTTCTCCCGATAGATGGACGGGTATTGGATCCATCATTGGTTACAGAAGAAACCGATTATGGGAAGAAGAACGGTTACAACTTCCCGGTAAATAACATAAATAAAGTATACGGGGACCTGGGGCAGCCCGAACTTGGGGCACGAGTGGCTCCTGGAATGGTGGCGGCATCCAATCTTAAAGCGGCTTCTGCATTCCCGGGTGTGGTGACAAACGGTATAGTGCCCGGAGAGTGTGGGTTCTGGGATATAGGATGTAAAGTTGGAAACTGGTTAAGTCCGGCAGCCCCTACTGCCGGGTTTGTCACTAACACTGCACTTGTGATTACCGAGGGCATTCTTGGGGGTCTCCCATCACTTGCAGATGCCGCATATGATACAACCACCGGAGGAATAGAGAGGCTGCGAGGGTTAGACGAGGGTACTCTGACAAGATTGGGCTCTCGGAAAGCGTTTGATACACTATTTGAAAAAACGGCTGGAGTAACTATTGATAAAAATTCTTACGTGAAGGCCCTCGGACTTGGATATACTGAAGGCGAATCGTTTCAGACCGGGGCCACAAGATTTGCCGTTAGTCTTGGACAGGACGTAATGTATGATCCTACAGCATGGGTGGTTCCGGGTGTAATGGAAGCCCGATTTGTTTTGGCAGCTCCTGAAATAGGAAAGAGTATTTCTGATTTTGCTACTGGTGCTGCTTCTACACAATCAAAAACATCATATATGTTTTCGCCAAGCACCGAAGAAACGGTAGTTGTGCCGGCAGTACTTATGACCAGCGATCCTTTAAAGGTAGGAACAACATTTACGTCTGAAACATTACCACCGGGAGCAATATTAGTATGAGCGTTGGGAAAATAACCGGTGGGGTAGGAAAAAAACCAAACTCCCCACAGTTTTATCCTCAGGGTTACGCCTTTCCAAAAGAGGTTGGTGAAGCTCTTGTTGTAGAATTGTTACGGACGGCCGGTTCGAGATCTCCGGGTGGTGCCCCAGTGTATTCATCTGGGGGCCAGGTGGCTGTGGGTTCTGCACGAGGAGTATCTGCAGGGGCTACAAAATATGCAGATTTGGCCGCAAAGGTGGTATCGGGTATAGACGGGCTTGCATATTCAAAAGAAGTTGTAGCAATGTATCCGGGTGGAAGAGCGGGCCTTACAAATGAAATATCAGATGCTTTCTTTCAGGTGTTGTCCGGGGATACTGGTGGAGGAATGGATCGTCTTTCCCAGGTTCAATCCGGGTTTGAGCAGGCGGCAGAATTGGTAAGTAAGCAGAAGCAAAATGATCTTCAGAGCCAGATTAATTATGCAATGTCAATGGCGGACAAGATGGCACGGGAGCTTCCATACGGGGAATCTTGGTTTCTTGAAACCGCAGAAGCAAACATGAAGGCCCGATATGGGACTGGGGCTTCGATGTTGAAACGCGAATGGAATGTGCTCGAAGAGGCAGAAAGGAAGCGACTTGGCGATCTTGCATATAATGCAGAAATTGCAATGGATACTTATACAACCAAAGCGAGGGAGTTGCAGGGGCTTGCTGATAGTTTTGGTCCAGCGCTATCAAAACTTGTAACAACACTATTTAATGGGGTTACCGGAGAGGTAGATAGAATTTTCAAAGAGGTGGCTGCAGATAAAGCGGCCAAGCAAGCAGTAGTGGCTGCAAAATATTGTAAAGATCAGACCGATGCTACGAGCAATTATATCAGACTTTCGAACGAGTTTAACTCAGCGGTGAAATCGGCACTCGATGATTTTGTTGCGACAAATGCTGCTTTCTGGAGTAAAATAGGAGTATAAATGGTGCTTGTTTCTGGATCGGACTGGCAACAAAAACTCATATCGGGGGAAGATATTGCCGAAGATCCGTATACCGCGGAGTATCCCGTAACCAAATGGGATTCTGCTACAGTGGTTTCTGATTGCCCAAAGTGTGATTGCACTGCTACTGTTCAAAGTATTAATTTGACGATAGCACAACTCCAGAAATTCTCCGATTATCAGGAAACAGCACTTGGGGATATTATTGCCCAATTGCATTCCCGCATAGCAGCGGAGGGGGGAAGTGTGTATACCGGAGATAGGAGCACTGCGGTGGGAAATATTGCATCTATATACAGTACTGATGCCGCAGTGTTTGATTTCTGGGCGGGGTTCCAGCAGATAGATCGTATGTTTATGACACGGGCCCCGGGTCCTGAAGACACTGCGATGCTGCAATCACAAATTAAAAACATCGATCGGTTTTCTTCATTGTATAAATTGGATCCTGCTAAAATATCGGAATGGAAGCAGAAGATCAATAAGTGGATTTCTTCATCGATGCAACCCAGTGGAAAAAAGACGGTTTACTTTGCACCTAATATAGGTGAGTTTGGGAGTGGGGCGTGATGGCCGACCCCTGTCCCCCGTGTAATTGCGACGACACCCAGGAGGTTGTCGCATTAAAGCAGCAGGCTGCAGATCTGAAGGCCAGAATATTGGCACGACAATCCGAATTGACCGGGCAAATCAATTCCCTTAAGGCGGAATTGGCAGATTTGCAACAAAAAAATACGGAATACCTGAGGCCAAAAAGCGATGCGTGCCCGGGTTCTGCTGCCCCCCAAGCATTAAATGTCATAAAAACATATCGCTTCGGTAATAAGTGTGGTTAACCATGTCTGTTGGAGATTCTACTATCCCGTTAAACCCCGGTAATATAACCGGGTCAGTCCCTATTGTAAGATATGACTTCAGGCCCCAGGCTGTTGGGGATGCTACAATTTCATTCGATCCGGGGGATATAACCGGGTCGGTTCCAATTTATAAAAGCCCCAACGTCTTTGGCGCTATTTCCCAGAAGTCGCGGAAGCCGGTTAAAAAACCCATTGTAAAACGCCCGCTTGAGATGGGGGGTATTTCAAAAACATATGGGTTTAGACCCCATGCGGCAGAAGATGTCAGGGTATCATTAAAATACCCATCTGGATCGATTACTGGTTCAGTTCCGATTGACCCACGGGAAATGCTGGTGTATCATAATGTCGTCTGACGGATATTTCGCGCAATACGACACCGGGGAAATGGTGTATGTAGAAGAGGGGGGATTTCCAGAGGGTCAAGAATTTTACCCCCAGGGTGGGATTGGATCTATCTTTACACGCGGGCTTACTGCAGTTACAAAGTTTTTTGGAAAAGCTACTGCATCGTCTGCAGACGATATTGCAAGAGCGGCATTAAAAACGGGGTCGTCTGCAGACGATATTGCAAGAGCGGCATTAAAAACGGGGTCGCCAAAAGGAATTACCACGGTGTTGAAAGCAGCCACAAAGAAATTATATAGTGTGACGTATAAGGCGTCGGACGATTTGGCCGCCAGGGTGGCTGCGGCAGAGAGATTGACTGCAAAGAAAACAATTGCATCGCTTGATGATTTTGCGAGGGTCGATGCAAATCTTGCCACTGCCGGAAAAAGTATGTTCAAAGTAAAATCGGCATTGGTGGATGATATTGTAGCTAAGGCGGCTACGACTGCTGATGATCCGCTCGGGGTTTTACTTAAAAAAGGACTTACAACCGCCGATGATGTTCCATTCAAGAAAATAATTACAAAGGTGGATGATCCGCTCGGGGTTTTACTTAAAAAAGGACTTACAACCGCCGATGATGTTCCATTCAAGAAAATAATTACAAAGGTGGATGAACCGCTCGGATCACTTATAAGAGAAACGGTTGAAACCGCTGCCACCAAACCTGGATTACTTAGTAAACTTGGTTCAATAACTTCCGCTTCAATTAGTAAGAAGGGTATGATAGCGGGCGCGCTTGTAGTTGGCGCTGTAACAACGGTGGGTATAGTATCCGGAATGGGTTCTAAGTCGGGGGCTCTGTCCAACGGGGGATCCGACGACAAGGTTGCAGCACTCCAGCTTGCAGCATGTGGATCAGTATCTGATTTTTCAAAATACCCGGATCCTGCGGTGGCTTTCTCAGCGTGTAAATCGTGTATTGTAACCGGGTCTGAAACCAAAGACGTAATCATTGCATGTTTTCAAGCAAAAACTACTGGGCCTACTCCTCCAGTGCCCAGCCCTGGTGGTATAAAAGACGATGTTTGGACATCGGGCATTGGTCCGAGTGGGTATTATCCGGGTGACACTGGGACATATCCAGATGGCGGGACAGGGTTGAAGACTGCTATGATGTGCAGTCATCCGGATAATACAGCAGAACAAAAACAAATGTGTCTTGAATGCGTTAAGATTGCGGATGGTGCGACATATTACGATAGAGTTGCACAAATTGAAGCATGTATAGCAGAAAAGCGTAAAATGGAACCCGGCGGGGTAGCCGCGGGCTCCGACATTTGCGAATCCCCCAACCTGGACGCAGAGACCAAGGCATTCTGTAAAGCGTGTCAGCCACTTGTAGCGGATCCGCAGAATGAAACGCTCTTGCTGGCGTGTATAACAGATAAACGCAAAACTCCCGCAGGCGATATCTGTAATGATCCAAGTCTGGATCCTGAAACCAAGGCGTTCTGCAAGGCTTGTCAGCCCCTGGTAGCAAATCCCCAGGACGCGACACAACTCGGGGCATGTATAGCAGAAAAACGCAAGGTGGTCCCACCGGTCACTGGGGATATTTGCGAAGATTCCAACCTGGATGCTTCGACAAAAGCGTTCTGCAAGGCTTGTCAGCCACTTGTGGCAAATCCACAAGACGAGACGCAGCTTGCAGCGTGTGTAGTAGATAAACGATCAATTCCGGTTGTTCCTCCGATATACCAGGATACGAACGACCCGTGTGATACCAACAGCCGGGCGTTCAATGTTACTGTGTGCAGCTCTGGCGGAGGGACAGTATATGCCGGCACCCCTGTGTCACAAGACACGAATGACCCATGTGATACCAATAGCCAGATGTTTGACGCCGCTGCGTGCACTTCTGGTGGGGGAGAAACATATACGAGTATCCAAGAGGAAATATCCCCTGTTGTCCCGCTTGTAATTCTCGGGGGAGCTGCAGCTCTTATCTTTGTGGGAATGAGAAAAAGCTAATCCGAAGCAATCCTTTTTTATACAACCGCTTTCCATATTAGGTTAGTGGAGCGTGTTATGTCTACTAACAAAAAGCAGATCACAGACTTTCCTGTGTTGAGGGATAACGATTATCTCGTTACCTTTATCCCTGCAACCAAGACCTCTTTGGTATTCAGGGTAATTACCCGTGCGAACAATTATACGAAAATCAATTA
>Ga0315289_10013726_pt1 | contig 11326 bp, 7 predicted proteins | sample YL17G11_40_MG_FD_203452 | JGI IMG/M metagenome (GOLD analysis project Ga0315289, IMG submission 203452) | Sediment microbial communities from Yellowstone Lake, YNP, Wyoming, USA - YL17G11_40 | ecosystem: Environmental > Aquatic > Freshwater > Lake > Sediment | place: USA: Wyoming | collected... | reverse complement strand
CCGACCGGGAGGAGGTCCGGGACTCCGGCCTGCGCGTTCCCTACAAGAACCTGATTCCCTTAAACGAGATCATCGCCGCGGCTTGCGAAAAAACGTCCGAATGCCAGAGCGTCCGGGACCTCTATTTCAAGTTTATTCGCGAATTCGAGAACGAGCAAAAGATCCTGACCGAAGTCCCGATTTCCGAACTGACCCGGATCCAACCGGAAAAAGTCGGCCAGGGAATCGACCGGATGCGCAAATCCTTGGTCAAGATCGTCCCCGGCCATGACGGAGAATACGGGGTCATCCGCCTCTTTGAGCGAGAAGAAGAGAAGAACGCTTGGGGCGCCGGCCAGCTCTCGCTGTTCTAAAAAGCGCGCTCAAACCTCCACTTTCGACAAAATTATCGAAAGTGGAGGTTTGACCCCAATGCCACCTCTGTCATATAATATTTTTGTGAAAAATCAGCTAAAAATCGTCCTCTCCGACACCGGAATCAGGCTATCTTGGCACGAATAATGCATAATATAATTTGGAGGCTGCCATGAAGACCAAAGCGTTGAAAACATTTGGTTTATTTATCGTAATCAGTCTCTTGCTCGCAGGATCAGCGTTTACCCAGGCCGGACGAGGCAAAGGGAGAGTCACCGGCGTCGTCCTTGACTTGGAGGGAAAGCCGATCCCAGGGGCGAAGGTAGCCATAGCCTTTTCGAAAAATGCCAATTTGAAGCTTGAGCAGATCGCCGACAGAAAGGGGGGGTGGGCTTTCCTCGGCCTCGGCACCGGAATGTGGAACCTAGCCGTATCAGCGCCCGGATATCTGCCCGAAAGCAAGGCCATCAGCGTCAACCAACTGTCCGCCAATCCGAAGGTTACGGTGAATCTGAAAAAAGCCGAGAAAGCGGCAGCGTCGGCCTTCATCCAGGACGAGGCCACGCTTCAGTTTCTGGATCAGGGCAACCAAATGTTTAAAGAGGAAAAATTCGACGCGGCGCTCGCTCTCTACCAGGAATTTTTGCAGAAAAATCCCGCCGCCTATCAAATTCTTATCAGCATCGGCGATTGCTACCGGGAAAAAGGGGAATTCGAGAAAGCGATCGAAAATTACAACGGAACACTTGAAGCGGCCCAAAAAGATGCTGTCATGGGTAAGGAAATGGCGGCTAAAGCGCTGGCGGGAATCGGGAACTGTTATGTCAAGCAGGGCAAGCTCCAGGAAGCGCAGGATTTCTTCAGGAAGTCGATCGAAAGCTCTCCCAAGGATGAAGTTCTGGCCTATAACGTCGGAGAGATCTATTTCTCCAACCAGAACCCCGACGAGGCCCTGAAATATTTCGATATCGCGTCCCAGATCAAACCGGAATGGCCCGACCCCTACCTCAAGCTGGGCTACGTCTATCTCAACAAAGGGGACAACGCAAGCGCCGTCGCGAAATTCGAAAAATTCCTGTCGCTGGAGCCCGAGACGGAGCGCTCCGCCCTAGTAAAAAATATTCTCAGCGTGATCAAGAAATAGGCGGGTAAAGTTTTCTAGAACAACCCGAAAAACAAGGCAAAAATGGATCAGCGCCCATGAATAAAAAATTGCAGGCAATCTTCTTCATGACTTTTTTAATGATCTTTCTTCCTCTTCTTTCCGGTCAAACCAAAAAAAACATCAAAGACCTTCCCGACCGGCACAGGAAATGGCTCACGGAAGAGGTCGTCTACATCATCTCCCCTAAAGAAAAAGACGTTTTTCTGCGGCTGGAAACGGACCGGGAGAGGGATATTTTCATCGAGGCCTTCTGGAAGCAGCGCGATCCGACGCCGAACACGCCGACAAACGAGTACAAGGAAGAGCATTACCGCCGTATTAACTACGTCAACAATTGGTTCTCCAAGGAATCTCCCGAGCCCGGCTGGCGGTCGGAGATGGGGAGAATCTACATCATCCTCGGCGAGCCGAATTCGACCGAGAAATACGAAAACGAGACCGAGGTCTACCCGACCGTCATCTGGTTCTACGAAGGCCTGGGCAAGCTCGGCCTGCCCAACGCCTTCAACGTCGTTTTTTTTAAGCCCGACACGATCGGCGAATACAAGCTGTACACGCCCATCAAGTACGGGCCGCAGAGCCTCCTGCCCAATTGGAAGGGCGACGTCAAGGATTTCCAGGGCGCCTTCGAAAAGCTGCTGGAAGTCAGCCCGACCCTGGCCGAGGTCTCCCTGTCCCTGATTCCGGGCGAAGCCGGATCGCTGATCACGCCCTCGATCGCCTCCGAAGTCATGATTTCCGCGAAAATTCCGGCGGCCGCCTACGAAGGCGTCAAGGACGCCTACGCCGAGAAGCTCCTGATGTACAAGGACAGGGTCGACGTCGAATACACCGCGAATTACATCGACAACGACGCGCTCCTCGACATCGTCCAGGACAAGTCGGGGGTCTTCTACGTCCATTATCTTATCGAGCCAAAGAGGCTCTCCTTCCAGGAGTCCCAGGGAAAATACCAGGCCTGGCTGGAGATCAACGGCACGGTCGCCGACCCGAGCGGCACGACGGTCCACCAGTTTGAAAACCGGATCCCGATCGAGCTCACGGAAACGCAGATCGACCAGGTCAAAAACAAGCTGTTCAGCTATCAAGACATGTTTCCCCTCGTTCCGGGAACGTACAAATTCAACTGCCTCATAAAGAACCCCGTCGCCAAAGAATTCACCTCGATGGAAGCGAATATAACAATTCCCGAAGCGCCCTCCCTCCAGGTCGGCTCGCTCGTCTTGGCCAACAGGGTTAACAAAGATACTAAATATAAAGGAAAGAACAAGCCGTTTCAGGTGGGAGATATCCAGCTCGTGCCGTCCCCCCGCAATGACTTTGTGCGGTCCGACACTCTTTATCTTTTCTTTCAGATTTTCGGGCTGACCGAGGACCTCCGGCAAAACGGGCGCCTGGAATATGCCGTCTCGAGTGAAACCGGGCAAAAGCTGGCCCGGGAGAAAGCCCTTAAGGATTATCCGGATGCCCTCAACTTCACCGAGGAATTCCCTCTGGCCGATCTTTCTCCGGGCTATTACACCGTCAAAGTGACGCTCGCCGACCAGGTGAAAAAGGAAATTCTCTCCAGGGAGGCTCAATTCATGATTTCCCCGATGCCCGGCCTGCCGAGGCCCTGGATTCTCTCTCTGTCCCAGCCGGCTCCGGACGATCCCTCCTATATCAACATGCTGGGAAATCAATACTTGAATAAAAAAGATTTGCCCAAAGCCAAATCGCTGCTTGAAGACGCTTATCGGAAAAATCCCCAGAGCGTGAAATACGCGCTGGACTACGGCCGCGTTCTTTTCGCTGGGGGGGACTACGAGCGGACGATCCAGACGGCCCTTCCTTTCCACCAAGGCCCGGACCGGAACGAGGTCCTGGAAATCCTCGGCCAGTCCTGCCAGGCCCTGGGCCGCTTCGAAGAGGCGATCGTCTATTACAAGGAGTACTTGGCCGGCCTGGGAACCAACCTCAACATCCTCAACGCGATCGGCGAGTGTTACGCCCGGACCGGAAACGTCAGGGAAGCCCTCGTCGCCTGGGAACGATCGCTGGAGATGAATCCCAAGCAGGAGGACTTGAAAAAGAAAGTCCAGCGGCTCAAGGAGAAAAAATGAGGAGATGGGCTTCGGTCGCGCTAGTGGCGGGGATCGGCCTGCTCGGAGCTTGCGCCGCCTCCCGGCTGGAAAGGTCCCTCTCCCCGGACCACAGGGATTTTCTGTCCAAGGCGCGTTACACGGTCACCAGGGAAGAGCGCCGGACCTTCCTCAACCTCCCTCCCTCGGAGCGCGACGCGTTCATCCAGGAATTTTGGAAAAAACGGGACCCCGACCCCGACACGGAGGAAAACGAATTCAAGGAGGGCTATTTCCAAAGGATCGAGGAAGCCAATCGCCTCTTCTCGGCCGCCGGAGCGCCCGGCTGGCTCCAGGACCGCGGACGCATCTACATCCTTCTCGGACAGCCCGACGAGCGGGAGACCTATCCGCGCGGCCAGAGCCTTTACGATCCGCCCTCCGAGGTCTGGTACTACGGATTTTTCCCGATCATCTTCATCGACCGCAACTGGACGGAGGATTATATCCTCGAGCCCTTGAGCGCCATGCACATCGCCCTGATTAACGAGGCCCAGATGGGCCGGCGGCCGCAGTTCGGCCAGACCAAGGGCGCGCTCAACGTCCGGATCGAAATCGGGAAAAGCAAGCCGGGCGAAGTTCTCGTCCGGGCGACCGTTCTCTACAAGGACATCTGGTTCGCCGTGGAAGGGGACACGCTCAAGGCGACTCTCCGGCTGTCCCTGGATATCTGCGGCGTGGATTCAAGCGGCCGGGAAGAGAAGAAAATCCGCGAGGAATACAAGGACTATCCTCTCGTTTTCCAGGAAAAAGACTGGCTGGAGCTCAAGGACAAGGCCTACGTGATGGAGTTCGCCGTCTCCGGACTGGCCAAGGGGACCTATGCCTTTCAAGCCGGGCTGCGGAACGAGGCCGACTCAAGCCAGGTCTATAAAAAAGAAATCATCACCCTCTGACCGGATTTTTCTCCCGCCGCCGCGAGCCTGATGCGTTGGCTTTTTCTCGTACCGCCCCCTCGCCATAAAAAAAACCCGCCCCCCCCCGCGAGGGAGGGCGGGTTTTACCGAGTCCGCGTTAGAGCCGGTAAGCGATTACCAGCTGATCTTCATTCCCAGCCGGGTGGCTCTCCGCGGACCGAACCAGCCGTTGTCCATGCCGTACACGGGGTGGGGGATGTACTGCTTGATGAGAGCGTCGACATCCATAGCCTTGGAGGTGAAGACCGCGTCCGTGACGTAGGCGCCCCGGTAGGTCAGGCCGAGAGCCTTGCTGGTGGCGTAGCTCATCTGCAGGACGTTGTCGATGTTGGCGTTGAGCTGGATCGTGAACTTGCCCAGGACCTTGAGGTTGTATTCCAGGTAGAGGTCGAGCCACCGATCCCAGGGATAGCGGTCCTTCGACCAGCCGTAGGGGAAGAAGGGATAGCCCTTGAGGGTCATGTAGGCCTCATAGGGGAGGCCGCTCATCAGGTAGGCTCTCGCGCCGACGGTCAGCCCGAACGGGAAGCGGTATGTGCCGTAGGCCTTGATGTAGTGGCGCCGGTCGGTATAGAGCCAGGTGTCCTGGGTATTCCCCTTGGCGTCGTACATCTGGGTCCAGGAGTCGAAGGCCCGCGTGGCGCCCGGCCGATTCGGAGTGTCGCCCACCCACGAGTTCCCCAATCCGGTGGAGTTCCCCTTCAGCCAGCTCAGCGTGTAGTTGATGCCGCCCGCCCAGTTGCCGCTGAAGCGCTTTTCGAGGTTGAGGTTGATTCCCCAGTACTCTCTCTTGGCCTTGGGCATGCGGAAAAACTCGTTGGGGAAAAGTCCGCCCTCGCTCTGGGGGAGCATCATCCCGTAGCCGGGGTTGCCCGTGATGTAGAGCTCGCCCTCGGGGACGGCCCAGCCGCAGTCCTCGATGATGTAGTTGAGGTGGTCGTAGACGACTCGGGTGGTGAAGACGAACTCCTCGCTGATTTTCTTGTCGAAGCCGATGGAGTACTCGTCCTTGCTGACGGGCTTGGTGTTCTTCACGTCCGTCGTCTCCAGGTTGAACCAGCGCATGTTGTAGGATTGGATCCAGGTGCCGCCGGTCTCGACGTTTGTCTTGGTCCGGTCGCCGCTTTTCGCGATCTGGGTGAAGTCGTAGGTGTTCAGGGTGTAGAAGTCGTCGATCCAGGAGAACCCGCCGTAGGATTCCTCGGCCGCGTAGGTCTTCATGACGTCGTAGATGCGGCTGACGCTGGCGTAGAGCTTGAGGCTCGAATCGCCGAAGAGGTCATAGACGAGGCTGAGGCGCGGCGAGATCTTGTCTCCAAACTTGAAATGGAAGATGCTTTTGCCCTTCCACTCCGGAGCCGTGGAATAAATCGGCCAGACTTCGTCTTCCGCCCGGACGCCGAGGTTGACGGTCAGCCGGTTCTGGATCGTCCAGCTGTCCTGGACATAAAACGCCCAGCGGTTGGTGCTGACATTGCCGTTTCGGCCGTAGGGGGAGGAGAAGCTGTGGTTGACGGTGTAGTAGCCGTATTTACCCCGGACTTTTTCTCCCGTCCCCGTGGTAACCTCGTTATTCCAGTTCAGGTAGACGGCGGGGTAGTCATAGGTCGCGTCCAGGTCGTCGTGCAGCCGGACCCACTGCAGGCCCGCTCGCCAGGAATGCTCGCCGGCCAGGTTGAGGTAGTAGGTCACGTCGAAGTTGGCGTACTGCCTGCTGCGGAGCATCTTCTTGGTATTGGTCATGGCCAGGGCCGAGGTCGACCAGCCCGAGGGATGCTGGAACTCCGCAGGCACGTCGAGCAGGTTGACGTTGGACCGGCTGAACGAATACAACGTCCCCGGTGCCAGGAGAAGCTGGTCGGTCGTGTCCGTGGCCCACCAGCCGCCGCGCAGGCTGACCAGGAAATTGTTGCCCAGCGAATAGTCGAGGGAGCCCGTGCCCGAGCTTCCGGGATAGGAATAGCCGGTCTTGTCGTAAGGGGTCGTCATGCTCCCCGTTCCGAGCTTGTTGGGAAGGGTGCGACGGTCCTTGTTCATGTTATAGACGCCGCTCAGCGAAATCCGAAGGTTTTTTGTCACCTGGGAAGTGAGCTTGAGCTGGGCATCGGTGTTGGAGTTGTAAGTGTAGTAGTTTTTTTTCGTATGCGTCGTATCGGCGAGGAAGTAGAGGTCCCTATTATACTTGTAGTACTGGGGGTTAAAGGAGCCGAAGAACCAGAGCCTGTTCTTGAGGATATAGCCGCCCAGGCTGATGACTCCGTCGACCCGGGACCAGGTATCTTTGCCGCCGAACCTTTCCTCCTCGGTGTTGTACCATTCAACCGCCGGCGGGGTCGTCGTGCTGTACGGGTCATAGCGCCACGTGTTATAGCCTTTCGTGCCTAAAAACCTTCCGGTCAGGTAGCCGATGACGTCGCCGTGGTATTCGTCGCCGCCCGAACGGGTGATGACGTTGACGACGCCGCCCAGCGAGCCGCCGAACTCGGCGTTATAGCCCGAGGCCTTGACCTGGACTTCCTCGATGAAATCCGTGATGACGGTCTGGCCCTGGGTTCCCGTCCGGGAGTTCGTCGTGTCCGACCCGTCGACGTAGAACGTGTTCTCGGCGCCGGAGCCGCCGTCGACCGAGAAGCCGGCCGCCCGGGATTCGTAGTTGACCCCGGGCAGGACCGTCATCAGGTCGGCGAAATTCCTGCCCTTGGGCAAGGACTGGAACACCTCTCTGGACATATTGACGGCCTTCATCGACGATTTGACGTCGATGAGGGGCGACTGGCCGACGACCGTGATCTGCTCTTCAATGTTTCCCTGCTCCAGGATGATTTTTCCCATGGCGATGGTCTGCTCGATGCCGATGACGATATTTTCGCGGATTTTTGTCTTGAAACCCTGTAGGGTGAAGGTCAAGGTATAGAGGCCGGGATTCAACGACAAAAGCCGGAAAGTCCCGGTGTCATCCGTTACGGCCGTAGCCGTGCCGACCAGAGCGGGGCTCTTGGCGACAACGCTGACTCCCGGAAGCGGGATGTTTTCATTGTCGTTGACCGTGCCGGTGATCTTGGATGTCCCCGCCCCCTGAGCAGAAGCGAAGCTCCAAACCAGTAATAGTCCGACTAATACCGGTGCAATAATCTTAAGCTTATTCATCAAGCCCTCCTTTTTTCTTACCTTTTAGCCCTGAGTCCCAAAAAAGACTCAACCCATAAGAATTTCTAAATCTTTTTAGCTGATTGCCACCTCCCTCCAAAGATAGGAATTTCGCTTTAATGATGAATTCCCTTACCCCGATTTTTACTCATTTACCGTTTGCCAAAGAGCTTTCGGATAGTCCACGAATCCTCAACCTTATTCTCAAAAATGATGCAAAAAACGTACCAATAACAATATTATAGATCTACCTTGTTTTCAACGAGATAGTTTTTTTAATCTATCGAGTTCATTCAAATAAATGGATATTGTCCAATAATTTGGATTTTAATTGTGTGATATTATCGGTCTATCCTCTGATCGCCAGCCTCAATTCTGACCGTATATCACTTTCGGGGACATGATTCCCTGTCCCTGGCGGTTTTCCACGGTATCGTCCTTTGGGGCGCTACCGACCAGACAGGGACAGGGTATCGTGTCCCCCTTGCATTTGAAAGTGATATACGGTCAGGCCTCAATCCTGTTGACATCCGAAGACTTATGGTCATAAAATCAAAGGGGTGAGGTTTTGATGAATAAAAAAATGCTTTTCGGCTCGATACTCGCTTTAGGCGCCGTCTTTATATGGCCCACATCTTTGCCTTCCCAGGACATAATGAAAAGCGGGTGGGCGGCCGCCCCTCTCAACATCGACGGCGTCAATGACGATTGGGCAGAGGCGGCGTTTTTCAATATTAAAAATGTCAATGTCGATTATGCTTTTCGAAACGACGGCAAAGACCTCTATCTCATCATGATTTTTAAAGATCCGAAATTTCTTAGCTCGATCGAAGCCACGGGCATAAAGATCTTTTTCAACATGGAAGGCAAGAAGAAAAAGGACCGAGGCCTGCGATTTTTCAGAAAAATGGTCAAGCCCGATGAGTTCATAGCGTCCTTGGAAAAAAGGGGGCTGACGGTATCCGAAGAGGAAAAAGCCAAACTCCGGGCCCAAAACGTTTATGTCATGTATGATTATGAACTCCTCATCAGGGACAAAGCGCAATCCTCATCCGCTCAGCAGCCGGGGACGGACGCGCCCGATCTGCCGAAATTCCGATACAAGAGGGCAGGAACGATGACGGTCTATGAATTCCGAATCCCCCTGGCCGTTAATGACGGGCAGCCGGCCGGCATTGGGGCCAAACCCGGCAAAGCGGTCAAGTTCGGGTTTGAGTGGGGCGGCATGACGGAAGAGATGAAGGCGGCCCGATTGAAGCAATTGTCGGGAGATGAATCAGGGGTGGCCGGGGAAAATTTCGACCGCTATGTCTTCAGTGCCTCCGGCGTCGGCAGCGGTCCCCCGAAACACGATTTCTGGATCGATGTCAAGCTTTCGGAGAAATTGACGAGTTAATCTGAATTATTCATAAATTACGTCGTTTCTCCTAGTAGCGCCGAATTCAAGACGAGGGGGACACGATCCCAAATTCCGGAGAATTTGGGTCATGTCCCCGAATGCGGCACCCGTCTGCGAATTCACTGCCGGGAGAGACAGCATAATTTATGAATAATTCAGTTTAACAGGGCTTTTTCTTTGATTTTCCCTGATTTTTGAACGAACCCGCTTATCCCTATTTTGATTTCTTCAGGGACTGCAGTCCCGCCGCATATTTCTCTTTATCGACAATCCGGTACAAAGTGTCTTTGTTGAATTGCTCAAATTCTTTTTCAAATTGACCTATGCTCTGCAATTTGTATTCCCGGGGAGAGGAGTGCTGAAATGTGTAGCGAACAGGTTGTTCCTTGTGCTGATACTGCCAGACGACCGCGGTCATTGACGTAATGTCCTCCCCAGACCGGCTCACAACAGTATACTTTTTGTCGGGATCGCCTCCCCGATAATCGTTGGTGTCGAATCCCTTGACTTCCGAAATATAGGCCGGAGGTCCGTTGAGAAGATAAATCCTGGATCTGTCCGTATTCCAGGGCTGAAGAGGATTCTCATTCTTGTGTACCTTATTCACATATTCCAGCCTTTTCTGGAATTCCTGCCGCGCTTCGGATGTCCTCGCTTCCCAGAACATCGTTTGAAATTTCACCCTGTCCTCGGGAGTGAGATCCCTGTAGGTTGTTTTTCCGAAGTCCTGCATGATGAAGTAATGGAGAGCAAACCATTCATCCTTTGTGGGGAGCAGATTGACTCCGCAGCCCACAAGAATAGCGAAGCTCAGAAGGGCGGCCCATTTTCTCATTTTTTCCTCCATACCTTTTAAACCCCCTTAATTGACTAAGGGGGTAGGGGATTTAATATCCTTCATTCAAAGCCTTTTAGCCTTATTAATGTAAGATTTGGATGCTGCCGAATGAATGATCCTCTTTTCAATGCCGCCCAAGTCATTTCCTTGTCGGAGAGAAGGGAATTATCATTTCCATATTTATTAAAATATATCCCCTGGCGATGGCATCTGTCAATAAGCGGAACTTCTGACCGTATATCACTTTCAAATGCAAGGGGGACACGATACCCTGTCCCTGTTAGGTCGGTAGCGCGCTAAAAGACAATGCCGTTGAAAACCGCCAGGGAAAGGGAATCATGTCCCCGAAAGTGATATACGGTTATGCGGAACTTTATTACGAGCGCACTCGCTGCTCTCTTTGACTTCATTAAATGGCAAGGTTTCAAGGTTTTTCCATACTTTATAAAAAAGGCTGTAGATCGGAAATCGCGCAAAGTCGCGTCCTTGACAAAGTCCGGCCGGCAATCTATATTTAATCCTCGGGAAGGAGCAGCGCGATGGAAATCGAAATGAAAATCAAAGGCCTTGTCGTTGATCCCATCTCCAAGATGCCCATCGTCGTGCTTGAAGATGCGCGAAGCGAACGGATCCTTCCGATTTGGATCGGCGTGTTTGAGGCCAATGCCATCGCCCTGACCATAGAGAACATCCCGACTCCTCGCCCCATGACCCATGACCTCATAAAAAATTTTCTGACCGAATTCGATATCGCCGTGGACAGGATCGTCGTTACCGACGTCCGGAACAACACGTTCTACGCGGCCATCCACTGCCGCCGTCAAGATCAAAAATTGATCATCGATTCCCGGCCGTCCGACGCCATCGCCCTGGCCCTTCGGATGAACTCTCCCATTTTTGTCGAGGACGACGTCGTGAATAAGGCCCACGGTCTCAAGATCGATGAAAATCTGGAGACGTCGGAAAATCTCCGCAGGTGGTTGGAGACACTGAAGCCCGAGGATTTCGGGAAGTATAAAATGTAGGGGGCTCGGGGCGAGGGATTCGCTCCTCTTTACGTTCGCAAACGGAAGAGCAGGTAGAGCCCGATGAGTCCAAAGATCAAATTCGGACCCCAGGCAGCCAGAAACGGACTGAGGAAGCTCACGTAACCGAGGCTCCGGAAGACGCCGATGGCCACCCAGTAAATGATGGAAATGGTCAAGCTGATCCCGATGCCGACCAGGGCCCCGCGCTTCCCCATGGCAAAAGCGAAGGGAAGGCCGAGGAGGGTCATGATCAGGGCGACGAAAGGAAAGGAGACCTTTGAGCTCAGATCCACGCGGAAGCGGACGGTGTCGAACCCCATTTCATTCACCTCCCGGATGTGCCGCCGCAGCTCGCTGA
>Ga0315289_10013725_pt1 | contig 11327 bp, 11 predicted proteins | sample YL17G11_40_MG_FD_203452 | JGI IMG/M metagenome (GOLD analysis project Ga0315289, IMG submission 203452) | Sediment microbial communities from Yellowstone Lake, YNP, Wyoming, USA - YL17G11_40 | ecosystem: Environmental > Aquatic > Freshwater > Lake > Sediment | place: USA: Wyoming | collected... | reverse complement strand
CCAGACGGAGAGCACGCCCGTGAGGCCGGGCACGTGCCGGTTGATTTCGGCGGGCTGAACGAAAATCGACGCGCCGATGATGATGCCGACCACCATGGCCGTCGCATGGAGCAGGCCGATGGGACGTTCGAGAGCCGGACGAAGATGAGGGGTCGCCAAGACGGGCCAGTCTACCACAGGGATTCAGGACGACGATTGGCTGGGCGGATTGACCCGTCGAAGCGAACGCCAGGGAGTGACATAGCTCACTGAAAACAGAAGACTTCACGGAACACGATTGGAACTCCCCTTGGGCGCCGGCGCACCGTATTCCACGGTTTGGACCTGAGCTTGAACGCCCGTCTATGCCCCGTCTTTCTCGGGCGTGTTCTGGGACCACCATGATCTGCCCTTGGAGGACATCGACCGCATCGAGGTCATCCGTGGCCCAGGCGCCACCGTTTGGGGCGCCAACGCGGTGAACGGCGTCATCAACATCATGACGAAGTCCGCCAGGGCCACACAGGGCGGGCTGGTTACAGCCGGCACAGGATCGGAGCAGAGGGCGCTGGGAGTCCTTCGCTACGGCGGCCAGATCGGCAGCCAGGGGTCATACCGAGTCTTCGGCAAGTACTTCAAGGTAGACGACATGGTTCTGCCCGACGGAAGACAGGGGGTGGACGGCTGGCGCAGGCTGCAAGGGGGCTTTCGGTCCGACTGGAGACTCTCCCCCTGCGATTCCCTGACCGTCGAAGGCGATCTGTTCTCCAACCGCGGAGCCCAGACCAGATGGAGCGCCTTTATCGTCGTGTCGCCGCTGGTTGGCGTCTTCAACGAGAAGCTTACGGTCCGTGGCGGGAACCTGCTCGGACGCTGGAACCGCACGCTTTCGGGGGGATCTGAGCTGTCGTTGCAGGTCTACTACGACTCTTACCGCCGCGTGGACCTGGGCGTGCCGGAAACGCTGAACACCCTCGATCTGGACTTTCAGCACCACGTCGTGCTAGGGAGCCGTCATGACATCGTGTGGGGGCTGGCATACCGGGTAGCAACCTCGGGCCTCGCGCCCGGATACAAGATCTCCTTCTCCCCTCCCGAGCGCACCGACAACCTCTATAGTACATTCGTGCAGGACGAGATCCGGATGACGGACTCTCTATGGTTTACCCTCGGCTCCAAGTTTGAGCACAACGCCTACACCGGATTCGAGTTTGAACCCAGCCTGCGTCTCGCGTGGACGCCCAGTCGCCGGCACACCATTTGGGCCGCGGCCTCCAAAGCCATTCGTCAACCTTCCCGGCTCGACACTGCGCTCAGCACACCACTGGCGGAGTTCCCCGGCTATGACGGCGTCCTCCAAGTGATCAACTTCCAGGGAAACCCGAATTTCAAGACGGAACAACTCCGGGACTATGAGATCGGCTATCGCGCCCAGGCCAGCCGTGGGCCTTCTTTCGACGTGGCGACCTTCATTAGTTCCTACCGCCGGCTCCAGAACATTGAGCAGGGGCGCCCGTATTTCGTCTCCAGCCCGCCGCCTCCGCGGCTGGTGCTTCCATGGACTTATGGTAACCAGGGGCGCGCGCGCAATTACGGTGCGGAGCTTTCCGCGAGCTGGAACGTGACCTCGAGCTGGCGAATCAGCCCCGGCTACACCTTCATCCACATGAATGTCAGCATGCCGCTCAACGCGAGTGCGACCGGCGGGCCGGCGAGTCGATGGAATTCAGCCTTGTGGGGCAGAATCTCCTGCGCCCGCGGCGCCTGGAGTTCGGCGACGCATATGCCGTAGTCGGAACTCAGGTGGAGCGGAGCGTGTGCGGGAAGGTTACGTGGCGCTTTTGACGACGGCCTGCCAGTCGTCGGGTCCTAGCGCGCCGGTGGGGGGAAACATGCCGTGCCTGGTGGTTATTGGCCTCTTGCTCATCGCCCATGCGAGCGCGGCAGGACAGGCCCAGGCCCCCAGCGAGTACGAAGTGAAGGCGATCTTTCTGTATCGGTTTTCGCAGTTCATCGAATGGCCGGGTCCCGTCTCGCGCGAGCCGATCTGCATCGGCATCGTTGGCCAGGACCCCTTCGGCGGCATGCTGGAACAAGTGGTGCAAGGAAAGCTGGTCAACGGCCGGGAGTTCGTCATCAAGCACTTCAAGCCCGGCCCGCTGGCAAGAGACTGCCACATGGTCTTCATAAGTTCATCGGAACGAAAGCGGCTGCGCCTCATTCTGGGCAGTTTCCAGGGAGCAGCGGTGTTGACCGTAGGCGATACGCCTGGGTTCTGCCAGTCGGGGGGAGTGATTAACTTCGAGCTGGTGAACGATAGCGTGCGCTTTGAGATTAACATCGACGCCACGGAGCGCGCCGGTCTGAGGATGAGCTCGAAGCTTCTCAGCCTGGCCAAGGTTGTCCGGGACGCGGGTCCTTGACGACAGGGCCGCGTCGCTCAGGGTGGTACAAAAGCGCGCGATCATCGCTGAAGCCGCCGCGCGCCGCCTCAAGGGCTTCTACGGCAGCGGTTGGTAGACCACGTAGGCGAACTGCTGGGAGTCCGGCGACCAGGAGTTCACGTTGATCGTGCCCTGGCCCCCGAAGAACCGCACGAGCGTCCGGGGCGCGGCAAGCTTGATCTTCCTGCCAGGCGCGGAAAGAATCCGGAGCTGGATCTCCATCCTCCCGTTGTGGTCCTTGACGCCCGGCGGGAAGGAGAGGAACACGATCCACGCAGGGCGCTGTTCTCGGCGAGTGCTGGCGGCAAGTCTTTGAAGACTTTGGTCGGGCCGCGGGGATTTGAACCCCGGACCTCTTGCACCCCAAGCAACATGCCGGCTTCCATGGGCTCCATGGGGATCCTTGGTTTTCAGCAGCTTGGATGAATTCGGGGCATTTGCTTCCGCTCAAGGCAAATGGCGCTGAGACCGATTTTTGGCACATTTTAGGGCACACTCCCGCGAGGAGAAGTCCCGTCGTTCGGGAGCGATCTGGAGCCCGATTCGTGGGTGCCTATATTTACAGATTGCGCCTCCTTTACAGTTGCAGTAAATATGCCACATAGGGTAAACTCAACCGCAGTGCTGAACCACGGTGAGGCATCTCCGAGTTGGGTCCTACAGGCCCTGAGATCTGTTCCCGGGCTTGCAGCGGAACCTGGCCCGGACAGGGACAGTATCGCGATCATGACTGGGGACAGTGGCACCGCCTCGTTCTTCCGCGTGCGAAGCATCCCAGTCCTAAGTCAAGAGCGCGCTCAGGAACTGTCCGAGGCTTTGCGGACTCAGGGTGTGAGTTCTTCGTCCGCGGGAGTGCTGGTCGCCACGCGTCAATTGGCTGAAGCAACCCGCACGATTCTGCGCTCCGCCGGGGTCTCTTGGGTCGAACGTCTGACGGGGGTTTGCCGCCTTGTCGGGCCAGGCTTGCTCATCGAAGTAAGGGACAAGGAGGGCCGGGCGCGGGGCCCCGGCGTGCTGGTTCGTGCGCGACTCCGCGACCGCTCCGGTTGGCTTCCAGAGTGTATTCTCGACGCCGGTCCGCGCGAGCGAATCCTCTTGACCGACGTCGCCAAACAGGCAGGCATCTCGCCTGCACTCGGGAGCCGCCTGCTCCGCCGGCTCACAGACTTGAAAATCCTCGAAACGCAGGGCGCTGGTCCTCGCCGCTCGTGGTCTCTCGTCGACCCGGGCGCGTTGCTTGACCTCTGGTCGAATGAAGAACGCGACAAACCGGCGCAGACGACGGGTTTGTACGTCTGGAGCAGGTCGGCGGCCTCCTTGTACGAGCGACTGCCCGAACTGGGCTCGGCGGGCATTGGTTGGGCGTTGGCAGGTGCGGCCGCCGCGAATCTCTGGGCTCCCACTCTGACCACCGACCCCGATCCCGCCGTGTGGGTTCCAGCCAGCATCCCCGCCTCAGAAGTCGCCAAGACACTCGGTGGCGAGATTGTTGAGAAGGGCGCGAACCTTCAGCTTTGGCAGTCCCAGGGGGACATAGGTCTGCGCCATGCGAGGGACTGGCGCGGCGCGACGGCCGACAGCCCGCGCCTGCCCGGACTTCGCCTAGTGTCACGACCGCGCGCTTATCTTGAGGCGCTTCGGGGAAACGGCCGTTCGGCCGAAGTCGCACAGAAGCTTCGCGAGAACCTCCTTAAACATGACACCGCACAATGAGCCGAACCCACACCCGCGCGAAGCGTACTCACCGGCTGCTCTGGCCGCTTGCGAGAAGGCCCTGCGCACGATCTTGACCAAGATCGGACCGTGGGGATCGCAACTGATCCTGATCGGCGGGATGACGCCCCGATATCTCGTCGGGCACCCGCCGCCGGATATTCGCGCCCACGTCGGCACAACGGATCTGGACATCGTCGTCGGTGTGACACTTGCGACGGAAGAAGCCGAGGCCTACCGCACATTGCAACAGAACCTCAAGGACGCACGTTTTGCCCCTGCCCGCGACCCGGACACGGGACAGGAGCAGACGTTCCGATGGGAGCGCCACGTCGACGGCGTGCGTGTTCAGTTGGAGTTCTTCTGCCCGGTAGGAGATGGTGAACCCGGCAAGCTGTTGCGGAACCCTGGCGATGCTGGATCCAAGATCAGCGCCGTGCGGACCCGTGGGGCGGAATTGGCCGCGCTCGACCATTTCACAGTGCCACTCAGTGGCGAACTCCTCGATCATGGCGGCATCCAGGAGCGCGTTGACGTCAAAGTCTCGAACCTGCTGCCGTTCCTGGTGCTAAAGGCTTTCGCGTTGGATGAACGAGACAAACCGAAGGACAGCTATGATCTCGTCTGGACGCTGAGTGCATTCGGTGAAGGTCCCCGTTCTGCCGTCGATGCTGCTGTCCAGAGCCCTGTGCTTACTCGTCCGGAGATCCCTGCGGCTATCGCGTGCCTCCGGGAGCACTTTCGCACTCCGGGACACTGCGGACCAGCGCAGTACGCCAATTTCGAGTCGGTCAGCGGCGGCGAAGATCAGCGCGAGCGCCTGCGCCGCTTCGCGCACGGGACGATGCGTGAGTTCTTGCTGCGATGGGACGAACTCAGGTTGCCAGGATGACTGACAGTGTCCGTGGATGCCTGTTGAGCCGTACGATCCCGACGGGCCGCTACCGCGAGTCGTCGGCACGGGCTTGATACCGCGTTGGCACTTGCCCACGTGAATCGCGAAACGGGAACTGCCGACGAAGCGGGTGGCTGGCGGCCGCAAAGGGCGCTCAGCCCAGCGGAGTGGTAACATCTGTCCAGAAGGAGGCTCGGTGAGCGCTGCCGAGGTCCTGGCGCTGATAAACCGCGGTGAGGTGAACCTTCCATTGCCATTGCCCAGGAAGGTGACTGCGCCGCGTCTCATCGTCGCATTAAAGGGCTCCAGATGATGTGGAGCTCCATCCCTTCTGGTTCGCAGCAGGGCGGGTGGATTCGTCGCGCAGGATTGTCTCTCGTGCGGGAACACATCAGACTATGTGAACACAATGGACATTCCGGATCTCGATTGTGATGGCTGTCCTAGACCCAACTTGGACCTGAAACGATGCTCTTGGGGGGAGGGAGGAGGCGTAACTTTTTGAGAAGGCTGGTCGGGCCGCGGGGATTTGAACCCCGGACCTCTTGCACCCCAAGCAAGCGCGCTAGCCAGGCTGCGCCACGGCCCGATCCCTTACAGTGTATCGCATCGGGTGGGGCGCCGGGCCACCGGGCCGAACTCTTTCTTACGGACGGATTGCGGACACGTGAGGCGCTTGGTTAGGCGTGGGCGCTCTCCGCGGGGCCGAAGTCGCTCTCAGCCCTTGATCTCCACCACCGGCTCACCGGCGGCAATCAGGCTGCGGGCTTTCTCGAAGGCACCGCCCAGAATGCGCATCGTCTCGCGGTTTGGTCACTTGGCGACCAGCACCGGGTGGTTGATCTCGCGAGCCGCGTACTGAAGACAGGCCTGCAAGTCCTCAGGTTCAAGGTAGGGCAGCTCCTCGAGGATTTGCTGGGGCGTGAGGCCTGCGGCGAACAGGTCGAGCACGTCGGAGACCCGGACCCGCATCCCCCGAACGCACGGGCGCCCCCCGCACTGCTCGGGATTGACCGTGATCCTGGGCAGCAGGTCAGCCATGTCCCGAGTCTACCTCTTCTTTCGCGGCGCCGCTACCACTCCGAATACGTCGTGCCCTCCAGGCTGGTCTTGTCGGAGCCTGAGCGCACGTCGAAGATGCCCGGCTCGGTCTGGTTCACGCTGGTCAGGGCGTCCTCCATGATGATCTTCCACGAGCGGTTCGATCCGGTCATCGGATCCACCGGGACCTGCCGCAGGTAGCCCTCGCTCACCAGGTCATCCAGGGTCTGCGGCGCCTTCTGCTTGTCGTAGGTGTACTCGTCGATCACCGTGCGCAGGGTGAACAGGTTCTGCCGCAGCACGCTCTCCCTGGCCCGCAGGACGGATTTCTGGTACAGCGGCACGGCGATCGAGACCAGGATGGTCACGATCGTCATGACGATCATCAGCTCGATCAGCGTGAAGCCGCGCTTGGACAAGCTAAAGCATGTCCTACCACTGCGCATACGGCGTCCCATCGGCGGCTTTCTCCGGGCTCTTGGTGTAGACGTCGAAGACGTTCTGCCCGCCCCAACTGGTCGAGCCCGGCTCGTCCTGCACGCTCCGCAGGCCCCATTCGTAGGCATTTGTCATGGGATCCTTGGGAACCCGCCGCAGGAAGCGCATTTTCTTGTCCACCTGCCCGGCCAGCTTCACGCCCTCCACCAGCATTTCCAGCTTCTCCGGATAGCACTCGGTGCCCACCTTGGTGGGTCCCAGCATCTGTGCGTCGCAGACGTCCTTGTACTTGTCGATGGCCGTCCGGACCTCCCGCAGCGCCCAGCGCAGCTCGCGCTCCCGCTCCCGCCGCACCTTGGCCCGGGCCAGCGGTACGGCCATGGCGGCGAGCAGCATCATGATGGTGAAGGCCACGATCAGCTCGACCAACGTCAAACCGCGTTGGCTGCGGCGTCGCATAGGCTACTCTTTGGGCACATTGGGCGCCGGCGCCAGCGCCGGTTTCACCTCCTGCTGCGGAGGCGCCGCCGGCTTCGGCTCCGGCGGATGCTTGGGCGCCTCCGGCGCCCGCGGGGCCAGGCTCACCCTGATCTGGGCGTCGGTCCCCGAGGCCACTCCCTTCAGGTTCTGCGCGGTGACGCCCGGCGTTCGCACGATATGCGGGATCAGCGCGATCAGCAGCTCACTGTTGTTCTTCTCCACGCTCTGGCTGGAGAAGAGCTTCTTCAGCACCGGTATTTGCATCAGCCCGGGAATGCCGGTCAGCGAGCGCGTCTCCTGGGTCTGCATCAGGCCACCCAGCAAGCTCACTTCCCCCTCCGGGATCCGGATCTCGTGCGTCACCTTGCGCTGGCCGATAACCGGCTGTGAAATCCCGCCCAGATCGATCCGGTCGCGCACGGTGGAGATCTCCAGCTCCACTTTGAGAGTCACTTCGTTAACTCCATGAACCGTCGGCGTGATGTCCACGTTCACCCCCACGTCAATGAACTGGAACTGCGAATACAGCGAGCTGAAGCCGCCCACTACCCCGCCGAAGGGCTGCATGCCGCCCGAAGCGATCGGCACTTTGTCGCCGATGCGCAACGAAGCTTTTTGCCCGTTGGCCGCACGCACCTGCGGGGATTGCAGCACCTTGGTCTGGCGGTCCGTCATCAGGGCCTGAAGCAGCGCACCGGGCAGGGTGACGGCGAAGTCGTTGGTCGAGATGTGGGCGATGCGCGCCAGCGAGATGAGCTGGGACTGCGTGCTGGCGGTAGGGGTGGTGGTGCTGCTGTTGGAACTGCTGGCCGTCACGGAGTTGCGCGGGGCGAACGTGATCGGCGAACTGAGGCCCGCGGTGCCGCCGGAGGCCACCGCGGCCGCCAGGTCGCGCGACTTGGTGCGGTTGGCCTCCATGACCAGCACGTCCACCACCACCTCGGCCTTGGGCTTGTCCAGGTCCTGAATCAGCTTCTCGGCCAGCAGCACCTGGTCCGCCGAGCCCCGCACAATCAGCACGTTCTGGGCGCTATACTGATGCACCCGCCGGATGTCGGTGATCGAGCGCAGCATGGTGCTGATCTCGGTGAGTTCCTGGGGCGTGGTGATGTTGGTCAGGTAGAACACCTTCAGGACGAAGTCCTCGTAGTCCCGCCGCTTGGGCTGATTGTCGTTGGTCACGAAGATGGTGTTGGCCGACAGCGGCTTCCAGTACGACTTGGTCATGGCCTCCAGGTAATCCAGCGCCTGCTCCAGGGTAGCGTTGGTCAGCTCCAGGTTCAGGTTGCTCACCATGCTGGGGTCCGTGCGGTATTCCGGATCGAAAATCAGGTTGATGCCCGCCAGCTTGCACACGGTCTCGAACAAGACCTTGGGCGGCTGCTTGCTCAGTCGCAGGTTGATCGGTTGGGTGGAGAGTGGCTTCAGCCGCGGAACCGGTTCGAGCTGTGCGATCCGCTCCAGCATCTCCTGGCGCTCCTCGGCGGCGGGCGTCAGCCCGCGCTCTTCGGGCTTGGCCTCGACCCCCTCGGCGGCCTTCTTCTTCTCCCGCTCGATCATCTGGAGCGTCACCCGCAGCTCTTGTTCAGCGATGGCCGAGGACGGGTCGATGGCGACAGCCTTCTGAAGCTCGGCCAGAGCCGCCTCCAGCTTCCCCTGCTCGCGCAGCCCCAGGCCGACCTCGACGTGTGCCTGGCCGGCCTGGAAGCGCACGCGGCGGGCCGCCATCAGGCAAGCCGGGTCCCCGGGGGCCTCCTGCAAGGCTTGCTCGAAGAGTGCCAGCGCCTTGTCCCACTGCTTGCGCTGCTCGGCCACGCGCCCCTCGGCCAGTAGTCTGTCGCTTTTTCGGGCACGCGCCTCCAGGGCCGGCAGCAGCGTCACCAGCAGGCCCGCCACCGCCGCCCACCCTGCCAACCGGTTTGAAACACGCATCTTATTGACTCCCAAGGGTTGTGCTAAAATACAGTCCGACGGCGTAATCCGCACATAAATCCTTGACGTAGCAGGGCTTCTCTGCGTGGAGAGGAAACTTGCCGACCGCTCCTTCCAGCCTGAAGATCTTGGCCGCCAACCGGCAGGCCTCGCACCACTACTTTCTGCTGGAGCGCTTTGAGGCCGGCTTGGTCCTGACCGGCACCGAGGTCAAGTCCGCGCGCGAGGCCCAGATCCAGCTCAAGGACAGCTACGCCGAGGTTCGGGGCAACGAAGCCTGGCTGGTCCACGCTCACATCAGCCCCTACTCGCACGGCAACCGCGCCAACCACGACCCCCGGCGCGACCGCAAGCTGCTGCTGCACCGCCGGGAGATCGACAAGCTGCTCGGCCGCACCCGCGACCGCGGCCTCACCCTGATCCCCACCAAGGTCTACCTCAAGGGCGGTAGGATCAAGTGCGAGCTGGCCCTGGCCCGCGCCAAGAAGCTGCACGACAAACGGGCTGCCGAGCGCGAGCGCACCACCCAGGCCGAGGCGCGCCAGGCCCTGCGCAGGCGGTCCTAAGGAACGTATGCAAGTCACCGTCGAGACTCGAACCCTTGATCAAGTTCCCTGCGATGCCCTGGTGGTAGTCGCTTTCGACAAGGGAAGCCCCGGCGGCCCCCTGGCCTGGGAAGTCACCCAGGCCGCCAACCGCCTCACCGGCGGCTGGATCGAGCAGTTGTACCAGAGCCGGGAGTTCACCGGCAAGGCCTACGAGACCGCCATATTGCACCGCCCGGCCGGCCTGAGCGCCAGGCGTCTCCTGGTCGTCGGAGCCGGCAAAAGCGACAAGTTCACCACCGCCGATTTGCGCCGGGTCTCCGGCGCTGCCCTTCGGTTTCTCAAGCCCAAGTCGATACCCACGATCGCCCTGGCTCTGGATGCCGGCGCCGCGGCTCTGGAGCAAGTCGGTGCGGCCGTCGAAGGCGCCATCCTGGGCGACTTCGAGCCGGACCAGTACAAGACCGAGAAGAAAGAGACCCACGCGGTCGAGACCTTCCTGGCCGTGGTTCCGGGTGGTGAGGCCACGCTCGAAGAGGCCGCGCGCCGCGCCGTCATCGTGGCCGAAGCCCAGAACTTCGCCCGCGCCCTGGTGAACGAGCCCGCCAACCGCCTCACTCCGACGCTGCTGGCCGAGCGCGCGCACAAGCTGGCCTCCGAAGAAGGCCTCGAATGCGAGATCCTCGATCAGGACCGCATGCGCCAGCTCGGCATGGGCGCCTTGCTGGGCGTCGCTCAGGGCAGCGCCGAGCCGCCCGTGCTGATCGTGCTGCGCTACCGCCCCCAAGGCGAGCCGGCGGCGGCTACGCATCTGGGCTTGGTGGGCAAGGGCGTCACCTTCGATAGCGGCGGCATCTCCATCAAGCCGTCGGAGAACATGGACAAGATGAAGTACGACATGGCCGGTGCCGCCGCCGTCATCGGCGCCATGCGGGCCATTGCCCGCCTTCAGCCCACGCTGCCAGTGACCGCCGTGGCCCCTGCGGTCGAGAACATGCCCGGCAGCCGGGCCCAGCGTCCCGGCGACATCGTCACGACGCTCGCCGGCAAGACCGTCGAGGTCGTCAACACCGACGCGGAGGGCCGGCTGATCCTGGCCGACGCTCTCACCTATGCCCGCCGCTTGGGTTGCACTCACCTGGTGGACGCCGCCACCCTCACCGGCGCTATCGTCGTGGCGCTGGGCCACGTCCACGTGGGCCTATTCAGCAACGATGACCCCCTGCGGGACCGCGTGCTCGGCGCGGCCCGCGCGGCGGGCGAGAAACTGTGGCCTATGCCGCTAGACGACGACTACAAGGAGCAGCTCAAGAGCGCCTTCGCCGACCTGCCCAACAGCGGCGGCCGCTGGGGCGGGGCCGTCACCGCGGCCATGTTCCTCAAGGAATTCGCCGACTCGACCCCCTGGGTCCACCTGGACATCGCCGGCACCGCCTGGCTGGAAGACGCCAAGCCCTTCATGGCTAAAGGTCCTTCCGGGGTGACCGTCCGCACGCTGGTCCACCTGGCCACAACCTGGAACTTGTAGAACAGGCCCACGGCCTGTCGGCTGGAGTTTCTACATTTTTCTGCTCAAGGGTGGTGACTCCTGTGTGGGACAGGCGGTTTCGCCTGTCGCCCGGACACTTGGCCAAGGCCAATCTTCCACCGCCGCGGCCAGCCCGGCTGCCACCGGGTTTCGCTCAATGTACCGCACGATCTTCTCCAGCTCCCCCTCGGTGCGCACCCAATGGTCATACGACTCGTCCTGTCCTGTTACCCGGCCTGCAAGGTCTGGCTCACCAGCCGAGCCACCCGCGGGTCTCGCAGCCAGAGGGGGCCGGACAGTGCGGACAGGCGAAACCGCCTGTCCCACGAGGC
>Ga0315289_10013724_pt1 | contig 11327 bp, 10 predicted proteins | sample YL17G11_40_MG_FD_203452 | JGI IMG/M metagenome (GOLD analysis project Ga0315289, IMG submission 203452) | Sediment microbial communities from Yellowstone Lake, YNP, Wyoming, USA - YL17G11_40 | ecosystem: Environmental > Aquatic > Freshwater > Lake > Sediment | place: USA: Wyoming | collected... | reverse complement strand
TCGCCTATCCGCATAGTATCTCCTCCCGCGCTTTCGCGTACAGCTGGCCGGTAGGAGACTTCGCGTGGTAAGTGAAGTCCTTCTCCATGAAGGATACCCCCTTGCCCTTCCGGGTGTGGGCGATCACTACCTGCGGTTGGCCCTGGACCTCAAGAACCGAAAGCAGTTGCTCGTGCAGGCTCACCAGGTCATGACCGTCGGTCTCCACCACATGCCAGCCGAAGGCGCGCCACTTGTCGGCGAAAGGTTCGAGAGCCATTTCGCGCTCGATGGGGCCGGTCTGCTGGTACTTGTTGTAGTCGACGATCGCGGTCAGGCGGTCCGCAGCGTAGTGGGCAGAGGCCATCGCCGCCTCCCACACCTGCCCCTCGTCACATTCGCCGTCGCCGGTGAGCACAAAGACACGGAAGTCCCGCTTCGCCAGCCGCCCCGCCAGTACGGTACCCAGACCGAACGAAAGACCCTGGCCCAGCGAGCCGCTCGTGACCTCCACCCCGATCGCCGTGTCCTGTTTCGGGTGCCCCTGCAAGGGGGAGTCCAGGGTGCGGAACCGGGCAAGCTCGGAGGGATCGAAGTAGCCTGCGTGGGCGAGCACCGAGTACAGGGCGGGAGCGGCGTGCCCCTTGCTCAGGATAAACCGATCCCTGTTCGGCCACGCGGGATCTTTGGGCCGGTAGCGGAGGATCCCCCCGAAGTACAGGACAATAAGGATCTCGACTGCCGAGAAGCAGCTCGTGGGATGTCCTCCGAACCGCGAGGTCATTTCCAGCACGTCCAGACGCACTTCCCGCGCGATCTGTTTCATTGCCGCGAAGTCCGCCTTTTTCATCATCGCTTCAGGCATGTGAGCCCCTTTGGCCGGTTTAGACTCTCAAGCGCCGCGCAGGTACGCCTTGATCTGTTCCTCGGTCGGTTGCACGCAGTCCGGCTTCAGGCCGGGGATGTACCGCGTTGCCTCGTACAGCGCCGGAGCAAGTGCGCCATGGATGCCGGCCACGTGGTGGATGTAGGGGCCGCGGATGATGCGCTCCTCCCACAGGGGCCAGTCGGGCACCTCCACCCAAAGGTACGTGCCGAGGGTGAACGGTCCCTGCGTACCGCGGCCGTGCCCCATGAGCAGGGAATACTCGCCCTGCAGACCATCGAAACGGGCGATGGTGATCTCCCCTCCCCTGATCTCGAAGTTGCCTGTGCCCGGCCGGTGCGGCGGGATGATAAAATGCGTGCCGAGGAAGGATTTCCCGGGATCCTTGGCGAGGGCATGGGGAAAGTTTCCGCAATGCCACAGGAGCTCGGCATTATCATGGGTAGGATGCCGCACAGTGAGGTCCGCGAAGAAGGGAGGCGTCGCTCCTCCGGCCGCCGCCTGCAGCATGATCGCGCTGAGGGCGCCGTGGATGTCCGTCTCGCAGGTAACCGGGACTCCCAAGCTGGCCAGCTCCCCATTCACGAAGCAGGGATAGATCCCCAGCATTTCCGGCAGGTCCTCGTGGCACTTGAAGGCGATGGCCTGAAGCTCCTCCTGCGCAGCCCAGTCGGCGAGGAAGAGCTTCAGGGCGGCGATCTTCCTCAGCGCCTCGTCGGCCACGCCCTGGCGGGATAGGCGGGTACGCAGCGCCTCGGCCTCGGCGGACACCCGCGCGTCCCGGGAGAGCATCTCCAGGAGGTTTCGCTCCAGCCGCGCGAGGTCCAGCGGCACCATCTCGATCCCCCAGCGGGCCAGGAGCTCCTGTTCATTGATGATCACGGTATAGAAGTTCGGGGGCCGCGTGCTGATCTGTCCGATGCGCGCCCGCGTGAACGTCCTCACCACGGCGGCCGCGGCCAGGAAGCTGCGCAGTCCCCTCTCGAAAACCGGATCTTCCAGGCGGGAATTGATGATGTAGGTGAAGGGCACGCCGTACTTCTTCAGCACGTTCGCCGTGGCGAAAAGCCCACACTGCGTGTCCCGCAGCCGGTTGCCGTTCGGCAGAGGCGCCTCGTCCCGAGGACCCCAGAGCAGGAACGGCTTGCCCACCTCACGGGCGAGCTGGGCCACCACCTCCTCGGTGCCGAAGTTCACGTGGGGGGCGAAAACCGCGTCCACGCCGGCCTTCCTGAACACCTCGGCCGCCGCCCGCACGTCGCTACGCTCGAATAGCAGTCCTTCCCTGTTTACCGAATCGATGGTGACGAAGTCCACCTGCCACTCAGTAAGCTTGGCCTCCACGAGTTTCTTGTACTTCGCCGCATCCTCGGCGGAGAACACGAATCTCCGCGTCGGGGCCAGACCCAGAAGGAGCCTCCGCTGTTTCATCCGCTACCCCCCGAAAGATCGTTGTAGAGAATGTAACGGTCCGCCCTGTAGAACACGCGCAGGAACTCGACGGGGATGTCGTTCTGCGAGAAGGAAACCCTCTCGATGTGCAGGAGGGCCGCGTTCGTCTTGATCGAGAGCAGATGGGACAACTCCGGCGGCGCGAGAATAGCCTGGATGGTCTGCCTCGCGCGCGACCAGCGAATCCCGTATTCCGCCAATTTCACCTCCCGCAGGGAGCGGGCGGCGAAGTCGTGATTGAGGATTCCCGGCATCAAAGAGTGCACGATGTAGGATTGCTCAACGCACATCGGCTCGCCGTCCGCCAGGCGCAGCCGATCGATGCGGGCCAGCTCAGCGCCCTCCCGGATGCCAAGCTGCCGGGCGATTCCCTCGGGGGCGGGCAGGAGACCGGCAAAAAGCACCTTGGTGCCAGCCTCGAAGCCCCTCTGCCGCATGTCGTCGGTGAAGCTCACGATCCGCGTCATGACGTGTTCCAGACGCGTGTGGGCGACGTGGGTGCCCCGTCCCCGTTCCCGCACGATGAGCCCTTCCCTGACGAGCAAGTCCAGGACCTTGCGGATGGTGATGCGGCTGATCTTGTACTGGTTGATGAGCTCCGACTCGGGCGGGATCATGTCTCCCGGCTTCCACGTACCGGTGTTGATCTTATCATGGAGAAGTTCGAAGAGTTGATGATAGAGTGGAAGCATGCTCTTGGGGTTCAGCGTGTCCGTGGCCATTGCATACTCCTTGCTTCTTTTCTTGGCATCATCCCATCTTCGAACATAACGTATTAATGTTATACCAATTTATCGGATTGTCAAGAGGAATACAAAGATGTAAGTCGCCTGCCTCGGAAAGTTCATTTTCGACATTTTTCCAGTGAGAACCAGGACGGACTTCTTCACGGTTTCGACCTTCCTGTGGAGCCCGCATGGATGCGGTAAAAGTGGCCGTTGCCGCCACTCATCTCGGGCGTGATCCTCGAGTTAGGCTTCTCAGACGCGCTTCTACCAACGCTCCAGACTGAGCCGCTGGAGTCCAGAAAGAATAGTAGCATCGAGGCGGTCGCCTTCTCGAGCATGATTTCGATACCAACTAGCTGAAAGCAATAGATCGACAGCCTGATGGCACGTTTCTCCTCCCGCATTAATCCCGATCGATGCTATCCAAAATAATTACAAGGAAATTAACTTGACAACATGAGGATATATCATTATAACTTATTAATATTTTGGAATGCTGTTGATCTGACCATCTGACGGAAGATCATGCTGCTGCAGCTTTGAAATAAGGGCCGATCTGCGTGGCCGCTAGCCGAGAGGGAGGAAGAATGTGTCAATGAGCTGAACATTCGTCCTGGGAGACCGCTCCCAATCAAAAATCACCTGTCATTGCATGTGGAGCAAAGGAGAACACTTTGTTCAGGAAAAAGACGACAGGGTTCAAGCTCATGGTTGTGACTTTGGCGCTCATGGTAGCGTTGGCTGGCCTCAGCACACAGGCCGGAGCGTCGCCGACTGCAGAAAAAAAGCTCACAGTGGGCTACGTCCAGGCGGGACCGTCTATCTGTTGGCAGCTATCGGCCGAAGGTTGTGTCGCCGCCGGCAAGCTCGCGAAAATCGACGTGAACGTCCTTTGTTCCGAAGGCAAACCCGATAAAGAACCCACCAATATCGAGCACTTCATCACTAAGAAAGTTGACGCGATCTTGGTCTTTGCAACGAACGGCGAGACCGCGCAGCAGGGTGCAAAGCTGGCTGTCCAACGATGCCAAGATCCCCTTCTTTCTCGTTGGATCGGAAGAATGACACATGAGCGTTTGCTAGACTAATATTTATAGCAATGCAGTCCGTTGCAGGACGATCAAACTCACTATAGGGGGAATAATATGAAAATGAGTCTTGATACCATCGGCTATGGCGGGTACTTCACAAAGGACTATGAAAAACTGTCATTAGAAAATGCGGTAAGGAAAGCAGCAGAGTACGGCTATGATGCCGCATGCATTTTTGCGCATCGTCCTTTAGGATTTCCCATGGACTTTGATGCTGACCGGCGAAAAAAGCTGGTGGACCTGTACAGAAAGCTCGATCTCGAAGTGGGGGCGATCGTCTGCTGCAATAATTTTGTTGATAGCAACCACGTTCTCGTGTTCAACACCGAAAAAGAGGTGATGTACACAAAGCAGTGCATCGACTTTGCCACTGACGTGGGGAGTAAGATCATCCGGGTCATGGCCTCCCTTTGGGGGTATTTCCGCAACCCAAACGCTGATCAGGGTTATGGCTTGCCAAGCTTTGAAACTCGTTCACGGCGCGTTTCCAGAGGAGAAGATTTCTTGGACGCCTGGCGGGCGGTCAGAGCTGCGCTGACCGAGGTTGCCGAGTACGCTCAGGACATGGGAGTAACGCTGGCGCTGCAGACCCATCCGGAAATCACGGGCAACAATGATGAAACTTTCCAGATGCTGGATGAGGTAGGCGTTGACAGCCTCAAGGTAGGTGTCGATCTTCCGCTGCTAGAGTCTTATGAACCTGAGGATGTCAAGGCAATTGTCAAGAAGATGAGTGATAAGATGGTCTATTCACATACAATTTCCCTGGCGAGATTTGCCACGATCGGCGGTGCGCCGTATTCGTGGGAAGAGGTTACTCCAGGTTCGGAACACGACAAGCTTCCCTGGGAAACGTTCATTTCCACCCTGAAGGAAATTGGCTACAACGGTCTGCTATCGCATGAACAGTGCTCCCCTATTGTCGTGGAGGGACACAAGTTGGGTACGTTGAAAGATGTCGATGCGAGGTACGTCGATGCGAGAAACTACTTCAGAAAGGTACTCGAGAAGTACGATTGCTACTCCGGGAACAAGCCTGTTTACGTAGAACGTGAGTAGGGCGATGTCTGAAAGAGAGAACATCCTATTAGAAGTAAGACAGTGCAGTAAGAGCTTCCCGGGCGTCAAAGCATTCAACAAGGTTGATTTCGACCTTTACAAAGGTGAAGTACACTGCGTGGTTGGTGAAAACGGCGCCGGTAAAACGACGTTTATCAAAATGCTCTCCGGCGCGCTTCATCCTGATGAGGGAACAATAATTATCGGAGGGAAAGAATACTCCCACCTGAACCCCGCGCTTGCCCATGAGCTGGGTATTCAGACGATCTACCAGGAGCTGTCCCTGGCGCAAGATCTTACAGTCGCAGAGAACATCTTTGTTGGCAACTGGCCGACGAACAGACTGGGGCTGGTGAGTTTCGAAGAGCTCTACAAGCAGGCCAGGATGCTACTGGACAGTCTCAAGATCGATCTGGACGTACAGGCACTTGTAAGGACACTCAATGTCCCACAGAAGCAGTCCGTTCAAATCGCCAAAGCCATGGCCATCGAAGCAAAGATCTTCATCCTGGACGAGCCTACAGCCGCGTACAGCACAAATGAGATCAATAACCTACTGGGCTTGGTCAAGAAATGTGCCGAAAACGGTGTGGGAGTAATCTACATATCTCATCATCTCGAAGAAGTATTCGACATTCACGACAGGATAACGGTGTTGCGGGATGGTAACAAAGTCGCAACGCACGGGAAAAAGGAAGTGTCTTCGGAAGAGATCATACGCGAGATGGTGGGAAGAGACGTAAGCAAATTCTACACTCGGGAAAAAGCAGACATAGACTGGGCGGAAGCCGTCGAGTTTCAGGACTTCTCCGACGGTGGCTCCGTACTGGGTGTTTCCTTCAAAGTGCACAAAGGGGAAATTCTCGGGTTTGCCGGAATGGTTGGGTCGGGCAGGACGGAATTGACAAGACTAATCTTCGGTGCTGACTCCAGGATAAGCGGAACCACGATAGTGGAGGGCAGGAAGGTCGGCATAAACAGCCCTAGAGAGGCAATAAACGAGGGTTTCGCCTGCCTCACGGAAGATCGCCAAAAAACAGGGATGATACTTCAGCACAGCGTGGAATGGAATACCATGCTTGCACATCTCAACAACAGCAGAGGAATCTTCATCAATGAAAAACTGGAAAGCAAAAATGTACGCCAGTATGTCAAGTCACTTGACATTAAAACTCCAAGCATCAAGCAAATAGTCAAGAATCTCTCGGGGGGAAATCAGCAAAAAGTCGTTCTAGCGAAGTGGCTCTACGCCAATGCAAAGATCATCATTTTTGATGAACCTACTCGGGGAATCGACATAGGATCCAAGGAAGAAATCTACAAGGCCATGGTTGAGCTGGCGAAGCAGGGAAAATACATTCTGATGATTTCATCCGATATGCCTGAGCTCATAGCGATGTGCGACCGGATCGTAGTTATGAAGAAGGGTAAAATCGCCAAGGTGTTGGACAAGGAAGAGATCAGTGAGGAGAATATACTGACCTACTCTATCGGAGGTACTCTTTGAAAGACGCACTTGTACGCAGCAAGAAGGTTGCCAATTGGAAGAACAAGGGTAACAAGTCGGTACTCTACCTCCTGGTCATAATCATATGCGCCATCATAGTCATGTCTCTTCTGGATCCAAAGTTCTTCACGGCCAGGAATTTGCTCAACATCCTGAATCAGCAATCGACATTGGGAATCGCGACGATAGGAGTGGCGATTGCGATGATTTCTGGATGTATTGATTTGACTGTAGGGAACCTGCTGGCTTGCACGGCTGCAATCGCAGCGCTATTGCTGAATGCTGAGGTCGGCGTTGTTTGGGTCATTCTACTTACATGTATTTCCGGGCTGGCGGCGGGATTTGTAAACGGGCTTATCGTTGTGAAAACGAAAATTGACACCTTTATAGCCACCTTGGGCCTTATGAGCGTATATCAGGGTCTTGCTTTGATCATTCCGGGTGGAAACAACATCTACCTCAGAGGGAAATTGGCAAGTTTCGGCACATATAGAGTAGCTGGTCAGATACCAATACCAGTGTTCTATTTCATCATCGTGGCTATAATTGCGTATTTTGTGATGAGGTATTTCAAATTCGGCAGGCGACTGTATTCAATAGGCGGAAACCCCGAAACTGCATTTTTGGCAGGGATCAATCTAGACCGAAACAGAATCGGCGCGTATGCAATCAGCGGTTTCCTTGCATCGTTCACTTCCCTTATTGTCATTTCCAGGATTGGCCAGTCACAGCCGGCAATGGGAGTGGCTTATCCCTTGGAAGCTATAGCTGCGGCGGTTATTGGGGGCGTCGCGCTCTCAGGCGGGAGGGGCAGTATTCCAGGGGTGTTTCTCGGCGTCATTCTTCTGGGACTGATACGGAACTCGCTGAACATACTTCGCGTGCAGTCTTTCTATCAGTACGTAATGCTCGGCGTTGTGATCGTTATCGCCGTGACTCTGAGCAACCTTGGTTCGAGAAAGAAAGTATAGAAAAGTAGAGAAGAAGGAGGTGTAAGCGCAACACGAGACTGTCAATGCTCAAAAAAACGTGACAAAGGAGGTGAAAAAAAATATCTGTCTCTCGCGGTAACAGATGACTAGTCTAGGAGGTTAAAAATGTCAAGATCGAAAAGATTCCTTTTAATGGTTGTTGTTTGTTTGTTGAGCGTGGCCGTTGCGTTCGCGGGCGGCACGCAAGAGAAGAAGGCTACGGGAAAGCCCGTATATAAAATTGGGTATATTCAGGCCTCTTCCGACGCCTACTACCAGATGCAGGCGGATTCGGCAAAGCTCGTCGTAGACTACATCAACAAGAATGTGGATGCATACGACGTCCAGATGACTTTTGTGACTTCCGAGTCCAGGCCTGAGAAAGAGCTTACCAACATAGAGGATTTCATCGCCCAAGGTGTCGATGCAATAATTGACTTCACCTTTGCTGCAGAAGCGGCTCAAAGAGGAGCTCAGCTGTGCAACGCTGCTAAGATTCCCTTCTTCGTAGTTGGTTCGACCGCGGCAAAAGGCCCTGGCAAAGTTACGTCGACAATCAAAGGCGACTTTGTAGTAATGGGAGGAATGATTGGCAAATACATTGCCGACCATTATCCCGATTCAAAGATCGCCATCATGGAAGGTGTACTTGGACAAGGTATTGTAGAGCTTTTTGAGGAAGGTTTTGAGAAAAATCTTGGACCTAACAATAAAATAGTCCTCAAAGCGCCGGGCGACTGGAATGCGGAAAAATCACAGAACATCATGACCGACTGGTTGGCTACGTGGGAGCCAGGTGATTTTGACGTGGTGTATGCGATGAACGCAGATATCTATCTCGGTGTTGTGCGGGCACTAGAAGATGCAGGCAAACTGAACAATCCAATAAAAATAATTACCCACAATGGACGACCGGAGGACTTCCAAGGCGTAATGAGTGGCAAAGCTGTAGCTACAAACTCTAATTCTCCAACCTATGAAGCTGGTGTGCTGATGAAGGTTGTCACCAAAGCATTGGGGGGTGAAAAAGTCCCTGAGTTGGTGATTACCCCTTCTACAATGGTTGACAAGAATACTCCAGAGAATCTACTGGGTTGGGAAGTGGACAAAGGGGTGAAAGCTTTCAAGGAATATAAAATAAAGTAGCCAGAACAGCTAATGATAGAGAGGCGTGCTGAGAACACACGCCTCTCATATTCTTATTCACGGGAACATGAAGCGACAATGACATCAGATTCTGAGTCGAAATACAAACAACGGCTAGACCGTTATGTAACCACGATGTTTAGAGAAAAGGCGGACCGGATACCTATCAGACTATGGATACGGGTAATGATGGTCTACTCACACATAATCTCCATCGCGGGCTACAAGACCGTAGGCGGAGCGCCGTGCCGCTGGGAGGAGGTCGCTGCGGGGAGCGCGAATGACCCTTGCCGGTGGGAAGTTTTCTTGGAGACCTGTAAGGAGATTGGGTATGACGGATACCTGCCGCACGAGCAATGCTCGCCGATAGCAATGAAGGGTCACAGGCTTGGTGACATCGCCGAAATCGACCGACGCTACGGCGAGGCACTGGGATACTTAAAGGAACTGCTCAAGAAGCTGAACTATTATGGCGGCCACAAGGCATAGCCTCTTCATTCTATTTCTCTGTTGGTGAAGGGCGTCGCGGCAATGACGGCGACGCCCTCTTGATGAGGTCCAGGAGTTAGGTATGGTACGGTCAAAAGAAGATTTGTTCAAACAGCGGCTCACCCGATACGTCACCGCGCTCTATAACCACAAGCCCGATAGGGTGCCCTTGAGAATCTTCGCTGAAGAGTTTGCAGCGAAGTACTGCGGGTATAGCAACTACGAGGTTGCCTGCAATCATGAGCTGCAATTTGACGTGAATCGACGGTTTGCGGTTGATTCGGGGATAGACGCCATTCAGACGAACTCCATCGTGAATTGGTTCGGAATGCAGAAGGCGCTCGGCTGGAAAAATATCACGTTTCCTGGCATTGGCCTGCCTGTCGACGGCACCAACCAGTGGTCCGAACCCACAACGGAGGAAGACGCCTTTCTGAAGACAAATGAATATGATGAGCTCATCGCGGACCCATCGGCATTCCTCGTGAACGTATGGCTCCCTCGCTTTACTACGCATTTGAGACCCCTTGGCGAGCCGGTGACCTTTGCTCACAACATGTCCCTGATTAACGGCATCCTCGCCTATAGCCTGTTCTTCAATACCTGGGGGGCGAAGACGGGAGAGCTCATCCGTGCGGGGGTCGTCCCGGCAGTCAGCTCAGTCCTGAAGGCACCTCTGGACATCCTGGGCGATAAGCTCCGCGGGTACATGAATCTGTGCCTGGACCTGGACGAACGTCGAGACAAGGTCATCGCGGCTTGTGAGGCTTTAATGCCGCACTTATTCAACCTTGTCGTCGGGAGTGCAGACCCGGAGCGAAACATCCCCTCAATTATCTGGATGCATCGAGGGTCCGTCCCCTTCATCTCGCCGCGGGACTTCACCGACATCTACTGGGCAACACTCAAGCCGATCATCGAAGAGCTCTGGGCCCGAGGGCAACAGATAATCCTGTACGCCGAGGGCAACTGGGATCATCACTTGGAGACCATCGCAGAACTGCCGGAGAAGAGCGTCATCTTTCATGTGGACAAAACCGACCTCGCCCGGGCTCACGGGATACTTGGCCACAAGTTCTGCCTGAGCGGCGGAGTTTCAAATAACCTGCTCGCCAACGGCACGCCTTCCGAGGTGCGCGCCTCCTGCAAGAGCGTGATTGACACGGCAGCCGGGGACGGGGGCTACATCATGGATGCCAGCGCTTTGATTATGGATGACGCGAAGGTTGAAAACGTGAAGGCCATGATCGAATTTACCCTCGACTATGGTACCTACAGCCAGTCCGGGCCGGCGGTTTCCGACCTCGACGAGGTCAAGAAGGTGGCGAAGCCTCAGCCGAAAGGGATTCACTTTCCTGAACAAAAGCGGAAGCCTGGAGTCTGCGTCCCCTGGGAGGAGAAGAAGTCAGAATTGCCCAAGATTGAAGGTGACGAAGCATTTGCACAAAGAGTGTGGGAAAAGGTCGATAGCCTCGGTTATGCGTTTTGTTGGACCAACCTTACCTGGTAGACCGCCGTCAACGGGCTATTTGCTTGCATCAAGGCCGACGTGATGCATTTGTGCACACATGGAGCTCGGGCAAGCCCCTAGAAAAGCATATCGAAAAAGATGTCGCGACATGAAAGAAGTGCTTCCAAGTTCAGAGTCTATTGTCTTCCAGAATGTTCTTCCTTTATTCCCAAGTCTTGATTTCCTGGCCAAGGGTACATGATGAGAACCATGAAAATTGTATGCCTCGGTGAAGTGCTCCTCGACATGTTCCCCCTGGAAACCGGGAGGAGTTTTCAGACCGTCACGGCTTTCCTGCCGGTGCCCGGCGGGGCGCCCGCGAACGTGGCAGTCGCCGCTTCGCGGCACGGTGTTTCCTCCGCCTTTGTGGGCAAGGTCGGAAACGATCCCTTCGGCCGGAGGCTCGCTTCCGTCCTGGAGGGCTGCGGCGTGCAGACTCGGGGTATGCGCTACGATCCAAAGTCCCGCACCACCCTCAATTTCATCACTCTCCCCGACCCGAACACCGC
>Ga0315289_10013723_pt1 | contig 11328 bp, 11 predicted proteins | sample YL17G11_40_MG_FD_203452 | JGI IMG/M metagenome (GOLD analysis project Ga0315289, IMG submission 203452) | Sediment microbial communities from Yellowstone Lake, YNP, Wyoming, USA - YL17G11_40 | ecosystem: Environmental > Aquatic > Freshwater > Lake > Sediment | place: USA: Wyoming | collected... | reverse complement strand
GAGCAAGTCTCTGCAAGCGTTAAAACAGTTGTTTCAAAAATCATTGAAAACAATAAAGTTGCAGTAATGCTTGGCGGCGAGCACTCTATAACTTACGGCGCTTTGAAAGCAGTCTGCGAGAAAGAGAAAGAATTGCTCGTTTTACACTTTGACGCCCACTTAGACCTGATTTCCTACCTAGAGAATTTGCATCACGGGAATTTTTTAAGCAGGCTCTTGCAAGAAAAATCCTTAAAGCCTGAAAGCATCTTGCAAATTGGCCAAAGAGCACTAACCACTGAAGAGTTGGCGTTTTCCGAAAAACACAACATAAAGCACTTTTACGCTCAAGAGTTGAAAAACAATCTTGAAAAAGCAAAGAAAGAGTTGGAAAAAACTTCTAAAGGCAGGAAAATTTATGTTAGTTTTGACTTGGATGTTTTAGACTGTTCAATAGTTCCTGCTGTTGGAACCCCGGAGCCTGAAGGCTTGAACTTCCAGCAAACTTTAGAGCTTTTGCAAAGCATTAATGGAAGAATTGTCGGCTTTGATCTAGTAGAAACAGCCCCTGACTCTCAAATGCAGACTCAAACAATAGCTTCCAAACTACTGGTTGAAATGCTCTCAATCCTGGACTTCAAATAAAGGTTTATAATACTTTTTAACTGAAAGATTAGTATACTTTGTTTTAACTTTGGCTTTTCCAAATCCTAAAAAGATTGGAACGGCAAGCAAAAATTGGTGAATTTTTGGCAAGAATGCATTCTGGAAGCAAGGGAAGGCACGGCAGCACAAAACCCCCACATAACAAATCGCCAGACTGGGTAGAGCTAAAACCGCAAGAAATAACAGAACTAATTGCTAACCTGGCAAACCAGGGCAGGAGCGCTTCAGAAATAGGCAGTATTTTGCGAGACCAGTACGGAGTGCCTTCAGTAAAAAGCCTGACTGGAAAGAGAGTTTCAAAAATTCTTGAAGAGCAAGGCACAAGGCAAGAAATGCCTGAAGACTTAATGAGCTTGATTAAAACTTCAGTCAAACTGCAAAAGCACCTGCAAGAGCACAAGAAAGACAGGACAGCAAAAAGAGGCTACCAGCTAGCAGTAAGCAAGATAAGGCGCTTGACAAAATACTACATTAAGGCAGGAAAACTAGCATCAAACTGGAGATACACTCCAGAAACAGCACAATTACTCGTGAAGTGATAAAAAAATGGCAACAGCAACGGCTAAAACAATAGACAAGTGGAAGAGAAAAAAATGGTTCAAAATTTTCGCGCCGAACAGTTTCGACAAGAGAGAAATCGCAGAAACCCCTGCAGAAAAGCCAGAACAAGTGCTCGGAAGAACAATAAAAGTAAACGTCCGCAGCCTAACAGGGCAAATAAAAAAATCACACATTGAATTAGTGTTCAAAGTGAATGACGTGCAAGGATTGAACGCAAGCACTGAAATCGCAGGAATGAAAGTAAAGCCAGAAACATTAAGAAGAATTGTAAGGAGAAGAAACTCAAAAATAGACTTGACACAAGACGTGCAGACAAAAGACAAAAAGAAAGCACACTTCAAAACAACAATCGTAACCCTCAAAAAAATCGAGAGAAAGAAGGAAACAATCATAAGGCACAAAATAAAGGAAGAAATTGAAAAACTGGCAAGAGAAAAAAACTTTGAAGAAATAGTGCAAGAAATCCTTTTCGGAAACGCGTTAACCGCAATCTTCAACTCTGTGAAAAACATTGCAGGCATTAAAAGAATTGAAATAATGAACGCAAGGCAGTTGAATGAACAGCACTGAAATTGCAATACTGTTTCTAGCATTAATTGCCTTTTCAGCAATCTCTTACAGGAAAAAAGCACTGGACAAGCAAGGAGTCCTTGCAGGCAACATTATAGGAATACTAATTTTCATAATTGGGGAAAAATCATTCCCGACAGGCCTTATTCCATTCTTCCTAATAGTGTTCTTTTTCACCATTGCAGAATTCTGCACCCGCTACTCAAAGCACGCTAGAAAATCAAAGCAAGAGGCAAGAAGCACTGGAAACATTTTGGGCAACAGCGGAGCAGCAGTAATAGCACTAGTTTTCGCACAGCCAATCGGCTTTTTCACAGCAGTAAGCAGTGCGCTTGCAGACACTGCAAGCTCTGAAATCGGAATCCTGTCCAAAACAAAGCCACGTTTAATAACAAGCTTCAAAAGAGTGGAAGCAGGAACTGACGGAGCATTAAGCACTCTAGGAACTATAACAGCATTACTCGCTGCATTACTTGTGGCATTAATACATTACGCGCTATTCCAAAACACTAAAGCATTTGCAATAATCTGGCTTGCAGGCTTTGCCGGAATGATGGTTGACTCATTGCTTGGCGCAACACTGCAGAAAAAGAAACTCTTAAACAACAGTTTGGTGAACTTTTTCGCTTGCGGAATCACAGCAATAATCGCGGTTATTCTCTACGCATTGTAAACCCTTTTAAATCAAAGATTTAAAACTTTTCAAGCCCCCGCTTGAAAACCTTTTTATTTTAGACTTGCTTTCTATTATTGCTGAACAAAAATGCTTGCTGAATCTGCAATACTGCCGCTAACTCTGATTGGCGTTGTAATCATCATAGCTATTTTTCTCTCAATCATTGCAAAAAAGCTAGGCCAGAATGCAGCAATCGGTTTCATACTTGCAGGATTTATTCTAGGCCCTTTTGGAGCAAGGCTGCTGCAACCCACAGACCCTATAGTGATAGCCTTCAGCGAGCTAGGCCTCTTCATACTTTTATTTTACCTTGGGTTAGAGCTTTCGTGGAGAGAGTTTGCTGAAGCAGGAAGTTCAGGCTTTGGCTTGGCAATCATTGACATGCTTGTTGCAACAATTGCAGGCTTTGCAATCTCAATACTGTTTGGCTTTTCATTGATTTTTTCAATACTTATTGGATTCATGCTTTTTTCAACCAGCACAGCAATTGTAGCAAAATTCGCAATCGACAAAGGAATTATTCAAAAAAACTCCACAAAGCTAGCTCTCTCCATACTAATACTTCAAGACTTTTTGGGAATACTGCTTGTAGTCCTTATAACCAGCATGTCAAAAAGCGGTTCAGCACTAAACCTTGCTTTAACCTCGCTGGTTTTTGCAATCGCTGTATTTGTCACAGTGCACCAGCTTTCAAAATTCATTGAACAATGGATTATCTCAAACAATCTGGGCCAGACTGAAATAACACTTTACGCTTTAGGCGTTGGATTGATTGTTGCAACAATAGCAGGAATGCTTAATCTTTCAACAGCTATTGGAGCATACTTTGCAGGATTCGCGCTTGCTGAAACTCAAGCCGGCAGGAGAATAAAGCATGACGTAAGTTTCATGCGGGACTTTTTCCTGGTTTTCTTTTTCGTAGGTTTTGGAACAACAATATTTTACAATCCTCAAGCAGTAACGCAAGCGCTTCCAGAATTAGGAAGCCTGCTAACGATTGGAGGAATTGCCTTGGCTTTAGCGCTTGCCGCAACCCTCGCGCACTTTCTGGTTTTTTCGCTCTTCGGGGCTTTTTTCGGAATGAGCAAGGAAGACTCAAGCACTACTGCAATTCTTTTAGGTCCTTTAGGAGAGTTTGTAGTAATCATTGCAACAGCTGCTGTAACTGTAGTGGCAGCAGGAGAGAAAGCAGTAGTGCCAGTGCTTGCATTCCTTTTGATAATAATAACTGTGTTTATTTTCGAGCCATTGTATAACCTGCGCAAGGTTTACGAGAAAATTGCTTCAAGAATTCCTTCAATTCTTTCAAGACCAGTGCATGCTTCAAAGGTTGAAACTCATACGCCATACTCAATGAGGCAATTGAAGGCATTAGCTTGGAACTTATTTGTGGTATTATGCCTTGCATGGCTTACAGTAATACTTTACAAACAGTTACCAACATTCGGAGTGCCAATACCTTACATCAGGCAAGTGAACTCTGCAGTAATATTCCTGTTCTTTGCAATAGCGCCTCTAGTGCACGCTTTAATAGCATTAAAGAATTTGATAAAACACCGCACGCATTCAAGCCTTGCAACGGTTTAAGAATTACTTCCTGCCGCTCCTGCGCGGTAGCCGATTCCTCACCGGACTTTTTTGCTTTCTGCCAAAACCCAGTTTTTTCAAATGGTGAAGTTTCAAACCAAGAGCATCTAAAATATTAGGCGGTTCTTTAACTCTCCCTAAACGCGGTTTTGGCATAACAATCAATTAACTCTAGTGTTGAACGTTATTTAATCCTTTTCGCTTTTTTTAACATATAAAAGGAACCTGTTATGTTCTGGCTTAGGATTGCATTGTTCATAATTCCCTTGTACGTTGCTAATGCTTCAGCAATGATTTTCGGAATGCTCTTGAAAAGCAAGACTCCATTAGATTTTGGAATCAATTTCATTGACAAGCAGCCATTGCTTGGCAAGGGAAAAACCTGGAAGGGAACTTTCTCAGGAATCATTCTCGGAACTATCACAGCAGTTGCAATATTTCTTCTCTTCCCAGAAAGCACCAAATACGTTGCTGAAAACTACGCGCTTGCAGGATTCCTAATAGTTTTGGGAGCAATTGCTGGAGACTTGCTTGGAAGCTTTATCAAGCGAAGGCTTTTGATAAAGTCTGGAGCGCCAACGCCAATCCTAGACCAGTTAGACTTTGTTGCCGGTGGCTACTTATTCCTGAGTTTTCTGTACCTGCCTTCTGCAGAAGAGTTTGTCTTCGTTTGCGTTTTCACAGTAATAACCCACATTCTAACAAACTATATTGCATTCAAGCTTGGCTTGAAAAAAGTCCCATGGTAGTGAATTGCATTGAAAAAAAGCAGGAAAGAATTTCGGGAAAAAGCAACAAGGTTTACAGTAAAATTCTTCATTATTTTTGCAGTCTTGTACGCTTTGCTCTTCATCATTGACTTTTCAGCAATTGAAAACTGGCTTGCAGGCTTTGAAGCAAAAGCCTTAGGCCTGCAGGCTTTCGGAAATGAAGTGCAAATTAATGCAGAGTTTTTTGCAATCACTGAATCCTGCATTGGCCTGTTCTCAGGAATTGTTTTAGCAGCAATAATTTTCGCGTGCAGAAAACCAGGCATTAAGATTAAAGCATTAATGGCTTTAAGCGGAGCAATAGCACTGTTCTTAATAAACATTGCAAGAGTCTACGCTGTGCTTGCAGTCGGAAAAGCTTATGGCCTACAAGCGGCACAGTTAACGCATGTTGCAAGCTGGCTTGCAACAACAATATTCATCATTGCAGTCTGGTACTATCTTACAAAAAGAATTGTGAAAAAAGAGTTCAAGGAATTGATTTAATTTAGGCAGTTTGCGCGGCTTTTGAAATAACGCTTTTCGCTATCTCTTGGAAAGCAGGCCTTGTAATCAAAACTCCAACCAAGACTCCAATTATTGTAGTGAAAGCAAAGCCAACCAAGCGGGCCATTCCAGCGCTTGGTCCAATAATCAGTAAAGGAAGCATTACTGCAATTACAGTAGAGGCAGCAGCCATTACGATAAAGAAAGCACGCTTCGCGCGGTTTACCAAGGACATGCTTTCAGCAGCCTCTCCCTTGTGCTTTTTCAACTCGTCAGTGATTACAATCTGGTCATTAACTCCATAACCAATTGCAGCAATCACTCCGGCAATTGAAGCCAAATCCAAAGGCCAGCTGAAAATTGAAGCAATCCCTAAAGTCAAGATTGCTTCAGCAAAAACAGTGAACATCATTGGAATTACAAGCATTGTAATACGGTAGCGGAAAAACAATACTCCAGCAACAGCGATTGCGGCAAAAAAACCAATCAAAACAACAGTCCACAAAAAGCTCTTCCCTAAAGAAGCAGTCACAGTAACCTTGCTCACATTATCCACAGCAACAGGCAGGCTTCCAGACTCTAAAAGAATTGTCAAAGACTTCAAGTCTTGCGTGGCTTCATTATTGCTTGCAGCCCCACCTTCAATGTACAAGCTAGAGTAAACTTTAAGGCTTGGGTCCTGCAGGCTTGCAACATAAGGTTCAAGGTTTGTAACTCCTTCAGTAAGCCTAATCACTTCCTTCAATCCAGTAGCAAACCAAACCCAAGGCAAGTCTGAAGGCGCCACAACCTCACTAACAGTAAAACCCAAACTCTTCAATTCATTGCTCATGTCCTTAAAGCCTGAAGGAATTACTGCAAAACGCCTAGTGCTTGAGAGCTCTTGCAGGCTTGAAAGTTGCTCTTGAGAAAAGCCATTAGCGTCAATGACAAGGTATGGAATTCCAGAATTTTTCAAAACATCATCAATCTTGGTTCCCGGCACAATGTTGCGCTTTAAGTTTCCTGCAGAAAGAGCTTCAGAATCCTTTTGAAAAACTTCTTCAGGAATCACTAGCACTGAATCAACAGGCCTGTCAAGGAAAAAGTAAGTGTAATCGCACTCGTAAGTCACCTTGTTTGTTGCAGTGTCAAAGCCTGTCTTTGCACAGCGGTGAAAAGTCATTTCACTAAAACGCTTCGCTGCCTTCTCGCTTAAAGTAAAAGGCACAGTCCACTTGAAGCTGTTTCCAACATTGCTGACTCCATAACCCTTTCCCGGGTCTTTTGAAATGTCAACAAACTCGTCTCCAGAAAATATCACATTACCGTCAATCATTGCCTCAAACTTTCCCTGCTTTAACAAAACAGACTCTAACTTTTCAATCTGCTTTGGGTCGGTTTCAGCAAGCTGTGCAAACACCAGCTCAGAGCCAATCACTTGCACGCTTGAATCCTTCATTCCGGAAAAATCCAAACGCTGCTGGATAATGCTTCGAATCTGCTCCTTGGTTGCAGAATCAGTTACTTTCTCAGCCAAGTGAATTTGGAACAATGTGCCTCCGCCAAAGTCAACTCCAAAAGTCAAACCCTTCAACGCAATCACTGCAATGCACAAGGCAACTGCGACAAGCATGAACAATACCCTGTTGTTTCTAAAAACAGAAGTCACTGCCTCACTTCCTTACGCTTGCCTTCAACATACCACAAAAGTATTGGAGCATTCATCAGCCAAGTTGCAATAATGTCTCCTAAAATTCCAAAAACAATCAAGAATGCAATAGTGAACATTACGTCAAGCTGTGCAAAATAGGAAAGCACTAGCATTACAACCGCAGCAACCAAGGCTGTCAAGCTCATTGTGACTCCAGTAATCATTGACTCCCAAGCTCTCTCAGCTGGAGTGCCATCCTTTCTCTTCAAAACCCTTGTAGTAAGCAAAATGTCAGTGTCAATGCTGTAACCAATCAGCAGCAAAATTGTAGGAATTGTCGCCAAGCTTAAAGGAATGCCAAAAACAGCCATTGCAGCCAATGCTGCCAAAGCATCAAACAATGCAGCAGCAACAATCGCCAAGGTCGGAATAAGCTCTCTGAAAAAAATGAAAATTACTGCAAGAATGAAAAGCACTCCCAACAAGCCAACCCACAAAGCGCCCTGCCAAAACATTTGCCCTAATACTGGATTGATGTCTTCAGACTGCATTCCAGCATTACTGCCCAAATTGAAGCGTTCAATAAGCTTGTCTTTTATTCTCTCATTAAAGTCTTGCTTTGCTTTAAGGAAAGAGTCAAAAGCAAGGCCGTAAAGTTTTTCAGCACTGTCTTTTTCAGAATAGCCTTCTGAAACAAACGCCTTGGTTTTTTCCAAAACCTTCAAAGAGTAAGCTTTAGACTCTGAAGGATTGCTCTTCAGCAATTGTGAAGCAGTATCCAAGTCTGCTTTTAAAGCAGCAATGCTCTTGCTCTGCACGAACTGAATCCTAATCTTGTTCCCTAAAGGCGAGCTTACAGTGCTAACGCTCGTATCAACAAGGTCAAACTCGCTGCTTAAAAACTCAGAAACCTGCTTTTCAGGCACTGGCTTCGGAGAATCAACAATAAGCAAGCTCCCACCCTGCAAGTCAACCCCTTGAGTAATGCCAGGCCACACTAGAACTACCGCAAAAAACACTGCAAACAAGGCTAGCGGCAAAAGCATGTAACGCTTGTAATTGTCGTAAAAATTAGCCAATAAAAAAACCCCATTTCTCCCAAAATAGACTGCTAAATTATTAAATAGGGAAAAACATTAAAAATATAGTACAAATCAAAAGGTGCTAGTATAAAAGAAGAGATATTTGCTTTAATCCATAACGGTTTGAACAGCAGGAGTTTTGAAACAAGGCACACTGCAAAAATCTTTGCAGACTCCATAAAACGCACTAGCAAAATCCTGAAAGAGGAAAAAACAAAACACTTGAAGGATGACGGGAAAAGATACCTGCAGCAATTAGTCTTCATGACCAAGTACTTAATGCAAAACCAAGGCTTAAGCATCGAAAAAAGAATGCAACGTATCAGGCCAAAACTCAAAGAGCTGGAAGCCCACCAAATGCACCAGCTTTACGTGCTTGAACACAAGAAAAAAGCAGGCAAAAAGCACGCAAAGTGCAGGAAAACAAAAAAGAAAAAAGCCTTGAAAAAAGCAAAAGCAAGAAAGCATTAAAGAAAGCTATTGCACTAATTCTTTGCATGAAATTGGCTTTTGAAAGCAGTGAACAGCTCTTGGATTCTGCTTTCAGGAATGCAAGGCAGAAGGCAGCGCAGTTCAAGGCAAGGGAAAGGTTTGACAGGTTCAGACAGGTAAGGATTGAAGAGGCAGCCTTGGTTTCAGAAACTGCAGACTTCATAATGGAAAAAATTCAAGAAACAGTGAAAAGCTTTCCGGACTTCACAATGCAGAACGCTTTCTACAAAGAGCTTGCAGAATCAACAATCGACATGAGCGAGCTGAAAAAGGCCTTAGGGCACTTGTCAGAAAGCAAGCACTTGATAAAAAAACTAAAGTACGAGCACTTGAAACGCTTGCATGCGGTTCAACGGAGAGAAAAATGGCAAGGCATGAGTTTGGAAAGGAAAAAATTTTACGGAAGGATTGCAAGCATTGTGAAAAAAATGCAGGCTTCAATTGAAGTCTTGAAACAAGCTGTAAAAAAGTTGAAGGAATTGCCAAAAATTGATAACGAATCATTCACTGTAGTTTTGGCAGGGTTCCCAAACAGTGGAAAAACAACAATGCTCAAACGCTTGACAGGAAGCGAGCCATTAATAGCGCATTACGCCTTCACAACAAAAAGCATAAAGCAAGGGTTTTTCGAGCAAGACTTTCACAAAATACAAGTCTTTGACACTCCAGGCCTGCTTGACAGAATGCCTGAAGAACGCAATGCAGTGGAAAAGAAGACAGCTGCTGCGCTAAAACACTTGTCTCAATTAATTGTATTCATTGCTGATGTTTCAAAAAACACCCCGTACAGCGCAGAAGACAACTTGAGCCTTTTAGAAAAACTGCGTAAAGAGTTTGCTGGAAGAAAGTTTTTTGCAGTCTTGAACAAATGCGACAATGCTGATGAAGCAGTAAAGCAAAAACTCGAGAAAGAACTGCAAGCGAAGAGAATTCCAGCATTCATTGAAGGCCAAGGCTTCCAAAGCGAGTTGAAAGAAGCAGTGCTGAAAGAAGCAAAAAGCAAGATTGCTTAATAAAAATAGCGCAAGCAAAAAGAGTTGCTTTTTTAATGGTTTTTCAACAGTATTGTTTTTGCTAGATTCTAATTCTGGAAAAAAAAGAGGTGATAGTTATATGCCATCAAAGACAAAAAGCAAGGTTATAGACGTTACAGAAGACTTAAAGGCAGTGACTGAATTAATGAATGCCGTGCTTTCAGACAATTCAGTTCCAAGAAACATCAGGACAGCAGTCGAAGAAGCAAAATTAAAGATTGAAAGCAATGAAGAAAAAGGAGTTTCGATAACAACAGCAATTTACAGGCTTGACGACATAAGCAACGACATTAACATGCCTTCCCACACCAGAACTGAAATTTGGGGAATAATTTCAGAATTAGAATCAATCAAAGAAAAACTGAAATGAGAAAAAATGATAGCTGACGCTTCAAGCACTGCAAGAAGCATTCTTGACTTTGTCAGCTTAAAGAATGCAATGATTGAAAAAAAAGCAATCGAGCTTTTACTGCAGAGAGAAAACTTTCAAGAATTAATCGAAGAAGCACTGCAAGAGAATCCTGAAGACTCTTTCATTACTGAAAAAAAACTTGCAGAACTAATTGTCAAAAAAGAAACAAAGCTCGGAAGCCTAGAGCCTCAAGTGATAGTGGAAAAAGGCAAGCGCTTAACGCGTGACGAGTTCAAAAGCAAGTTCAGAATCCTGGACGAGTACGACATTACAGGAAAAAGCTATAGTGAAGGAAAGGTTGAAGACTTTTTAGGATTCTTTAGGGACAAGTACAATTTCCTGGAGCCATTATTGAGGAAAAGGCAAGGCTTTGACCCAAAGCCATTAAGCAGGATTGACAGAGTGGCAAGAAACAAGGAACTGCACTTTATAGCAATGGTCAGGGACAAGCTGAAAGCAAAAAGCGGCCACTTGATTTTCAGGCTTGAAGACTTAGAGACAGAATGCACTGGCCTGGCATTAAAGAACGATTTAAAAGTTTTAGAACAGGCAAAAAACATAATGCCTGACGAAGTTTTAGGAATCAAGGCAGTGAAAAGCAACAACGATTTAGTAATAATCAAAGAAGTCATCTGGCCCGATGTTCCGCAAAAACGCTTGCGGACAATTCCAGAACAATTAAGCATTGCCTGCATTTCAGACACTCACGTGGGAAGCAAAATGTTCTTGGAAAAAGAATTCGCAAGATTTATTGCATGGCTTAACGGAAATTACGGAGGCGACAAGGAAGTGGAAAAAGTTTCAAAAATCAAGTACTTGCTTATTGCCGGAGACTTGTGCGATGGAATAGGAGTGTACCCAGAACAGTTCGAAGAATTAAATGTGAAAGACATTAACCAACAGTACGAGATTTTCGCAGACTTCATAAAGCAAGTTCCAGAAAGCATTGAAACATTCATAATTCCAGGAAACCATGACGCTGTAAGAAGAGCAGACCCCCAACCAGCACTAGGGAAAGAATTCGCTAAAGAACTGCAGTCTTTAAGCAACATTCACTTTCTAGGAAGCCCAAGCATGGTAGAAATTGAAGGATTCAAAACACTCCTATACCATGGAAACTCAATGCACCAGATTAACGCCAATGTTTCGGGAATGGATTTCAAAAAGCCTCAAAAATCAATGGAAGAAATGCTAAAGAGAAGAAATCTCTTGCCGTCTTACGGGCAAAGGCAACCGGTAGTTCCGGAAAAAACAGACTACATGCTCATCAGGGAAGTGCCGGACATTTTCCTAACCGGAGACATGCACCATAATGGCTACAGCAATTACAAAGGAATATTATGCATTAACGCAGGCACTTGGCAAACAATCACAAAAAAC
>Ga0315289_10013722_pt1 | contig 11328 bp, 9 predicted proteins | sample YL17G11_40_MG_FD_203452 | JGI IMG/M metagenome (GOLD analysis project Ga0315289, IMG submission 203452) | Sediment microbial communities from Yellowstone Lake, YNP, Wyoming, USA - YL17G11_40 | ecosystem: Environmental > Aquatic > Freshwater > Lake > Sediment | place: USA: Wyoming | collected... | reverse complement strand
CTTCTCTAGTCGGAAGCTCCCCACGAACATGGCGTCGATGCCCGAGGAGTAGAAGCTGCGCACGGCGTCGCGGGGGGTGCAGACCAGGGGGTCGCCGAACAGGTTGAAGGAAGTGTTGTAGAGCACCGGCAGGCCGGTGGCGCGGCCCGCGGCGTGCAGCAGCTTCCAGTAGAGCGGGTTGTCCTGCTCGGAGACGGTGTGCACGCGCACCAGGTCCTGGCCTAGCACAGCGCCGTCGAAGGTCTTCCGGTGCGCCGGCCGCACCCGGCCTACCGTGGCCAGGAAACGCGCGTTCGGCCCCACCTCGAAGTACTCCCCAGCCAGCTCGGCCGGAACCGAGGCCGCGAATTTCCGGAACGGCTCGCGGTGCTTGATGTAGATGTTCAGGTTCTCCGTTGAGTAGGGGTTCAGCGGGGAGGCCAGGATGCTGCGATTGCCCAGCGCGCGGGGGCCGAATTCCATGCGCCCGTGCATCCAGGCTACGATCCTGTGATCGTTGATCTCCCGGATGGCCGTCTCGACAAGCTCGGCGGCGGTGAGCAGGCAGCGGAACCGCAGCTTGCAGTTCTCCAGCACCTGCTTGATCTGCTCGGCGTCGAAGGCCGGCCCCAGGCACAGGTTGCCGATGCCCGCCCGCGCGGCCTGCCCGTAAACGTTGTGCCAGGCCCAGAACACCGCCCCCAGGGCCGTCCCGGCGTTGCCCGCGGCGGGCTGGACGAAAACGTTGCGCCACTGCCCCGAGCGCTCCAGGGCCTCGATCAGCAAGGCGTTGAAGGCCAGGCCTCCGGCCAGACACAGGTTGTCACCCGCGCCGGCCATCTCCAGCACCGTTTTCTCGATGGCTCGCTGTAGGCCCGCCGCCACCGCCGCGCGCAGCTCGGCCGGAACGGGCGCAGCGTCGGTCACGCCCAGCCGCTGGTAGAAGCGAGTGCTGAAGCCGCCATGGCTCAGGCGGTCGCTCGAGAAAAAGGAGCGGTCCAGGCGCGGCCAGCCGTTGCGAACTGCCACGATCTCCAGGAAGAGTTCCGTGAACCGCTCGTCGCCCGAGGCCGACAGCCACTGCACCTTGTGCTCGTCGGCTTGGGGCTCGAACCCCAGCAGCTCGGTCACCCGCCCGTAGAGGTCGCCCAGCGAATCCGGGTAGTACAGTTCCCGCTCGAGCCGGAGCTGGTTGCCGGAGGCCAGCCAGCGCGCTCCGCAGCGGGAATCCCCCGCGCGGTCCAGTGTCAGCACCGTGGCCTCTTTGAACGGAGAAGCGTAATAGGCAGAGGCCGCGTGGGCGGCATGATGGTCCACCAATACCACCTGACTGTTCGGGAAAGCCGCCCGCAAGGCCAGGTGCAGCTTGCTGTCCGGGCCGGCGCCCAGCGGACCGCTCACCGCCACGCAGTCCACCTCTTGGGCCTGCGCCTTCGCCATGCTCAGGCACATCGAGATGGACTCCTCCGGCAGCGCGCCGGGACGGAGGCGCCGCGCCAGTTTCCTCTGCTCCACCGCCCCCACCAGCTCCCCGTCCCGAAGGATGGCCGCCGCGGCCTCGCTCAAGATGCCGCCGATGCCCAAAACAACCATCTGGTGTTACGTCCTGTCCTGGCCGCCCTTTCCCTTCTGCGCTTTCTCGATCTTGGCCCAGGTGTCGCGCAGCGCCTCGGTCCGGTTGAACACCAGTTTCTCTGGGGTCGAGTCCGGGTCAACACAGAAATAGCCTAGCCGCTCGAACTGGTAACGGTTGCCCGGAGCGGCGCCGAGCAGGCTGGGTTCGAGCTTCAAGGAGGTCAGGACCTCGAGCGAGTTCGGGTTGATATAAGCCGTGAAATCCAAACCCTCTCCTTCGTCGCCCGGATTCTCGCGCGTGAACAGATGATCGTACAAGCGCACCTCGGCGCCAATAGCGTGGGCGGCCGACACCCAGTGGATAGTTGACTTCACTTTGCGCCCATCCGGCGCGTTGCCCCCCCGGGTCGCCGGATCGTAGGTGCAGTGGAGCTCGACAATCTCGCCGGTCTTTTCATCCTTGATCACGCCGATGCACCTGACGAAGTAGGCATAGCGCAGCCGGACCTCGCGGCCGGGGGCCAGCCGATAGTATTGCTTGGGCGGGTCTTCCCGGAAATCGTCCTGCTCGATGTACAACACCCGCGAGAAAGGCACTTTGCGAGTGCCCATCCCGGCATCCTCGGGGTTATTGATCGCCTCCATTTCTTCGACCAGATCTTCCGGGTAGTTATCGATGACCACCCGCAGCGGCCGCAACACGGCCATGACGCGTGGCGCCCGCCTGTTCAGATCCTCGCGCACGCAGTGCTCCAGCAGGGAAAGCTCTACCATCCCGGTGGTTTTGGCCACGCCGATCCGGCCGCAGAAGGCGCGGATCGCCTCCGGAGCGTAACCGCGCCGGCGTATTCCGGAGAGGGTGGGCATGCGGGGATCATCCCAGCCGCGCACGTGGCCCTTCTGAACCAGAGTCAGCAGCTTGCGCTTGCTCAAGACCGTGTAAGTAAGGTTCAGCCGGTCAAACTCGATCTGTTGAGGATGATGGATGCCCAACTGCTCGATGAACCAGTCGTACAACGGCCGGTGATCCTCGAATTCCAGCGTGCAGATGGAGTGGGTAACACCCTCGATGGAGTCGGACTGGCCGTGGGCGTAATCGTACATCGGGTAGATGCACCACTTGTTGCCGGTGCGATGGTGCGCGGCGTGAAGAATCCGGTAAATCACCGGGTCGCGCATGTTGAGGTTCGGCGAGGCCATGTCGATTTTGGCCCGCAGCGTTCGGGCGCCGTCAGGGAACTCGCCGGCCCGCATGCGCTCGAACAGATCCAGATTCTCTTCCACCGAGCGGTTGCGATAGGGACTGTCCCAGCCAGGTTCGGTCAGGGTGCCCCGGTAATCCCGGACTTGCTCCGCAGTCAAGTCACACACGTAAGCCTTGCCGGCCTTGATCAATTGAACCGCCCATTCGTAAAGTTGATCAAAGTAGTCCGAAGCATAGAAAAGCCGGTCCTCCCAGTCGAAACCGAGCCAGCGGACGTCTTGAATGATCGACTCGACGTATTCAGTCTCTTCCTTACTGGGGTTAGTGTCATCAAACCGCACGTTGCATTTCCCGCCGAACTCAGCCGCCAGGCCGAAGTTGAGGCATATGGACTTGGCGTGGCCGATGTGCAGGTAGCCGTTAGGCTCGGGCGGAAAGCGCGTGTGCACTCGCCCTCCATACTTGCCTGTTCTCAGATCCTCGAGGATGATCTCACGGACAAAGTGGGAAGATGCGGTCATTGGAGCCCCCGAATCGCCTGGTCGATGCGCCTGAGGCAGGTTTCCCGGCCCAGCACCTCCAGGGTTTCAAACAGCGGCGGCGCCGCTTTGCGCCCGCACACAGCCACCCGAATCGGCTGGAAAAACTGGCCGGCCTTGAGCCCCAGGTCGTCCGCCGCGGCGCGTAAGACCGTTTCCAGGGCCTCGTGCCGGAACTCCGCCGTCGTCAGGGCGTGGCGGGCCCGCTCTAAGGCAGCCAGGGCCAGGCCCAAATCCCCTTTCTGCGGGATGAGTTCGGCAGCGTCATAGGGCGGCAGTTCGGCGACAAAAAAGAAATCGGCCACCGCAGCCACATCGGACAACATCTTGATGCGCTGCCGGATCAAGGGGGTAACCTGGAGCAGCTTGCGCGGCTCGACCTGGAAACCCGCCGCCCGCGCGTAGGGCAGCAACCGCTCGGCCAGTTCCTCGACTGGCATCGCGCGCAGATGCTCCCCGTTCAGCCACACAGCCTTGGGATCGAAGGGGTCGTCCTCGCGGAAATTCACCACCGCGTTGGCGCGGTTGATGCCCTCGAAGGAGAAGGCGTCAATCAGTTCCTGGCGCGCCATCTGCTCACGGTTGTCCTTCGGCGACCAGCCGAGCAGGCACAAGAAATTCACGAAGGCATGGGGGAGAAACCCCGCGTCCCGGTAAGTCGTTACGCTGACCACCGGCCCGTGGCGGCGCTTGGACAGCTTCGAGCCGTCCGGGGCGATCAGCAGCGGCAGGTGCGCGAACTCCGGAAGCGACGCCCCCGCCGCTTCGAAAAGCAGGACGTGCTTGAAAGTGTTCGTCAGGTGGTCCTGCCCGCGCACGATGTGGCTAATGCGCAGCTCGATGTCGTCGGCGCAAGAGGCCATGTGATAGGTGGGCGTGCCGTCGCCGCGCAGCAGCGCGAAGTCCTCGATATCGGCGGCGGCTTTCGCCAGTTCGCCGTAGACCGCGTCGCGGAAGCGGACTTCGCCTTCAGCCTCGCGGGGCACGCGAAAGCGCAGCACGAAGGGCTCGCCGCCGGCGGCGCGCCGGTCGCTCTCTGCGCGCGGCAACTCCCGCATGCCAGGGTTGAACAACCAGCCGCCCTCGCGCGCCTTCGCCTCGCCGGCCGGCGTGAAGTCCCGGTAGGCGTGTCCCCGCTCGAAGAGGACCTGCGCCCACTTCCTATGCAGCTCCTGCCGCTCGGACTGCCGGTACTCCTCGTCCCAGCCCAGCTCCAGCCACTTCAGGCCGTCGAAGATCGACTCCAGCGAAGCCGGCGTGTTGCGGTCCACGTCAGTGTCGTCGATGCGCAGGATCATCGTCCCCCGGCGCCGCCGGGCATACAACCAGTTGAAGATGTAGGTGCGCGCGCTCCCGATGTGCAGAAAACCGGTCGGAGACGGCGCAAAACGCAGCCTGGGCATGGAAACTTCAGTATAGCGAAGGGATTCTCCCGTACAGCTCCCGGAGCTGCTCCAGCGACAACTGCTCGGCGCGCAGGCGCGCCTCCGGCCACGCCTCGACCGCCGCCCCGTAGAACGGCGCCAGGTTGTTGCGCAGGGTCTTCCGCTTGTGGCGGAAGCAGCGGGAGGCGAATTCCAGGAAGCGCGCGGGCTCGCTGACCCCGCTTCCCGGCCGCGGCGTCAGGCGCACGGCGGCTGAACGGACCTTGGGAGCGGGGCGGAAGGCCGAGGGCGGAATGGTGAAGAGGACCTCGAGAGTCGTCACCAGGTTCGCCCGCACGGTGAGGTACCCGTAGGCGCGAGTCCCGGGCAAGGCGGTGAGCCGCCGGGCGACTTCTTCTTGAACCAGCACGACCGCGCGGCGCGCCAGAGAACCCATCTCGAAGATGCGCTCCAGTATCGGGGAGGTGAGGTAGTAGGGAAGGTTGCCGGCCACCACGGCCGGCCCCCACTGGTCCAGGCGCGTGGCGAGCACGTCGGCCGCCACGACCTCCAGACGGTGCACGTCCCGGAACCTGGCGCGCAGCGACCGCGCCAGCGCGGCATCGATCTCGATGGCGACGACCCGCTCGGCGCGCTCGAGCAGGAATTCGGTCAACGCGCCGCGGCCGGGCCCGATCTCGATCACCAGCGGTTCACGCTGCGGGCAGGCTGCCTCGGCCAGGCGCGCCAGCAGGGAGCGTCGGATCAGGAAGTGTTGCCCCAGTCGCTGTCGGGCCAAGCGGGTGCCGTCTAGCCCGATGCCGAAAAACGCTTTGGCAAGACGGGAGTCTTACCCCACCACTGGCCAGAACCGTGGACTCCGCGCGTAGGGTAAGTCTCCTGACTTGCCTTCCACACGGTTCGGAGGGCGTTTTTCGGCATCCGTTTAACTCTTGATCGTGATGCGGCTACGGTTGAAAGAAACGAAGAGCTTGCTCCAGGTCGGCTGGCCAAAGGCGGTAGCCGGGTGGAATTCGGTGAACAGCAGGTTGTTCTCGATGCTGCGGCGCAATTGCAGATCCTGGCCGAAAGGCTGCCCATCGGTCACCGAGTAGTCCATCATGCGGCCCTGCCCGTCCACCAGCACTTCCACAACGAAGTCGTCTTCGGTGAATCCGAACGGGGCCTGGCTCTTCACGGCGGCCACGGTGAACAGGCTGGTCGGCACATCCCGGGCCCCACTGATGCGGCTGAAGGCGATGTTGGGGACCAGAATCGCGAACAACAACAGGGCCGAGATCACGCCCCCCGCGAAGGGCAGGGCCACCGGTCGCATCAGGTTGTCCGTCCAGAGCCGCGCGCGCTCCCCAAAGTGGGCCAGCATCGCCGCCGGGCTGCGCCGGTTCAGACGCCGTTGCCGCTCCAGGGAAGCTATCACCAGCAGGTCCGCCGAGAGCTGCTCGGGCGGGGACAGCGCGGGCAATTCCTGGAGGGCTCGCCGCACTTCCAGGAGCTGTTCATAGGCCACCGTACACTCCCCGCACTGGGCCAGGTGCGCCTGGACGGCGCCTCTGCTGTCGCTCGGCAACAGGTCGTCTACATGAGCGGAGAGTGAATTCTGCACGATTCGGCACGTCATCGCTTCACTCCGCCGGTTGTGGCGTCAGACTCAGGGCCGGCTCCGGTTCCAGCCGGCCCGCCAACTCCTTCCGCAAGGCCTCGCGCCCCCGCAGGATTCGGGACTTGACCGTACCCAGGGGCACCCGCAGGACTTCTGCGATCTCCTCGTAGCTCAAGTCATCGATGTCCCGCAAAACGACCGCCGCCCGGAAGCTGGCGCCCAGCCCGGACAAAGCCGCCTCGATCATGAGGCGCCGCTCGTGGTCCACCGCGCAATCAAAGGGGGAGCGGCCCGGGTCAGAGAGCCTGCGGGCATAAGCCAGCCCTCCCTCCTCGTCTCCCTCCAGGGAGACTTCCTGGCGGCTGTGGCGGCTGCGCCAGCGCTGATGGTTGTACGCTTCGTTCACCGCGATCCGATAGAGCCACGTCTTCAGGCTGCTGTCTCCGCGAAACCCCCCGACCTTGCGAAAGACCTTTACAAAGACCTCTTGAACCACGTCACACGCATCGCCGCTGTCACCCACCAGCCGGCAGACCAGGTTGTAGATCGGCTGCTGATAGATGGCAATGAGGCTTTCGTATGCCTCCGCGGTTCCCTCTTTCAGACCCTCCAATAGCCGGCGATCCTCCCGAGTCTGCGAGCGAGACACTTCCGCCCCGGTCTTCTTGAGGCCAGCCCGCTCGTCCAGGTGAAGGATCGTATCCGCCACGGTCGCGCTCCGTTGGCAAATCCACCTTCAAGATACCAGGAAATCCGGCTTCCTACAATCGGTTGGACGACGCCGGGCGGGCAGAAGTTCCCGTGGCACGCGATTCAGTACACTGGAGGGTTGAGGCCCCTGTCGCGCTGCTTTTCCGCGCTCTGGCTGGCCCTCTCAGCCGCCAACGCCCAGGACTTGCCCGCTTATCTTAAGCAGTTCACCCAGGTCTACACTGTGGTCGAACGGGAGGCGGCCGAGGCGATCGACCCGGAGAAGGCGCTCTTAGGAGGCGCCATTCCGGGAATGCTGCGCCCACTGGACCCGCATTCGGTCTTCCTCGACCGGTCCCAATTCGAGCAGCTCAAGGAGCTGGAGAACTCCACGCGGAAGGGCTTTGGAAGCGTGGTCTCGGTGTTGCCGGGGCGGGTGATTGTGCTGCAAACCCTGCCCGGAACCCCCTCGTCCCGCTCGGGCATGGCGCCGGGAGACGAGATCCTGGCGATCAACGGCATCAGCCTGGCGCGCCTGGAGATGGAGCAACTAGTCGGGCTGCTGACCGAGTCCCGGCAGCGGGAGGCGCGCCTGGACGTGCGTCGTCCGGGCCAGGCCCGGCTTTTTCAGTTTGTGCTGACCCCCGAGGAGCTCCAATCGCCCAGCGTGGAGCGGGCCTTTCTGCTTCGGCCCGGCGTGGGATACCTGCGGGTGTCCAGCTTTGACGCTGAGACCGGCAGCCAGATCCACGAAGCCCTCGAACAGCTCGCGGGCAGCCGGCTCAAGGGCCTGGTGCTGGACTTGCGCAACAACCCCGGGGGCATGCTGGCGGCAGCGCTGGAGACCGCCTCCCTGTTCCTCGAACCGGGGCTGACCTTGTTGACCGTGCGGGGTCGCACCGTTCAGGCTCGCCAGGAGAAGGTTCCCAAGACCGCCCGCCCCTACACCTTTCCTTTGGCCGTGCTAATCAACGGCCGCAGCGCCAGCGCCGCCGAGATCGTCTGCGGGACCTTACAGGACCATGGCCGGGCGGTCATCTTGGGAGAGCCCAGCTTTGGGAAGGGACTGGTCGAGACCGTGTATCCGCTCTCGGAAGGCGCCGGACTGGCTCTGACCACCGCGTATTACTACACCCCAGCCGGACGGTCCATCCAGAGACCGCTCGCCGCCTCCCAGCTCCGCACGGCTGAGCAGGGTGGGGGCATCCAGCCCAACGTCCCGGTCTATCCGGAGCCGATAACCCAGTTCCGGGCGGCTATCGAGGCCAGTGGCTGGCTGACTTCTTTCGCTACCGAATACACCCGCCGGCAGAAGGTCAGCGAGGACTTCGAGGTCAGCGCCGCCCTGCTGGATGAATTCCAGGTCTACCTGTCGGAACGCAACATCCGCCCGGGGGTCGGCGAATGGAGCCGGGAGCGGGAATGGATCCGTAACCGTCTGAAAACCGAGATCTTCAATCAGAGCCTGGGAGTGGCGAAGGGGGACGAAGTGGAGGCGCAACGCGACCCGGTCATCCTGGCGGCTCTCACCAGGCTGGGCGCGCAGTGAATCGAGCCGGATGGGGGATGTTGCGCGGCACCCGAAATCTGTTAGAATTCTCCCAGTGCTTCTCGTCAAATCTGAATGCAAAGGGGCTGACCGGTCGCTGAGTACACCACTGCATGTTTCCACCTAGACACTTTCCACCGCGCAGACCAAGAATCCGGGAGAACGTCAACGAGGCGATCCGCGTCCGCGAGGTGCGGGCCGTTTTCCCGGACGGTGCTGTCGAAATCATGCCCACGGCCGCCGCTATCCGCAGGGCCCAGGAGCTGGGCCTGGACTTGATCCTGGTGGCGCCCACCGCCGAGCCGCCGGTGGCCAAGGCCATGGACTACGGACAGTGGCAATACGAGCTGAAGAAGAAGCAGCAGGAAGCCAAGAAGAAGCAGCACGTCATCCAGGTCAAGGAACTGAAGCTCCGTCCCAACACCAAGGAGCACGACTACCAGTTCAAGAAGAACCACGCCGTCCGTTTCCTCCAGGAAGGCAACCGGGTCAAGGCCGTGGTGCAGTTCCGGGGACGGGAGATCGCCCACGTGGACCTGGGAAGGAAGCTGCTGCTGCGCTTCGCCCAGGATCTGGCCGCCTACGGCCAGGTGGAAGGAGAACCGCGCCTGGAGGGCCGTTTCTTCCACTGCATCATCAGCCCGCTGAAGACCAAGGGCAAAGCGCCCGCGGCACCGCCCCCAACAACCGCTCCCTCCCCAACCGGGCCGTAACGGCCCGGTTGGGGACCCCGGGTCGCGGCCCGGAAAGAGCGCGTGATACCCCTGGCCAAGCTGCGCGCGTAAGCGCGCGGTCAATAGAACAGATACTTCTGCCAGTGGTAGTCCCCGTGCGCCAACTGCCGCATCAGGTGCCGGCTGGTGTGCAGGGTGAAGGGGCGCGGTTGGCGGACCAGTTTCATGCCCGCCTCCTCCGGAGTCTGGTTGCCCTTTTGGTTGTTGCAGGCGTGGCAGCAGGCTACCAGGTTCTCCCAGGCCGTCTCGCCGGAGCGCGAGCGCGGGATCACGTGATCCAGCGTGAGTTCCGCCGAAGGCAGGGTGCGCCCGCAATACTGGCAGGTGTAGCGGTCGCGCATCAGGATGTTCTTGCGGGAAAGGGCGCGGGTCTGGTGCGGGATGCGCCGGTAGCCCAGTAGCCGGATGACCGAAGGCAGCTTGTGGGCGGTGCGCGTGGAGCGAACCAGCAAGGGCATGAACTCCTCGGGGGCCGCGGTCCCCTTCATGACCAGCACCAGCGCCCGCCGGGCGGCGCAGATGTTGATCGGCTCGTAGCTGGCGTTGAGCACCAGGACCGGTTTTTGCAGGCCGTTGCGGGCGGGCATCAGGCCACCTCCCGGCTCATCGGGCGCCCGTCCTGGAGCACTCCGACCGGAGCGCGCCGGTCCGCGCGGGCCAGGGTGAGGACGGCCACGTGGCTGGCCCCGGCGCGCTTCAGGGCAGCGGCGCAAGCGCTGGCGGTTGCGCCGGTGGTCATCACGTCGTCCACCAGCAGCACGCGGCGGCCGGCGAGGTCCTGCTTCCGGCGCGCCACGAAGGCGCCCGCCACGTTGGCGCGCCGCTGGGCATTGCTCAATCCGGCCTGGCTCGGCGTGCGGCGTCGCCGGCGCAGCGCGGGCGCCACCGCAACGCCATAGCGCCTGGCCACGGCGGCCGCCAGCAGGGCGGCCTGATTGAAGCCACGCGCCAGGCGTCGCCTCCAGTGCAGCGGCACCGGCACGATCAACTCGAAGCGCTGGTCGTGCGGAAGCGCAGCCGCCAGGTACTCGCCCAGGGGCCGCGCCAGGGGCCGGATGCGGGCGTACTTAAACAGGTGGATCAACTGCCGCAGCACGCCCTCGTAAGCGCCGAAGGAGTAAGCGGCGTCAAACCCCCTCAAACCCAGCCGGCAAGCCGGGCACCGGCCTTGCTCATCCAGAGGAAAGCGGTTCTGAAACGGCGTGCGGCACGAAACGCAGAAATGCTCGGCTTCCAGCGGCCGGGGAGCCGACAGGCAATCAGCGCACACCGGTATGCGGCTCACCTCGTCCAGGCGCCGCCCGCAGATCCGGCAGCCCTCCGGGAAGACCAGCCAGAAGAGCGCCACAGACGTCTGGCGGAGCGCCAGCGCTAGGCTGCCCGGCGCCAGTACCGTGAGCCAGCGACTCGAGAAGACACACCTCCAACACCAACCAGTGTACACCATGCTATCATTCCCGCGTATGGGACGCCTGATTGTCTCTGCCTGGCTTTGTCTGCTGCCGGCGCTGGGCTGTGCCCAGGAGCCCGGCTTTCACCCACTGTTTGATGGCAAGACCCTCGACGGCTGGACGCTGTTTGGGGGACGAGGTCCCGGCTACGTCGTCGAAGCCGGCAAACTGGTCTGCCCCGCCGACGGCGGGGGCAACCTGTACACCGAGAAGGACTACGCGAACTTTGTTCTGCGCTTCGAGTTCCTGATGGAACCGGGCGGCAACAACGGCGCGGGAATCCGGGCGCCGCTGGAAGGAGACACCGCTTACAAGGGAATGGAGATCCAGATCCTCGACGACCAGCATCCGCGCTACAAGAGCTGGATTAAACGCGAGCAGCACCACGGTTCGATCTACGACGTGATCCCGGCCCGCACCGGCTATCTCAAGCCCGCCGGAGAGTGGAATGAGGAAGAGATTACTGCCGACGGCCGCCGCATCCGGGTCAAGCTCAACGGCGTGATCATCCTGGACGCCGACCTGGATATCGTCAAGGAGCCCGAGGTGCTGAAACGGCACCCAGGCTTGTCGCGCGCCTCCGGCCACATCGGCTTTCTGGGACACGGCACGCGGGTCGAGT
>Ga0315289_10013721_pt1 | contig 11328 bp, 7 predicted proteins | sample YL17G11_40_MG_FD_203452 | JGI IMG/M metagenome (GOLD analysis project Ga0315289, IMG submission 203452) | Sediment microbial communities from Yellowstone Lake, YNP, Wyoming, USA - YL17G11_40 | ecosystem: Environmental > Aquatic > Freshwater > Lake > Sediment | place: USA: Wyoming | collected... | reverse complement strand
GGTGGCCGGGGATGGGTCCTATGTACCGGAACCCCAGCTCATCGAAGAGGACACCGGGCGCAAATATCCCCTTGAAAAACTCCTCTGACTGTTTTGCAAACTTGTAGAACGGTTCACCCAGGGACTTGAAAAAGGCCTTCATATCTTTTCGGAACCTGCTGTAGGTCTGGCCGGTGATGAGACGCGAGAGGTACGAAGAGAGGGCGCCTACGCGGGCAGAGATAGCCATCTCGTTATCGTTTAAAACAACAATCATGTCCTTCTTCAGATGCCCCGCATGGTTCAGCCCTTCCAGCGCCATACCGGCCATGAGCGAACCATCTCCGATAACGGCTATGATCTTGTACTTCTCTTTCTTCAGGCACCGTGCCTCAGCCATACCCAGGGCAGCGGAGATGGAGGTACTGCTGTGGCCCACATCAAAGGTGTCGAAGGCGCTCTCTCTCCTGCGGGGGAATCCGCTCAATCCCCCATGCTGACGGAGGGTGCGAAAGAGTTCCTTTCTTCCTGTCAGGATTTTATGGGCATACGACTGGTGCCCCACGTCCCAGATAATCTTGTCTCGGGGCGTGTCAAATACGTAGTGGAGGGCAATGGTGAGTTCAACCACGCCAAGACTTGAAGCCAGGTGTCCGCCCGTTTGAGAAACCGTGGAGATAATCATCTCTCTCAGTTCCTCAGCAAGCAACGGGAGGTCTTTTGGGGCGAGTTTCCTTAAATCCTCGGGTGTATTAATCTTTTCTAAAATGGCGCTCATCCTTTCTTTTTCTGTTAATACCTCCGGGAGATGATAAACGTGGCAATTTCTTTGAGCGTATCAGCCTTCGACCCGAATGGCTCGAGGGCTTTATGGGCAGATGCAACCAGGTCCTCCGCTCTCCTCTTGGACTCGCTCACACCGAGGAGGTGAGGATAGGTTGCTTTGGATTGAACAGCATCAGTGCCCGGGGTTTTCCCCATTTCTTCCCTGTCTCCCTCGACATTCAGCAGGTCATCAACGATTTGGAATGCCAGGCCTATGGACTCCCCGTACCTGGTTAGTGCCTCGATCTCCATAGCATTCGCCCCGCCGAGCTTTGCGCCCATCCGGACGGAAGCCAGAATCAGCGCACCTGTCTTGTGGGTGTGGATATACTCGAGAAGGGGAAGGTCTATCTCCTTGCCTTCGGATTCAATATCTACCACCTGCCCTCCTATCATCCCCCCTGAACCAGCAGTAAAAGCAACTTCGTTAATCACTTCGATGAGCACCCCTGCAGGGAATTTTTCCTTCACCTCTTCGCAACTTAAAAGCCTGAAGGCCTCCGTGAGGAGGGCATCCCCTGCCAGGACAGCTGTAGCCTCACCAAACTGTTTGTGGGTGGTAAGCATCCCCCTCCGGTAATCATCGTTATCCATCGCCGGCAGGTCATCATGGATGAGAGAGTAGGTATGAATCAACTCAAGCGCACAGGCACAGGGAAGAATATTGCGGGTATTCCCTCCTACCAGTTCCCCGGCAGAGAGTGCAAGAACAGGTCTCAACCTTTTCCCTCCCGCAAAGAGGATATGTCTCATTGCCTGATGCACGCTTCTGGGGAATTTCTCAGCCGGGGGGAGATATCGATCCAGGGCTGCGTCAACGAGGTCCTTCTTTTCCTGCAGGTAAACGTTCAGGTTCAATGGGTTTCCCCCTCCTCTTCTATGCTGAATGGCTCTCTCCTCTTGTTCCCCTTACTGTCCGTAACCAGAATCTCGATCCTCTTTTCCACTTCGTCCAATTTCTGGGCACAGAAACGGGACAGCCTGATCCCTTCTTCAAAGAGGGAGAGCAATTCTTCCAGGGGCAAATCCCCTTGCTCCAGCCTCTTTACCACCTCTTCGAGTCTCTTCAATGCCTCTTCAAAACTCTTTTCTTGCATGTTATCCATCTCCCAAGGGCGAACACACAGGTTCGCCCCTACATAATCCGCCTGCGGCGGACGCCTTGCAGGTATGTCTTTTATTCGCCAATCCGCAATCCGCATTTCCCTTGACCCCTTGAACCCTGGACCCCTTGGACCCTTATATTTTAACCTCCTCCACGCGACACATGAGCTCGCCCTTAAAAAGCCTCACATTGATCTTATCACCAGAGGCAAGTTGTTTTGCATTCCTCACTACCTTCAAATCAGGCACGGTGCGGGTGATACTGTATCCCCGCTTTAAGACATTCAAAGGGCTTAAAGCATCCAGCCTCCCCATCATTCCCTCAATCTTCTCCTTTTTTATCTTTAGCGCATTTGATACATAAAAGGCGATACGTTCACCGTATTCATCTATCGTGAGCCGCAATCCGGGGATCATCTTCCGGGGATCCGGTATCCTCTTCTGGAGAAAAGCAAAACGGCTCTGATTGAATTCGTAAATCTTCCTGATAGAGTTTTTCAGACGGACATACACTGTATTGAGATTATAGATAAGGTCGTCTTTATTCCGCACCACCAGTTCAGCCGCGGCTGACGGGGTAGGCGCCCTCAGGTCAGCAACAAAATCAGCAATGGTGAAATCGACCTCATGCCCAACAGCAGAGATCACCGGTATCTCGGAGTGGTAGATCGCCCGTGCTACGACCTCTTCGTTGAATGGCCAGAGGTCCTCGATAGAACCCCCGCCCCTCGCCAGAATGACCACATCAATTTCCGGCATCTGGTTGAGTTCCTGCAGGGCAGTGGCTATCTCCTGGGCCGCACCTTCTCCCTGAACTTTTACCGGATAGATGAGGATTCCCACATTGGCAAATCTTCTCTCGATGATGTTCAGGATATCCCGGATGGCAGCGCCGGTAGGAGAAGTGACAATCCCAATCTTCCTGGGCAACTGGGGGAGAGGCTTCTTATGGTCAGTATCAAACAGCCCCTCTTGTGCAAGCCTCTGCTTGAGTTGTTCAAAGGCAAGCTGAAGGGCTCCCAGCCCCTTTGGTTCGAGGTAGTCAAGGATCAGCTGATATTCTCCCCGGGTCTCATACACGTTGAGCCTTCCCCGGCAGATCACTGACAGCCCGTCTTCAGGGGAAAACTCCAGCGTGCGGTTCTGGGACCTGAACATTACTGCTCTGATCTGGCTTTTCTCGTCTTTCAGGGTGAAGTAAAAGTGACCGGAGGAAGGTATGCGGAAATTGGAAATCTCACCTTCTACCCAGAGGTAATCAAAACTCTGCTCAAGCTGGAACTTGATGAGTTGCGTGAGCTCAGAAATAGAAAGAATATGAATATCCTGCATAAATTATAAAAATAACAGAACTATATAGAAATTACAAAGAGATTTTGACGCCGGGCACTATGAGGAAGGTGGGGTTACTGTTAGCTTTGAAATAAAATCTATGCCTTCCCTTTCTGCATTCCGAGGAAGGAGTAGGCGAATAATTTCAGTCCGGCTTTCAACGAGTTTAAAAGTATGGAAGGCCGTGTAGCAAAGCGGGTTGCATATTGGAAGAGGATTTTAGGCCTGAAATAAAAATCGCGGTGCATTTTTTTATGGTACTTGACGAGTTTATCGAGTGTGAGGCCGTGGGGGACAAATACCGGTGCCCAGGTACTCATATTGCTCCAGTTTTTTGTATATTCACCGTACTGATTGATATTCTGATAGAATGCGGTGCCTGGAAAAGGGGTAAAAAAGGTCGCCTGAAAATCATTCAGGCATGAGCGCTTTGCAAAATCGATTGTCTTTTCAATTGACTCCTCTGTCTCGCCAGGAACCCCAATCATAAAAAAGCCGCGAGTCCTTATTCCTGCTTGCACTGTTTGCTTTAATACCTCTTCTGATTTTTCCACCCGAGTATTTTTTTTGAGAATGTCCAATATCCTCTGGTCACCGCTTTCAAGGCCATATGCAATCTGCCAGCATCCTGCCCTTTTTATGAGCTTAAGAATATCCTTCGAAATTATTTCTGTACGAGCCAGACATGACCACGTGATATTAAGTTGCCTCCTTATCATCTCCTCACATATTTCTGTTGCCCTCTTTCTATCAAGAAGGAAATTGTCATCATAGAAGACAATATCCCTGATATGATAATTTTTCATCACGTGCTCTATCATGCCTATCGTATATTCTGCGCTGTGAGCACGAAATTTTTTACCGCTCAATGCCATGACGCAAAAACTACACCTGTTCGGACAACCCCGCGAAGTCAGTAGTGAGGTGGAGGGGAGTCGCAGATACATATGAGGAGAAGGTCTATAGTATTTCTCAAGCTGGGGTAAGAGATCCCAGGCGGGGAATGGAAGACTATCTAAATCTTGCACATATTCGCCGGGAGGTGTGCGATACACAGCACCCTCTTCTCTAAAGATTATTCCCTGTATCTCTTGTAAATTCTTTCCTGCGAGAATTTCTACAATGGTGGTTTCACCCTCTCCGATAATGCCAATATCAAGACCTTCGCATTCATTCATCGTTTCTTCGGGCAATGCCGTGATATGAGCACCTCCAATGATTGTCTTAGATTGCCGAGACTGAGATTTCAGAGTATTGACGAGGGAATAGGCTATCAGGATGGAATCAGTAACAGCCGAGATTCCAACAAACCTCGGTTTTTCCTTCACTATGAATTCTAACGTCTCTTTGAATCCCAGGTTTAAGGCAGGTGCATCGATAATCTTAACGGTAAATCCTGCCTTCCTGACTACTGCGGCTATCGTGCACAGACCCAGATGCGGGACCTTGCTGCCAAGATCAGCAAAAGCTCCATAAATCTCCTCCATGGAAAGGGGAGGATTAATGAGGAGAAGGTCACATTCCATTGAGAAGACCTTTTATTTTCCTGAACATGAAGAGCCAGTAAACCCGGGTAATCCGGTAGGCGCTGATATCAAACCTCTTTTTCCGGTCCATGACACGGACTAAAGAGTGGTAAAAGCTTTTGGAAGAAGGGAAGAACCGGTACACCTTGTTCCTGATGAGAAAGTCGTTGAACTGCCTGGGCAGCTTATTCACCAGGGCGAGCATGGTCTGGCACTTCTCAAACTGTTTGTTCTCCATAGTACCGCCCAGCTGGAACGGCTTGGTATTCTCCCTGGTCTCAATGTCTTCAATCGCCTTTTCATCCAGGATACCCATGTTATGGGCCATATCAACAATCTCAGTCTTGGGATAGAAAGAAAGCCAGAACACATAGAGACGGGTAGGACGATTCTCATTGTAAAACTTCATCATGTACACGAGATCATCTTCCTTCTCGTTGGGAAGGTTGATAATGTTCTCCGCCACGATCGAGATGCGGTACTGATTGAACAGCCGGATGGTGTCCTTCACCCTTTCATTGGTCTCATTCCTGTGGAGAATATTCTTCTTGATATCCTCATTGAGAGACTGGACTCCCATGAATGCCTGCCAGCAACCGCTCTTCTTCAGCAGGGAAACAACGTCTTCCTTAATGAAATTTACATGGATGCAGCAGGCATAGGGGAGGGCTATCTCCCTGCGGTATCGCTCTAAAAACTCCTTCAGCCAGTCATGATCACTCACAAAAATTTCGTCCCAGAAGTGGATGGAGGCCATGTTGTACTTCTTTTTTGCCTCCCATAATTCACCGAGGACGTTCCCGACACTCCTCCTCCTGAAAAACGGGCCTTTCCCGGCATACATCCTCTTGAAGAGAGAGTTGTTGCAGTAGGTACAGCGGTACACACACCCCCTGCTCGTCATGATATAGTATCCATCCCTGAAAAAGGGGAGTTTGGCATAGAAGAGATCCTTATCGGGGAAGGGAAGTTCATCCAGGTTCTGGATGGTGGGACGTACTTCATTACTCTTGATGGAACCATTCTCTTTATACCACAGGTTCCTGATATCTGAAATCGATCCTTTCTTGTCAAAACGATTGGCTAAGTCCACGACCGCTCCCTCACCTTCACCAACGACCACATAGTCAACAAACTCATTTTTCATTACTATTTCTGGAACAGAGGAAGGATGGACACCGCCAAAGATAACAGGAAGGCTATACGTTTCCTTGATCTTTTGTGCTCTCTGACATGCCCAGGGATAATTATCAGAAACCACAGAGAATGCAACCAGATCTGGCCGGTGCATACCCACCTCTTTCAAAATCCTCTTTTCATGGCTGAACATCCTGCTCAAGGGCTTGCTGAAGACAAAGGTATCATTGAAGAGCTGAGGATCATACACCAGGTCAACCTGATGACCGGCCTGTTTTAATACTGCAGAAAGGTATTCCATCCCCATGTTTTCACAGGAAGGTGATATAAAAAGGACTTTCATGTATCTATATTCTCCTTAAAAAATGATCCCCGCGATCATCTAACCTGAATAAGTCTTAATGATTTACATCGGCGGAAAATTGTCAGAACCTTAACGCCACTCTCCTATATGGGGGTTCAATACTAACGGGTGATCAATCCTTGGCTGCATTAACGGTTTTCGAAGGGGAGAAAATGGGGTTAACTTCGAGACTAACCGGTGTTAGCAACTATCTAAAAACCCTTCGCATTTGTTGGTAATTATAACACAGAATCCATTATTCCGGTGAAATTTTTATGACCTGGCTCAAATACTAACACCTTTGATGAGAAATTCAGCATTATGAATATCTCCATCTCTCTGGCAGTTTAACACCTGTCCCTTCATCGTCGTTCATGCCTTATCTCTCCTTACCCTAAGCAACACTACAACCAGGAGAAGCGCAAAACTGCTCACAACGAAACCGAGGGTAAGGCTTGAGGGTGCAAAAAAGAACCTCACCTCGTGATCACCCACAGGAAGGTAAACCGCCCGCTGGCACACATTTGCCCGGTATACCCTTCCCCCTTTTCCATCTATCTCCACCTTCCATCCAGGATAGTACGTATCAGAGGTCACAAGGAAACCAGGGGAGGCCATCTTCACCTTGAGTATATTCCTTGTTGGACTATACTCCTTTATCTCGACCAGTGCATTTTGAGGAGCTGGTGTTCTCTCTTCCGGTACTCCTGGATTCTCTGAGAGGATTACCGTCTTTCCTGGTGAAAACTTTTCGGAAAAGAGAAAGCGAACTGATTCATCATCATCTTGTATAACCAAAGAATGTGGGACCACAAAGCACCGGGGGAATACCTGCTGGTTTAAATAAATTATTGTTTTCCCGGACCGGAAGACTTCCTTGAGTGCCGGATGATGGATTGGCCACCAAGACAGGATATACTTTGCATTAAACAGGCTTAAGACCTTGATGAATCCTTCATCTATCTGGATCTCCTTCCCATCAGGAGAGAGATGGTAGGTCTTGGTGATTTCACCATCAACCTTCTCATCCCCCCAGATTTTAAGCAGATACTGAGGGGTCAAATTGATGTAGCCATCACATGTGGCAAGGTCTGAGAGAATGTTGCTGCTCGGCTGAAGAACTGACCTCTGCTCAAGATAAGGGCTTAAATCTCCTTCCCAGCCATTGGCTTCTCTAAAGGCAAAGATATGGGTGAGCTTGGAATGAGGGCTAAAGATCCTGAACAGCCCCTGATCCTGCTGGAGATATTTTGCAGTTTCTGGAGTCTCTCCCCATTTCTCCATTGCTATTACAGGATTCTGCCTCACCTGGAAAAACCACAGGTCTGCAAGGGTGAGGAGAAAAATGATTCCTGAAATGAAGAAAGAGCGTCTTATGAAAAGCTTTGAAAAACCCATCCCGGCAAGGATTGCTAAGGAGAAATCGGTAAAGAGGAGAAAACGGGTGGGGAAACGGAAGTAGTGCATGCCCGGAACGAGATAAAAAAAGATTTTAAAAAATGGGGTTACAGCCCCCAATACCAGGAAAAAGGAGCAGATGAGAAAGAAGGTATGGACCCGCGTTATTTTCCGGGAATAAAACGTACTCGCAATGAGATACAGTGCAAGGAAAAGCGGTATCAAACCAACATAACCATAGTCTTCCCAGAAGACACTCCCAACTTTATAGGTTCCCAGTTTATAGGAAGCTGTACCAGGATTGCCGTTAATAAATGGGTAGAGAAAGGTTAAGATATCATAGGGATGATAATTACATGAGGTGGCAAACTGATAAGGAACACCTCCGGAACGCTGAGATAGAGAAGAAAGCTCAAAGGTAGGTATCAGTTGAATAGCCCCAATCGCAAAACCTATTCCGATAGTCAAGGAAAAAAAGCACAACCTGGGGAGAAATTGTTTTATGGTAAGCGTACTTTTCAGGCGGAAACAAAAGTAGGTTATGCTTCCCAGGATTGTGTAATAGGTAATCTGAGGATGACCTGATAGGATTTGGATCCCCAAGACAAGGGAAAAGTAGAGGAGGTACTTAAACTGTCCTTTCTGGCGGTAACGTTCGATCATAAAGAAGAGGAGCGGAACATAACAGGCTGCATTCACCATATTAAGCTGCTTGAGATGGCTGATAAAAAAACCGCTGTACATCAGGATCAGTCCCGAGAAGAGGGCACTTACCCTCTCCATCTTCAAGGAGCGGGCATAGAGGTAGGTAAACACACCTGTTAAAAAAATATGGAAGAGGATGTCCAGGTTCAGGGCGATGAGAGGTTCAAAAAGGCCAAAGAATATGAGGTTCGGGGGATAAAAACTACCCACCTCTACAGCAGCAAATAAAGGGAATCCTCCATAGATGTGGGGAACCCAGAGAGGAAGCCTCCCTTCTTTGATCAATGTACCAAGGAAATAGCGGAGAGGATACCGATCATTCATCAAATCACTGGCGAATATATCATCAGTGATTACAACCCCCTGCATGAATGTGAGTTTATAGAAAGGGAGGAGAGTAAATATCAGGATGGTCCCTATAATCCACAACTTACTTTTATTCAATGCTTTTCCCTTAATCGACTGCAAGTTATCGAAGATTATTTAGTCTTTTTGTTGAGAAAATTAATGTATAAGCTTAAAATTATCTTTTATAATAATCGTTCTTGATTGCATTTTCCATTCTTTTCATATTTAATTATGAGCAACGCTCACTTGCGTAAAGCTTGCACAATGCAAACTAAAGGTTATGTATCTCAAATAAAAGACAAGGGTTTTTTCGGCAGTATTGCTTTTATCTCCCTCTTGTTTGCTCTATGGCTTGAGTTTCAGGCACATATTCCCAAATATTTTTTCATCACTTTTCCCTTGATCACCCTTCTTATGATTTATAATTTATTTTCCTTACTATGTAACCTCGATAAAGTAAAAGTATTTTTTATTTCTTTAAGAGGAACAATTTCTCTCATTTGTTTTTTATTTTTTATTGCTCTGTGCTACACCCCCTCCATAATAATTCCGGTGTATGTAAGAGTAAACCCAAGCCCCTTTCGTAATTATCACTGGCTTGCCGTCTCCTTTGTCGAAATACTTTTTTCCATTTCTCTCCTTAATTATTTACTCTGTCATCCTGAAGGTCTTTGGTTGAAAATCGTCTCGGCGTGTAAAGCGGTCTGGAGACTCCCGACAAAATACTTTTTATTCCTCTTTACATTCGTGATTTTTATAATCACAAACTTCTTTTCATGGAAAGTCTTTGAGCACATTCCTCATGTCCAAGATGAAATTTCCCAGTTTTTTCAGGCAAAAATATTTTCCATGGGGAATATAACTGCCCCCTTACCGCCAATCATTGACTTCTTTCAGTACCGTTTTGATAACATAATTTTTACCGACCGTTGGTATTCGCAATACCCTCCTGGGCATCCTTTTTTTTTGCTCCTCGGTCTACTGTTAAAGATCCCATGGATCATTAATCCTTTTTTCGGTACCCTTTCATGCATTCTTCTTTATAACGTTGCCCTCCAATATTATGGAGAACGAGAGGCCAGATTATCAGTCATTCTATTTGCCATATCACCTTTTGCCCTGTTCATGTCATCAAGTTTTATGAACCATGTTACTACGCTCTTTTTTATGCTTCTCTTTATCTATACATTCAATAAATTTCAACACAATAACAGTAGCTTTCTTGCCATTATTGCGGGCTTATCACTTGGTACTATGCTCAACATCAGACCTCAAGAAGCTCTTGTGATAGGTGTACTTTATGGAATGTTTTATCTTATGAAGAAACCGGCTAAAAAAAATTACCTGCCTCTCTTAGCCTTCATCACTACTGTTGCTATTATGGCTGGAATACTGCTTCTTTATAATTATAAAACAACCGGGGATCCCTTCCTTTTTGGTTACCAAGTACGGTGGGGTAAAAAACATACCTTCGGATTTTCCAGCGAACCCATCGCGTATAGCCCGCCACACACTCCATTGAGAGGTCTCGTGCATACTTTGAGCAACTTCTTTGCATTAAACCAATATCTTTTTGAATGGCCCCTCCCCTCACTCATCCCCTTAGTGATCTTTTGGACACCCTTTTTCTTCAAAAAAAACTCCTGTGATTATCGTCTCTTTTGGGGATTTTTGGCTGCCCCGATAATTTACTTTTTTTACTATTTTCAGGACTTATGTCTTGGCCCAAGATTATATTATATCTCTTTACCCTTCATTATTATTTTAACTACAAAGGCACTTTTTCAGATAATGAAGGGTATCTCTCTTCTAAGATCGTGTTCAGAAAAATATATTAAAGATGCCGTGATTGCTCTCCTCTTTTTATCGGTTGTGTTTTCATGTCTTGTCCGAATGCCACAGCTCTATAATTTTTATTCTGACTCTTACTGGGGGGTTGATGACAAACCCATGAAGAAAGCCAAACAAATAGGTATAAAAAATGCCGTTATTTTCTTAAAGATCAATTACTATGATAGTAAAGGTTTTTATGAGGATTATGTAGGATCTGGTTTCCTTCATAACTCTCCTAACTTAAATGACTCTATTATATTCGCGAGAGATCTTGGTGCAGAGAATGTCCAATTAATGCCTTTTTTTCCTGGTCGATCTTTCTACAGTGCAGCAAAAAATGCAAAGGGCGAAATCATCATCGAACCATTGAAAATAAATTAACAAAACACCATGAAAAACACCATCAACCTGACACTCTATGAATCATTGAGAACGCTTCCTTTATGGAAATTAGCAATTCTTTTCCTCTCCTTACTGTTCACTACCCACTCTTTAAAAAATGATCCCGGTTATTTTTACCCCCGCATTGATCGCGATTTTTGCTCCTCTTTATTTTTAGTAATGGTAACCCTTCTCTTATCCGGGTTCCTTGTTCAGAGGTGTCTAAAAAGTCGGGGCTCACTATTTTACAATACGCTCTGTTTTCTTGAGAACAAGGTATTTAAAAACTATACCCTCTGGATTCTTTTATTTTGTTCCCTTTTTATCTTTCTCATCATTATCGCTGTTTCCTCTCTGGTCTTTGACAATGTACCGAGAGTTACAGACGAAATCGCACAACTCTTTCAGGCGAAAATA
>Ga0315289_10013719_pt1 | contig 11329 bp, 6 predicted proteins | sample YL17G11_40_MG_FD_203452 | JGI IMG/M metagenome (GOLD analysis project Ga0315289, IMG submission 203452) | Sediment microbial communities from Yellowstone Lake, YNP, Wyoming, USA - YL17G11_40 | ecosystem: Environmental > Aquatic > Freshwater > Lake > Sediment | place: USA: Wyoming | collected... | reverse complement strand
GCGCACCAGGTCTTTCATTCCGGGAAACGGCGCTCCGGGAGCCAACCTTCCCTGCATGATGTCTTTACTAATGCGAGCTTGCAAACGGGCCCGGGCGCCGTGGCGCGCCTTCGCATCCTCCCCGGCGCGGACCTCGTCGCCGACCCAGACCCCGGTCCTCTGGATCCGGTCATGCGCCCGAAAACGCCGCCCGTGACCGCCGACCAGCAAGCCTTCTTTTGCCAGTTCATGGACTGCTTTCCACATGGTCACCAGCGATACATCAGCCTTCGCGGCAAGCGCCCGGACCGAAGGAATCGGCGCGCCCGGGGTGAATGCGCCGGTTTGCAGGCCACGCATGATCAGTTCCCTGGCAACGGCCCTTCTGTCCGATCTCGGTGACTTCACAAGGCATGCTCCTTAAGGCGGTTTGCGTTCGCTGTCCTAAATATAACATTAGTATAACAATTGTACGTTTTATTTCTTCTCATTCTTGATGCGAGATTAGCCATTGCACTCTATATTGACCACGAACGCAGGTGTCGTTTGCCTCTCAGCGTTGGCCCTGTGCCAACACCGGATCCCGCGCGCGCGATTCGCGTAAGAGCGAAGATAGCATGAGGCATTCGCAGCCCTGGGGTATTGTCAACCTAAATGTCAGGGGGTCTCAATGAAGAAGAATCAGAGATTTCGAGATATGCTCCAACGCGTCTTATATATCACGGCAGCTATCCTGCTAGGCGCAATAGCGGTTTCTGCCATGAATGGTCTGGCGGTTTCGGTGACCTGGAGAGATGGATGCGCCTGGGCTCCGCTCAACGCGCCTGAAGCCTCTCTCTCCGGCAACCCCATGCGCGGCGCATTGTGCAAATACACTATCCAGAGCAATAGGACGACTGGTTGCGATACTCTGGTCCGCCGTTCCGAGGGCATGGCCCACTATCCGGCCTTTTCGTTCGATGCCCGGCGTGTGGCGTTCTTTCATTGGGGAGCGAAGATCACAGGCAGTAATCAACTGTCGGGTCAGAGCGATACGAACAATTACATCGCCGTGATCAATGCCGATGGGAGCGGCTTGACCAATCTGGTTAAGCTTCGCGCCATGCCCAATTTCGATTGTGCGCTTGCCTGGTCGATTGGCGAATGGATTTACTATGTGGAGCCTCAATCCAACGGGGCATTTTATAATCAGGTGCAAAAAGAGATCCATCGAGTGAATGCCGCGACCAGGGCCGACGAGGTGGTCTGCACGCCGAACGGCGGATCCAATCCGCCGTCCAATGCCTATATCCGCCGTTTCACCCTATCATTTGACGCAACGCGCACGGGATTGCAAATTGACGGCATGTCCAATTCCGACGGATCGTACTGGAATGTCAACGGCGCATATTGTTTTCCGCCTCCCGGAGGAAATCTGAAGTCCTCCGGCTGCTCCAAAGGCTGGTGCGGCTCATGCAATTTCTCTCTCTCGTGCTCCGGCGACTATGGTTCCGGCTATATGGGGGGATGGCATGAAGAAGTCTTCATGAATAAACTGTCGGGCAGCGGTCCCAATACGCCGTCGTCCCAACCGACACTCGCCAAAGCGCAGACCTATTTGGGGTTCAGCCCCGGCCTTGGCGCGGAATGTATCCGATGGGCGGCAAACTCGGACAAATGGATGACCGAATGCGTTGGCTGGTACGGCCATGCCGACAACCTCATGCTGGGCTCGAATTCGCTGGCGATCAATTGGGTTAACAACGAGTATATCATGGTGACCAACAATCCCAAACAGGCCCAGAATTCTTCATGCAACCTCAATCCGATAGGCAGTTGCACCGGCGACCTGTGGGTCGGCGGCGGTCCGGCCAATTCGTATGAGGGGGCCGACGGATCATGGCACTCCACCGGAGTTCCAGTTCAAGTTGGAGAAGATCATATGCTATTGGAAAGCAACGAGCTAATCGCATTTGCTATGATCGGCTCCCATACCTTTGTAATCGCGGCAAAAGGCCGGGTTAAAATCCAAATCATTGATGCGCGGGGAGCGGTGATCGCCGCTGTGGCGGGCACAGGACCACAGACTATCGATGTATCGTCCCTTAATCCGGGAATCTATGTGATTCTTATGAATGCAAGCAATAAACAAACACGAACCACCCGGATGCCAATCGGCGGATAGGCAATGAGCTTTCTATGTTTAAAGGTCGGCTGCTTTGCAGAACCTGCACCGGCACTCCCCCCTCTTCGCCGGAGAGCAACAGAGCAGCCGGCCACTATTCCGCACTCCTTGTGGAGAGAATTCCTCTGAAGGGAGGAATATGATTTCTTCCATTCTAATTCGCATTATGCAAAGTGCTGCCATGGTGTTTGCCGCGGGATGGCTATGCGCCATTCCTGCTGAAAACATAGTATTTCCTTCTGATGCCGGGATTCGCGATGTCTCAAAGAGTCCTTACAGCCTTGGGCATCAGACCGGCGCCGCCGATGTCACTTCAAAGCTCCAGCAAGCGCTCAATGATGCTCAAAACACCGGCGACGGCGGAGCAAATATCGTATATCTTCCTAATGGAACGTATCTGATTTCCAATACCCTTAAGTGGCCGGGAAGCAATCCAATCGGCGGAAGCGATTATAAGCTGGTGATTCTGCAAGGGCAAAGCCGCGATGGTACGGTGATAAAACTGAAAAATAGCTGCACCGGATTCCTCAGCGAAACAACGCCTCTGCCAATGGTCTGGACCGGAGTACCGCCGGAGCAGCGATTCAGGAATGCCGTTCGCAATCTGACGTTGAACGTCGGCAGCGGAAATCCGGGGGCTGTCGGACTGAGCTTTATCGCAAGCAACCAGGGATGTGTCCGCGATGTGCTGATAGTTGCCCCGAGCGCGGGCGTCGGTTACATCGGACTTGATTTGACGGTCGGAACGGTTGGGCCGCTGCTGATAAAGAACGTTAAAACGGTTGGATTCAAATACGGCATTAAAGTTAATAGCCATTCCGCCGGTGTTACCTTTGAGCATATTACAATCGAGAATCCGACATTCTATGGGCTATGCAACGAGCAGCAGTTGCTGGCGATTCGCGACTTCAAGTACACCGGCGAGCACACGGCCATCGATAATATGGGGTTTCATGGGGTTATCAGTCTTATCGATGCATCTATTACCGGCACCGGCGCCGCGGCAACCAAACCCGCGATTATGAACAATCCCGGATGCTATCTTTACGCGCGCAACATACGCACGACCGGGTTCCGTCAGGCTATTGTCAATTATGGGGCGCCGCCCGGCCGCAATTTCGTCGATTCGACAACGGTCACCGAATTTTCTTCCGATACGGCAAAGTGGCTTTTTCCCAGCCCCAGACATTCACTGTGCATCCCCATAGAAGAGACACCGGAAGTCCCGTGGGATGACCTTTCGCAATGGCAACGGGTCAACGGTTCCGACGGCGCGGCGATCCAGACGGCAATTGACGCGGGAAAAACCACGGTCTATCTCCCGCGCGGCCGGTATGTCGTCAGCCAGACCGTGCACATACGGGGCAAGGTTCGCCGGATCATCGGCTGCGAGGCGTCCATCGATGTCGCTGAGCCGCTGGCGGGCCAGAACGCGCCGCTTTTCCGCTTCGAAGACGGCGATTACCCGGTGGTGGTGTTCGAACGCTTGCAGGTGGGTTTCACCCAGGGACCTTTCTATGGTATCGATCAAGCGACCAAACGAACCCTTGTTATGTCAAGCGTCATCATGTGGCCCTACAAGAACTCCGTATCTGGCGGCAAGCTCTTTCTCGAAGATGTCTGCATGTCGCCTATGGAATTCAATGGGATAAATGTCTGGGCCCGACAGCTTAATCCCGAATACAGCAATCCTCAAATAACCAATAACGGAGGATCGCTCTGGATTCTCGGCATAAAAATCGAAGGCGGCGGCACGGTGATAAAAAGCATTAACAAAGCGCAAACCGAAGTTCTCGGCGGGTGCATTTATACCCTGCAAGCCCCCCTCGGGCCGATGTGGATCAACGATCAATCGAGGCTTTCGCTAGGAGGGATCGGTGAAACCGATTATGCCGGAACGGTGCATTTTGCGACGGTCGTTCAGGAAACGCGGGACGGAGTAACCAAAACGATCAATCACGAGGCTTTTCCTTTGAGACTGGGCGGAGTTGCGATTTCATTATACGTTGGCTATAAAGCGGGGACGGTCGGGGTCGGCCAACCGGGCGCCGCGACAACGAGACGGCCATTGCGTCCTGCCGCGAAAACGGCAATCATAATAAACGGCATTACGTTGCGTAAAGCCGAGGCGCAGGGAGCGGCTCTGTTTGACATCACTGGAAAATATATCGGCAGAATTGCTCCCGTTGCCCCTCGCATGATTCCTCAATTGGGGACCGGGAAATTTTTTCCAACGCAAGCAATGCTTCTGTTCAATCGATCTAATAGTTATCAGTCCCCCGGCGATGCCGAGGGGTCTGCGCCCTGAACCAACTCACCCCGGAGGGGAATTATGAATCTTGTTATCCGAAAAATCGCATTTGCGCTTTCGCTTCTTTTTTTGCTGTTCATTCAGATCACTGCCGAAGACGGCATGGCTTTAGTTACCAGCCAAACCGCGGGTGGTAGTGGATATTATGGCTTCGGACAAATCAGAAGGATTGACATGAAAAGCAGCGCCGTCATCAATACGACGTCGGGGCTCAACGGCGGCGCCATCGGTCACAATATGCGCTTCAATCCCCGGGGTGATCAGTTCGCCTATCTTTTCGATACAACACAAATAGTGCGGATTTGCACTATTGACGGGGTGTTGATACGATCTTTTACGGCACCAAATTGTAATACAGATGGCGCGGGGTATATCAGTTGGACTAACTCCGGTATCTGGGTGAGCGGCGGATCTCAATTCCTCGGAAGCCTGTCGCTTTACGACACCCTGGGCACTCATATAAAAGATTATACCGGCCAGGGCTTGATGAGCTTCCGGACCTATGTTTCACAAAATGACAAAACAGGGACCTGCGTGGATGAAAGCGGATCATGGCGGCCATGGGTATTCAGCATGATCAGGGGGGTAGGCTTTCAATTATCAATTCCAACAGGCGCCGAGGAAGGCGGCTGCAGCGTCTGCCCCAGCCCTGACGGCAGGTTGCTCACCAATAATAACGTGCTGAATTCACAGTTGGGCTATGTTATCGATCATCATAAAAGCATGCGGATCATGGATACCCTGGGCACTATGGTGCAGTTCATATTGCTTCAAGATGCCACGAAATTTCCGGCGGCAGGCTATCGCTGGAACACGCAGGCATGGTCGGGCAACGGCAACGATTGGATCATAATTCCCGTAGGTCAAGAGCCTCCCGGCGGTTCATGGACCCCTGATGCAAACCTTTCGCCATGTATTTACAATATCAATTCAAAAGAAAAAATCTGCCTGAAGGACAACAGCGGAACAAACCAACTATGGTTTATCTACGATTATTACTCAGGCAAGGTCCCCGGCGTCGCCGCTCCCGCCCTGCTGCTCACGCCTTCAACCCTGAGTTTTGCCGCCGACTCCGGCGCCGGCAACCCCACGACCCAGACCGTTAACGCGTCCACGGCAAACGGGACATTGCAGGGGCTGGCGATCACGGGCGCCAAACCGTGGCTGACCGTCACTCCCGGCGCTACAACCGGGGCATCGATTTCCATTGCCAATTCGCCCAATATCGCCGGTCTGGCGCCCAACACCTACCTTGATACCATTACCGTCGCCACGACAAACGCATCGAGCGCAAAATACGTTGTCACGCTGACTGTGCGACGGCCGGGGGCAACGGCGATTCTGGCTTCGATGACGGTTTCTCCGCTGCAATACACAATCGCCCCGGGAGCGTCGGTCAATTTTCTTGCCACGTGCAAAGACCAGTCCGGCAACTATTTCACCAACGCAACGCTGACGTGGTCGGCCGGCGGCGGCGGGGCCATCGACCAGACGGGCAAATTCACGGCGGCAGCGGCGCCTTCGGATGGCCCTCACCTGGTCATCGCAACGGCGACCAATGGCGCAACCACGGTGCGCGACACCGCAAAAATCATGGTCATGCGACCCAAATTCGCGTCCGTCTATAAGCGTATTGACTGCGGCGCGAACTCGCTGCTGCCCGCCGGCTGGGAAACCGACGACGCCTATGTAACCGGCGGAAGCGATGGGGCCAATCTTGCTTCGGTTTCCGTGACCGGCGTCGCCGCCGCCGCGCCCGCCGATGTGTATCGGAGCTTCCGGCGCGCAAATCCCCATTCCTATCATCTGCCGCATCTGCCCATAGGACCTTACACCGTGCGCATGCATCTGGTCGATTGGAAAGACACGGTGCGATCGATGAGCTATTCCATCCTCGGCGTCAATGTTATCAATGGTCTTCGGATCGTCCCCCTTGCCGGCGCCATCAATAAGGCCCTGGTGCTGGATTTCGGCGGAATGATCCAGGACACCAATGGCCTGTCCATCACCTGCACGGCCCAGTCCGGCGATGTGTTCGAGGCGGGATTTGAGGCCATTGAAAACAGACTCGCGGCGGTCTGTCTGCTCTGGCCCCTGGGCGGCGCCAACCAGCGATTCGCCATCGGGCAAACCATTCAGGTCCAATGGGTCTGCGATACGCTGCAATGCAACGATCTCTATATCAAACTGTCCGTTGACGGCAGAACATATCTGCAGGCGGCCCCCCGGACGTCCAGGATAGACAACAGGGCCGCCTGGGGGAATTATGCCTTTACCATTCCCGATTCGATCGGGCCCGCCGGGTCGCGAATATCGACCATCTCGACGAAATGTCGCGTGAAACTGGAGGCGTATTCCAGCCCGGACCCCAACAATCCCATAGCGGATTTTTCGGACAGTGCATTTACGACTGTTGCAGCGGCAGGCGTGCGGAACACCGGCGGATTCATCGCGAAAAATCAACTCCGCTGCGGTTCCGTGAACGGCAGATTAATGATTCATGCTTCATCGGAAAATCCCTATGCTATTGAAGTATATGCGCCTGACGGAGAACGCATTTTCGCCTTTGCCGGCATCAGGGACCGCCATTTTACCTTGCAGCTATGCAGCGCGGGTTCATTGATTGTTTGCATGAGGACCGCCCCTGGAATGGTCCTGACGAAATTGATTGGTGTCGGGGCGCAATAGGAACGGCGAACGCGGGGATCATTGCGCGCATTTTCCATCGAACGGCCTAATGCAATTTGCCGCCGGGCGCGTATCAGGAGACCGTGACGCCTGCCAAATTCGGGCACTTCGGGAAAGCTCATTGTCTTCGCGTCGTATCCCGGAGAAAAGCCCGTGGTCAACGGCTGCGACGTCATCACCGGTTCCCGGAGCGTGCGGAGCGGCAGCATATACAAAAGCGCATATTCCGGTACCGTCAAGGACCTGTTCGTCGACGGCCGGTGCATGCTCCAGGCACGCCATCCCAATATGGCCCAACGGATTCCGCGGGGGGCGGCTTTTGCATGCTCATGGCGCAGGACAATGTGGCATATCCACAAAACCATCCGTATCAATTCGGATCTTATACCGGCATGCGTCCGCAGAAGTACCTCTCGATCGCAGACATTCTTGAGCGCGAGTTCGCGCAGTCTCCGGCTGGTATCACCATTCCATCGGTCCGGGATCTGGCCGCGCGCCACCGTGTAGCATACCCGACCATGTGGAAAGCGGTAAGGGTTCTTCACTCGCGCGGTGTTCTGGCATCCACCCGGGGACGACGGTCAGCGTTGCGCCAGGGAACGGCAAAGGCCTCTGATACGGCAGGCATGAATGCGTCCGAGCGTCTGGCAAACGAGGTCCGCCGGCGCATTCTTGACGGACGCTACCAGTTCGGTGAGCAGCTCCCCAAACTGGGATATTTCGCGGTAGAGAACCGGATGTCCACCAACACCGCGGCGCAGGCCTTTCGCAGCCTGGCGGTTGACGGGCTGATCCATCGCCGCGGCAGGACCTGGATCGTCGGCGCACGAGCGACCAACCACGCAGGCGTGCCGCAATGGTGCGAACACTCGGTTGTTTTCGTGCTTGTAGACAATATTGCGGCATGGGATGCTACCAGCAACAGCTCGAACAAGACCGCCTTTTTCACGCCTCTCAAAGACGAGTTTGTCAAGCATGGGTTCACGGCCCGTTTGGCCACCGTCGGACCCTCATCATCCAGAACCGCGGCGCCCGGCGGCATTGCGCGGATTCATCGGGCGGCACGCCAATTGGGAAGCGCATACCAGGGTACGCTCATCCATTGCGTACATCCGCATAAAATCGGTCTGGCCGCCATACTTCCGCGCTTGTGCGCGCTTGGAAAGCCGGTGGTGTACGCGGACCTCTCCGACGAAGGGGAATCGTTTACCCGCGCAAGGCCGGGCGTCGGAAAAAATTTCTTTCGCATGCACGTCGATGAAGGCGCGGCAATCGATTTGGCGCTCGATTCACTCGCGCGCGCCGGGCATCGGCGCGTGGGTATTCACGCGGGCGATATGGTCGCCTGGGCACGGCAGCGAAGCGCGCGGATTCTGCAGCGCGCGGCCGAGGCATATCCCGGCATCGAGATTGTCACCCGGGGTCGCGTGGAAGACGCATGGGGAATCACCAATACCTCGTTCAATGTGCGGGACCTTATCGCGCGGTTCATGCGGCTTATGGCGGATGACGCGGACGATGCAGGAAGGATGCCTCGACCGGAGGGTTTCGATGCTATCAAGCGGGACACGGCATCGCTGGGGGAATTTCTGCGCACGGAACGCCCGACCGCGCTTATCGCGCTCAACGATCAATTGGCCAGCGCATACTTCCATTGGCTCACGTTTGCCGGGATTGAGGTTCCCGCGCGGCTTTCGATGGTGTCCTTTGATAATAGCACCGAGTCAATGCTGCTGCCCGTCTCGACCGTTGAGTTCGGCATTCCCCGGCTGGGCTACCTCGCCGCGCACCTGTTTGTTGGCGATCTGGCCGTGCGCGGCGACCGCCGGGGGTGGATCGCGAGTCAATGCATGCTGGCGGATCGCGGATCAATTGCCATACCTCGAAGCGCCATTTCGTAAAGGTATAGCGAACCGGCCGGAGATATCCGATATGTCAATGCACAATCACGGTGCGCTCGACGCCGCTTCCCTGTGGGCTCCAGCAGAAGAGCAATTCCCCAGCCACAGCGAACATCGATGCCTTATCTATCGTCGGTCCTTCATGAAAACTATGCCGCCATTGCCTGGTCGCGATTTCGCGATCCGCTGTCCGCGAATGCTATAGGCTACGCCGTTCCCGGCGATCAAGCGATTTTGGAGCATGAGCCGTGACACTCTTGATTTACCAATTGCGCTTGATCCCCTTCTGCCGGAAATTCCGTGGTTTAGGGTTCCTACAACATTAACCGTACGCCACACGCCGTCCGCCCCTTCGTATTTTCCGGCATTGGCCGTTCCGCCGTCGACCCAGAAATCTCCGGTGCAACTGCTCCAACGGTCTCCGTTCAGGTTATGCGATGTGCGGATAGCTATATGATCCACCCAATTGGCGAGAAGTTGGTTGCTCCCTCCGGAAACGTTGAGGCCGGAAAAGGCGATCTGCTGCAATACCCATTTGTCGGAGTTCCTTGCCCATCGAACAAGCTCGGCGCCCTGTCCGATATCCTGGCCATACCACGATTCTATCGTACTGAGATTCAGGTCGGCAATCGCAGGTCCGATCGCACCGGGCAACTTCCCCGTTGTCAACAAATCGTGCCAGCCCGAGATGTATCCGGCGCAGTAGCCGCCCGAGCAGGAAAGGGAGATATTGCACGATGCTCCGGCTCCTCCAATATAGCACACCGTGGGCGATACTTTTCCGCCGGGGGGAGGGAAACAGAATACGTGGTTGACGTTATAGTATGAGCCATCCGGGTTTGCAAAGTTATCCCCCTGGATTCCGGCCCTTGTTCCGTCGAGGCTTATCGTCAAACGGCGAATAAAGGCCGGAAAATTCGGGCCCCACCCGCTGGGCGTAGGAGGCATCGGCACTCTTCCGTCGTTTATGTAAACGTATTCCTCGTTGACCCTGGTTACTGCATTCACTCGCCAGACATCCACGTTTTCCCGCATTGCCGGATCATCTTCAGAAGGGTTCTGCGGCAATACGTAGTAAATCCAATCGCCGGCCGGCCAATCAAGAGGCATTTCCCGGGCAACAGTTGCGGGAAGAGCGCACAGGTTGGTGAACTGCTTGGTAGCCAGGTCGACCACCGCGATCTGCGACGGAATGCCGAAACGGTAAAAGGCCACTTGGGTGCCCGCCAGGTTTATGGCCGGATAATAAGCATAGCCGTTTTTCTTGCTGTAAATCGTGTCGCACGAAGTGACCTGGTTCGAGGCGATCGTGTACCGGGCGATACTGCCCCGCCAATATCCCCAGTTCGATTGATCATCTCTATTGTAGGAGACCGAGACGGAAAACCCGTTGACCGCCCAGGAAACCGACACCCCGGCAAACAGAAACATGATCGTACAAAGAAAACGCTGCATCGTGGTTCCTTCCTGTTTGAAGAGAGTGCACCCTGCAACGGGTTCGCGCTGGCTATCTGACCTGAAAACGCCGTCCTCTTTGTGGGCCAACCATATGCATTCCCCGCTGCAAGTTCAACGCGCAAACCGTTCCGGTCATCCGCCGCACGGGATGGTCCTTCCTTGTTCAACGTCCGACCCGGCCGGATAAAAGGCGATTTTGCATCGTCACGCCCGAGGCATCGGCCGAATTCATAGAATATGCCGCAACATGAGGAATGCCTGCCCGCGGCAGTTCGACATGTCAATGCGCTACCATGATCCGCTCGACGCCGCTTCCTTCGTCCGTCATTATGCGTATAATGTACGTACCCGCGGCCCGGCCGCTGAGGTCGCAGATCGCGCGATCGCCGGTCGATCCGGCCATGGCCGGCGCCGCGAGGGGCGTTGACCGCCCGCGAATGTCCATCAGAGAGATCTCCCGGATGCGCGCCGGGGCGCTCACCTGCATGATCCCGCCCGAAAGCAGCCGTGCCGCAAAATCGCACCGAACCTTGCTTTCCGCGATTTCGGGCTTGCGCGCGCCGGAGGGAAACGGACCTGCCGGATTGTAGCCCGTATAGAGCGCAAGGTTATCGCCATTCGGATTCTGCGCGCGCATCAGATATTTCTGCTGGCCATTGCGCGTTTCGTCAACCAGATAGTCGAACGCCGAGGCGCCGCCATAATAGATCTGCTTTGTCAGGGCCGCGCTGAATTGGCCGCCCGCAATCTCCCAGATCGCCAATCCGGCAGGATGATTGCTGTTCAAGCTGTATGAAAGCATGCCGAGCACCTCCAGAAAGCCCCCTG
>Ga0315289_10013716_pt1 | contig 11330 bp, 5 predicted proteins | sample YL17G11_40_MG_FD_203452 | JGI IMG/M metagenome (GOLD analysis project Ga0315289, IMG submission 203452) | Sediment microbial communities from Yellowstone Lake, YNP, Wyoming, USA - YL17G11_40 | ecosystem: Environmental > Aquatic > Freshwater > Lake > Sediment | place: USA: Wyoming | collected... | reverse complement strand
CAAGGAATTCACATCCTTTGATTATGACATTCTCATACCCCAGGATGAGCAGGCTTTGCAGATGACTTCCCTCATCCTGGGTTACAGGCTGAATAAGAATCCAGTCAAGCAGAACAAGCTGCGTCCGTTCGAGCTGGGAACAAACCAGGTTTACTTCCAGCCCAATAGAGTCTTTCTCCGGCAAGACACCTTGGTCTTGGCTTTCCAGGCTCATGGCTTGAGCCAGGAAATGAAGGAGAAGGGGAGCATCAAATTCACCTTCCTCAAAGGCGGTCAAGAATTTCAATCCGCCACAAAAAAGTTAGTAGAGTGCGCAGAACTGCCGAATGTTATCGAGCAGTTTTCTCTTCAGAATTTTCCTCCAGCCCATTACAGGGTCCAGGTTTCTCTTCTTGTCGATGACAAGGACGTCCTCTTTGAAAGTGATGAATTTGACATTACTCATCTTGAGGCCATACCCCGTCCCTGGGTTTACTCCAAAATTTTACCCGAGGCCGCAGACCCGGTTTATTCCTACATCATCGGAACCCAGCTATTCAACAGCGGCAGGATAACCGAAGCCCGAGCCGCTCTTGAGGAAGCCAACCAGAAGCGACCGGATTCAGTTGATTTTGCCCTGAATCTTGTCCAAGCCTATATGGCCCTGGGTGAATACCCGAAAATTGAACCTGTCTTGCTTCCTTTCTTAAACCGGCCTGAACCTCCTAAGTATGAACTCCTTTTTATAATGGGCAGAGCTTATCAGAACAGGGAAGAGTTCAAGAAAGCCATCGAAGTCTTTGACAAGACCATTTCTCATTACGGATTGAACATTTATCTTTTGAATTCCATAGGCGAGTGCCATTTCCGGCTCGGTGAGACAGACGAGGCTCTGGCAGCCTGGCAGAAATCCCTGGAGCTAAACCCGGATCAGCCTCAACTCAAAAAGATTGTTGAGGCTTTAAAGGAAAAGAAATGAGGAAATCATTTTATAAAAAAAGGGGACTGTCCCTTTTTATAAAGAGGGGCTGTCCCCTTTTTTTGCTCCTTTTTTTCTTTTTCATTGCCTCTTCCTTTGTTTTTTTCCTTTCCTCCTGTCGCCTTTACAATTTGGAGCGGAAGCTGGACCCGGTCAATGCTGAATTTTTATCCCAGGTCAGATACATCATCACCAAGGAAGAAAGAAAGATTTTCCTCGAGCTGCCCGATCCTGAGAAAGAAAAGTTTAAGGAAGAGTTCTGGAAGCGCCGTGACCCAGACCCCAGGACTAAGGAGAATGAATTCAAGATAGAGTACATGAATCGTTTAGAAAGGGCGAATGATATTTTTGTGAGCGAGGCAAGGCCTGGATATATGACTGACAGAGGAAGAATCTTCATCCTGTTCGGTCCTCCCGATTACAGAGAAACCTACTCTGCTGGAAGTTACGACCCCTATGGCTTCCTTAATGGGCGCTCTGGGGAGATTTGGCATTATGGCAACTTTCCAGTTATCTTTATCGATCGGGATAATACAGGAATTTATACACTGGTGACTTACGATTTTTCCACTATCCGTGAGCTCAACCTGATGTATATGCACGAGCTCAACTTAGCCCAGGCCGCAGCTCAGCAGACTTTTAGGGAAGAAAAAGGGTTTTTTGATTTTCACTGGAGGCTGGAAAAGAGAGTTGTTGAGAAAGAGAGGTTTGAAGGAATGGTCACCATCGAGATTCCTTACAGTTTTATCTGGTTTAAATCTGAGGAAAAGAAGCTGAAGACGACTCTCGACGTCCGCCTAGAGCTGGTGGATTTTGAGAAGAAACTTTTTTGGCAGCATGATCAAGCCTTTGAAATTGAGATGAGCGAGGAAGAGCTTCAAGAGAAAAAGAATATGATGCACAAAATCGAAATTCCTTTGGTCCTGGAAAGAGATTTGGACAGGCTTCGCCAGGGGAAAAATTTCCTTCGAGCCATCCTCAGGAACAGGACTGGTGAGGAAGAGGCAAAGAAAGTTTTGGAATTCACAATTTGAGACAAGATGAAAGGGGGACAGGCTACTTTTTTTAATGATGATGCCAGTGGGATTGGCTTTAAATTATAATAGAAAGAGGGAATGAGAATGAAAAAACACATTTATCCTTTTTTGGTTTCAGCTCTGATCATCGCCTTCTCCTTTTCCTGCGCCACAACGAGGAAGGGCAAATCACTTGACCCGGAGAGTGAGGACTTTTTCAGCCAGGTGAGGTACATCATCACCAGCGAAGAATCCAAGATATTCCTCGAGCTTCCTCCTTCAGCCCGCAAAGATTTTATCGAAGATTTCTGGGAGCGCCGCGACCCAACGCCCGAAACAGAAAATAATGAATACAAAGAAGCCTATTTCCAGAGAATAGATGAAGCGAACCGGCTTTTCCGCGGGCCCCGGCCAGGATGGCTCCAGGACAGGGGCAGGATATACGTCCTCTTCGGCCCTCCTAATGAGCGCCAGACACATTCAATGGGACAGCGCCCGATCGATGCCTATGAGGACCCGAGAGAGCTAACCGGAGGACAGAGGGTGGCTACTGGCGAGAAAGCGACAGAGGTCTGGGTTTATTACAATCTGTTTTCTTCGCTCCAACAACCCCATATGATAAGGCTGATATTTGTTGATTCCCAGGGCACCGGCGATTACACATTGACAACCGACCTTGATGAGGTCATCCCCGGAGGCTTGCACACATCTTTGGAGCCGAACCTCCTGTTCATCCATGAGTTGCACAAGGAGGAGCTGGAAAGAGCCAGGCTTCGCTTGAAAAGAAGCCTCTTCGACTTTAGCTGGGAGCTCGTTAAGGAGAAAAATAAAAACCTGGGCAGCAACTTGGCGGTGCTGATCACTCTCCCTCACAAAAAAGTTATTTTTGTCGATAGTCAAGGCCGACTCCGGGCGAAATTGGACCTTCAAATCCAGATCAGGGATGCTTCAGAGAATTCGGTCTGGGAATACAGAAAGGAGTGCGAACTGGATTTCAAGCAGGAGAACTTTGAGGAAAATAGAGAAGGCGCCTGGGAAGTGAATGTCCCGGTGCTTGCCTGGCTGGAGAAAGGATACTACTCTGTTTACATCCGCCTCAAAAACACAAGCGTCGACCTCTTCAAAAAGGTATAAAAAAAGATTTTTTAATAAAAAGGAGGCTTTCATGAATCCTTTGTCTAAAGATAAATCCAAATGTTTGCACATCCTCTTATATTCAATTCTTATTTTGATGGGGACGATGTCTCTCTCTTACGCCCAGGAACATCTGGGCAAAGGAAGGATCAACGGTGAAGTTGTGGATGAAAAAGGCGAGCCGGTCGAGGGAGCGCTGATCGTCGTCGTAAGTCACAAGCATAAGACGCGACTCGAAGGAACATCAGACAAAAAAGGCCATTTTGCCGTGGCAGGAATGGGAACGGGGATGTGGCGGATTACCGCATCCAAAAAGGGATACACGAGCTCATCGGTCGACCTGAACGTCCGCCAGCTCACCGCCAATCCCCCTATCACCTTTACTCTGAAGAAGCTGACAGGTTTTGCCGCCCTCACTTCGGATGAGGAATCTTTCAAGATGTTTGACAGGGGAAACCAGCTCATCAACGAAGGCCAGTATGATGAGGCGATGAAAGTGTTCGAAGACTTCTTGGTGAAGTACCCTGAGATTTACCAGGTTCACCTGAACATCGGTTCCTGTCACCTCAAAAAGGGGGATTTGAATAAAGCCGAGGAAGAGTTCAAGTTTGTGCTGGATAAAACGTTGGCGACACTCGGGGATTATAAGAAAGATCCGGCCACGACGATGCGGGCTCTCTCAGGCCTCGGGGAAGTCTACGTCAAAAAAGAGGATTTTGATACAGCCCAGAGATATTTCAGCAAGGCTCTTGAGGTTTCACCCGAGGACGAGGTGGCGGCCTACAATGTGGCCGAAGTATTTTTCTCCCATCAGAAAATAGACGAGGCTATTAAGTATTTTGAGCTGGCCATAAAAATCAAGAAGGAATGGCCAAAGCCCTATCTTAAGCTCGGCTATGTGTATCTGAACAAGGCCGATTTTGTTAAGTCCCTCGAATACTTCAACAAGTACATCCAGATGGCCCCTGAAAGCGCGGAGGTTCCTCAGGTGAGAAAAATCATCGACATGGTCGAGAAGATGAAGAAATAAAATAATTGGGGATGAAAAAAAGGGGGCGGCCTCAGCAATAACCGCCCCCTTTTTTGTTACTCCGTGAGCTTCGAGCCTCAGTTAGAAGCTGAACCTCAAGCTGACCTTAGCCTCTCTTGTACCACTGACAGAGCTGAGGACTTTGTAGCTGGTTTCCAGAGTCTTTGTTCCGGTCTGATTGGCTCCCTCAGCCACAGGTTCCCATCTGTAGACATCGTCCAAGCCTACGCCGACTCCTGACCAACCTAAGAGGTTCTCCACATCGATGTAAGCGCCCAGCCGTCCGAAATTGCCCAGGGCGAACTCCTTCTCGAGCCTTATATCGAGCTGGTTCCAGGCTCTCCCTCTCCTTGCACCGGCCGCTTCTATGGGGATACCGTAGTAGTCTCTGTATGCGTTGTTGGCCGTGCACCAGGCTGTTGGAGGCCTGATCGAAACGTATCTTTCCCACGGAGCGCCGTCCTGGTACTGGTAGAAACCGCTGAGGAAGATGCGGTAAGGCAACTGGACAGTCCCGTAAAGTTTTATCTGGAGAGGTCTGTCTGTATTGACTCTTCCGTAGGCATTGACAAAGGCGTTAGGGTTGTCGCCTGCGCCCGACCAGCCCCAGCTCTGGTCATACCAAGAGCCGATGTTGCCGTAGGCCTTGCAGTAAACAAAAGAGCCGCCAAACTGCCATCCGTCGGACATGCGTTTGTTGAAGATCAATTCGACTGCCCAGTATTTCCTCTTCAGCTCGGGAACGTTGGCAAGTTGGTAGAAAGTCCCTGGCGCGGCATTGCTCCTCACGTAAAATGTAACGGTCTCGGTGGGATACTTATCCGTGCCGGGAATAGTCGTCGTGAAGGGAATCCAGTATTTCTTGTCCTTTACCGCAGCCTGGTCGGGGTGATACCAGTATTCATCCGTGTCAGGCGCATAGAGGACGTCTTCAAGGATATTCTTCTTTTCTTTGTAAATGAAATTAAAACCAAGAGAGAAATTCTTGAAGAGTTCGTGCCAGATGCCGGTCGTGAATTCATCCATCACAGGCGATTTGGTTTCGGGAGCGAGCTTTTTTTTGGAGAATTCTGGGTCCATGATCCTGTAATCTGTTGGACGGACGACGAAGGTGTCGCCGATATTGGGATAGTTGTCATTGTTGGTGTCGGTCCAGTTAAAGGCGAAAGACCGCGGGTAGAAAGGATGGAGAGTGGAGAAATACTGAAGCATCAGGTATTCCGTGTAGCGGTTGAACGAGAGCTTGAGGGCTGTCTTCCCGTTGCCGAAAAGGTCGTAGGTCAGGCCAAAACGCGGCGAGAACTCATTCCAGACAATGATGTCCTTCCACTCCGGGGAAGTCGCATCCGCAAATGGATTAAGGCCTTGAGGGAAATCGGCAGCATAGTTGGCTATCACATACGGTCTGACAACATTCTCACCCACCCAGACAGAAAGAGGGGCCCCTGCCGTTTTATCCACAGCAGGTTTCCATCCCCAGGATCGGTCGAACCGGATGCCGACGTTGAGCGTCAGCCTCTCGGCAAAGGTGACGGAGTCCTGGATATAGGCGCCGATTCTTCCGCCTTTGTCCTTGATATGGGTCGAGCCCCATTCTTGTCCGCAGATATAGAAATCCACTCGGCCGTATGTATTGTAATAGTAATTTTTCGGCGGATAACGGCTGTCCAGATAATAGAGCATGTTGTCCTTGCGCATCCAATCCCAGTCGCCGTAGGTGTTCTCGTATTCCACACCGCCCTTGAAGTCGTGGTTTCCGCCGAGGAAGTTATCCTGGAACCTTGTAAAGTAGGCGCCGAACTGCATCCTCTTCCGCAGATAGGTCTCATTAAACCGGGCCGTGGTCAGCCCGCCGTAAAGGTCACCTGCGTTATCGACATAGGGGAGGTCCTGGGCGTCCGGCTGCATCGGAATAGGGAACCAGCGGGAGACATAGCCGAACCTCAAATCGATAAAGGTGTTCTGGTCGAGGATGTAGCTCAGGTATCCGTTCCCGGTGTAGCCCCGTTCGTGGTCCCAGACACGAGTGGCGATAAAGTTAGTCCTCGAGCCGGGCTCCTCGTACATCGGCCGGTAGATGTCAACGACGTTGAACATGCCCATCAACTTGATTTTGGACGTCAACTGAGAGGTGAGCTTGATGAAGCCCATCGTCTCCTGATGCGTCCAGTTATAAGGGTTGTGGGTCCGCCCCAGAATATCCGTCCAGGGGCCGATAAAGTCCGTTATCCGCTCCATCTTGATGTAACGGGCATTTGAGAAGAACCAGAGCTTGTCAGCCATGATCGGACCGCCGAAAGTCAATGAGCCATCAACCCACCTTTTTGAGACTTCCGGCTTGGCCACGCCGAGTGCCTGGACCTGTTCGTCCGTCCAGAGATGCTGGGCCAGGCCTTCGGTGGTGAAATAGGCTGTCGCGCCTCCGGAGAACTTGTTTCCGCCGGATCTGGTAACGACGTTGACGTAGGCGCCGTCCGTATAGCCCACAGAAGCCGGATGCGCCGCTGTGATCGATTCCACCTCGTCCATGACATCGAAGTTGATGTTGGTCAGAGTATACATAACCACGGGGTCGTTCATGTTGACACCGTCAAAGGAAACGGTGTTGCTGCGCACTGTTGCCCCATGAATGGCATATGTCCTCCGGTAAGTCATTCCTTCCGAGACAGCTCCTGGTGCAGCCGTCATGATGTCGTACAAGTCTCTGGCTAAGGGGAGGTTTTTCAGGAGCTCTTTGTCCATGATCACGGCGATCTTCGTCGACTCCATGTCAACCGTCGGCGAGGCGGCAATCACTGTGACCTCTTCCTCAATGGTAGCTATCTCCATCGGGATATCGACATCAACAATCATCCCGACTCTGACGACGATATTCTCTCTTTTAATGGTCTTGAAACCCGCCAACGCAGCTGTCAGGGTATAGTAGCCGGGAGGAAGCGCTGGAAATCTGAAGGAGCCTGTTTCAGTGGTCACGTAAGACTTTGCTCCCATCAGAGCAGGAGAGGAAGCTGTGACCGTGACTCCAGGGACAGGATTGCCCTCGCTGTCTTTGATTACGCCCCGAATTGAACCTGTCTGCTCCTGGGCAAGAATTGAGGAGCTAACCCCGATGAATAGGCAAAAGATTAATAAAAGCTTTAGTGACTTTTTAATCAATCAATCCTCCTTTTCTGAATTTTCCCTTTTCCTTTGGAGAACCAAAGGAAAACCCTATCTTTTTCCTTATCGTCAAAAGGAAAAAGACACCATTATAATTTTCGCTTTAGTATTTCCCCTTATCACCTCCTGTTTAGAAGGATTTTTGTTTTTCTAGATAGCAATATTTATGCCAAATTTTTTTGTAGCTTTTATTTACCTAATTATTTTAAAATAAATTACTTATCTATTTTGTTCCCAGTCGAGGCTATTCTCAAATATTCAAAAAATTGAATAAAATCCATTTTTTTGGTTTATTTAATGTATTCTCTTTGATGTTTGGCAGTTTTTGGTTTTAAAAATGGGGCAATTCCTTCATAAAAAAAAGCTTCTTTTTTAGCGACCTTTTTATTTTTTCCTGAAATATCTTTAATATCTTTAGCTGACTTTGTCTGGCGCTTCGGTTCGAAGAAGAGGGAGGGATTTCCCCCTCCCTCTTTTGTCAGCTTAGAAGCTCCACCGCAGTCCAAATCTGATGGAACGAACGCCGTAGACGCTGGTAATCAGGCGATAGACTGTGGAAATTTCATAGTCGTCTGCAGTAAGTGGAGGTCTGTCGAATCTGAGTCGTGGGGATGGATTCTGGTTGACGTTTATGCCGCTGTAGCCAGCAAGGTTGAAGATATCAAAATAGAAGTTCAGCTTGCCAAAATCACCGAATGAGAATTCTTTTTCAACTCTTAAATCAAGGTTGGTATAAGAACGGTTTCTCTGTGAACCCCGCGTTTCTGCCATGACATCGACATAGGTCTGTTGGGCGCCAAATCCAGGTGGAAAATAGACACGGGCAATGGTCCTCTCCCAGGGGCTTCCTGACTGGTAGCGGACATAGGCACTGACAATGATGTCATAGGGAAGAATGTAGGTGCCCATGATTTTTATCTGGAGCGGTCGGTCAAACCAGATGCGGCCATACCCATTAACGAGAGTGTTGGGGTTATCGAACATACCAGATTCGCCCTCTGTCGGTGAATAGGTGCCTTCGGCGTTGCCTTTAAAGGCGCTGTAGAGAATTGAGCCGTTTAGCTGCCATTTGTTGGACATCCTCTTGTCAAAGGTGAAAATAAGGGCTGTGTACTCTCTCTTGGCTTCAGGAGGATTAGTTCCTTGCCATGTTGGGATAGGCCGGTCAGCTCTCAGTCCATAGACAGTCATCTCCTTGTCATCCGTGGTGCCCCACTTTCCATCCCAGCCTGGGTCGGTGAAGGTGAAGGGGAGCCAGATGAGTCCGGTGGCATCTGTCGCCTTAACGTTGTAGCCGTTCTTCAAATCGATATCTTCGACGATGTTCTTATTCAACCTGTATAGGAATGAGAGTCCAAGCTTAAAGTCTTTGACTAGCTCCCGCTCCACACCGACATGAATCTCATCTGTGCGGGGGCATTTAAGGTCTTCGACATAGTAGAAGTAATTTGGGTCCTGCGTTGTATAAGATGTGAGACGGTAGGCGTCAGTTGGCGGAAGGTCCATCAGCCTGTTTCGGTTTAGGTCGCGCCATTCCCAGTTAATCGAACTTGCGCCGAAGATCTGGCAAGCGTTGTATTTGGCTGACCAGACAGGCTCAAAGTAGCGAGAATAGGAGAGCTTAAGGGCTGTCTTGCCGTCTCCAAAAATATCGTAAACAACTCCTATCCTGGGAGAAAAAGTAGAAAATTCAACTGGTCTTTTATAAGGGGTAGTTAATCTATCAAAGGGAGAATATTGTTGTCCTGTGTCAGTGCGGAATTGGACGATCAAAGCTTCGAGCAGAGCATTGGGATTGGTGATAGCCGGATTAAGCAGCGGGGGACCCACAGCGTAGCGAAGCTCAGGCCTTGTCTGCTCAGGCTCGTACTGGTAGGAGAAATCGTAACGCACACCGAGGTTAAAGGTAAACCTTGCTTTGGAGATGCTGTCCTGGATATAGCCTGAGAAGCGGCGGGTGTGATCCTGGACGTCCCATTCATCTCTATTTGCGGGGCAGGTGCGGATGCGGAGGCGGCCATATCTATTGGTCGTGGAATAATAATAAGGGTCTCGAGGTGTTGCAGCATAATTGTTCCAGTACGAGTAATAGGGATTTTCTCGGAACCAATCCCGGTGGTATTCGGTCTGCTCGAACTCAAACCCGGCTTTTATTTCGTGGTTTGTGCCAAAAAGAAAGTCATCTTGGAACCTGGTCAAGGATGCAGAGGCCAGCATTTTCTTGCGGACATAATAATCATTGTACTCAGACGCTCCCCAATATACAGCCTGGAGATAATCATAATAAGTATACTCGTTCTGAGTCATAGACTTGATTGGGAAATAACGGTTGATATAGGTGCCTCTCACGTCAAAAAAGGTATTCTGGTCGAGAACCCAGTTGAACTGGTGGGTTGTGGTGTAGGTGTTTTCGTGGTCCCAGATTTCTGTCGCCTCATAAGCCCAATCAGAGCCGATGCTGTTTGAATAAATTGGCTCATAGATGTGGTTGTAGTGGAACATGCCCATGTATTTAATGTCTTTGGTGATTTGAAAAGTCAGCTTGCCGAATCCCAGCCATTCTTGATGGTCTAAGTCATAATGGGGGCTTGTAATTCCTAATCGAGCCATCCGGCTTTCTGGCGTCAATGGATTGATCTGTCCCCAGGTCTGGCGGCGGCCGTTAGCATAGAACCAGAGCCTGTCCTTGATGAAGGGCCCGCCAAGGCTCAGGACGTAATCCTGGTAGTTTGAATATTTTTCTGGTGGGTTCACACCCAGGGCAGTAAACTGCTCTTTGGTGAACAAATTCTGGCCAAAATCCGCTCCAGAGTATAAGACAGATGCGCCTCCAGAGAACTTGTTCCCTCCGCTCTTAGTGACGATGTTGATATAGGTCGAGTCAGCCTGTCCGACCTCAGCCGGATGAGCCATGAGCTCAACCTCCATCTCCTCATAGACCTCGACGTTGATGTTGGCCATGGGGTAGAAAGTGGCCGGGTCGTTCATCGGAACACCATCAAGGGCGTAAAGCTGGCTTCTGACTGTTCCACCGAGGATGGAGGATGTCCGGCGGTAATCCACGCCCTCTGATATGGCTCCAGGCAAGGAGTTTTGAATATCATAGAGGTCGCGGCTCATGGGGATGCTGGCCAAGAAGGCAGCTCCGTAGTTAATGCTCACCTTGGATGCTTCAATGTCAACCACAGGAGACACAGCGACGACTGTCACCTCTTCTTCGACAGTGGTCACAGTCAATTGAATCGTGACTTCAGTGGTTTTTCCCACGTTGCAGATTAGTCCCTTTCTGATTTCGGTCTTAAAGCCCGGCATTTCGACTTTTAGGTCGTATGTTCCGGGGCTGAGAGCAGGGAAGCGAAAACCCCCGGTTTCTGGGGTGACATAGGACCTTGTCCCCTGGAGCGCAGGCCCTGATACAGTCACTGTAACTCCTGGAAGAGGATTTTTCTCTTCATCGAGCACTGTGCCGTGGAGCGATGCTGTCTGTCTCTGGGCGAAGCTGAGGGAAGTGAGGCCGAAGGCTAAGAGCAGAATTAAGGAAGTTTTAAATAATTTTTTATCCATCACTCTTCTCCTTTTTTAAATTCCCATACCCAGAAGTGCTTTTTACTGCACTTCACCTTCTTGCGTTCTTTCCTTGAGACCTATTTTTTCCCACATCACCTCCTTTTGCTTTATAGTGAGTTAAATATATTGCTGATGATGGAATCTTTAAGATAATTGAGGACGGGCTGGACTGGCTAAGGGCTTTTGGCATACAGTATGCTCTATTTTCCGCTTTTGTGTTCATCATTATAGTCAATAATTTATAAAAAGCAATATCTTTGTCATCGCTCTTTCTCCAGTCGCTCTTTTGCCCACATGGCTGCGCCGATAAATCCGGCTTTATTTCCGAGGGTTGCCTTTTTAATCTGGCAGCATTCGAAGGATGCCTTGAACGCTCTCTTCCTTGCTTCTTCGATGGCAGGCAAAAGGAGCAAGTTACCTGCAGCCATGACAGCGCCTCCGATGAGAATCTTCTCCGGGTTCAGGA
>Ga0315289_10013715_pt1 | contig 11330 bp, 7 predicted proteins | sample YL17G11_40_MG_FD_203452 | JGI IMG/M metagenome (GOLD analysis project Ga0315289, IMG submission 203452) | Sediment microbial communities from Yellowstone Lake, YNP, Wyoming, USA - YL17G11_40 | ecosystem: Environmental > Aquatic > Freshwater > Lake > Sediment | place: USA: Wyoming | collected... | reverse complement strand
TCAAGTTGTAGCGACGATACCAGATGGCGGCACCCAGGAGCAGGAAGTTTCCACCGGAAATCAAGGGGGTTTCGGAAGCTGAGGGGGTCGAGCCAGAGAAGCTCGTGAGGCTCGTCAGGTCAGGAAGGGTCGTAGTTCCTTCGAATCCCCGTCACCGGGCAATACGCCCATGCGCAATCGGAGAGGGGCTTCGAGTCAAGATCAACGCCAATATCGGGACTTCCAGGGATCACATGGACCTCGAGGAGGAGCTTGACAAGGTCAGAATCGCAGTCAAGTACGGCGCCGACGCCGTTATGGACCTGAGCACTGGCGGCAACATCCGCGAGATAAGGCGGATGGTGGTGCGCGAGAGCCCTGTCCCTGTGGGAACAGTGCCGATATACGAGGCCGCGTGCGGAGCATCCATGAAAGGCGACCCCACGCGCATGAAGGCCGACGACCTCTTCAAGACGATAGAACAACACGCTCGTGACGGCGTGGATTTCATGACTGTCCATTGCGGCGTCACGAAGAAGACAACTGCATCCCTGAAGAAGCACAAGAGAGTCACGGGAGTCGTCTCGAGGGGCGGAGCGTTGTTGATCGCCTGGATGCGCGAGAACGGCAAGGAGAATCCGTTGTTCGAAGACTACGACTACCTCCTTGAGCTCGCGAGAAAGCACGAGTTCGTCCTCAGCCTGGGGGACGGGCTTAGGCCGGGGTCCATCGCGGACGCCACCGACGCGCCCCAGCTGCACGAGCTGATGGTGCTCGGCAAGCTGGTAGAGCGGGCCCGAAAGGCCGGCGTGCAGGCCATGGTAGAAGGGCCAGGGCACATTCCTCTTAACCAGATCGAGGCGAACGTGAGGATTGAGAAGGTCGTGTGCCAGGGGGCGCCGTTCTATGTCCTGGGCCCGCTGGTGACGGACGTGGGAGCTGGCTACGACCACATAACCGGGGCCATAGGGGGCGCGCTGGCTGCGTACTACGGCGCCGACTTCCTATGCTATGTGACACCCTCCGAGCACCTTTCCCTGCCAACGGTCGAGGACGTGAGAGAAGGCGTAGTGGCCAGCAGGATAGCGGCTCATGCCGCCGATATCGCGAGGGGGCGCGGGCTCTCTTGGGACCTGGAGATGTCCCGGGCAAGGAAGGGATTCGATTGGGAGAAGATGTTCAAGCTCTCGGTCGACCCGGAAAGGGCAAAGGCCCACAGGACGCTCAGGAAGTCCAGGAGCCCGGATGTCTGCTCTATGTGTGGCGACCTGTGCGCGATGAAAGTCGTCGAGAAGATACTGAAGTGATACGCTCGTCAGAAGACAAGCAAGAGCGGCAGCGACATGACCATCTGGACGACCATGAAGACAAAGCCTGACGCGCTCGCCGAAAGGATCGATGTGAGGGCGCCTTCGCCCAGCGATATGTCGTTGGCAACGCTGATCGCCCTGCTCGAGAGAATCAGAAGCCATATCATTCCGATGAAGGCCACGATTACCAGGAGCACGACCCCGAAGCTCACCCGATTCAGCTCTTCCTTGGTCCACTCCTCGAGAGGGACGAATCCCACGCTCTCGAACCCAAACTCGAATATCAAGAAGAGGGCGACCGAGACCAGCACGTACGCGGGGAAGCAGTATCCGACCAGGGATATGGTGGAGCTCCTGTCCCCTCGACCTCCGAACACGCCCTTGGCTATCGCGGAGGCCACTATCGAGAAGATCATGAACGTGAGGATCGAGAGGATCCATGCCAAGAACACTTGCCCGCCGAACTGTATCGCGTCGCCGGCGTCGTAGCCAATCACGTCCGCCATCTCAACCGAAACGAAGATGCTGATGCCGACGAGTACCATCGAGAACACGATTACTATCGCTAGAGCCCTCTGCATGTTCGTCGCGAGGTAGAGCTTCATGAACGCCTTCTTCGGGGAGTAGGCGACTCTGACGAGGTCCATGAAGTGAAACCTCGGATGGCTCTTTGGCTGGTCGTAGAGGTCTTTGTAGTGGATGTTATGGACGTGAGGATGCTCGGGAGACTCGAAGTCCGCTGGAGGTATCTGCGGAACATAATGCGGGGGAAGCGCGTGCAGGATATCAATATGGCACTGGGGGCACACGGTCTTCCCCTGGCCGTTGGGCAGCACCGCATAGTACCCCGAGAACTTGTGGCCGCAGGAAGGGCACATTATCTCCTCTGAATAGGCTACTGTGCCCAGAGTCATTGTACTCGCGATTGTGTCCGTGGAATATTAGCGTTGCTGAGGATGTCTCTCCTCAGGAGAATATGGAGCCACTGGAGGGTATTGAACCCCCGGCCTGCGGTTTACGAAACCGCCGCTCTATCGCGGCGCATGCGTAGCCACACGCGCAACCGCTGAGCTACAGTGGCAGGTTGGCTGTCGTGAAGATTGTCTTCGTAGTTAAGGCTTTTCGCAGTCCCCTTGACGAGAAGACCTCCTGTCCAGCTCAACCTTGCGCTCGATAGAATATTTAAGGGTTCGACATCATTCATCCAACAGGACATCCTTATGGTCACCGATTTGCGCATACCCGAAGGCATCGTGGTCCGGACGGCCAAAGGCGGCCCTGACTCATTGAAGACGGTACTGGCGGACCTCAAACAGTACGGGTTCACGGGCTACATCCGGGTCACCCTGCAGAAGGAGATCATGAGCTCGATAGGGTACCTGGTCGTGGAACAGGGCACGCCGGTCATGGCAGTTTACGAGTTCGAGAAATCGAAGCCGAGAGAGCTCAAGAGGATCTACACCGGCGAGAAGTCCCTGAGGTTCATCCTCGAGGATTCGCAGGACAAGTTGTCGAACATTGAGCTGCACAGCAGGGTACCGACTGAGGAGTTCGAGAGGAGGTTCCCTGACGCGAGGATTTCGGAAGCTCCCACGCCCGCAAGAATGACCGAACAACTACCAATGGAAGAGGGCATTGAAGAGCCCGCCGAGGTAGACTCGAGCAAAGAGATCATCGAGCTTTGGCGCAGGAAGGGATTCAAGGTAGACACGCTCGAGGACGCCCTGACCAAAGGACCACCGGTCTTAGCCAAGGAGCTCGCACTGTTCGAGCAGGACGCGCAGAAGCTGAAGCAATTCGAGCTGGTTCTCAACAACTTCCCGGTTCTGGGACATGAGAAGGAGATAGACGAGATCAAGGCGAAGCTGGACGACAGGTCGAGGCTTGCCGAGATCGAATCCGACGTCGAGTTCCTCCAAGAGAAGATCAAGCGCAAGATACAGAAGCGCAAGGCCGAGGAAGAATCCATCAAGCAGGAGATGGAGAAGAAGAAACGGGAAGAGAAGACCGCAGATGTCTACGATCTCATTCTGAAGTACCAGACCTCGCCGGAAGAGACAGAGGAGAGGAAATGTCCCAGATGCGGAGGGAGTGTCGGTCCGGACGGGACATGCCCGAAGTGCAGCGTCGGGGACGTGCCCCATCCGAGCTTCATGAAACCGCTTCCTGAAGGCATGAGATTCGATAATTTCGTCGTCGGGCCAGGCACGAAGTTCCCGGTAGCCGCGGCGGTCTCGGTCGCCGACGCCCCTAGCAAAGCCTACAACCCGCTGTTGCTCTTCGGCGGCTCTGGGCTCGGGAAGACCCACCTGCTCTCGGCCATCGGCCGACACATCAAGGAGAAGAACAGGAACGCAAAGATCGCGTATGTTCCAGCGGACAGGTTCGTGGAAACGATCGGCCAGGCGACGGACGACAAGATCCGCCGCAAGATCCGCGAGGACCTGAAGGGCTCCGACCTTCTGCTAGTCGACGACATGCAGTTCCTGGCGGCGAGCGAGCCCGCACAGCTCGAGATGGCGAAGATAATCGACCTGCTGATAGACTCCAAGAAGCAGGTTGTTCTGGCCAGCGACAGACTCCCGGCTCAGATACCGGGGTTGAGCGAGAGGCTCATCTCGAGGATTCAGATGGGCCTCACCACAGACCTGCAGCCTCCTGACATAGACACCAGGGTGAAGATCCTCAAGCTGAAAGCCCAGGAGAAGAAGCTCAAGCTTAGCGATGAGATCATCAGCTACATCGCGGAGAGGATCACAAACAATGTGAGAGAACTGGAGAGCACGCTCGCGAAGATAGTTGCTTTCTCGTCCATCATGAAGCTGGATGTGGACCTGAACCTTATATCCGACATCCTGAAACCTCTGGCGCCGGTCCAGGAGACGAGAAAGGAGATCATGAAAGAGGTCAAGGCGCTACCAGGACACTGCTATCTGGTGGAGGAGGAGCGGCCGATGTACAGCAATGTGCTCCTCGCGCGCAAGATGGATGAGGGGTTCCGTGGCCTTGTGATAACCCGCATGAACCCCAAGAGGCTGCGTGATGAGTTCAAGGTCGAGCCCGAGATACTCTGGCTGACGGACAAGGAGAGCTCTCAGGAGAAAACGGTCGCTCCGACTCTCGAGATGATCATCCATGTCATCCAGGAGTTCATGTCGGACAGCGAGCCCGGGATAATCGTCCTCGACGGCATCCAGTACTTGATAAGCAACACGAGCTTCGAAGCCTTCATGCGATTCCTGAGGAGCCTGACCGATGAGGTCTCGGAATCGGATGACATTCTGGCGATTTCGCTCAGCCCTGAAACGCTCAAACCCCAGGAACTCTCGATCCTAGAAAGAGAAATGGAAGTGCTGAACCTCGCGTGAAGAAGATCTCTCACTTGGGTTTCTTCATCATTTCCTTGAACTCGCGCATCTCCCTCAAGGCCTGTGCATAGTCCCCGGCCTTCATGAGGTTAGTAGCGGACTTCAGAATCGTGATCATCGGGGTGATGTTGACGTTCCTCATCTTCGCATCCAGGAGATCATCCTTGGCCTTGCGCATCTCGTCGTTCATCCTTGTGGGTATGCCCATGTAGAGCTTCTCCTGGGCGGTCTTGATCAGCGTCTCGAGCCTGTCGAAATCCTTCACGTCCATCGCCTTCGCAGCATCCACCAGCAGCCCTCTGGCTTCCTTCGTGTCCACCAAGAAGGCCTCTGCGTCCGATATCAGCCGCTTAAAGTTCGCGAGTTTCTTCTTCGATTCGTTGTATCTGCCCGTGATGGGAAGGAGCTCCTTCTTGACCTTGTCCACATAGACGTATGCGGCCTCGACATCGCCCGATGCGCGGGCGCGAGCGACCTCCTGGACATAGGTCGATGCCCTCGAAATATCTCCTCCGAATTCGCGCGCCACCCTGATCTCCTCATTGAGGTGAGCGATCTCCTTTGCGAGCTGAGCGTCTATCTCGCGCATCAGGAGGTTCTTCGATTTCAAGACAAAATCAATGGCCTTGTCCAGCTGCCTCTCTCTGCCGGCGACCGCTGCTTCGTCGATAAGTTGCTTGCTCTCTCCGATGTCCACGTCCTTCTCCCTCGCCAACGAGAGCATGGGTTTCATCTCAGCGACCATGCGCGCGAGCTCTTTGCCCTTGTCCTTGACTGCGGGGGTGGGAGTGGGCTCTGGCCGCAGATGCCTTACCTCCTCGGCGGGAGGTCGGCCCTCCACGGATTTCCTAGGCAAAGGAGGCGCAGGTTTCTCCTGGACCACTGGCTTTGAAGGCTTCGGAACTGGCTCTTCTTCTTTCTTGCCTTTCTTGAACAGGCCTCCGAACAGGCCCTTCCTCTCCTCCTCCTTCGGAGGAGCGGGAGTAGCCTTGGGAGCAGCCTTCACTTCGGTAACTGGCGGCTCGAGATCCTTCTTCACCGACGGGGGCGCAGGGGTTGGGAGCGCTTCTTCCTCAGCCTCCACGAACACAGCGCCGCAACCTGGACAGGACTTCGCATCCACATTGACCAGAGTGTTGCAGGCAGGGCACTGGAACATCTCAGTCCCTTCCTCGGCGAAAAGGACACCGCACTTCGGACAAGAGTTCGCAGTGGCCTCCAAAAGAGAACCACACTGAGGACACTCAAAGTACTCGACGGCCTCCTCGGCGGCCTTTCGCATTGGCGCTGCTGGCTTGGAATCTGGCTCAGCAGCAGGAATCCGATCCTCGACCTCCCTTACTTCTGGAGGAGGTGCTGCGTGAGGCCTTGCTGGCGAAGACGAGACAGGCTCTGCCGGCCTCGCTGGCCGAGGCTTCTCAGGAACGATCGGTTTCGAGAATATCTCCTCGATTCTCGATTCGACGGTCGGCTTTGGCGGGGCAGCCACGAACGGACTTGGAGCGGGCTTCGGAGCCTCGATATCCATGTCAAAAATCGAAAGATCAGTCCCGCAGAATCCGCATTTCTTTGAACCAGGCTGGAGCGGAGAATCGCAAATTGGACACAGCTTGTCCCCGCTAGAACTTGGCAATCGAAAGGGCCTCCCTTCAGGTATCTTGAGTCCGCTTTACGATATGCCTGGATAAATAGTTAATCGTTTTGATTTCCAAAATTGATAGTGAATAGACGAACAGCCTTTCTGGGCGCACTGGCGTCAACAGAAACATATTTCCGCAGGGGAGCTGTTGCTCACATCCGGGGAACAGGAATGGAATTGAAGACTGTGAAGGTCGACGTTCCCGAGAACGCAAACGTGATCATCGGTCAGACGCACTTCATCAAGACCACGGAGGATCTCTACGAGACAATCGTGAGCTCGGTCCCGCAGGCGAAGTTCGGAGTCGCTTTCTGCGAAGCTTCAGGCCCGTGCCTTGTAAGGTTGGAGGGGAACGATGAGAGACTCAAGAAACTGGCCGCCGAGAACGCGAAACGAATCGGAGCGGGCCACAGCTTTATCGTCTATCTCGAAAACGCCTATCCTATAAACGTGCTGAACAGAATCAAAGATCTCCAGGAAGTCTGTTCGATATTCTGCGCGACCGCGAACCCTGTTGATGTGATCGTCGCCGAGAACGAGCGAGGAAGAGGGATCCTTGGGGTGATCGACGGCGAGAAACCCAAGGGTGTGGAATCCGCGAAAGACGTCGAAGACAGGAAGGCCTTCCTCAGGAAGATTGGCTACAAGAGATAGATGACAGAGGGATGCGCGCACAGATGATATTCGAGCTAGAGGTCTTTCCCTTAGACCTCGAATTGACGTTGGGATGCGGGCAGACGTTCAGGTGGAGATCCAGTCCGGACGGTTCGTGGTCGGGGGTGCTCGGGGACCAGTTCGTTAGTCTTCGCCAGATTGGTCAGAAGATAGCAGGTGAGGCGACTCCTGGAAGCGAAGACGTTGAGGAGTCAGTTCTGGAGTTCCTGAGAGCGCATGATGACATCAGCAGGATCCAGCGTGTGCTTCGAAGAGATCCGGTGATGGCTCTCGGAATGAGGCGGATGATAGGGTTGAGGATCGTCAAGCTCGACGAGTGGGAATGTCTGATAAGCTACGTGCTGGCAACATACGCAAACATCCCGAGGATCATGAAGATGGTCGAAGCTCTCGCGGTAAACTACGGCCGGCGGATAGCGCACGGGACATACTCTTTTCCTGACAGGAGACGGTTGTCGAAGGCCACAGTCGGGGAACTGACGAGACTAGGACTCGGCTATCGCGCTGAGTACATCAAGAAGATGTGCGACCTGGTCGACGAGCCGAAGCTCTCCGTCTTCTCGGGAGCGCCCTACGAGACTCTGAGAAGACAACTGATCGAACTGCCCGGGGTGGGGGAGAAGGTTGCAGACTGCGTGAGTCTGTTCGGTTTCGGAAGGCTCGAATCCTTCCCGATAGATCTTTGGATCGAAAGAGCACTGGCGAGGTTGTATGAGAAGAAAGGGACCTACAGGAGTCTGAGGGCTTTTGCGGCCGAGAGGTTCGGCGAATATGCCGGATACGCCCAAGAATACCTATACCATAACGAACGCATGCACGCACGCGACTTGGGATGCGTGTTCTCAGAAGAATGAGATGAGTGAGCTGTCCAAGTACAGCATCGCGCCTTCTGCGATCGCCACTAACCCCACGAGCACCATGGCTGGCTTCCAGTCAAGGACCATCCGCGCAATCGTGAGCACATCCTCCATGAAGTGAAACAGGACGTGGACGATAGTGCCAACTATGACGAACACAACCACCAGGATGATCCATTCTTCGACCCCGAACACGGTCGATGGCAGAACAAGGGAGGCGCCATAGGCGGCAGCGGCCCCTCCTATCAGGCCTGCCACGCCCGCCCAAGGAAGTTCTTTCATCGGTTTCAGGAAGAGTGTCACCGCGAGGATGACTATCACAGCCAGCGTGAACCAGTTTACGGTTTCCTCAGTGGCGACGAAGAACGCCATGATTCCCATGACGATCCCCAAGATGAAGGCGAAGAACGTGCCCAACTCGTCCAAGTGAGAGTCGTCCCTCCTCCCGTAGAATGCTACGAATATCGAGAGCAGGCCCCCGACGATGAGAGCAATGGCGGGATATGGTTCGTCGGCCAGAAGTGAAAGGTCGACCACGATGTCCAGAAAGGAGTTCGGCGTACTTTATGATTGCCGGCCCATCATGCCCGTTTCAGGCCAGGGTGACTCTTCTGGAAGAACTCCATGATCTCCCACTCGGCAATCCTCCCCTCCTCGCGGTCGGTCAGAGCGAGGCCGAGCCTTCTAGCGTATTCCGAAACGATCTGCTCGCACTCGGGTTCTCCCGCGATATCGTCTAGCTCCAATCTGCCGCCCTTCAGCCTTCCGCTGAAGGAGCCGATGAGCGTCACACCCCTGAATATCGCATGCCTTCCCGTCTCCGGAAGAAGGTCCCTGAACCCCGCCCGAAGGTAGAGGACGAGGTTGTCTTCGGGAGAGAGCACCACCGCATCTGAGAAGGTCGTCTTGCCCAGGACATCAAATGCCTGGACACTCGCCCAGTGAAGGATTCCGGAGCCCCGTAGCAGGTAACCTTTGACCAGGTGGCCCTCGTCCTCAAGAGCCCTGAGGGTCTTGCGAATCTCGCGCATGGGTATCTCATGACCGAGAAGAGTCGCCAATGACTCAGCGGTCATGATGCCATAGCAGTCGAACAGGCGTTTGATGACCCTCCGCCAGGCGGTCTCTCTGGACATCTTGCGCCTCTTTACGGTCACGTAGGACTGAATGTCTTCGAGGTATATTCGTGACGACGCGTACAACGACTTCAGCGCGTCGATGGTATCCTGTCTACCAAGGGGCGACAGTTCGAGCAACCTCTCCCTTTTCACTGGCTGTTGGTCTGTGATGATGCGAAGGACCAATTTCTCATCAGAGCTCAGCATGAGCGCGCGCGCGGCCTTGTACAGGCTCGCCTCCTCCGTCGTGCAGTAACCCACCCTGTCCGGAATGAGGTGGCCACGCACAACCTCGCCCTTCTGCCACATCTTGCGCAACGACTGCAGCTTCTGAACGCGTAGCACGGCCTCCACGGTGGACCTAAGCCCTCCATACCTCTCAATCGCGGAGTCTATGTCGGGCAGCTTCGCGGACTCATTGAGATTCTGGAGAGAGAAGATGACGCCGAGCATCTCTGGCAGCTCGAAGCAAGGAGTCACTAGGCGGCCCTTGACGAGCATTCCATTCGCCTCCGCGTAGTCACGCCGGAGGAATTCCGCTTTTACGGATTCCGGAAGCGCGCCCGTCTCGGTGCCAAGAACGCTCCTGACCCGTAAGATCTCGACTCCCAGCGAGTTGTAGAACCTCATCATGCGGTCCAGACTGTCGATCAGCGCGCCTAGAAGCTCCGGTTCGTCGAGCTGTATCTCGCGGATTTCGACCGAGCCGGCAAGTAGCCACTTCTCGATCATCCCGACGATCTTGCCCCTGTGGACTAGCGGGAATATCCAGCCCTCACCGTAGCGCGAGGTGATCTCCGTCCATTTGTCGCTGAGGAACGAATCGTAGAGCGAGAGGATCCGAAAGGAATCTTCTGATCGCGTTTGTGCTTCGAGATTCCCCAGTTCTTCGGGCATGAGGTACATTTCGGTCTGTTCCAGACCCACGAGGATGCTCTTCGCACCAACTCGATCCAGTAATCTCTCAGCTTCCTCGGGATTTATGTCCAAATATGATGCGGCCTGCATGGCGGTGGCGGGACCGAATCCTCTCAGATATCTTCTCAAAACATGCTCCAACGGTCCATCTAGTTCGGGCTCGACATCACACAGAGTGTAGAAATTCCGCGAGCTCCATGACTCCGCCTCGTCGTACGACCTGACAAGATATCCTTTCCTGTCGAGACTGTCGAAATGTTCCCTCATCGCGTCGGGGGGGAACCTTGACGCCTCGGCGATCTCGAGATATGTACCTGACCCGAGCTTGTCGATTACCCTCACAAGCTCTGCCTCGAACCTGTCCAGGCCATCGTGTCTATAGGCACCGAGATAGTACGGGGCATCCTCCCTGAGGACGTATCTGAGTCTGCCGCGCACGAACCGGCCGAGAAGTATCTCCCCCTTCCGGCGAAGGTCTCCGAACTCCTCCATGTCGAAGTCCTCGACCCTCTGGAATACGTCATATATCATCCCGGCCTCGCCGAACTTCTCGAAATACTCGCGGACACTCTTGATCTTCTCGAACTGCTTCTTCTCAGAGTACAGCCTTACGGTCTCCCTGTCGAAGACCGGCTGGTCGGTGGACTTGAGGCGGAGGTAGTCCTTGACTGACATGTACTGCTGTTGCTCACCCACGATGAATCTGCCTGACACGATTGCCTCGGATGCGAGTAGCTCGCGCACTGCACCTTCGGCCTCGAGCTCGGTAACGCCCACCTCGTAAGCTAGGTCCTCGATGGTTATTGGCGCGTGGTAGGAGATATGCTTGCCAGTGGCTTCGACGAGACACTCCTCACGAGGGTGCGGTTCGAACTCGCCCTTTGAGTAGGCAATCACCTCACCTCTGCGGTCGGATCTGAATATCTCGTTCGCAGACTCGAGCCGCCTGACGGCTTCCCTGATATCCTCTTTCGGAAGGTCGAGCCTGTTCGCAAGCTCGGTCAAGCTCATCTGACCGTCTGGAAGAAGGGTGAGGATTTGCTCTTCGATTTGGCTGTGAGGTATCTTCCTGGTATGAAGGCACGCAAACAGCGGGTAGTCCTCAGCGGCGACATAGACGTCTTCGCCTATCCACACGGAGCGCACTCTACCCTCACGCAGCAGCTCGGTCGCCCAGTTCCTGAGCTTGTCGAACTGCTCGTCAGTGTGAGCATAGATGCTCTCGCCCTTCTCCCTGAACAGGTTCATAGGGCCGACCAATCGGAGGGCGTCCAGGATATCGCGCTTGGAGGATATCCTCGGGAACTTCGCCTCGAAGTACTCTTCAACTTTCTCAGAGTCGAACTGATACTCGACGATGGCTTCTTCGCCCAGGACCCTGGCAAGGACTTTCCTGTGGAGCTCCCGGAGCAGCATACTCCTGTCCTCCATCAGGACAATGTCGGATACGCCGACCAGCATCACGT
>Ga0315289_10013712_pt1 | contig 11331 bp, 5 predicted proteins | sample YL17G11_40_MG_FD_203452 | JGI IMG/M metagenome (GOLD analysis project Ga0315289, IMG submission 203452) | Sediment microbial communities from Yellowstone Lake, YNP, Wyoming, USA - YL17G11_40 | ecosystem: Environmental > Aquatic > Freshwater > Lake > Sediment | place: USA: Wyoming | collected... | reverse complement strand
CGGCGCAACTGGCATTGAGAACGTCTGGTACATAGATGGCTCAGATATTACCAACATCCATGTCGGAACCCGAGCCCAGAGCGCTGTTTTTGAATTCGTCGAAGAGATCAAGGTCACGGCCACCGGATATCCGGCTGAGTTCGGTGGCTCGATGGGCGGTGTGGTCAACGTCGTCACCCGTTCTGGAGGAAACGCTTATCACGGCGACATCATCACCTATTACAACAACAACAACAAGTGGATGCTCGGCCACTCCAGGGATTATCTACGCCTTAATCCTCTTAACAGCCAATTAGCCGAGTATGCCAACACTGATGACCTCTATGGCCGAACCCCCTACTACCGCATGGAAGGTGTCTTCAGCCTTGGCGGCTACATCATCAAAGACAGGCTGTGGTTCTTCGGCGCAGCCGACCCTGTCTTCAGTCAGACCAGAGGTCAGAGGTATTTCCTGACTGACCCTGCTCCACAGCAGAAATTCAGCTATGTCCAGAGAAACTGGGAATACAATGCCCAGTTCAAGCTGACTGCGCAGCCCTTCAAGGGCTTACGGATGGGCGCCAGCGTAGTCAACAACTATTCAAGAAGAAGAGGTGCAATGCCCGCTGTAGAGGGAACAGGCTCAAAGACCTATGATTATTACAAAGACGGGTTTGATTATCCAAACTTCAGCAGCAGCGCCTCTGCCGACTACACCATGGGCAACAACCTGCTCCTCAGCCTCAGAGCCGGCTATTTCCGCACAAACACCACCAACCAGCAGATTCAGATGCCTGGAACTCGCTGGTATTTTAACTTAACCAACATCGGATTGCTCGATGTTCCTGCTTCTTTACAGAGGGCAACCAATTGGACAAACTGGGCAGGCTCTACTGATGCTTATAACAATAATGTCTACTTGCGCTGGAATATAAACTTCGATACCAACTACTACCTCGACCTCTACGGCCAGCACTCCATAAAGGCTGGAGTGCTTTTCGAGCGCCAGCAGGAGAATGTTGACTTTTCGGCCCTACATCCTCTGGTCGCCCTCTACTGGGGCCAGGATTTTATCCTTCCTGACGGAGGGGTTACTAACGGTAGATACGGCTATTATGAGATTCGAAGCAGCTTTACCTCCCCCTACGGCAATTATTGGAACATTCACAGGGACCGCTGGGCCATCTATTTCCAGGATAGCTGGACATTATTCAAAAAGCTGACCTTAAACCTGGGCCTGCGTGCCGAATCCGAGTATATTCCCTCTTTCTCAACCGTCGACCCCGAACAGGCTAAGATACAGCCCATCAAGTTCAATTTCTCCGAAAAGCTTGCTCCTCGTATCGGCGCCATCTACGATGTCTTCGGCGATTCCAGCCTCAAGATTTTCGGAGGCTTTGCCATTTTATACGACGTGATGAAGCTCTACATGGCAGAAGGTGCTTACGGCGGATTTAAGTGGAAGACCGACTACTACGAACTCGACAATTACAACTGGCCAAACATTGCTGCCAGCGGCGATATCACTAACCAGGCCGACCAGGCAGCCGGCGGCGATTATAGGGGAACACAGGACTGGCGCATGACTTCCTGGGATACAACCAATCCTGATATGAAGCCAGTTGCTCAGCGAGACTTTGTCTTTGGCGTGGAGAAGAAGCTGAGTGACACTGTGCTGGTCTTTGCTCGACTCACCCAGAGACACCTCATCCGCACCATCGAGGACATTGGCGTTCTCGTCCGGGTCAGCCCGACAGAAATTAGCGAATTGTACTACATCGACAACCCTGGCTTTGGCTGGTCATTGCCAGTATCTCAAGGAGGAAGATTTGATGATAAAACAGCTGCTGGCAACACCTACTGGCCAGAGCCCAAGGCCAAGAGAGAATACTTAGGCATCAATATCGGAATCGATAAGCGCTTCAGCAACAACTGGCAGGCTGGGTTCAACTACACCTGGAGCCGGACAGCAGGCAACTACGGCGGCTTGGCCAGCACCGACGAAGGCGGACGAGTCGGGCCCAACGTCGAGCGTTATTTTGACGGTTGGTTCCTGCAGTATGATATCCACGGCAAAGATCTCACTGGCCCATTGCCACAGGACAGGTCTCACTACCTCAAGGGCTATGGCTCCTACACCTTCCCCTTTGGCCTGAGCATCGGCTTTGTTGGCTATGCCAGAAGCGGGATTCCGATAACCTCACATTTTTGGATGAGAAACATGCGAGGCTACTATCCTGAAAACCGCATGAGCTGGATTGACTACGATCCTTTGAATCTAAGCGCGAGCACCTTTGATATAAGCCATAGGCGACTGCCCTTCACGGCCTGGGCTGACCTCTACCTCGAGTACAACCTGAAACTGGCTGAGAAATACGCCGTCCAGCTCAACCTGACCATTTTCAACGTCACCAACACCAAGACCGCTACGGGCATTTGGTTCTATATGAATAGAGTCACCGCGCAGGTCACTGATGACCAGATACTCCTGGGCTACGATTACAAAGCTAAATTGCTGGTCCCCTATGGCACCGCCGGAACGGTCAGACCAGATGTTCGTTACGGCAAGTACACTTACTACTTCGACCCATGGTCTGTCCGTCTGGGTGCTAAGCTCTCCTTCTAGTTGCGGCTGAACAAAGCACCTCGTTGATAAAAACCCGCCCCCTGAAAGAGGGGGCGGGTTTTTTTATTTGAATGGATTATTAAAATTCTTGCATAGAGGTCTTCATGAAGCCGGCGGATAAAAGACTTTGTTTTTTCCTCTTTTTTCTGTGCTTCGCAATATTCATCCTCGGTTCTGCCTACAGCCAGGTTGGGTTCAACATGGAGGAGAGGATGATGATTGAAAAGTACAAGCGGTCCAACGATAAGCTTGAGGAAGGGAAGTTGCTCTTTGAGAAAGGAAAATATGAAAAGGCTGAGCAGAAATTTCTGGAATGCTTGAAAACCTTTCCCCAGAATGCCAATGCCCATTATTTTCTGGCGCAGATTTATCATAAGAGAAATGACTTCGGGCAGGCTTTGAAGTCCATCGAAGATGCCAAATCCAATTTCCAGTCCATGAGCAAGTTTTATACTTTTACTTATCAGGAGATGCTCAATACGCTCAGAGACCAGAAATCGAAGATCGAAGAATATATTCAGAATCAGGAACAGGCTCTGGCAAACCTCAGAAGCCAGTCCCAGAGCATGCAAGTCCAGTCCGATATCATGAAACTTGAGGATGACATCAATGTCAATAAAAACCAGATTTCCAGCATTAATAGCCGTCTCAATAATCCGCTGCCTCCTGTGGTCGATATTCCTGCCGAATTTTTCTACATCCACGGCAATATCCTCTTCAAATTGAAGAGCTACCAGGAAGCTTCGAACCAATATCTTGAGACTATCAAGCGCAACCTAAAGCATAACTTCGCCTACAACAACCTGGCGAGCATTTATTTCATGGCAGGGGACTATCAGAGCGCGTTGGACTGGCTTAAAAAAGCCGAGGAAAACGGGGTGAAGGTCAACCCTGACTTTAAGAAAGCTGTCGAGGAAAAATTAGGAAAGAGATAGACAACCGAGGAACTGCGCTACCTCACCATTTTTTTCAGGTTTTGCAGCTCTTCTTGAGCCTGTTTGATGCTTCTTTCGTCCTCTCCCTGGGGGTTTTGCAGATACAATTCAAGATAATGGATGGCCTCCTTAATCTCGCCGGTCTCTCTATAAGCCACGGCCAGGTTGTAATAGGCGATAGGCGTGGGATGAATGTAGATCGCCTGCTTCAGGTTTTCGATGGCTTTGGTAAAATTTCCGACATAGGCACAGGCTATTCCCAGGTACTGAAACAGGCGGTAGTCATCAGGGTAATCCCTGATTAGTCCGGTGAAGACATCGATGGCCTGCTGATTTTTACCGCCGGTGATAAGGTTCAGGGCATAATTTGTCCGCAGGAATTTGTTTTCCGGCTCGACCTCCAAGGCCTTCTCAAAATAGCCGCGCGCCTCTTCTTTTTTTCCCTGCCTGTCCAGGATCAATCCCGAGACCAGTAGGGCGTCGAAATAGCGGGGATTGATCTCAAGAACCTCTTTCATGGCGGCAAGTGCCTCATCCATTTTTTCCATGGCCAGATATGTATGGCCGAGCCGTGAAAGAAGGATTTCGGATTTTGGAATTTTTTCGATTCCCCGCTTCAGGGTCGCAATCGCCTCTTCAAGCTCGTTTATTCTGGCCTGGGCCAAGGCCAGGTTGACATAGCTTGAGGCTGAATTTGGCCGAAGCTCGAGCAATTTTTCATAAACCCTTCGAGCTTCCGCATAATTTTTCTGAAACTCATACATCTCGGCCTCTTGATTCATCCTCAGCTCATCGAGCTTGTCCTTAGGGTCAGGATACTGGCCGCTTCCTGCCTTATCTGAGAATGAGATATAGCCAAGAGACTTCAATCTATCCTGCTCTTCAGCGCTCATCCTCCGGCTCTTTGTCTCTTCAACTCCAGGCTGACTCTTGACTAAACTTTCAAGGTTTCGTTTCATTTCAGAGACGATTTTCTCGCTCGAGTTGATGGCGTTTTTCTCCTCCTTCGGGTCAGACCTTAAGTTGTACAATTCTTCCTTCGGCGCCCGGATGTACTTCCAGTCTGCGGCGATTAGCCCGACAAGCTCCGCCCAGCCATAATTCTCTCTGGGATAAAAGGTTTCAATGTAAGAACTGAGGTCATCGCGCTTTCTCCTCTCGATATAAGGCAAGAGGCTCTCTCCCTGGATTTTCTCCGGATTCGTAAGGAGAAGCATGTCAAGGATAGTCGGCATGATGTCGATCAACCTGACCCGCGGCTCGATAACTTTTCCCTGGGGAAGATGGTTCTCGACACAGAATACGAGCGGCACTCTCATCGTCCCCTCGTAGAGAAAAACGCCGTGGCCAAGTTCAACCTTCTCGCCAAAGGCTTCGCCGTGGTCTGAGGCCAGGATGAGCAGGGTCTGGCCGAATATGTTATTTTCCTTCAATTTTTCGACAATCGCTCCAATGTAGTGGTCCATATAGGCAATCTCGCCATCATAGGGATTTGTGGCGAACTCTTCTTTGTAAGGGGAAGGCGGGTCGTAGGGGAGATGGGGGTCGAAGAAATGGACCCAGCAGAAGAACTGCTCAGCAGAGTTTTTGTCTATCCAGGTTGAGAAAGAAGCGAAAATTTTTTCTGCCCTTCGCTCGGAATTCAAAGTCTTGAAGGGCGTCACTTCCTGGAATTTATCGTCGTAGAAATCAAAGCCCTGGTCGAGGCCAAAGCGGGAGTCGACCGAGAAGGAGCTGACGAAGGCTGCTGTCTTTAACCCCTTTGCTTTTAAAGCCTCAGCCAGTGTCAAAAACTCTGGAGCAAGATAATAGCTGCCGTTGTTATGGACATGGTGGCGGAAAGGATAAGTTCCGGTCAGGATTGAGCAGTGGGAGGGTAAGGTCAGCGGAACCTGGCAATAAGCGTTTTCAAAGCGGACACCTTTTTGGGCCAGAGAATCAAGGTTCGGCGTTTTGGCTTTGGTATAGCCATAACAGCCGAGCCGGTCGGCTCGGGTCGTGTCTAAGGTGATGAGCAGGACGTTGAGCCGGCCATCGCGCACGACTGCGCTCTTTCGGAGCGATGGAATAAAGGTCAATAGAAGGGCGACGCCGATGACAGCGAGCGCGGCAATGAAGACCCAGATTTTTTTGGAGCGCTTTGAGATGGATGGCTCAACCTCTTTTTTTTCTTGAGGGGTTATGCCCAAAGATGCGGGCTGAGAAAGCTTTTGTTTTTTTTGACTTTTTCTCTGCCTGCGGCGTCGACTTCTTTTCCCCACTTGAGTCTTTTATAGAAAAATTGATTTTTATTTCTTTATCTTCTCCAGATAGTCAATCATGTTCTTGACATTGGCTGCTTCTGGAGAGTTGGGGTCGATTTCCAGAAATTTTTTTAAGTTGAGCTTGGCTTTCTCGAAGTCTCCCTTGTTCAAATAGGAATAGCCGAGCTTTAAATAGGGAGGTCCCCAGTCTGGTTTGATTTGAATCGCAAGTTCAAAAAAACGAATGGCTTCATCTATATTCTGGTTTGAAAAATTGATCTCTCCGATATTATAAGCTAAGAATTCGTTGTCAGGGGAAATCTCAATGGATTGTTTGAAGAATTTCTGGGCACTCTCGAGGTCACCTTTTCTCAGGTGGCACTCACCGACGCTGGCTAAAGCTTTGGCCGTCATCTCTTTTCCCTTCAGTTCGTCATTTTGTGCCGCTCCCAAAACTTTATTGTATTCCTCTATAGCTTTATCGAACTCTCCTTTTTCCCTGTAGCAATCGCCGATGCTGAAATGAATCTGATAGATAGTTGGATTTTTTTCAAGAAGCTGTTGGAAGGAGGCGAGAGCTTCGTCGAATTTCTTCTCTGCATAGAGTTGATTGGCCTGGTCAAGAAGGTTAAGAGAGGCTTCATCTCCAACTTGCATTTGACCGGCCGCAGCGGCTTTCATCAGTTTTATGGTGATTTTGGGGTTATCTGACAGTTGGCTAACGTTGACGTCCTTATAATTAGGAAGGTAGCCTTCTGCCGTGACTGTGATTCTCCACATTCCGCCGCCAAGACCTATAAAAGCCCACTCTCCCTTTTTGTTGGTTGTCATCTCTTGCTTGTTCTCCTCGGTTTGTGCCAGGGAGATGACAACCTTGGCCGAGCTTATCGGCTTTGAGTTTTCATCGACAACAACTCCACTGATTCTTGCTTTTCCTCTTCCGGCTTGAGAGAAGGCACTGCCGGCGCAGAGAGAAAGAATCAAGATGGCGAAAGAAAGAAGTGAGAATATCCTAATTTTCATCTTACCCTCCAAACCGAGAGCTCCTCTCATCATCTATCTTTAGTTCCAGATGGAATCAATTGTTTGATGTGAAATTTGAGTTCTCTCAAACAACAAGATTTCCTTTTTTCTTCACCCGGCTCTGCTCAGTTTTGTTCTCCAATTCCACGCTCAGGGTGTAAGACCCATGCTCAAGGCTGACCGGAATTTCAATGAGATGGCTTTTTCCGAAGTAGTCTTTCAATTTTTCTCTTTCCAAAGCCAGAGGATAGCTGTTTTGAATTTCCTTGACCTTTTTTCCGGAAGAATCCGAAATCTCAATCATGAGTTCTAAGGTTGTCTTTAGTTGATTGTCTTCCTCTTTAAGCCAGATGTCTCTGTAAGGGACTTCAATTCGAATGAGCACTTCATTCTCTTTTGTCTTTTCAATTTTCAGGTTGAAATCAAATGCGACGTTCTCTGGTTTCGCTACTGTCGGTTTTCCAGCAACCTGGGCTTTATTGATTTCTGTCAAATGCTGGGCGCTCTCCGGCTCCAGTTGATAGTTGCCGCTCCAGTAGTAGTCGATAAAAACGATGGGAAAGAACCCATAGTACCATATCTCTGTTGGTTTTCCGTAGAGGTTAAGTCCTCTGGGATAAGTTACTCTTTGGTCAGGCGGCCCGAGCAGGATATAAACTCTTCCTCTCTCTGAAAGCCAGCCTTGGCCTCCTTCCCTGAAGAGCTTGTTGACTTCCTCAATCCTTGCATAGTATTGCTCTTTGAATTCGTTCATCTCTGTCTCAGGATTTGGGTCCCGCTTTTTCCAGAATTCCTCGATGAATTTATCTCTCTCTGAAGGAGGGAGATTGAGGAAGGCTTTTCGTTCCTGTGGAGTAGTGATGTATCTCACTTTGGAAAAAAAATGCTTGTGTTCTGGGCTCAAACTCTTTTCTAATCTAGAAGAGGCGCAGGAGAGGAGGAAGAAGAAAGCGAAAATCAATAGCAAAAAGTATGCTTTTCTCATTTCTTGTTTTTTATGGATTCGACAATCTTTTTTATCTTTTCCTGTCCGGGGTTGAGCTCCAGAGACTTTTCCCAGGCGACCAATGCCTCTTCGATGTTCCCCAGCTTGTAATAGCAATCTCCTGTTGAATTCAGGACATTGATATTCGTGCCAAAATGAGCAAGATATTCTTTATAATGAGCGATGGCCTCTGCATATTCCCCCAGGGCCTGGCAAGATTGTCCCAATATCCCTAAGAAATCATATTTCCCTTGGTCTTTTAAGAATGGAGTGCCTATCTCTTTAACTCTTTGATACTCTTTTCTCAGGAAGAGCGCGCGACAGAAGTCTAAGGCGAATTTCACAGAGTTCGGGTCTTTGCGATGGGCTTCTTCCAAGAGGTAGACTGATTTCTCCAGGTCTTTTTTGTTCAAAAGTTGATTCCCCAAGGTGTTTGAATAGAGAGGATCGTCAGAGGACGGCATCGGGATGGAAAGAACCCAAGGCCTGGGCAAAAAAAGCGTAGGGGCTATATAAAAGTCGCCTTGTTCAAAGAGTATTTCACTGCGGTTTTTGTCAAAGAGGGAGACTTTGATCTTGTAGTAGGCAGAAGCGAGATTCCCTAAGGGAAATTCTTCCATGAAATTCATCTTATCCGGATAATCTTTGATGTTTTTGATGACGGAGTGAATTTTTACGCCATCTTTGAGGATGGAATACTCAAGAAAGCCTTCTTCTTTTAATTCATCACTCAGCCCCTGGATTTGGAAGAAGAGGTATAAATTGTCCTGGGAGGAGAAGTCATTTCGAGGCGATGGCACGAGTTGAATATCCCCGACCAGGAAAGGCTTGTTTTTTCCACGGTATTCTGAATTTCTAACTATCTTATTCGCCAGCAGGAGCGGGCTCATTCGAAGAGAAGAAGGTTCGGGAACAGTCACATCCGCTTCAACAGAAGTGAATTCTTTAGAAACGAAATTCTTCAACAGCAAGTCAAATTTGTAATTTCCTTCAATCAAAGGAAACATGTCTTGAAAGCTGAACAGTTTTGTTTTTATCTTGCCGAGTTGGTCTTCGTTGAGTTCGATGGGGATTGTCCTTTCAAACTGGTAGATTGTATTTCCTTTTAAATCAGAAATTTTGCCGTTTATGGCCAGATTTGTTTGAAATTTATCTTCATATTGCTCAAGAGAAAGCTTTTGGGGCTCGACAAGATAATGGACAAAGGAGATTCCAGATTTATCCCCTATCACTCTTATTAAAGAATCATTGTCCATATAATTTGCCGTGTACTCGACTTCAACGAGGTCTTTGTATTTGAGAAGCTTTTGAGCATAGTCATCTTTGACTTTGACCAGGGGTGCAGCCGGGATTTTTTTCGCCAGCAGGAGTTCTGAGGCAAGGGAAGGAGTGACGGAGAAGTCTGTTTCCCCTGGAAGGAGAGACATGGAAACTTCGGCTATAAGGGGCTCGATTTTAAGAAGTTCGTTATAGGCGTCCGCATACTGTGTTTGGTCTCCACTGTAATGAACCAGGAGCTGTTGAGGGCCAAATCTGATTGGAGAGTAAAGCTGATATTCCCCGACTCCCTGCTTCTTAAAAAAAGCGACATAAAAGGCATTGGGAAGACCGTATTCAATCAGCCCCTCGTAAAACCAGATGATCATCGGATAGACTTCAGAAAAGCTTTCAAATTTATCAATAGACTTCGGTTCTCCCAAAATAGTATAAATTCTTCCCATATCAGTTTTCCAGCCTGGAGTCGGCGATTCTCTCCCGAACCACTGGTTAGCGTAAGCAATACGGCGGTAATGCTCCTTTTTGAATTCGTTATCCGGGGTGTTGGGATTAGGGTCGCGCACCCTCCAGAAGGCTTCGATGAATATATCTCTTTCTTTATCCGTTTCAAGCTCTAAAAAAACATCCTTTTCCTTGGGCTTGATGATGTAGACGACATCCTCCTCGAGCCATTTTCTGTATTTTTGAGGGAGGTCTTTGGGGCTTTTTTTAATTGCGGCAGAAATGGGGAGAATTGAAATAAAGAAGAAAAAGATAAGAAAATAAAGCGAAATTTTTTTATTCATTTTGATTATTTTAAATTATATGCCACTATCTTATTTAAGTCAAAAATATCTTCCTTCGTTGCCTTAAGGTAAAAGGGGACAGGCTACTTTTTTGTTCTTAATCATAAGCGAGAAAAGACAGAATTTTTTATTATTGCGAAAAAGTTGCCTGTCCCCTTTTTTTACAAAAATCCGATTTTGAGCGGAAAAGGAGACAGTGAGCGGAAAAAGGGACTGTCCCCTTTTTCCTGAGTGAAACTGTTTCCTGATTGCTTAGGTGGCCAGCTCGGCCAGAACTGTTGTCAGGAATTTCCAGAATTTTTCAACCGAGCCGATATGGACTCTTTCCTCTGGAGAATGAGGATGCTCGATGGTCGGGCCAAAAGAAACCATGTCCATCCCGGGAAATTTTTCTCCTATGATTCCACATTCTAAGCCGGCGTGGACAGCTACAACTTCTGGCTCCTTTTGAAAAGTCTTTTTGTAGACTTCTTTTAAAGTTTTGAGAAGAGGGGAGTGAAGGTTTGGCGTCCAGCCAGGATATCCTTCAGGCTGATTGACTTTTGCTTTGCCAAGCTCACAGAGAGCAGTGATGGCATTCCTGGTGGCTTCCAGAGATGAAGCGACTGAACTCCGGCTGCTGCAGATGATCTGGGCATGGTCTTGAAAGGTATGGATGATGGCCAGGTTTGTGGATGTTTCCACAAGCTCTTTTATCTCAGGGTGCATGGCGATGACTCCATGGGGCAAGCTTAAGAGAAAATTGACGAGACTTGCCTGAAATTCTGGAGTCAAAGGGCCTTCTTTTTCCCCGTCTGACTTTTCGAAAGAAAATTTGGCTTCTTTTTCCATAGCCTTGTATTCGAATTGTATCTTTTCAAATGCTTTTCGGAGAAAGATAGAAAGGTCTTGAATCTGGTTGGGCTCTAAGAGCAAATCAGCCCATGCTTCCCTCGGAATGGCATTCCTTTTATTTCCTCCTTCCATTCGAACCAATTCAAATGAAAATTTCTTCAAAGCTTGCCAGAGCATGCGCGCCAGTAATTTTATAGCGTTGGCACGGCCTTGATTGATATCAAGCCCCGAATGTCCGCCCCTCAGGCCATGGATTTTGAGCCTGTAGAGCTCTTGGCTGCTTCGCGTCTCCCTCTTCAAAGGGAAGTTGATTTCTGAATCAGCTCCACCAGCACAGCCGATGGTGAAAGCTCCCTCTTCTTCGCTGTCGAGGTTGAGAAGTTTTTCTCCATTAAGAAAGCCGGATTCTATCTTGTTCGCACCGGTAAGTCCTGTTTCTTCGTCCACTGTGAACAGAAATTCCAGAGGTCCGTGGACAAGACTCATATCTTCCATGACTGCCAAAGAAGAAGCCAAGCCAATTCCATTGTCAGAGCCAAGGGTTGTCCCTTTAGCCTGAGCCCATTCGCCTTTGATTTCGGCTTTTATGGCGTCTTGGCTGAAGTCATGGACAACATCGGAATTTTTTTCACAGACCATGTCC
>Ga0315289_10013709_pt1 | contig 11333 bp, 9 predicted proteins | sample YL17G11_40_MG_FD_203452 | JGI IMG/M metagenome (GOLD analysis project Ga0315289, IMG submission 203452) | Sediment microbial communities from Yellowstone Lake, YNP, Wyoming, USA - YL17G11_40 | ecosystem: Environmental > Aquatic > Freshwater > Lake > Sediment | place: USA: Wyoming | collected... | reverse complement strand
GCCTGTAACCCGCCGACGCGGACCTGGTTGATGACGAAATCGGCCCCGTCCAGGGCGGACTCGGCCTCGGTCGTGTGAGAAACGGTAAGCAGCGGGTCATCGCCTGCCATGAGCCTGGCGACATGAGCCACCTTCGCCAGCTTGTCGGCATCGCGACCTACCAATACCAGGTCGAGAGCCTGAGTGCGGCCTGGGCTGCGGACGACGGCCTCCGCGAGCGCGGGTGTGGCGACAGCACTGCCCCCCAACACGACAACCTTCTTAGCACACATAAGCGGTATCCCCCGGCCCGCACGGCGAATAGGCAAGTGGCCCGTTGTAGCCGGAGCGGACCTGTTCCCTAAGTGTTCTGCCCGTCAGACGCTAGCGAGCGCCCGGCTCAACCCTTGACGCCGGACACGACGATGCCCTGGATGAACCGGCGCTGCGAGACGAAGAAAAGGATCATGACGGGAATGACGAAGACCACAGTTTGCGCCATCATGAATTGGATGTTGGTGCCTGACCGGTCCTGAAACAGGCGCAGGCCCAACGCCACAGGGAAGAGTCTCTGTGAATCCAGGTAAATCAAAGGGCCCATGAAGTTGTTCCACGACCAGGTGAATTCGAAGATCCCGACCACCGCCAGGGCGGGCGCCGAAAGCGGCACGATGATATGCCACAGGGTGCCCAGCCGACTTGAGCCGTCGATGCGCGCCGCGTCATCAAGCTCGAGTGGGATCGTCATGAAGAACTGGCGCAGCAAGAAGATGCTGAAGGCGTCGCCAAACCACCATTGCACCCAGAGCGCCTTGTGCGTATTCACCCAGTGCAGCTTGGTGAACAAGATGTACTGCGGGATGATCGTTACGTGCCATGGCAGCATCATGGTGCTCAGCACGATGACGAAGAGGATGCCGCGCCCGGGGAACCGGAGGCGGGCGAAAGCGAAGGCCGCCAGCGTGCTTGAGATCAAGACGCCGATGACCGTCAGGCTGGTGATCTTGAGCGTGTTTCGGTAGTACGTGGCGAACGGCAGGAGGGTCCAGCTCTCCACGAAGTTGCGCCACTGATAGGTCGGCGGAATCCACACTGGCGGGATCACCCACACCAGTTCACCGGGCTTCCCGGCAGTGGACAGCATCCAGGCAAAAGGAATGACGAAGAACACCGCCCCTATCGCCGCGATCAAGAGCAGCACGACCTTGCCGGTCACGCGTGAGGCTCGACGACTGAGCGGCGGGCGTTCGCGAGAACTCTTCGACGTTTGTTCCATTGGGGCCGGTAGCGCCATCCTGTATCTCCGGTAATAGACAGGGCAGGCCCCAGGGTCTGCCCCTGCGATCCCTACTTGCGCAGCTCGCCCTCGTAGTAAACCCAGAGCGAAGAGCTCCGGATGACCAGGAGCGTGAAAGCCAGGATGATCATGAACAGCACCCAGGCGAGCAACGATGCGTAGCCGAAATGGAGCTGCTGAAACGACTTGCGGTAGATGTAAAGCATCACGCTCAAAGTGGCGTTATTCGGGCCGCCATTGGTCATGACCAGCGGCTCGGTAAAAAACTGTAACGTTCCGATAATCATCAAGATGACCTGGAAGAAAATGGTCGGAGAGAGCATGGGCAACGTCACGTATCTGAAGCGATGCACGGCGCCCGCGCCGTCGATCTTGGCGGCCTCATAGAGCACCGTCGGGATGCCTTGCAGCCCGGCGAGGTAGAGCAGCATGCTTCCACCAACCCCCCACAGGCTCATGATCACCAGAGAAGGCAGCGCCCATTGCTGGGAAAAGATCCACTTGGGCCCCTCAATCCCGAAAAGGGCCTTAAGCGCGGCGTTGATGAGACCGATTCGGGGGTTGAAGATCCAGGACCAGAGGATAGCGACGGCCACCCCCGTGACCAGGGACGGCAGATAATAGAGCGTCCGCCAGATGCCGCGCCCGGGGATGTGCTGGTTGAGCAATGTGGCGATGCCCAGCGACAGGCAGATCCCCACCGGGATCGCGCCCAGCGCGTAGCGGGCGGTCACACTCAGGGCTTGAAAGGCTAGCTTGTCCTGCAGGAGTTCCCGCAGGTTCCCCAATCCAATGAACTTGATGCCCGTAAGCATGTCCGTATTGGTGAAGGACAGCACGAACGAGGCAATCATCGGGCCCAGCGTGAACACGAAGAAGCCGATGGCCCACGGCGCGAGACAGGCATAGGCCAGGATGGCCTCCTGGGTCGACTGCGAGAACCGGGCTGTCTTCTGCGCCTGGAGTGTCGTACTACGGGCTTGTGCCACGGGCAACTCCCTCTCGGCTCGAAGCTGTAGGGGGCGAATCTTGCACTCGCCCCCCCCAGCTTTCTGCGTCCTCTTTCGATCCCGCTGGAGCGTAGGATCGAAAGAGAGGGTAGGGGCGATCCCTTGCGGTCGCCCGCCGGCTGAAACGTATCGCTCCGGATCCTCGTCTCTGCCGGCGGGCGCCGCTGCGTTAGGCCTTCTCCTTGTTGTACGCGTCCTGCTGAGACTTGTTGACGTCGGTGCACACCTGGTCGAGGATCTCGACGCCGGCATCGCCGGTCTGCCAGATCTGCTCGAGGGCGGCCGCAACGATCGGCTCGGCGTCCGCTTGGTAGCGGAACTGCTCGCTGGGTGTGAGGTAACCCATGTCGAAGGCTTCCGTGGCCACTTCCAGCTTGACGGGCTCCAGCTCCGGCCACGTCTGGCGCAGGATGTTGGGCCACTCCAGTGTCATGGACTTGCGCGCCGGCAGGTTGCCACTCTGGAACGCAATCAATTTCTGGAAGTAGACGTCATTCATGAACTTGACCCACTTCCAGGCGCCTTCGATCTGGTCCGGGCCCCGGTCGACGCTGCCCTTGTAGATGCACCAGGCGTCGTTGTCTCCGAGGCTGTGCCGGTCTGGGAAGCCGACGGGCACGTGCATGACGTCCCACTTGAACTTGATGTTCTTCGCGCAGGACTGCCAGAACTCGATGTCGGCCTCCATCATCTTGAAGACGCCCGTCGCGAAGAGCTGGGCCGAGTCGCCGGCGACACCTACCCCTGCCATCTGGGTATCGTTGATCCAGGCCTTGTCGTCCCAGATGCGTTTCCGGATCCACTCGATCATGTTCTTGGCCTCGGGCTCGTTGAGCCGGCAGGTCATCCAAGTTTCCGAGTCGCTCACATGCCCGCCGAACGCCTGGATGCGGCAGGCGTTGAACGTCCAGGCGCCATACCACGTCCAGCCGCCCCAGCCGGTCTGGGTGCCGCTCTTGTCGAACTCGTTCAGCTTCTTCGAGATCTCGGCATAATCATCGTACGTCCACTTCTCGGTGGGGTAGGCGATACCCGCCTTGTCGAAGGCATCTTTGTTGTAGTAAACGATCTGTTGGTCCACGTAGCCGGGTATGGCGTAGCGCTCGCCGGTGAAGGGGTACACAAGCGTGTCCCATTGGAATGGGATCTGATCGGCCTTGGCCTCGGCGGAGAAGTCCGATTCCACCAATGGATTCATGTTCAGGAGCTGGTTCTTGCTTGCCCAGGCGATGAAGATCTGGCTCCAAGCATGCAGGACGTCGGGCGCCGTGCCGGCCGCCATCTGTGTCAGCTCCTTGACTGGGAAAGTGCTCCAGTCGATCGGCTCGTACTCGATCTTCACCCACGGGTACTCTTCGTTAAAGCGGGGTACGGCCAAGCTCTCCACCCAAGTCTGCCATGGGGCGCCCATCTCATTGAAGCGGATGGTAACCGGTTGCTTCGCGGGAAGCGGGGTGGGCGTCACCTCGACCTCCTGCGTGACGACGGAGGTGACCTGCACCTGCACCTCCTTTTCGACGGTGACGGGGACCTCCTTCGTCACCTCCACGATTTGTGCCGGAGGTGGCGTTGGGGCCACACACGCCGACATGGCCGCGCCGGCGGCGGTAACCGATGCCGCGCGCAAGAAATCGCGGCGGTTCAAACGCTTCTTGTCCACGTCTGCCTCCCTTTTCCCGCTAACGGATTGCGATACCCAAACCCGGGGCCGATCGCCCGGGCCCTTTCATTCGTTCCCGAAACATCAGTCGGGCCGCCTGCCACCCGACACTCGCGCGCCACCCTTCAGTCGTGCCCCGCGACGGCCGGGATTGCTGCGGCGTTCGTCGCCCCACGCTCGGTGAAGAAGTCACGCAGTCCCCCCGCAACTCGTCGCACGTCGTCCTCCGTCAGCTCAGGGAACATGGGCAGGCACAGGATCTCCGGCACGTGCGCGTCGGCCACTGGGAAGTCGCCCTCTTTGTAGCCCAGGTGCCGGTAAGCGGGCTGGTAGGGCACTTCCAGCGGATACATGTATTGAACCTCAATGCCGCGCTGGGCCATGTAAGGGATGATTTCGTCGCGATGTGGCGTCCGGATGGTGTACATGTAGTAGACGTGCCGCACGTCGCCCGCTTCCCGGGGCGTGATCACCGGTAGACCCTGCAGCAACTCGGTGTACCGGCCTGCCCACCGCCGGCGCTGGTCGATGGACCATTCCAGGTGTCGCAGTTTTACCCGCAGGATGGCCGCTTGCAGCTCGTCCAGGCGTTGCTGGAAGCCCACTACCTCGTGCACATACTTCGTTTTTTGGCCCATGTAGCGCAGCATCTTGATGCGATCGTACAGCTCGGGATCGCTGAGGGTGACGGCGCCGCCATCGCCGTAGCAACCCATGACTTTCCTCGGATAGAAGCTGAAGCAACCGACGTGGCCGAGGGAACCCGACTTGCGCCCCTTATAAAGGGCGCCGTGGGCGTGGGCATCATCTTCGATGACCCACAGGTCGTGCTGCCGGGCGATCTCGAGGATCGGATCCATGTCCACCATGTGGCCGTAAAGATGTACGGGCAAGATCGCCTTGGTGCGCGGGGTGATCCGGGACTCGATCTGCCCGGGGTCCATGTTGAAGGTCACGGCGTCCACATCCACGAACACGGGCGTCGCCCCCACATAGGAGATAGCAAACACCGTGGCGGCATAGGTGTTGGGCACGGTGATTACCTCGTCTCCGGACCCGACGCCACAACCCGCAAGCGCCAGGTGCAACGCCTCGGTGCCATTGCTGATTCCGAGGCAGTATCGAGTCTGGCAATAGGCCGCGAACTCCGACTCGAAGGCGGCCAACTTGGGGCCCAGCACGAACTTGCAGGTAGGGAGAACCTCGAGGATCGCCTCCACTACTTCCTCTTTGATATTCTGATATTCTCGCGTGATGTCCTCAGCAGGGATATCGATCACGGGTGCCACAGTGCCGGACTCCTTTCACGTCGAAACCTAAGATGACACGCGCCAAGCGCGGGCCCCGGGGGGCGACCGATCGGCCCTGCAGGCACGTTATTGCCTGCGACGGCGCAGAGCGTGGAACTGGAATTTGTCGCCGCGGTGGTAGTCTCTCGAGTAGAGAACCGGGCGATCGTGGGCATCGTAGTTGACCTGTTCCATCAGAATCCAGGGCACGCAGTCGGGCACCTCGATGCGCTCGCTTAGCTGGGCGCCGAGATTCACGGCGCTGATAACGGCCCTCGAATAAGCCAGCCTTACATTCCACGAGTTTTCCATGAGCGCGAGGAGCGACCCCTCAAACACCTGAGGGCTCAGTGCGCCCACGACGATGGCCCGGGCGAAATGATCCACCGAGTAGATCACCGGCTCGTCCTGCGCCAGGCGCATGCGCTCCAAGATGACCACGGCCGCGCCGGGCTGCAGGCTGAGTCGCGATTGCACCAGCTCGTCAGGTAATTCCTCGCGGAGAGATAGCACCCGGGTGCTCAGGGAGATCGCCAGGTCTGCCGCCAGCTCGGTGACGCTCTTCAGGTTGTTGATGGCATCACTGTAGATGCCGGCGATGGCTGGGGCCACGTATCGACCGACGCCATGCCGGCAGAGGATCAGGTGCTCATCCTCCATGATCTTAAGGGCCTCCCGAACGGTGGCCCGGCTTACGCCGAACTGCGCTGTCAGCTCCTGCTCCGAGGGCAACCTGTCGCCGGGACGATAATGCCCCTGCTGGACTGTTTGCCAGATCTGATCGCGCAACTGTGCTGGCAAGGGTCGTCGTTGGAGCGTGGTCATTGAACACCTGGTCCCGTCGGCGGTTTGGGGGAGTATGGATGTCAGACTTCTGAACATCCGTCGACCGCCAACAATAGCCATGATAGCATGCGGTCATACGCCTGTCAAGTGGCAAATCGTCTTGGATTCAATCCTGACCTTGCGCGAATTGCCGCGACTAGAGTATACTTGGGTTGCCGTTGCCGCGGTTCAGGAACTCGCCAAATCCTCCAACAGGGGCAGGCCCCTGCGCCTGTACCGTTGCCTGCGTTCCATTTCTACGGAGCCAGCCACATTGCCTACAGAAAACGATCGCGTGTCGGGGATTCTCAAGCTCACTTCTCGTGGGGAAGGCGTCCTGCTTGACCTTGAGCGCTCCCTGCGGCCCACAGGTCATGACCCATTGGTGCCCGCCCGCCTGGTCCGAGAGGCCGGGCTGGTAGAGGGGGCCGTTGTCTCCGGCCCGACCCGACGGTGCAAGGCAGGGCAGGAAATTGTCGGCGTGGATTCCGTCTGCGGCCTAACGCCCCAAGCATTTGCCGCGCGCACGCGCTTCGATCGGCTCACCCCGGTTGACCCGCAGGACCGGTTCCACCTGGCCGACTCAGGCGACCCTAGCATGCGCGCCGTGGATCTGATTGCGCCCATCGGGAAGGGCACGCGTGGGCTCATCGTTTCCCCGCCCAAGGCCGGCAAGACGACGCTGCTCAGCAAGCTCGCAACAGCCATCGGCACTGCCGCGCCTGAAACGCGCATTATCGTCCTGCTGATCGACGAGCGGCCTGAGGAAGTGACCTACTTCCGCCGGGGTGTGGATGCCGAGGTCGTTGCTTCGTCCAGTGACCAGCCGACCCGCGAACACCTGGCGCTGCTTGAGCTGATGCTTGCACACATCCGCACGGAGCTCGAGTGCGGCCGCGATGTGGTGGTCCTCTTAGACAGCCTGACCCGCCTGGCGCGGGCCTTCAACCTGGGCGGTCAGGGCCGGGGGCGCAGCCTTTCGGGCGGGTTGGACGCGAGTGCCATGGAGATTCCCCGCAGGTTCTTCGGGTTGGCTCGCAACATCGAAGGCGGCGGGTCGGTCACCATCATCGCGACCATCCTGGTGGACACCGGCTCTCGGATGGACCAGGTGATCTTCGAAGAGTTGAAAGCCACCGGCAACAGCGAGATCGTGCTCGATCGCGGCCTGGCCCAAGCGGGCATCTATCCCGCCATCAATATCTCGGCCAGCGGCACCCGCAGAGAAGAGCGCCTCTATAGCGCCGCGGATATGCCGCATGTGCGCGCTCTCCGGCGCAAGCTTGCAGAGTATCCTTCCCGCGAAGCGCTGCTCGGTTTGCTGAAGCTTCTGCAGCAGTACCCCACCAACGAGAGCTTGCTTCAAGCACTGCCGGCGGCGGTGTAGGGCCTCCCGGCCCGGCCATTGCAGTGCTGGCTGCCGTCCCAGGAGGTGCATCATGGCGTGGCTGGACCGATTGAATGGTGATCCACTCCCCTGGCTGCTGGAGAGCGACTCCAGTAATCCCGCCATCCGATACTACGCACTCACCCAACTTGCCGGCCATCCGGCAGACGATCCCGAGGTGCGGGAAGCGCGCCGGGCCGTCATGGCGACAGGCCCCGTGCCCGTCATGCTGGCGTAACAGGCGCCGGAGGGCTACTGGGCGGAGCCGGGGCCTGGCTACACAGCCAAGTACAAGGGAACCATCTGGCAGGTCATCTTCCTGGCGCAGCTTGGAGCTGATGGCGACGACGGGCGCGTGCGCGCCGGCTGCGACTACGTGCTTGAACACAGCCGGTCATCGTATGGCGGCTTCAGCCTCACAGGCACCCCTGCCGGCATGATCCACCGCATGCAAGGCAACCTCGCGCCTGGGGGGCGGTCAAGGTGATGCTGGCCCTGGGAAAAGTGCCCAGCGCTGCTCGCACCCCGGCCGTGAGGTCAGCCATCGAGACAGGCATCCAGTTCCTGTTGGGGCGCGATCCGGCCGTGGCCGATTACCCCGCCGGATACGTGGAAACTGGAGTATACGTACAATGGCAAGACCTGGGCCGACGTAGAGCAGAAGGGCGCCCCCAGCAAGTGGGTCACCCTGCGGGCGCTGCGCGTGCTACGTGCGGCGGATCGGGCAGAGTGACCACTTGGACACGGCTGTCGTTGTAATGCTGGGCAATCACCTGCGATCTTTTCCTCGATCTGACGGGGCTCTCACTCGCCTTTGCTGCTCAGAAGCTTGTCGAGCGGTGTTCCGTTGACGTACACCGTGACAGAGTGCACCGTCGAGTACTGCCGCCCGATACGGTCGAACATGGCTTTGACGCGTGGGTCGTCACATGTGCCGCCCAGGCTCAGGGCGCCGGTCAGGCTGATCACGGCATGGCCGTTTTCGATCGTCACGCTCTTCACAGACAAGTGCGAGCTGTACAGCGGATCGTACAGGCCTGATTGGCCGTAATAGCCCTTGTTATCGGTCTGCAGGGAGAGCAACTGCGACACCGCGGCGGTCAGGGGCGCCGTGGTGGGGGCCACCGCTCGGGTGACCATCTCAACGCTGTCGCCACAACCAACCGAGTTGCCCGCGGTACCCGTTCCCACGCCGATCAATGGGACGTTCACGCGGTCGAAGGACGGCGGGTTCGAGGGAGCAGGCCCAGCCGGAATCGTGATGACCTGGCCAGCGTAGATGCTATCGCGGTTGGTGATGCCCGGGTTAGCCTTCAGCAGGGCACTGAGAGAGACGTGGTAGCGCGCGGCGATGTCGCCGAGCGTGTCGCCCCGCTTGACCACGTAGGTCGTGCCGGGCGCCGGCGGTGGAGGCGTGTTGCCAGGCATGGTCAGGCGCTGCCCGGCATAGATGCGATTGGGATTGGTGATGGCGGGATTCAGGCGCATGATGGCAGAGACGGTGGTGCCGCAACGGTAGGCAATGGCAGCGAGCCCATCGCCGTACTTCACCGTGTAGACCGGACCGCAGGCTGCGGCATGCGATGCTGCCACAACGGGAATGGCCCCGACCGAAACCAGCAGGAACGCGGCGACGAGGACGATCCTAAGCTGCTTCATGACACTCTACCTCCTGATGAGCTCGACAGGATGAGCTGACATAAGAGAGACGCAATGAGGCGGGCAAAGGTTCCGGGCAGAGACGACTGGCTTGAGAGGCTGGGGGTAACGCCGCCCGATCTGAAGCCGCACAGCAGTCGTTATTAGGGATCCCAGATGTCACCACCTCCCGGCGAAAGCAGGCAGAACCCAGCGCCTCTCAGCGCGGTCGCGATGTGGCACCGGCTCAGCGGCCTCCCCGACAACTGTTCCTGATTTGCCATCTTCGAGGCGCCGGCTAGACATAATGAACTGGAAGTGTGAAAGTGAAGGTGCTGCCGCGATTCGGCTCGCTTGTGGCCGATATCGAGCCGCCGTGGGCCATGATGAGCTGTTTGGCTATCGCCAGCCCCAGGCCGGCGCCGCCTGTCTGTCGCGTGCGCGATTTATCTGCCCGATAGAAGCGGTCGAAGACATGGGGCAAGTGCTCGGGGGCAATGCCCACCCCGCTATCGCGCACTGAGATCATCACCTCTCCCCCGGCAGCCGCAGCGGTCACCGTGATCTGGCCGCCATCGGGCGTGTGAGCGACGGCGTTATCTAGGAGATTGCGCAAGACCTGCCGAACCCGCCCGGGATCGACGTCTACGAGCGGCAGGTCGGGCGGTAGCTCAGCGGTGAGGGTTAAGCCCTTCGCGTCGGCCTGCGGGCGAAGCATCTCGATCGCATGTTCGATCATCCCCGCCGGGGCTGTCGGCTCGCGCAGAAGCTTGAGCTGCCCGGCCTCGGCCAGCGCGAGCTCCTGGAGATCAGCCACCAGCCTGCTGAGGAGCATGGTTTCCTCGTAAAGATTATCCACGAGCGCCGCATCCGGGGCCGCCAGGCCATCTCGTGCCGCCTCCAGGTATCCCCGCAAGTTGGTCAGCGGCGTGCGCAGCTCGTGAGCGACGTCACTCGTCATGTTGCGACGCAACTGCTCCTGCTGGGCCAGGCTGCCGGCCATGGCGTTGAAAGCGTGAGCCAACTGCCCGATCTCGTCTTCAGAGTCCACGCTGACGCGAGCGGTAAGATCGCCCTTCTCCATGCGTTGGGCCGCCGCCGTCAGTTGTTCAACCGGCTTAAGGATGCGACCCGATAGGGCCAACGTAACGACCACGCCGGCCACGCAAGCCACCAGTGCGCCGAACAGAAACCAGCGATTGATGGACGATAGGAAGGCGAGCTCAGCCTCGTTCGGGCCAGCTACCGGTTCAAGATAGAGCGAACCCACAAGTGTTTGGCCAACCATGATCGCTGAAGATGGGTTCCTCCAACTGGGATCGACTGGCTTGCCTATCAGGCTCCGCTCGGAGTCGCCCACAATCTTGCCGAGGCCATCGGCCACGACAACACGCTGGCCGATGAACTGGGCGAGTTGTTCGATCTCCGGCTGAATGCCATCCCAACCCTGGTGAGCGAGGTACGACCTGGCCAAGAGGGGCGCAAAGCGCCGGTATCGCATGGAGCCGCCGCGCTCGACGTAGCGGCTAAACTCACCCATGGCGCTCCGGCTGGCCACGAAAGCCGTCACGCTGACGGCGACAAAAACCACCAGGATGGTGGCCAGCAGGAGCCGGACGCGCAGGCTACGCTTCACTGTGACCCTCAAACCGGTATCCTACCCCCGGAACGGTGGCAATGTATCGTGGCCGGACCGGGTCCGGTTCGATCTTCCGCCGCAGGTTCATGATGTGCACATCCACTGTGCGCTCCACGCCGTCATAGTCGTAACCAAAGGCCCGGTCCAGCAGCTCGGAGCGGCTGAAGGCGCGGCGGGGCTCACGAGACAGGGCCTCCAGCAAGCGGAACTCCGTCGGGGTCAGGTTGACGGGCTGCCCATGTACAAGCACCTCATGCCTCACAAAGCTGATGGTTAGGTCATCGAAGTGCATATCCTCGCCAGGCTCTGCTTCCGGGGTGGCGCGGCGTAGAACGGCCCGGATGCGCGCCACCAACTCGCGCGGGTTGAACGGTTTAGTGAGGTAGTCATCAGCGCCCAAGTCGAGACCCGTGAGTTTGTCGTCGTCTGTGCTGCGCGCCGTGAGCATGATGATCGGCACCTGCGACTCCGCGCGGAGCACGCGGCAAACGTCGGTGCCGTCGATCTCTGGCAGGAGCAGATCGAGGACGATCAGGTCAGGCTGCCTGCGGCGCGCCATCTCGAGCGCCTCTTGGCCGTCGTAAGCGGCCAGCACCCTGTACCCGTCCT
>Ga0315289_10013708_pt1 | contig 11334 bp, 7 predicted proteins | sample YL17G11_40_MG_FD_203452 | JGI IMG/M metagenome (GOLD analysis project Ga0315289, IMG submission 203452) | Sediment microbial communities from Yellowstone Lake, YNP, Wyoming, USA - YL17G11_40 | ecosystem: Environmental > Aquatic > Freshwater > Lake > Sediment | place: USA: Wyoming | collected... | reverse complement strand
CGTTCATCGCTTCGAGGAGGGCGCTCTGGGTCTTGGGGGTGGTCCGGTTGATTTCGTCGGCCAGGACGATGTTGCTGAAAATAGGGCCGGACTTGAAGGTGAACGTCGACTCCCGGGGGTTGAAGATCGACATCCCCAGGAGGTCGGAGGGGAGAAGGTCGTTCGTGAATTGGATCCGGCGGAAGGCGGACTCGATCGACCGGGCCAAGGCGATGCCGAGAAGGGTCTTGCCGATGCCCGGCACGTCCTCGATGAGGAGATGGCCGCGGGCGAGAAGCGACGCGACCACGAGGCGGACGACCTCGGGATCGCCGATGAAGACCTTGCGGATGTTGCCGACGAGCCGGTCGATCGTCGGTTCGGAGTGAGAATTACTCTGCTCTGGAGCGCCTTTTATCATCGAGGTTTATTATAGGCGAGTTCCCCGACGGTCACAAATCGAGCGCGTCCGGGCGTGGAACGGATTATTTGATACGTTCGGCGGCGCCAAACCCCGATTTTTAAATCGGGGTAAAAAGCGCCGCTCAGTATTAACCCTGAGCATACCCCGGGCTTCAGCCCGGGGAGTCGAATGGGTTGATTAGATAGAGTTTTGTCGGGTAGCCGTCGGCCCAATGGGCGCCATTGTTTTTGCCTCTATTCAATTCCGGGCATGGGCCGGATCATTGCTTTCTTGGTCCATTTCCGGTCGCCGATCTCGAGGACGAAGACGTATTCTCCGGGGGGAACCATCCGGGCGGCGAATCTCGCCATGGGCGGCGCGGGTTTGGCCTGCGGCGTTTGCCCGGCCGGCGGGGCCGGCAGGGCCGGCAGGGCCTTCCGCATGTCCCAAAAGACGCTCTGGAGGCCCGCTTCAGCTTTGCCCTCGAGCAAGGTCATCTCCTCGCCGTAAGGATCCGTGATCCGGATCTTCACTTTTCCGGCAGCGGCTTTCTTCAGGAAGTAGTTGATAGTCAAGCCGGCCGGCTCGTTCGGGACCTCATAGACGCGATCGCCCTGGGTCGAGCCGATCATCGATCGACGCCAGGTCCACTGGATTTTGGGTTCCACCTCAAAAAGAGTGACCTCCTCCTCCCAGAATTTATCCTTCATTTCCTGGAGGGGGGTGATGTCGACGATAAACAAGCCGCGGCCGTGCGTTGCGGCAATGAGGTCGTTCTCGCGCGGATGGATGAGAAGGTCGTGAACAAGCGCGTATGGCGGGAGGTTCGATCCAACGGCCGCCCAAGCCTTCCCACCATCCAACGTGGCGTGAACGCCCATCTCGGTTCCGACGAAGAGGAGGTTCGGGTTCTTGCGGTCCTCGATAACGGCATAGACCGTTCCCTCCGGAAGGTTGCCCGCGACCGAGGTCCAGGTTTCGCCGAAGTTTTCGGTCTTGAAGACAAAGGGCGCGTAAACATCGCGGTGCCAGCCCGCTTTTGAAATGAAGGCTGTCCCTTCCTTGAAGCTCGACGGGAAGACGCGGGTGACGTAATAGTCGGCGGGGCCGCCGGCGGCGGCGATGGCGGCCGTCACGTCCGTCCAAGAGCCGCCGCCGTTGCGGGTGACCTGGACTTTACCGTCGTCCGAACCGGCCCAGATGATCCCGGCCGCGACCGGCGATTCGGCGATCGAGGTCAGGGTGCCGAACTCGATGTTGCCCTTGAGTTTTTCGGGATCGTTCGTCGTCAGGTCGGGGCTGATTTCCTGCCAGGCGTCGCCCCGGTTGAGGGACCGGAGGACGACCTGCGCCCCGAAATAAAGAATCCGGCTGTTGTGGGGCGAGATCGCGATCGGGGCCGTCCAGTTGAACCGGTAGGGTTGTTTCTCTCGGGGACGGGCGGGCGGCCGGATGCTTTTCGTCATCCCCGTTTTCTGATCCGTCCGCATGATCGACCCGTTCTGGGATTCGTTGTACAACCAGCGGCTGTCCTCGGGGTCGACGAGATTGACCATTCCGTCCCCGCCGCCGACCGACGTCCAGTCGTCGCGGGTGATTCGACCCGACGGGCCGTTGGACGGGATCTTGACCGAGCCGTTGTCTTGGAGGCCGCCATAAATGTTATAGGGCTCCTCCATATCCACTCCGGCCGCATAATATTGGGCGAGGGGGAGATGATCGAAGACGTCCCAAGTCTTACCGAAATCCCAGGAGACGGCCAGGCCGCCGTCGCTCCCGAGGATGAGGTGGTTGGAGTCGGCGGGATCGATCCAGAAGGCATGGTAATCGACGTGGAACGAGGGGGCGATATTCTCGGGGCCTTTCGGGCCCCAGGTCTTGCCCCCGTCGAGGGACCGGCAGAAGCTGACGTTCGGGACGTAGATCGTTTTGTCGTTGTTGGGGTCGATGTACATCCAGCCGTACCATTTCCCGCCGCCGATGCTCTCCCCGGCGGAGTTCATTTTGGTCCAGGTGTCCCCGCCGTCGTCCGAGCGATAAATTTCGCCGCCGATCGGACGCTCCTTTGTCTCCCGGCGCGGGGCCGGCGCCGGCTTCGCTTCGTCCGGGGTCAGGGAGCGCTTGTTCTGGTTATCGATGACGGTGTATATGACCCGGGGATTCTTGGGGTAAATCGCCAATCCGATCCGGGCGAGTTTTCCCGCCGGCAATCCGCCGGCGAGACGTTTCCAGGTCTTTCCGCCGTCCTTGGAGCGGTAGATTCCCGTTTCCGGGCCGCCTTCGTCGAAATTCCAGGGGATGCGTTGTTTGTCATAGGTCGCGGCGTAGATAATGTCCGGGTTCTTGGGATTGATGACGACGTCAACGACCCCGACCTTTTCGCTGATGAACAGCGATTTTTTCCAGGTCTTTCCGCCGTCCGTGGTCTTGTAGAGTCCGCGCTCGGGATTGAACGAAAAGTGGTAGCCCACGGCGGCGACATAAACCGTATTCGGATCGCGCGGATGGACGGCGACGCGGCCGATGTGACGCGTTTCGGTCAAGCCCATATGGGTCCACGTTTTGCCCGCGTCCGCGGATTTCCAAACGCCGAAGCCGCGGAGCGGGATGCGGCCCGAGGCGGCGTCGCCCGAACCGACCCAGATGACGTCCGGATTGGACGGGGCCAGGGCCAGATGGCCGACCGAAACCATGCTCTGAGCGGGCAGGACGGACTCGAATGTGGTGCCGTTGTTCGTTGTCTTCCAGATGCCGCCCGTCGAGGGGGCGAGATAGAACGTGGTCGGAGTTCGCTCGTTCACGGCGACGTGGAGGACGCGGCCGTTTTGTCGGGCCGGCCCGACGGCCCGGAACGAGAGCGACTTCAGGATGTCGGCCGGGCCTGGATCTTGGGCGGAGAGCGGCGTCGCCGCGGCGGCGGCGAAGAGGAAGGCTAAGGGGATGAAACGGAAGCGACGCATGGGACCTCCTTGAGAGGATGGTCATATCAGAATTCGGCCGGAGAGGCAATTCGCCGCTACTCCGTAAAGTCGGCGAAAGCGTCCTTAAGGAGCTTGCTCTGGCGGGTGAAGGCCAGGCGGGGGCTTTTCGTCTCGGTCAGGATGGCGATTTCCTGGGTCATCAACCGGGCGATGTACATGGTGAACGCCGTCGCTTTGCGGGATTCCCGCTTGAAGAGCAGATGATCGCGATTGATATAAACGACGTTTCCTTCCGAAAAGCACTCGGAGTTGTTTTCGCCGAAAAAATCCAGACAGACCGAGACGGAGCGGTCGCCGAAGCGGACCCGGCGGACGATGGCGTTGGGGGTCATTTTTTTGACAAGCGGATTGCGCCGTTTTTTCGTCTTGGGCGGCGTCGGCGGGGCCGGCTCTTGGCCCGGGGTCGGGACCGTCCGGTCGTCCGCTTCTTTCTTCCCTTCTCCGGCCGCCGCCCCACCCACCCCTTTTTCATCGCCGAGGGGGATGGGGCCGAAGGGCGAGAAATCCGGGTTCAACGCCAGGGCCTTGTGGATTCTTCGAAGAGCCTCGGTCACGGCCCGGGAGGCTCTCCGGTCCTCCCGGCGGTCGGCTTCCTTCCCGAGCTTCTTGCGGATGATCCCGACGATTTTTTCCATGACCTTGAGAAATTGGCGGTATTCCTCCGAATCGGTCACGAAATTCGACCGGTCGGACGTTAAAAGAAGAAAATTGGCGTTGATCTCTCCCTTGACCCGGGCCACGGCCGGTCCCCAGGTCTCCATTCCGAAAAGGTCCTTTTTAACGGTCGCGCCCTTGACCTTAACGTCGATGCCGAGGTCGGTCGTCGTGGCCGCCGATTTGGAGATGATCACGATCTCGCCGTTCACCGGTCCAAAGGCGCAGCCTTCGAGGATGGGGATGCGCTGGCCTGAGAAAATCCGGGGGGTGAGGGGGCGCCCGTTGAGGAAGACGGTGAGGTTCGCGGTCCGGAGAGGGACGCCGTCCTTGATGGTCTCTTCCGCTTCGGCGAGGTCGAAGGGTTTGACGAGCTCGGAAAGGGTGACCGTCGTCCCGTCGCTCTGGGACGGATCGGGTTCAAGGATATCGCAGGGAAGGTTCCAGGTGAATCGCGATGCTTCCCAGGCCTTCTTGTCGAAAACGACACGGGCCGCAAACTCGCCGTGCCGGGTGAGGACTTCAAAACGCACGGCCGCGGCGAGAGAGGCGAATTTGCCGATTCCGAACTGGCCGATCCGTTCCCGGCCGAAAAGCGGCGAGAGCGAGCGGACGATCTTTTCGTCCGAGCCGATCCGGAAATACTGGCGGAGGCCGTCCTCGTCCATCCCCGAACCGTTATCTTGGACGACGATCCGATCGGGGGAGATTTCGACTCGGACCTCGGTCGCGTCGGCGTCATAGGCGTTGTTCACGAGCTCGCGGAGGAGTTCGACGCTTTCGGTGTACAGGCGCTCGCCGATGGAGATGATGTGACGTTTATCGACGGTCACTTCCAGGACCGTGCGCTTCCTGACGTTCGGGCCTTCCGGCGGGCTCATTCGGATCGGACCTCGAAACCGCATTCCTTCAATAATGAGGACATCGCCCGGAATCGTATCTCCGGCCCGGCGGGTTGTCAAGAAAGCCTGAAATATCCTCTTTTTCCGGGAAAGAGGATGGCCCAAAAGAAGGCGATCGTTTCTTGGATCGCGGCTTAAAGGGACAGGATTGATATCGATTCTGCGCTTCAAAGGGGGAAAAAACGGTTTCCATTATCTTGGGCCGCCCCCAATAAAAACAAGGGCGAGCAGGGCGAACGAATTCAGAACGATGAGAGAGGAGAAAATCGGGGTAAGCCCCGCCAGGGGGATAAGGATCGCCGCCACGGCCGCGGCGCCGGCGAACGAGCCCAGAAGGTCCCAGCCGTAACCGAGGCCGGATTGAGCGCGGTCCGGCAAGGTGGAATGCTGGGCGACGACAAAGAACGCCCCATTGAGAATGCCCAGGACACCGAGAAACAGGAAAAACGCGAATTCAGGGACGCGGTTTCCGACGGAGGCCCGCGCCGCGGCGAGGAGAGCGATGACGAGGAATTGAATCCCGGCGAGATGCTCCGCCCGGCCGCCCGGTTTCCGGGCGGCTCTCCAGGCCCCCGCGGCCAAACCGGCCATATAGGCCGCCAGGAGAAGAGCGATCCTCTCATAAACGAATCCGAACCGGGTTTGGAATAGGACGAGGACCGCGATCTCCGCGGCCATGCTCGTGATGCCCATGACCGCGAGCGCTCCCAGAACGGCGCCCGTGCGGCCGGACCGGAGCCGCAGAAACAGGAGAAATCCGGCGAACAGGGCGAGGGGGACGTCCAGGAGGAGACGCCTCGGCACTCCCGCGAGTCCCCTCAGAAGGCGGTCGTCGATCCCCCGAAACTGGGAACTCCATAAGACGGTGCCGAAGAAAAAACCGGCGGGACGAAGGTCCCTGTTGATCGTCCCCGTTTCTTTGCGGAGGGCGCCCGCCAATCGCTCGATCCGCCTCGGATCGAGGCGGGCGGCCAGGACGGCCGGATTTGTGGTCGCCGTTCGAATTCCGAGGCGCTTCGCCTCTTCGCCGAGGAGGGAGGCCTCGATCGTCAAGGGACCGTCCGAGGCCAGAAAAATATTCGTCCCGCCGGGAACGGCCCGGACTTCGGGAAAGACCGCCCCCAGAGTCGCCTCGAGCATCGCCAGGAAGCTCCGGAGCGTCGGGCTGATGTATTCTTCGGAGGAGGGGACGCGAAAAGAAAAAATCCCGGACGGGTTCAATCGCTTCCGGACGAGCCGGAAAAATTCGAGGGAGTAGTACCGGTTGAGCTGGGCGGTCGCGGGCGGGGGAAGGTCGACGATAATGGCGTCATACGTCCCGGCGATGCGTTCCAGGAAGGCCCGGCCGTCGGCGAAATGAAGACGGACCCGGGAATGGTGGAGAGAGGCGCGCGCGGCCTCCGGAAGAAATCGATCGGCCAGGCCGATGACGGCGGGATCGAGTTCCACGTAATCGACGGTCGTCCCCGGATATTTGAGAATCTCGGCCAGGCTCCCGCCCGCGCCGCCGCCGATGAGAAGGATGCGACCGGCCCGCGGCCTCTGGAGGAGGGCGAAGTGGACGGCCTCCTCGGCCGCGGCGGGATCGGGGTACGAAAACCCCTTTTGGCCGTGATCATAAAGCGTGACCTGTTCGGATGTCCGGATGACCTGGAGCCTGCCGTAGCGGCTGTCTTCGGCGCGGACGAGATCGAAGGGCCGCCACGCCAGCCGCTGACTCGGACCGTCGAGAAAGGCCAAGGCCGCGAGGGCGGCGAGCGCCGCGGCGGTCCCCATGACCGGCCTCGGCCGTCCGAACGCGGCGAAGACGAACAGCGCCGCTACGGTTCCCCAGAGGGCGGCCGCGACGGCGTTGGAAAAAAGCGGGATCAGGACGAGATAGGCCAGGAGCCCGCCCCCGGCGGCGCCGGCCGATTCCCAGACATATGTCCGCGTCGCCGGTCCGTCCAGTTTCGCCGCGAAGGCGAAGGCCGCGCCGAGCGGAGCGCTCAGGAAGAATGTCAGAACGAGGGTCGCGGTCAAGATCAGCCCCGGGCTGACCAGCTCGCCCGGCGTAAGTCCAAGGGCCGGGCGAGCCAGTCGGAGCCCGAGAAATCCAACAGGCGTGAGGACAAGAACAGCCTGGAAAAGACGGGCCAGGCCGGCGGCCGTGATTTCCCGCCGCGAGGCCCACAGGCTTCCCGCCCCGCCCCACAGGAGCCAGGCGGCGAAAACGAAACCGTAGGTCAATTCGTTCCCCGAAAATTGGGCGGCGCTTTCGCGCAGGAGCAGGATTTGAAGGACCGACGCCAGGGCCCCGAGGCCGCAAGCGGGAGCGGAGAACCTCAGGCCCACAGGCCGGGGATCGGCGTGCGGCAGGACGGACACAGCCCTTCCTTGATCTCGTTCGCCTGGATCTCGAAGACGTACCGGCGGATGAGTGTCCGCCGGCATTTCGGGCAGAGGGTGTTCTCGCCCTCGTGTCCCGGGACGTTTCCCAGGTAAACGTAATGAAGCCCTTCCTCGAGGGCGGCTTTGCGGAGCGATTCGAGGGTCGAGATGGGGGTCGGCGGGAGGTTTTTAACGAGATACATGGGCTGGAACCGGGTGAAGTGGATCGGCACGCCGGGGCCGACTTCCTTCAGCATCCAGCGGGCCAGCTTCCGGATATCGCCGGGATCGTCGTTGAGAGTGGGGATGACCAGATAGACGATTTCGAGCCAGATTTTGCTCCGGGCAATGAGCTTGACGGCCTCGAGAACCGGCTGCAGCTCGCCCCGGACATATTTCGTGTAAAAATCCTGGTTGAAGGCCTTGAGGTCGACCTTGATCGCCGCGACGACTTTGGTCAGGGCTTCGAGCGGCTCGGGATTGATGTGGCCGCCCGTCACCACGACGCTGCGAAGGCCGCGCTTTTTCGCCTCCACCGCGGCATCGAACATATACTCGTAGAAGACGACGGGCTCGGAATACGTATAGGCCACGGTCCGGCATCCGCTTTCGACGGCGGCCGCGGCGACGGCGGGGGGAGGCAGGTCGAAGTGGGTGACCTGCTCGGGCCGGACTTGGGAGATTTCCCAGTTCTGGCAGAACTTGCAGGCGACGTTGCAGCCGGCCGTGGCGATGGAGAGAGCCGTCGTCCCCGGCAGGACATGGAAAAAGGGCTTCTTCTCGATGGGGTCGGCGTTCATCGTGCAGGCTTTGCCGTAGACGAGGGTGTAGTAGATACCGCCGTCGTTCTCCCGAACGCCGCAATAGCCGCGCTCCTTGTCGCCCAGCCGGCAGCGCCGCGGGCAGATCTCGCACTCGATTTCGCGGTCCTCGAGCTTTTTATAATACCGGGCTTCGACGCGGGACAGGTTGGGCTTTTGACCGAGAGCAGAGGCGTCGGCGAGAGTTCCGCCGAAGTCGGTCCCGAGGACGAGCCCCGCTCCGGCCGCGGACCGCAGGAACCGCCGTCGATTCATCATCGAGGTCAGACCTCGTCCTCGATGACCCGGATATCGGCCGCCGCGGCTTTCCCGAGCCCGAGGCGTTCCGCCGTCAGGATATACCCGGGCGCCCGCCGTTCTTCTTCCAGACTCGGGAGGCCTTGGACCTTTCGTAAGTTTTCGACGAGCCGCCATCCGACGGCGTCGGCCGCCACGGGATCGAGGCTGAAGATGAGCCTCTCCGCGCGCTCCGCCCAACGGGGGTGATAGGACGGACCGCGGTGGTATTGAACGGTCAGGGCGTCCAGGATGGTCAGGCGATGCTTGGTTTTGATCGGGGGCGCGTCCATGAGCTCGGCGATGTAAGGATCGCCGTTCGGGTCGTGGTATTTGTTCGGGTTATGGATCGCCCCGAAATAATTTTTCATCCCGGCCGTCACTCCCGCGATCCCATGGTCCTTGAGGACGGCGAGACTGACCGAGGCGGTGACGAGATCGGTCTGGATCGTCGAGAACATCGAGCCGATCCCGCGATGGGCGAGCGGCTCGGGGGTATAGCCGGCGCCGGCGGTGTCCGTCCCGAAGACGCGGAACTCCGTCCCGTCGAGGTTGAGCTTATATCCCGCTTCCCGGACCTCGCGGTTGGTCCGGTCCCAGATGAAGATCCCGCGCCCCTCGATTCCCCCCTGAACGAGAAGCCTGGCGAAGGGAAAGGCTGCCTCGGGGGGTGTGGTCAATTCCCGGCCGGCGATCCCGTTGATCTTGATGCCGATCCGGTCGGAGGGAGAGAAGAGAGCCCGGATCGCCTCGGCCGTCGTTGAACGACCCGCCAGCAGCTTCAAGCCGCGCTCGTACATCCGGGCGATTTTCGCCTCGTCCGTGACTCCGGCCCGGGGCCGAACGCCGGGTCCGCGAATGACAACAACTTGGGAAGACATCATCTTGAAGGTACTCTTCCGGCCGTCCTCTTGTCAATCTCGGCCGGCGGGGATATCATGTTCCCGGCGGGAAATCCCCCCTTACCCCCCTTTAGGAAAGGGGGAGGAAATGCCCAAGTTCAAGCGGGCGCGGGGATCGTCCATTGACCCGGAAGTTCGGGGATCTCTTCGATGTTGGGAAGGCGACCGATGACCGAATCGCGGCGTCGCCCGGACCATCCCGCGGAGAACCAAAGAGGAGACGAAAATGGCCGGAGCGGGAATTATTTGCCGGACCGGGGTGAGAGAGAAAAAAATCCGGGGCGTTCTCGGGAGGCTGATCCGGGCCGGATGGGGCGTCGTTTTTCTCGCCGGGGGGGTCGTCCCCGGCGGCGTTCCGGCCGACCTTGCCGAGCTCCTTCCGAAACCGACGGATTGGACGAAGACCGAGGAGGTCCAGCGTTTCAAACCCGAAAGCCTGTTCGAGTATATCGACGGCGCGGCCGAAAGCTACATCGGCTATGAATTTCGGGAACTTGTCGTCGGGCAGTACCAGGTCAAGAACGGCAAGGCGACGATGACCGCCGAGATCTACGACCTGGCGACTCCGCGGAACGCGTTCGGCATTTACGGCTCCGAGCGATTCGCCGAAAGCCGTTTCCTGCCGATCGGGGTGCAGGGGTACCTCGAGGATGGGACGTTGAATTTCCTGGCCGGCCGCTATTACGTCAAGCTTCTCTGTTTCGAGGGCGGGGCGGCGGCCGACGGATATTTGAAGCGATTCGCCGCCGATATTCTCAAGTCCATCCCGGAGGTCGGCGGTTTTCCGCCCGAACTCGACGCCTTCCCGAAGGATGGTCTCGTCGCCAATTCCGAAAAATTCATCCTCTCGAACGTCCTCGGATTCAAGTTTCTATCCAATGGATTCGTCGCCGCCTATCGGGCGGACGGGCGGGAGTTCGACGCGTTCATTATCGAGGCCCGTTCGGCCGAAGACGCCGCGGACATGCTCCGCCGTCTCCTCGAACAGCTCGCCAAAGGCGGATCTCCGGCCGTGAAGACCGATCTCGGGGTTCGAATCAAAGATCCCTATCTGGCCAATACCATCCTCGCCCGGGCGGGACGCTATCTCTGCGGCGCGACCAAGATCAAGGACGGCGGCGAGGCCGCGGGGGAGATGCGCGTCGCGGCGCTGGCGAAGGCGTTAGAAAGCCGGTAAGCCGTTCGAATTCTTCCTTGAGGCGCTCGATCGAGGAGCGCGCCGAGGCGAGGTTTTCCTCCCGGCCGGCGAGTTCGGCGTCATAAGCCGCCGCCCGGAGGCCCGGCAAGCTTAAGTTGGCCGAAGAGCCTTTCAGGGAGTGTCCCCGTTCCCGGATCGTCTGGAAGTCCTTGCCTTTCGCCGCCTGTCTCAGAGCCTCCAGGGCGGGGCCGAACTCCCGGACATAGAGGGACAGCAGCTCTTCGAGAAACGCCGGGTCGCCTCCGACTCTCTCCAGAGCTTCGCGGCGGTCGAGGGGCGGGGCGACGTTCGCGGATCGATCAACGGGCATGAGGCTCTCCTTTGCGGCGGGGGCGGGGGTCCCGGCCGGACGCGACCCGATTGCGGCCGTTCCATTTGGCTTCGTAGAGGGCCCGGTCGCTTTCCCGGATCATCTTGTCCACGGACCGGCCGGCCTCGTTTTCCGAGGACGTGCAGCCGAGCGACAAGGTGAAGCGCAGCATCCGCCCAGGAACGCGGAGGCGGGCCTTTTCGACCGTTTTCCGAAGCCGTTCGGCGACCTGGATCGTCTCCTCCAGACCGCAGTCCGGCAGAACGACCAGCATTTCATCGCCGCCGTAGCGGCCCACCCGGTCGTAGGGCCGGACGGACTTCTGGAAATAAGCCGCCGCTTTGCTTATGACCCGGTCGCCGGTCAAATGGCCGTAGGTGTCGTTGATCTCTTTGAAATGATCGAGGTCGATCATGATGACGCCCGTCGGATGCCCCAGCCGGCGGCCGCGGACGAGCTCGTCGTCCAGGAACTCGAGGATCGTGGTCCGGTTCCAGAGCTCCGTCAGGCCGTCCCGCGTCGCGAGTTTGTAGAGATC
>Ga0315289_10013707_pt1 | contig 11334 bp, 8 predicted proteins | sample YL17G11_40_MG_FD_203452 | JGI IMG/M metagenome (GOLD analysis project Ga0315289, IMG submission 203452) | Sediment microbial communities from Yellowstone Lake, YNP, Wyoming, USA - YL17G11_40 | ecosystem: Environmental > Aquatic > Freshwater > Lake > Sediment | place: USA: Wyoming | collected... | reverse complement strand
GATCGCCTGGTCGCCGAACATATCTTGTCCCACCTTGGCCACCAGGGTGACTTCCGCGCCCAACCGGGCCGCAGCCACGGCCTGGTTGGCCCCTTTGCCGCCGGCTGCCATCACGAACTGGCCGCCGGTGACCGTCTCGCCCGGCAGCGGAATCCGCTGGGATTTGACCACCATGTCGGTATTGACGCTGCCGACGACCACAATTCGCGGAGTTTTCATGTCGCGGGCTCACTTGTTTTATTTCTCTCCAGCGCACGTTTACGCCATGTTCTGGGGAGCTAGGTCAACGCACCGGAATGTTATGCTGAAGCATAACCTACTTCTTTACCGCGGCAAAGCACCGGGAGGAGGTTGTGGAGGCGGTTGCAGCGCCATGCCGCTGGGGCCGGCGGGTTCGGCCGCTTGGATGGTCACGTCATCCAGCCACACCTCGCCCAATCCCGAGAGGACAAACGTAATCGTGAGCGGACCGGATCGCGGGGCCACACGATACAGCGTGAATTGCTGCCAGCCGGCGGTCTTGCTGATTCGCTGCGCGAGATCCTCGCCGCTGAGCGAGTCGACGATCATCAGCCCATCGACACTGCCTTTAAGCGGCTGGGGAATTCGCAGCCAGCCGTGGATGCACAGCAGTTGGCCCGCCTCGATGGCCACGGGCGGAGTGACGATCCACACCGGCGAAGTTTCCACGACGGCAGGAGCCGTTTCGGCGCTTTGGGGCCTGGCGATCAGCCGCAGGCCGGTCCGGCCCGAGTGGGCCGCCACGTCGACCAACTCAGCCGCCGTCTGCACTCCGGCCGAAGGGCGTTGCAGGTGCTGCCAGCCACCGCGAAGCAGCGCACCGAGGTCCTCAAAATCGCCACCGCTGAGCCGGTTCGGCGCCCAGCGAGAGGCCGCGAGCCGCTGGGCCAGGTGCCAGTGCCAAGGGAGCGTGGCGAAGCTGATCGCGCCGGGACTGCTCAGCGGCGAGGGAAGCCCTTCGATCGCCTTCTCCCAATACGCTCGCTCCACCAGGCGCAACGCCCGCATCGAGCGTTGCGCGTACAGATAACCTGCCGGAAAATCATGGGCGGCCAAGCGGGCGTCGCACCCTTGCAGGCTTTCCTGGGCCGAGCGGAGCCAATCGCCCGACTGCTTGGCCGCCGTGGTGCGACCGGCAAGCTGCTGGGCCACCTCTTCCACCACGTGGAATTTTCGCACGGCCAGATGTCGCTGCAATTGGGCCGCCCGAGCGCCGATGGCGGCCGACCGGCGGGTGAGGCTGTCGATGATCAACTGGTCCTGGGCCAGGAGCACCAGTCCGGTCAGGCCGAACTCGTCCAGCGTCACCCGCGTTCCCCCGGTGACCCGCTTCCGCCGCAGCGGCTGGATCGCACCGGGGAGAAGTTCGTAGGCGTTGCTCGATTCGGGCGCACCGGGCACCACCAGCGATAGTCCGTTGGCTGCCGACTGCGCAGGCACGTATTGGGCGCCGGGCGCCGACCAGATGGGCATCAGCAGCCGGGAACGTTCGGCCCGCAGTACCGCACCCAGGACTTGCGGCTCCGTGGCCTCGTCGAGCTTGGCGACGACGCTGCCACCTGCCCCCCAAGGCTCGATCAGTTCCAGCTCTAAATTGAGCAATTCCAGCGACATGGCCCTTTGGCGGGTCTCGGGGTCGTCGGCCGTCAGGGGCGATTGCGAGAGCAGCAGCAGCCCGCGACTCCCTGCGGCCACCGCCGTGTAGGCCAGCAGACGGATCTGCTCGCTGGGCACTACCATGGGCGGGGTCCGGCCGGGTTGAAGCGTCGCCAGTTGCTCGCGGACGGCCGGGGAAAGCTGGGTTTGGATGGTCGTCCAGACCGGCGTGCCGAAGGTGGCCAACCATGGCTGCTGGCCCACCCATACGCCGTAATCGGCCAACTCCAGGCTCGTACCCAAGGGCCGGCGGTCCAAAAGTAGCAGGTTGACGTGCCGGCTGTACTGGCGCAGCGCGCCTTCGGCCTGACAGATCAACGGGCGGGCTTCGATGCGGTCGGCCGTGTGCACCTGTTCGGCCCAACGCCGCGTAAAATCGAGCTGCTGCTGCGAAAGTCCTGCGCCGAGGTCCCACGCCAGCACGCAGCCGAACTGTGGAGGAATTTCGGCCAGCGGGGAGGCAGATTCGTCCGCCTCACCCAGTCCCGTGGGACGCGGCGGCGGACAAATCAGCCACAAGCCCGCCGTCTTGGCCTCGGCCAGCAGTTCCGGCGCCGGCAACCGTGGCGTCCATACGGCGTTGAACCCCAGTTGTTTCAGCAAGGCCAACGGTTCGCCGCAATGTTGAATGATGCGGGGAAAGAAAGGGCGCTCGTCGACCAGCAGCACCGATCCGCGCAACTCGACCGCGCGACGGCGCTGGCCGGCGGTCATGGCACTCGCGGTTGTGCCGGTGTATTCCGTGGCGGGCGGCATGACTGGATTGGCTGCAGCGGGCGGGACACTGACGAAGCCGGCGATGTCCAGGTCGTCGATCCAGACGTTGGTGATGCCCGGGCCGCCATAGACGTTTAGGACCAGCTCGCCCAGGTAGGCCTCGCGCCCGTCGATGGCCACGCCAGGTTCAGCCCGCAGGACGCGGATCTGCCGCTGCAGCAGCCGCGAAAGGCCGTCGATGCGAAGCTGCTGCCAGCGGCCGACATCGGTGTAGCTGCTGCCGACCAGCACGACCGATAGTGGCCGGCCGGTTCGTGGGTCCCCGGTTCGCGGCAGCACCGCGTGGGCCAACAATTGTAACCCGGGTCGATCCGACTTCACCCAAACCGTGGGCAATAGATCGGGGATGATTTGCGGCCGCCCCACGTCGTGGCTGATGTAAACCGAGGTGCCGCCTTCGCCTTGGAGTCTCAGCCACTCGCAGCCGTCGCCGGTATGCGCTTCGCCCCGGACCCGCTGGTGCTCAAGAGTGCGGTATCGTGCGTTGCCGCCAGCCTCGTGCCACGAAGAGGTTGGCCCTTCGAAGCCTTCGCACCGAGCCGTCTGCCCGAAGGCTCGCGCCACCAGCAGCGGCAGCAGCCACGTCACCGCGGCAGCGACTAGAGCCGTGCGCATGGCAGGCGACCTTTCGCACCAGAAACCACGGAGGAAAGATACACGTTCGAGAGTACGTAGCAGAAGCACCACGTTTTTCCGCTGGCGGCAACTTCGACGTAAGACCTGCTTGTATCAGGATTTGCGAAGAGCATCCAGAGCAAACGTGCCCTTTTTTCACCGCAGTGCCGCCATCAGAAACAGGGCGATTCTACTGTAAGTTATTGTGCTGAAAGATGTTACAGCCTATCACGGTTGCCCGTCCGGCGCCCGGTACGCGGCGTGCTTCCCCACCAAGTACTGACCACCACTGAAGGAGGCACCCATGAACAAACCGACCCGGGTCATCAAAGCCGACATCGATGAAGTACCGCAAGAAATCCTCGATCTGGCCAACGCCATCCGCCAAATCCCCCCCGAATACCGGGAGCAGCTAAGTCCGGCACTCACGCGTGTGATTGATAGCACCCGGCGCCGCCGGCGGATTCTCACCCTCGTCCAGGACGCCCTGGGCCAATTGCGGCTGGATATGAAATACCTGGCGTTCGATCTGGAGGCCACCCGCCGCGAACGGGATGAATTTCGGCGCCAGCTCGGGGAAGTGTAGTCGTCGGGCAATCCGCTCAGCGGCCCCGCATTGGCTCTTGGGCCGCTTCCGGATCCGAGCGTCCATTGCTGACCGGGCGGTTCTTTAATAACATGGATATAGAGGGCCGGAGCTGTAATAACTTGGAAAAGAGGGCCGGAGAAAGGTCCGCCGTGCTTCATCTAGTATTATTGCGGTATTTTAGTCCCCCGATCCTGGGACAGAACGGGCATGAATTACCCTAGCGCGGAAAAGCTCGCGCAACGCATCCTCGATCTCGGATTGTTGGACGAACGGCAGTTGCAGGAGGTGTGGGCGTCGCTGGGAAGCCAGCACGTCAGTGTCGACGACTTTCTGCAGTTTCTCGTCCGCCACGAGTTGCTGACCAACTATCAGGTCGACCGTCTCGGCAAGGGCGATCGCCACGGCTTCTTCTTCGGCCGATACAAGGTGCTTTACCTTGTGGGCACGGGGACGTTCGCTCGGGTCTATCGGGCAGTCCATCGCGACACCGGGAAAGTGGTGGCGCTGAAGGTGCTGCGGCACCGCTTCAGCGAGAGTCCGGTCCAGTTCAGCCAATTTGTTCGCGAGGGGAAGGTGGGCTGCTCGTTGCGCCATCCCAACATCGTCCCCATTTACGAGGTCGTTTCGGAAGGCAAAACGCATTTCTTGGTGATGGAGTTCGTCGAAGGGAGGAATCTGCGGGAATTCGTGAAAGTCCGCAAGAAGCTCGACCCCGTCGAGGCCACCAGGTTGATGACCGGCATCGCCGACGGCATGCGCTACGCGTTCGAACACGGCTTAAGCCACCGCGACCTGAAGATGAGCAACATCCTGATTTCCAGCGTGGGGCAGCCGAAGTTGGTCGATTTCGGTCTGGCCGCGATGGACGAAACCGTTGCCGAGGACGAGCTGCCCGAGATTGCCAACACGCGGACGATCGACTATGCCGCCTTAGAGCGTGCCACCGGCGTCCGCAAGGGCGACACCCGCAGCGACATCTATTTCCTGGGCTGCATCTATTACCACATGCTCACGGGCGTGGCGCCGCTGACGGAAACCCGCGACCGCATCCTGCGGCTTAGCAAGTCGCGGTTCCAGGAGGTGGTTCCCGTAAAGAAATGTGATCCGTCGGTCCCCGACTCGCTAGCCCTGGTGATCAATAAGGCGATGGCGCTGGACCCCAACCGCCGCTACCAGACGCCGACTGCCATGCTGGCCGATCTGCGCATCGCCACCCGGCGGCTGGCCGAAGAAGCCGGCGGCGCAGCGGGGTCGGACGGATCCGGGATCGGCCCCTGGGCCCTGCCGGAAACCCACTCGGTCATGGTCGTCGAGTCGAACGCGCAAATGCAAGACATCTTCCGCAACGGGCTGAAGCGGGCCGGCTACCGCGTGCTGCTGACGGCCGATCCTGTCAGGGCGTTAGGCCGCCTGCGGCAGGACACCAGCGCGGCCGAATGCGTGCTCTTGAGCGCCCAGGAAATCGGCCAGCGCGCCCTGGATGCCTTCAACGAGTTGGGAGAGGACGAGAAAACCCAGGCCATTCCGGCACTGCTCCTGTTGGGTGAGCATCAGGCCGAGTGGCAACAACGAGCCAATACCGACGACCACCGGCACGTGCTCTCCATGCCCATCACCATGAAACAGCTTCGTGAAGTGTTGGCCAAGATCGTCGCCCCGGCAGCCAAAGGTTAGCCGGCAGCTTTTATTGACGCCTTCGCCAGCCGGCCTATAATTCACAATCGTGCTGGCCGTTTTTGGCTTTGCCCGGCCAGACAGTTGCCGCGCCGGTGCACCGGCCACCAGGGCATCCGAGACACAAGACCGATAGGAGAGAAGTTTCCATGGGCAACGTCACTGAATTGACCGATGCGAATTTCGCAGCCGAGGTCCTGCAATCCGGCACGCCGGTACTGGTGGATTTCTGGGCACCTTGGTGCGGTCCCTGCCGCATGATCACTCCGATCGTAGAACAGTTGGCCACAGAAAACGCCGGGGCGATTAAAGTAGTCAAGATCAACGTCGACGACAGTCCCAACACGGCGGGCGGCTTCGGCGTAAACTCCATTCCCACGCTGATGATCTTCAAGGGCGGTCAGGTGGTGGACCGCTTCGTGGGCGTCCAGCCGAAGACTCGGCTGCAGGATGCCATCAATCAGGCGATCACCTGAGGACCGGCCGAAAAAGCACCTTGCGGCTGCCCCCCGTTTTTCGCTCGAGCGAAATAGGACTTTCTCCCTTCTGCTAGGTGGCAGCGATTGACCGGCCGGTCTCATAGCCCACTGGTTTTTGAGAAAGCATCTCGTGGATTCCTGATCTTCTCGTCTCCTCGGCAACCACCCTCCCGCCATGCGCTTACAGTGCGCAGAAACTGTCTATCCCACCCAAGCATCCCATTTCCACAGCAGGTGCCGTCACAAGTTGCCGACATTGGTCGCTACAGATCAGCAGTATCCGACTTGGGCTGAACCGAAACCTCTCCGGTGCCGATTAAGTAGGCTGGATAAATATTGCCGATTGCATCGAGTGTTCAGGACCAGCGCCCTGCTCTGTCCCTCCCACAGGATGCTTTCAGAATGTTAACCTCCAACCGGGAAACCAATCAAGGGCAGGTGAAGGCTGCCGAGCAGGCGGATCAGCCGGCGGCCGAACTGCACGTCGAGCCTCGCGTCGACCAGCGGATCGACGCGGCCCATCTCATAGGCGATGCGGCGACGCCCCCCGCCGCTGACAACGCCGCGGTGCTCCGGCAGGCTGCCCCAACCCAAGCCGAGGCGGAGCAGCTCCGTGTGCAGGCCGAGCAATTGGCCCGGCACCTCGACACGCGTCAAGAGGGCCTCGATCATCGCGAGGCGCAAGTCAATGCGATCACCGCCCAACTCGATCGCGATGCCCGCATCGCTCGGCTTTGGCTCTCGGAGCGGCAAGCCGAATTGCAGCGACACAGCGAAGAGCTGGCTGCCGAGCATCGGGAGGTCCAGGGGCGGCTCGAGCGCTTGGCGGCCGCTGAAGCGGCCCAAAAGCATCACGCCGAAATGTCGTGCAACTGCGCCCGCCGCGAGGCCGAACTGGCAGCCCAGCAAAAGCAACTGGCCGACCTGGCGGCAGCGCAGGAAGAAGCCACACGCAGGCTGGAGGCCCAGCGGCGGCAAAGCGAAGACGCGCTGTTGCGCGAAAAGCAACAGATCGATGCGCGTCGCGAGGCATCGCTGCAGTTGGTCCGCCAGTTGCTCGCCGGGGTGGAGCGGCGGCGGCAGGCCATCGAAGCCGAAGCCCAAACAATCCTGCAGCGGACATCGAAGGCCAGCCCGCAACTGTTGGCACGCGAAGAGGCGCTCCGCCGGTCGGCCCAGGAGCTGGAAGCCCGGGCGAGACAGCTCGAACAGTCGGAGGCTCGGCTGGCCGACGCGCACGCCGAGACGCGTAAGCTGCAGCAGGAGTTATTGGAACAGCGCCGGACGGCGGAAGAGGAAACGCGCACCGAGCGGGAGCGATTGGCGGCGGAGCACGGCCGGGCGTCGGAAGAATTGGAGAGGCGGCGTCAGGCGATCCAGCGCCGCAGCGAGCACGTTGATCAGTGCCGTTTGGCATTGCAGCAACTCCGCAGCGAGCTGGGGCGCATGCATCGGGAGACGCTGGAGATCCGCTTGGCCACCGAGGAGCTTTGGGTCCAGCTTTCCGGCGCGGCGCCTGCCCCCGCGCTGGTGCAGTCGCTGGGCCGGATCCGCACGAAGCTGTCCGAGCACTATCGCTTGGCCAACGCCGAATTGCAGGCACAAAAGGCGGAGCTGGAAAGCATCCGCGGTCAACTGGCCGAACAGTTCGCGAAAGTTACGCAGCAAAAGCGGCAATTCGACGCTTGGGCGGCCGCCGGACAGGAAGAAATCGACCGGCACGCCGCCCGGCTGGTCGCCCGGGAACAGCAACTCCGGGATCGCGAAATCGCCCTGGAAGAGAGCTTGCACCGCTGGCAGGCAGAGCGCCTGGAATATCAGCAGAAGATCCGCCGGCTGCAGGCCCGGCATACGATGCTTGCCGAGTCTGCGGCCTTATAGCCGCGCCCTCACCCTAACCCTCTCCCGGAGGGAGAGGGGACGAGGTTCTTAATGCGGCTTCTGTTGGCTTAGCGAGGTGCTTTGGCTGGATTGCTCCTGCTTTCGTTTTTCGGCAGTTCTCACGGCGGCGCCGGCGATTTGCATCCCGGCCTGGATCTCCTGCCGTGTAAAGTACGGCTGGCTGGCGCCGTTGGCGTAGCGGAGCCGCTTAGCGGCCAATTGTTCCCAACTCATGTCGTCACTCAGGTGCCAGGCGGCTGCCTGTGCCGCCCGCTGACTGATTTGTCCGCTGCCCAGCATCGCGCAGAGTTCGCGGACGCCGACCTTATCGGTGAAGCTTTCGATGGGCCGGATTTCGTACGGCACGGCGGCCCTCGGTTCGCCCTTGCCGTGTTCCAGGCACACCACGGGAACCCTGAACTGGCCGACTTTCTCGGGGGCGATGTTGAACATTCCGCCGCCGCCGCCCATGCCACCGCCACCCATGCCGCCACCCATGGACTGATTCTGGCCACCACCGCCGCCACCGCCGCCGCGTCCTCCGCCGCCCATGCCACCGCCGCCCATGCCGCCCATGCCGCCGCCACGCTGGGCCAAGACCGGCACGCCGGCGAAGGCGTCGGGCAGTTTCACGTTCAACGGCTTATCAGTCTTGTTCTCGATGAGCACGCGAGCTTGCGTCGAATCCTTCGGGATGAGCTTCACGCCGATCTGCCCGTTGTCGATGGCCGAAAACATGTCGACCGTTGCATCGTTCGCATTAAACTCGCCTGGCTTGGGAACCTTGGTGTGCCGATCGGCTGCGAAAAGCAACCCCGGCAGCAGCATCAGCGCTGCCATGAAAAGAAGTCGCCACGTCCGCACATTCAGCGCAAGAGATGACATTGTCCTGACCTCCGATGTGCTGTTCCGGTAATCACACGGCGATAGCAGTCTCGCCTTCCTTTCATCCTCTAAGGTAATCGATTTGCGCTAGAAAGCCAAGCAGAAAAACGTGTGCGGCAAAGATTTCTGGCATTGGGGACGGGAGGCGTTTTCGCTGCCAACAGCAGACGTCTTGTGCGAAGGTGACGCGAAAATGCCCCCCGTCCCCGGCAGTTTGCTGCCGCCGCACCGCTGGACAGTTGGTGCAAGGTACGTATTCCCGAGCGGCGTGACCACCATAGGGGGTTATACGAATGCATCTGTATGATGATATCTGACTGCGCTCCGATGGTGTCGGCGACGGCTCAAAGCTGTTTGAGGGCCTCGATCACTTCCTCATCGTGGTCGTCGACCCGCACGTTTTTCCACACCTGGCGGAGCACCCCATTGTTGTCGATCAGGAAGGTCGATCGCTCAATGCCCAGCGACTTTTTGCCAAAACGCACCTTCTCGCGCCAGGCGCCGTACGCTTCGGCGACTTTGTGCTCGGTGTCGGCCAACAGGGGGAAATTCAGCGAAAACTTGTCGCGAAACTTGCGGTGGCTTTCCAGGTCGTCGGTGCTGACGCCCAACACCTTGGCCCCCAGCTTCGCCAGTTCCGTCTTGCGGTCGCGCAGCGCGCAGGCCTCTTTCGTGCAGCCCGGCGTGTCATCGCGGGGATAAAAGTAAAGCACCACGGGACTGCCGCGGAGCGCCGTCAGGGTAACCGTGCTGCCATCGTCCGCGGGCAGGGTGAAATCGGGGGCTTCGCTGCCGGCCTCAACCCATTGGCTCATGGGATCATCCTCCTCCAAAATAGGGGGTGAACAAGATCATCTCCTTGGTGTCATTATAGGAATCGGTTTCTGCAACAGCCGCCACGCTTCGAGCATACCCGAACCGCTCAGGAAGAGTATAATAAACGGTTGTATTTCTCGAACCGCTCCCTGCGAGAGCCTGATTGTGGAAGACGGCACGGTCCGCCCCGAAACGACTCCGGTGACGCCATCCGACGCGGGGCTGAAGCACGCCTTGGTTGCGGCTCAAGTGGCCGAAGAGAACCGCGGCCAAGACATCGTCGTGCTCGACATGCGCGAGCTGACGCCGATGTTCGACTACTTCGTGCTGGCCAGCGGCAGCAGTCGCCGTCAACTGCACGCCATGAGCGAGGAGATCGACCACGCCCTGGAGCAAGGGCTGGGCGACCGCCGGCTGGGCATCGAAGGATACGAGGAAAGCCGCTGGATCCTGCTCGACTACGGCGATGTAGTCGTCCACCTGTTCGAGCCCGAAACGCGGGCGTACTATGCCCTGGAACAACTCTGGGGCCACGCCAAGCGCGTGTCGCTTCAGCCATGAGCATTCTGCCCGAGTTGAAAGACCGTTTTCGCCGGGCGCTGCGGCCAGTAGCCGACGATGCCGAAGAACTGCTCGATCTGATCCGCCGCAGCCAGGACCCGAAGTTCGGCGATTACCAGGCGAACTTTGCCATGCCGCTGGGCAAGCGGCTGGGGCGCCCGCCGCGGGAAGTGGCCGCCGAAGTGGTCGCGCAGCTCGACGTAGCCGACTTCTGCCATCCGCCCGAGATCGCCGGCCCCGGCTTCATCAACCTGCGGATCCGCGACGATTGGCTGAGCCGGCAGTTGGCAGCCACGGTCGCTGATCCACGACTGTGCATCCCGGCGGTCGCCACGCCGCGGACCTACGTGATCGATTACTCGGCCCCCAACGTGGCCAAGCCGATGCACGTCGGGCACATCCGCTCCACGGTCATTGGCGACGCCCTGTGCCGCGTGCTCCGCTTCCTCGGCCATCGGGTCATCAGCGACAATCACCTCGGCGATTGGGGCACGCAATTCGGCATGATCATCTACGGCTATAAACACAAGGAGTTCCGGGAAGGTATCGCCGACATGCGTGAGGGCGTGACGCCCCAGCCAACGCTGGTAACTTTGCTCGCCGGGCTGTACACGCTCGTTAGGTACCTAATTGAATACGAAGAGACTAAGGCAGATTGGCCGAAGAAGTCTGAGGAAATGTACAGGAAGTTGGAGGCGGATAAAAAGGGTAACGAGCAACGGCAGAGGCACCTCGAGGAAGCCCGCAGGAGGTTAGAAGCCGTTAAGGAAGAGCGCGAAGAGACGCGAAAATATCTTGTGCACGCGAAACAGGTTTACGCCAAACTATGCAGTTCGCAGGAAACAGCCGACCTGCCCAAGTTAGAGAAAGCAATCGAGGAGTTTGAGAAATCATTGACTGAGGCCGACCGAGCGGTTGAAACTGAAAAGAAGAGTCTAGAGGAGTTAGAAAAAGCAATCAAAGAAGCCGAACGAGCCACTAGGGAGCTGAAACGCGCGATCGAAAAGCAAGATGAAGGGAAGCGGAGGCTCCTTCGTAATGTCGAAAGCGATCCGGACCTCTTTAACCTCGCGACAACTTATCCAAATCTCGCGAGGGACGTGCTGGCCGAGACAGCCAAACTGCACAGCGGCGACCCGGAGAATCTGCGGCTGTGGCGGGAGTTTCTTCCCGATTGTGAAAAGGAAATCGAGCGGATCTATCGGCGGCTGGACGTGCAGTTCGACCACACCCTCGGCGAGAGCTTTTATCAGGATCGGCTGGCCGCACTGGTCGATGATCTGCTTAAGCAGGGCATCGCGCAAGAAAGCGACGGCGCTACGTGCGTATTCCTCGATGGGCAGGATGTGCCCATGCTCATCCGTAAGCAGGACGGCGCGT
>Ga0315289_10013706_pt1 | contig 11335 bp, 8 predicted proteins | sample YL17G11_40_MG_FD_203452 | JGI IMG/M metagenome (GOLD analysis project Ga0315289, IMG submission 203452) | Sediment microbial communities from Yellowstone Lake, YNP, Wyoming, USA - YL17G11_40 | ecosystem: Environmental > Aquatic > Freshwater > Lake > Sediment | place: USA: Wyoming | collected... | reverse complement strand
TGGCGTCTTGGCGCGAGGATAGGTTTTGGTGGTGCTCGTGTTTGTGCAACAGTTGAAAACGTAAAACACCCCGCGTGCGAGAAATTCTTTATTCCTTCAGGCGCAAGGAGTTACGCTACTTTCTGGCCTCGCCCGTGCACAGAATTTCGTCACGATTCGTGCAACACGGCCCCTAGGTAGAGGGAGGCCGCGACCGAGGCGGGCGCGGCATTGATGATTTATGATTGATAATTGATGATTTGGGTCGGACGCCTGCGGCGGTATGTTCTTATCAGCGTATATCAGCGTTCATCTGTGGTTGAAAGGCTGTTCTCAGTTCCGGGTCCTCAGTTCCCAGCAGCCCCCGGTCGCAGCCGGGGGTGACAACATCGCGGATTGGGGATGGACCGGCGGCGTCCAGCCGCCGCAGGGCTTCTGCGCCAAACAAACCCAATTTTGGCCACGGCAAGGCGAAGGGCAAGTGGTTTGCGGGAAAGGAGTTATCGCTGAGCGGACCTGCAAAGAGCACTGGAAAAACAAAGCCAAACTTGGGCAGGACAGGGAATCTGGGGGGATGGTGCGATGGAGGGGCCTATTGTGCAAAACAAAGCCAATTGCGGAAGAAGTTTCAAGTGTGAAGTGTCAAGTGTTAAGTGTTAAGCAGGAGAAGCCAGTGGGCGGATCTTCAGACCTTCCTACTTCAAACTTCACGCTTCAGACTTCCGGCGGTGCGCCGTCGGCCCAGGGAGGGGGCAAAGCCGCACCGCTCCCATGCCTTGGGGAAGAATCCCCGTGCGGTCGCTGGGATTATCCGGTATAATCCCAGCAGTGAGGTGCCAACGATGAGCCGCCAAATCGTAAATCATAAATCATCAGTCATAAATCCAAGGGCTTTCACGCTCATTGAGCTGCTGGTCGTGATCTCGATTATCGCCCTGCTGATGGCGGTTCTGATGCCGGCTCTGCAGAAGGTGCGCAAGCAGGCCAAGCACGTGCTGTGCCGGTCCAATCTCAAGCAGTGGGGCCTGGTCTGGACGATGTACGCCGAGGACAGCAGCGGCAAGTTCCCGCCCTACCTCGCCGACGACTGGATGCGGCAACTCGTGCAATACTATTCCAATACCAACGCCTTGCTCTACTGCCCCATGACGACCAAGACCTTCGAGGAAGGCGTCCCGGTCCGCTACGCCGTCATCGGCACCGCCCGGGACCCCAAGGGCAGCTACGCCTTGAACGAATGGATCTACGACAGCCAGGACACCAGCGGCGGCCGAAGTCTCGAATTCTATTGGCGTAATACCGGCCACAAGGGCTTGAGCGACGTGCCGGTCATGGGCGACGGATCCGTGCGATCGGATATCCAGCCGTTCCCGAATGACACCCCGCCTACGTACGAGGGCGAGCCGCGTACCGGCGTCGGCACCGCCGGCAACGAGATGCGTCTCTATTGCATCGCCCGCCACGACGGCGCAGTCAACGTCATCTTCATGGACTGGACCGCCCGCGCGGTCGGCTTGAAAGAGCTGTGGACCCTCAAATGGCATCGCCAGTTCGACGTCACCGGCCCCTGGACCCGCGCCGGCGGCGTCCAGCCCGGCGACTGGCCCCAGTGGATGCACGCCTTCCGAGATTTCTGACCGCCGTCTTTCATTCGGCGAAGTGCACAATGTGGCGGCCGGTCCCTTTCGGGATCGTCACCACACGCTTTTCCGGCGCGGAGTTCTTCAGTGCCTGACGCATCTCATCCGAGAGGTGCAGGACCCACGTGGAAGCATGATCTGCAAAATACCGACAGTAATGGTCATCATAATGGAGCGCGAGGGCGTCGGGGGTCCGGGCATCGGACTCCACCCGGGCGTGGAGATAGCCGCTGTATTCGTTGGCCGTCAGGTAGCGGATGTCCGGGCCCAGGCTCGTGAGCAGCCGCTCCACGGCGGTCACGTCGAGGAACACGTCGCGGTCGTGGAAGATCAGGAATTGCGGGGCGTCGACGGTCCAGGCGAGGTCGCGCGGCGGGAGGGGGCGATCGTGCGCCCAACCGCCGCTGCGTACCACCTGCTCCATCGCAAGCGCCAGATCGCTGCCGAGATACCAAGCCGCGTTGAAGTGCCCCAGGCCAAAGCCCATTTCGGCGGCGAGGCGGGCGCTGTGGTGCGGGTAGGAGAGCGATTTGCCACTGCCGCCGTTGATCACAAACAGCGGAACTGCTCCGAAGTCCGCGCGGAGGTATGCGAGGCCGCGCTCCATGAGGAAGCGTTGCGTGATCGCCGGCACGTCTTTCTTCCGCAGCTTGTCGCCGAATTCCTCGTCGAACCCGTGCGGCACGTTGGCATCCATCGGCACCGTCCAGAACGGCCCGGGCGGCGATTCCAGGTCCGGCAGCATGTGGGTGTAGCCGTGGCACTGGATCTCCAGCACGCCCGCCCGCTGCCCGGCGTCCAATCCTCTCTTGGCGGAGATATAGTCGTGGAACGTCTTGCCGTCGATCTCGTCGATTACCTGCTGATTCCAGGGGCTGACGATCCGGCGGGCCTTGCGATCCACGTATCCGGTGACTATATCCATCATCAGCACCGCCCTGTGCCGTTGGAGCGGTTCGATGATGCCCTTGCGGATGTCGTCCTCGTTGAGCGTGCGATAATGCCAGTACGGCAAGTACGTTCGGTCCGACGTCCCGAAGTCGTCCATGAATAACATGATGCTCTTGGGATACTCGGCGTACAGCGCGTAGCCCTGCACCCAGACCAGGGAGCGTTTGAACAGGTCCCGCAAGATTTGCACGCCGATCCGGGCGCTCGCGCGGTGCGCCTCGAGCCAAACGACTCGGCCGCCGCCCGGGACCTCGCGGATCGTGAGAAAGGGCATTGGGCCACGATTGATGACGACGGTCGCCTCCTTGGTGGAGACCCGGCTGCCGGGCCCTTCCGATCCCGGGAACTCCTTCTCGCGACCGGCCAGCCCGCGCGTGACAAAGTGGTCCTCGGAAAACGCCACGCCGTCCGCGGGACGGTACTCGCCGACGTACTCAAGACCGGCCAGGGCTGCCACCTGCGGATTTGCGACCGTATCTCCCAGGGCTACCAGCCCAACCCCGTGATCTTTGACGAGTGTCGCCAGCAGTGCCAGATCTTTGGACTCGCCCACATCGGCACCCGCGTCCCAGATGATCGTGCCGTAACGCGGCCGCCCTTGCCGGTCCATCAGATAGTAGCGATCGAAACGCTGTTGATCGAGGCGCAGGATCTCGAACGGCAGCCCCCAGGTCTTGAGCAAGGTGACGACGACCGGGAACTCAGCCCCGGCTTCGATGAGGCGGCTTGCCGGGTCTTTCCACTGGTCTCCGATCACCAGTAAGAAGCGATAGGGCAAAGCGCCGGACGCTGACGCCGACGCCCAACCGGCCACCACGCACAGCAGAGCGATAGACAAACGCCTTCTCACACTCGTCGCCATGCCCCCATCTTAGGCCCCCTGGGTCACGATATCAAGGTGAATACTCGCAATGACATTCACCTGTGCTATTGGCGTTTACCCCCTTCCGTCCGGCGTGACGGGACCTGGGGCCCGCGATATCCCTGCTCCTGAGAGCGACGCAGGGCCTCTTTCGCGAGTTCCATCCGGCCCATCTTCTGATAGGCTTGTGCCAGAAGGAAATACGCCGGACCTGGGTCTTTGCATCCCAGCGAGAGTGCTTTGTTCAGCGTGGTCACGGCCCGCTCGCAATCACCCGTTTCCACCAACACCGCCCCCAGGAGAAAAGTCGCGTAGACATGACCAGAATCAAGCCGCAGCACGGCCTCATAGTCCGCTCGGGCTTGGGTCCAGTTCCCCTGCATCCGGTAGGCGTCCGCCCTTTCGCACAGGGCCCGGACATTCTGGGGATTGCGCTCGATGACCGCGTCGAAATCCCGAACGGCGCCGGCGAAGTCTCCCATGTCCCGTTTCAGGATACCCCGGTTGACGAGGTAGCTGCGGTCGGGGTTCAGCCGAATCGCCTCGTCAAAGTCACGCAGAGCCGCCGGCCGGTCGCCGAGGGCCGCATGAGCCGCCGCGCGGTTGTTCAGAGCCTTGTCGGCCTTGGGATTCAGCCGCAGAGTCGCGTCGAAGTCGGCGATAGCCGTCTTGCGGTCGCCGGCCTCGTATTCGGCCAGCCCGCGATTGAGGTAGGCGACCCAGATGTCCTGGCGCTTGCTGAGAAAGTCATTCCAGAGCGTCAAGCTGTCCCGCCACACGCCGATGCGCTGATACGTCAGGCCACCGAAAACAATCAGGACCAGCGCCACGGCTACTAGCATCGCCCTCATCCAGGACGGATTGCGCGAGGCTAAGCGGTAGCCCAGAGTCCCCACCAGAAAGAACAGACCCAAGCACGGGAGGTACGCGTAGCGGTCGCAGACCATCAACTCGCTGACCGGCACGATCTGGACCACCAGCACCAGCGACGCCAGCATGAACAGGGCCGCGAAGGCCAGCAGCCGCCGGTACCGGCCCGCGTACCAGATACCGACCGCCGAGCCGATCAGCAGCACAGGAGCCAGATAAAAGGCGACGGGCAGCCAACCGTTCGGCTTAACCGGAAACGGATTGAAGACGGAAAGATCCGCTGGAAACACCAGCTTACCCACGTACCACAGGCAGGAATAGCACACGAGGCAGATTCTCTGCACCAGGGAGTACTTCAGTGCGAAGTCCTGCACATGGCTCACGCCGCTGCGGGCCAGCATCGTGACGCATCCGAAGAGGACCGACAGCAGGAAGAAGGGGATTTTCTCGCAGATCGTTCTCCGGCTGACCTTTCTTTCCAGGTACAGGTCGATCACCAGGAGCACCAGCGGCAGTGTAGCCGCCGTCGTCTTGGCCAGCAGAGCCGGCAGGAAGAGCACCAGCCCCGCAGCGAAGTAGCGCGCCTTGCCGGACCTGGCATAGGCGATGTAGGCGATCATCGCCCCCAGGTAGAACAACGAGGAGAGCAGGATGCTCCGTGAGGAGACCCACGCCGCCACTTCGACCTGCAGGGGATGAACCGCAAACAGCGCCATCGTGACCACAGAGATTCCCACGTTCTGTGACAGGGACCGGACCAGCACGTAGACCAATAGGATGTTCGCCAGGTGCAGCAGGACGTTGACCGTATGATAGACGCGCGGATTGGGTCCGAAGAGGCGGTACTCGACCGCCCAGGACAGGGAGGTGAGCGGCTGATAGAGCGAGACATAAAAGCTGGACAACATCTTCCCGATCCCTTGCGGCGACAAGTCGCGGATGTCGGGGTTGGCGGTGATCTGCCGGTCGTCGTCCCAATTGGTGAATTTGTGATTCAGCGCCGGCGCATACAGGAACGCGGTGGCAAGCAATACGATCCCCAGGCCGAGCCACGCGCGAAGACGTTCGGAGCCACCTCGCGCTGGTCCCTGCCCTTCGTTTCGTCCTGCTCCGGTATTCGCCGGTCTTTTCTGCTTCGCCACGCCTTTGATCTACCCCACAGCAACTTGACGTTACGCCGGCCCATTGGCGCTTCGTACAATCTCGAATTTCACATTCGAATCTGCCGCGGACCTACGGCTGTCCAACCATCCTCATCTTAACCGCAGCAGCCCCCTTCCGCACACGATTTCGGCCCCCTTCCGCCGATGTGTGTGACGACATTTCGTGGGGGTTGGGCGCGCGTTCTCTCATCGGAGAACGGGACTTGATTAGCGAGCGGTTACGGCCGCCGTTGCACAACCTACTCGGGGTGCGAGCTTTCTGCTCGACCTTTCGCTGCGGTGAGGGACTCGTAATGCGACTGCGCCTCTTGCTCGGTGATGATCCGATTCTCGTCCTTGTCCATTTGCCGGATGTGATCGTTGCAGTTGGCATTCCAGGCGACCGTCTCACTGTGTGAATAGAGCGAGAATTGAGGGAATCCGATCCTCTTCACGTTCTGCTCCTGGCCGTAGGTCGACTGAACGGCTTTCATGAAGACCTCCTCCGCTTGCGCGTTCTCAAAGGTTACGGGCAGCATCTGCTCCTCGCTGCGGACTTCCCGACCCGTGTTGTAGAACTGGCATCCACATGCCAAGCACAACAGCATCAAAAGGACGCCCGCCAGACCAATTCGAGTATTCCGCGCCATGTTCTTCTGCCTCCCTATGATCCTCATTCCGGATCACCAGCCTCGCCTAGTCATTCCCGGACCTCTCTGCTCACTTCTATTCTACATCACAGGTGTTTGTCTGGGGAGGATTATGTCGGACCCGTCCACACCCGGCAAGGAGAAAAGCAAGAGGGCAGCCGGCGCACTATCGATGGTCTTTGTCCGGCACGACACCTCGCAGGCCGTGCATCTTGAGATAGCCTTTTTGCCGGACGAGCAGGGCCGAGGCGATGATCACGAGGAGAGAGACGACCGCCGCGTGGCGGGTGCGGATCTGGCTCAGGGTGACGCCCAGCAGAGCATAGAACGCCGCCAGGCCATAGCAGATGGCCACGGTCCGCTGCAGCGGGATGCCGCGATCGATCATCTGGTCGTAGATGTGCCCCCGGTCGGAGACGAATACGGGTCTGTGGTTGAGCAGACGCCGAACGACCGCTACGGTGGTGTCGAGGATGGGCAGACCGAACACGATGACCGAGGCCAGCCACCAGCGGGCCACCTGCTCCGCGAACAGGATCATCAGGGCCGCCACGACGAAGCCCAGCAGCATGCTGCCGGCGTCACCCATGAAGATCCGGGCCGGGTGACGATTGAAAGGCAGGAAGCCGCACACGCCCCCTACCAGGGCCAGGCAGATCACGATCCGCACCGGATCGCCGCAGTCGCTGAAGCCCCAGGTCGCCAAATGGGTGGCCAGCAGCAACAGCGCGACTGTGATGATGGCCGTGACGCCGGCACAGAGGCCGTCCAGACCATCGAGCAAATTCAACGAGTTGGTCGCGCCGAGCACGAAAAACGTAACGATCAGGACATCGAGAACCGCCTCCACGGACGCCGGCAGCGATAGGCCGAGCGGTTTGGCGATCTGCTGCAGATTGGGATTGATCCCCACCAACAAGAGAAGAACGGCCGCCAGCACTTGGCCGAGCATCTTGTGACGCGGCCGCAGGTCCAGGATGTCGTCGGCCAGACCCACGAGACAGGCCACTATGGCGCCGGCCAGCACCCCCAGAAACCAGCGAAGCTCATGGGAGAACGCCGGGTCCGCCCGCAGACGGCAGACCCCCGCGAGAACACCGACGACCAGGCCGATCAGCATGGCGACGCCGCCCAGGTAGGCGGTGGGCTCCCGGTGCGTCTTGACGCGGTGATCGGGCCGGTCCACAATCCCGAAGCGCAGGGCCACCCGCCGGCACAGGGCCGTCGCCGCCAGCGCGGTGAGGAACGCCGTCACCGGCACGGGCCAGAACTGGAGCACCCAGCCCAGCGGCCGTTTATCCCCGATCAGCGAATCAAACATCGACACACGCCTGAGATTTATTATTTATGATTTGCCATTTACGATTCAGGCAAGCCGATGCGAACGAATGGCAACAAATACCAAGTCGTAAATAGTAGCTGCTACGGGTTCTCGGCCGAAGGGGGCGGGACGGCAACTCTCGTGCCTCGGAGGTCCGATTCCTGTACCCAGACCTCGGCGTCGTAACGCAGCATCAGCAAGCCATCCGTGAAATTGTCAAAACCGATGCGCGGCCGCTTGCCCGTCAGCTCTTGAAGAATCCATTTGGGGAAATCGGCGCCCGCCCGGATCGACAGGGGCGCCCCGCCGCCGAAGCGCGGGTTGATCTCAGTGAATCTGATCCGGCCGTCCTTCGCGACGAAAAGCTGTAACGTGATCACGCCCGGGCCCGCCCCGAGAAGCTCAACCGCCCTCTTCGCCTGGCCCATGATCTCCGGGTCCTTGACGACCTGTCCTTTGCTCACCTCGCCCGCGCGGGCCTCGAGGCGCCGGCGCGGCACAATACATCGGACCTTCAGATCGAAATCGATATACGCATCGCACGTGTACTCGGTCCCCTCCATGAATTCCTGGCAAAGAGCGTTGGGAATCCGGCGGGCATAGAAGCGCAGCTCGCCGGGGTTGTGGACGACGGCATTGTCCCGGCTGGCGTAGCCGTCCCACCGCTTGAGGAAACACGGCCAAGTCAGCTCTCCCCGGCGGTCGGCCGCCAGGGCCCGGCGAACGCTCATCGTCGCCGGGGTGCCGAAGCCGTTTTTGGTCAGGAACCCAAACGTCCGCCGCTTGTCCTGGCAGGTGTCAACCACGTCCGGATCGGAGACAAGCACGCGACAGCCCAACTCCTCGAATTGTGGTTTGTGCCGGGCCAAGAGCCCCAGGTCCAGGTCCACGGTGGGGACCACCAGGCTCACGGTGTGCTCCCGGACAAGATACAGGAGCTGATCGATGTACCGGGCGTGGGTCGTCGGCTCGACCAGGAAGGCCTCGTCGCATAACTGCAGGGCCGGACTTGAGGGGCTGGTGTCGGTGCCGCAGAACGAGGCTGGGAGGCTCAGTCTTCGCGCCGCCTGCTGGAAGCTGCGCAGCAGCGATACGCGCCGGCCGATGCAGGTGAACAGCACCGTCACCCTGCGCCGACTACGGCCTTGGCCACCTTGCGTAGCCGCAGCGGTCTCGGCCGGCCGGACCCGCGGTCGTCCCATAATCTCTCCTGCAAACTCCGGCGTCTCTGCCGTGCCCGCCCATCGTAAGAATGACAGCCGTAGCGGTCAAGCGGCAGATTCTGTCGGTCCACCGCCATTTGCTTTGACTTTCGCCACGAGCAGGAATACACTATGCCTTCGGCCGATGGATCGACCGAAGATGGGTATCGGTTTATGAATTAGGGGGATGCGGGGAGCAGGAGGCGTACGTCGCCCGATGGCCCCGACATCGTTTGAATTCGGGAGATTGCTCTTGCTGAAGATCAGTGAAAACCCGCCGCTGGTTTGGCCCCAAGCCGAATCGCTCCGGCAGTTCGACGGCCTCTGGTGGGTCGCCCACACCAAGAGCCGGAATGAAAAGGCCCTCGCCCACGACCTGATGGCCAAAAACATCAGCTATTTCCTGCCCATGACGTGGCGCGTGCACCATCACAGCCACCGAACGATCAGGGCACTGCTGCCGCTGTTCACGGGCTACCTGTTCTTCTGCGGCAGTGAGAACGAGCGCGTCGAGCTGCTCAAGACCAACCGGGTGGCGAACCTCATCGAGGTGAAGGACCAGGAGAATCTCATCCACGAGCTGGTGCGGTTCGAGCAGGCGCTGCGGGCCGGGGCGCCGCTGACGCCCCATAAGTACCTTCACAAGGGGCAGTGGTGCCGCGTCATTGCCGGCCCCCTGCTCGGTCTGGAGGGAATCATCGTGCAGACCAAGGGGGACATGCGCCTGGTGCTCCAGATCAACCTGCTGGGCCAAGCGGCCAGCGTCGAGATCGACATCGACATGATCGAGCCGGTGGAGGCCCCGCGCAGCCCGGCATCGGAGGGGTCCGAGAATCCCGTGTAGCTCTTGCACCGGACCGACGGCGTGCCTAAACTGTGACCGCCAATCAGCCGATTTGGATCAATGCGGTCGTTTTGTGCCGCGATCGGGATCGTGCGCGGCAGCAAGAGAACCATAGTCTTGTGCGGAGGGTTCTGGCGTGGTCATTCGAACCAAGGCGTATCCGAGAGCCGGACTGGTGGGAAACCCCTCGGATGGATACTTCGGCAAGACGATCTCCGTCGCCTTCAGCAACTTCCATGCGCAGGTCATCTTGTACGAGACCCCGGACCTGGAGATCCTGCCCAGCGAGAAGGATCGCTCCTGTTTCGACAGCATAACGGCCTTGGTGAAGGACGTGCGGCTGCACGGCTACTACGGCGGGGTCCGCCTCCTGAAGGCCACGGTCAAGAAATTCTACGACTATTGCGAAGAGAACCAGATCGAGCTGCACAACAAGAACTTCACGATCCGTTACAGTTCGAACATTCCCCATGGCGTGGGCCTGGCCGGCTCCAGCGCCATCATCACGGCGTGCCTGCGGGCTTTGATGGCGTTCTACGGGGTCAGCATTCCCAAGTACGTTCAGGCCAATCTGGTCCTGGCGGCCGAGGCCGGCGAGTTGCGGATTCCCGCCGGACTGCAAGATCGTGTCATCCAGGTCTACGAGGGCCTGGTTTACATGAACTTCGCCAAGGAGATCATGAAGAAACAAGGGTACGGCGATTATGAACCGCTGGATCCCCGCTTGTTGCCCAGACTCTACGTCGCCTATCGAGACGATCTGAGTGAACCGACGGAGGTATTTCACAACAACATCCGTCAGCGTTTCGAGCAAGGCGAGCAGAAGGTCGTCAATGCCATGCGTTTCTGGGCCGATTTGACCGACAAGGCGCGGCAATGCCTGCTCGAGGGCCACTTGGACAAGCTCGGCAGTCTGCTCAACGCCGGCTTCGACAAGCGCCGGCAGATCTACCAGATCAGCGCCGACAATATCCGAATGGTCGACACCGCCCGTTCCATCGGCGCCAGCGCCACGTTCACCGGCTCCGGTGGCGCCATCGTCGGCGCCTATGCCGATGAGCGCATGTTCGCCGAACTGCGCAAGACTCTGCGGAAGCTGAATATCATGGTCATCAAACCCGAAATCGTCCGCGGGACAGGAAACGCCAAAGCATGATTCGCAAAGCCGTCATTCCCGCCGCCGGATTCGGCACCCGTTTTCTCCCGGCCACGAAGTCGCAGCCGAAGGAGATGCTGCCGATTGTCGATACCCCGGTGATCCAATACGTCGTGGAGGAGGCGGTCCAGGCGGGGATCACCGATCTGCTCATGATCATCGGCAAGGGCAAGCGCTCCATCGAGGAGCACTTCGATCGCAGCTTTCAGCTTGAGGCACAACTGGAAACGAAGGGCAAGACCGCGGAATTGCAGGCGATGCGCCGCATCTCGGAATTGGCCGACATTCACTTTGTGTGGCAAAAGGAGATGCGGGGTCTCGGCGACGCCGTGCATTATGCCCGTTACCACATTCACAGCGAGCCCTTTGTGGTTCTGCTCGGCGACACGGTCATCGATTCGGCCAAGCCCGCCGCGGCCCAGATGGTCGAGCTATTCGAGGAACTCCAGCAACCGGTCATTCTGCTCGAACAGGTGGAGCCCAAGAAAGTGAGTCTCTACGGCGTGATCGACGGCGAGGAGGTTCGGCCCGGCGTCTATCGCATCCGGAACTTCGTCGAGAAGCCGAAGCCGGAGAACGCGCCCTCCAATCTCGTCATTGCCGGACGATACCTGTTGACACCGGACATTTTCGGCCTCATCGAGAGCACGAAGCCCAGCCCGGATGGCGAAATCCAGCTCACCGAAGCCCTCAAGGCTCTGGCCAGGAGCCGACCGGT
>Ga0315289_10013705_pt1 | contig 11335 bp, 16 predicted proteins | sample YL17G11_40_MG_FD_203452 | JGI IMG/M metagenome (GOLD analysis project Ga0315289, IMG submission 203452) | Sediment microbial communities from Yellowstone Lake, YNP, Wyoming, USA - YL17G11_40 | ecosystem: Environmental > Aquatic > Freshwater > Lake > Sediment | place: USA: Wyoming | collected... | reverse complement strand
GGCCTCTTTCGCTCCCCTGCTCAAAGAGCAGAGAACCTACCGAGCATCGCGGCCGATGCAGCAGATCCGGTCGCCAGTAAGATGGCGACGACGAGGAACAGGAGAGTGGCGCGACGCATGTGGAGAGTAAGCAAAAGAGAGAGAGCGGCGTCGGAGAAGGAAGGAGACCAAAAGAATGAAAAAGCTGGCCAAAGAGAGAGAGACGAAAAAAGAAAAAAGAAAAAAACTCGACCCTCTACGTCTTGAACTTTACTCAACGAGACAGCGCCCCCCCCTCCATTCTCCCTCCCTCGTGGAAGAGGAAATCAGGAGGAAGAGGGAGGCGCCGAATCGGCTCATCTGCTGGGCAAAAACCTCTCTCACAACCAACGGCAACAAGGAGATTCCGTTACTTTCTCTCAACTTGCCGCCGCAGGGGCTGGTGGATTTCTCTCTTTCTCTCTCTCTCTCTCTCCCCGGACAACCGACGAAACAGCGATCTACGGAAGCCTTTCGTCGTTGCGCAGGAGAAAAAGGGATAGGCACAGGGTGAGTAGGGTAGAAGGTGCTAGTGGTAGGAAGCTGCGTGCGCGGAAAAAGGTGGAAGGCAGTTCAGGGAGAGAGACCACGGACGGAGAGACGGACGGACGAACGAGAACAGAGTCTGCCGGCCGCCGGCCGCCGCCGTTGGCTTCTTTTTTATTTATCTATCGGAAAGAGGCGGGCAGAGGCGAAGTCTCCGCTTTTCACCTCTTGCCGTAGGCGGCTCCCCAGTCGGAGACGTACTAATTTTTCGAGGTTTTGACGGGGAGGGCGAGAGAAAGAGAGCGAGAGGAAGAGAGTGAGTGCGAGTTTTTTCCGTTTTTGTCGAGAGGAGGACGATGCAAAAAAGAAAGAAAGAAGAACTTAAATACTTGAAAAGAAAAACTTACGCCGCCCTCGAAGCGCTTGCCTCCGCCGGTCCAGGTCGGAATGATCGCAATAGTTTCTGGAAAGGTTCTCGCGGTTTTTGAGAGAAACAGGTGGATTCGGGAGAGAGAAGAAATTGTTGTTGTTGAGAAGAAAGGGAGAAGAAGAAGAAGAAGAAGAAAGAAAGAAAATACACTCCTGGTTTCAAATATCTTACCAATGCGCTGAGGCACGCTGCAAACGTTTGAAGTTATCGATGCGGGTGAGGGGAAGGAAAAAGGTGGGGGAAAGGAAGAGGTGGAGGGGGAGGTGAGTCGAGGTGGTGGTGATGAGGTCGTCGTCGGAGGAGGAGAGGCCATCAACGCCGGGAAACCGAAAACCCTTTCTCTCTCCTAGTCACGCTCACCGCTGGCCCGGGAGGGCGTAGCCCTGGGGGCGCACATCGATGGACATCTTGTAGCTGATTTGAATTTGGATTTGGAAACGGAAGAGAAAGAGAAACGCCGCGAGAGAGAGAGCGCAGGGGAGTGAGCGTCGGAGATGAGCAGCAAAAGAAAGAAGAGAAAAGAGAAAAAAAGCGGTGCCGATTTTCTTCTTTCTCTTCTTCTTGCCCCCTCCTATCTATTCCCATTTTTCCCACTTGCACTCACGCGAAACGCAGGGGAAGAATCCAAATTCTACGGTTGACATTCAGGAGGCGCTCGTAAGCGATCTGTCAAGCGAGAGAGAGAAAAGGTGCGTGAGAGAGATAAGAGGTGAGGGCGAAAGTATCGCGAAAAGGTCTTGTGGGTCGACGCCTTGGCCAGCCGTCGCAAACATTTTGATGATCCTTCCTCTCCACGCCAAGGTCCCACTTTTCCCCCTTCTCTTACGCTGGGGCCAAGGCGCCTGGCGTTGAACTCGTCCACCGTCCAGCGCGCGAGCTGCTCGACGGGCCAGTTGATCTGTTTATCGCGAAAAATGTTTTTTTTGATTGATGCCTCGAGAGGGTCGAGGCATTCTTGCGGTGGAGGTTGAAAAGGGAAAAAGAAAGACTCCCACGACGGATTCCTCTCTTTCTCTGTTTACTCACGTCGATGAGCTGGTAGTCGGAGTCGCCTCCGTAGGCTCCGGAGCTGCAGAGAGAGAGTTCGGTTCCGGTTTCGGTTCCGGCGTGGTGTGGAAAGCGTGTGAGAAAGATGTACGTTAAATCAGACACGACGAATGCTGAAACCATTTCTTCTCAATGCTTACCGGGGGCGCAGGTCATCCTCCCAGTCGAGCAGGGCGCGGGCAGCGGCAAACGTCGGAGAGTAGAAGAGAGCCGCGCCGACGGCGGCGACGAGGGCGACGAGGAGGAGGAGAACGTTGCGACGCATATTATCCGCTTGTTTTTTTTTCACGGGGGAGACACTGAGATCGTCAGTTTCACTTTTTCTTTCCTCCCCCCCCCCCTCTCTCTCTTTCCGTCCCAAAAGGTCTCGGCTTTCAACGGCGCGAGCTCCCTCCAGACACAACAAAAACATGGCCAAGCGCAACGTCCTCCTCCTCCTCCTGGCGGCCCTCGTCGCCGCCGTCGGCGTCGCCCTCATCGCTTCCCCGGCCACCGTCGCCGCCGCCCGCGCCCTGCTCGACTGGGAGGACGACCTGCGCCCGAAGGCCGGCGACCACAGCTCCGACGACAGCGACTACAAGCTCATCGACATCAACTACCCCTGCGAGGAGCTCGCCAAGTGGTCTGTGGGCGAGTTCAACGAGAGGCGCCTGGGCCCGCGCGTGAGTAGTTTAGTTTTTGAGATTGATGATGGTCTCACGTCCAAGCCAATTCGTTCGATCGATAAAAAAACGGCGCGCCGTTTTTGCTGCCTTGCACCCGCCTGTCTTGTTGCGATTCGCGGCAGAAAGAGAAAAAAATCTTCAGATGGACGGACGACAAGTAGTTGATTGGAGACTAAAGCGAGCGGAAAAGGGGAGCTTTCAAAGCCGCGTTGATTTGACTTGTTTTTTTCCGGCATTGATGCCAACGAGGCCCTCGACCCCGTGGGTCACTCACTCCCCTCTTCTTATCCCCTGCTCCTCCTCCTCTTCCTCCTCCATCTCCTCTCCGCCGCCGCCCCAAAACCCGCAGATTGCTTACGACAGGCTCGTCGACGTGAGACGCCGTGTCTGGCTGTTTCCTCTCCGCTACACGTCCGTCGTCTTTTACTTCTCTTTCTACAGTTTGTTTTCCTCGACACCGCCACTGCCCACCGACTTTTTTCTCACCTCCTCTCTCCTCTCTCTCTTCTTTTCCTCTATCTTCCCACAAAAAAAACCAATACAGCTACAAATCCCTGATCGACGTGAAGCCCGACGGCTACGCCGTGCCCGGGCAGAAGGTGAGTGACTAGGAGAGAGAGAGAGAGAAAGGGTTTCTCGGTTTCGCGTTGATGAGCCCTCCGACAATCTCCACCACCACCGCTCACTCCACCTCCTCCAACCCCCCTCCCCGCGCGTCGATACACGTTGAAAATGCAGGCGCCCAAACAAGTAGAGACCCTCGTCGTCCTTCCTGGATTTGGCGGAGGCTCGCGGCGTATGGAGGGCGGCCACGTCACCGAGTGGGGCCCTGCGTACGGGAAGAAATAGGGAGAGAGAAAGGGGAAAAAGGAAGAGAGCAGCAAAAGGGGCGCAGCGCTCCCGGGCGCCGCCCCCTCTCTCTCTCTCTTTCCACTTTCTCCACCCTCGTCCCCCGTCCTCCCTTCCCTAACCTACCCCCCAGTCTTCAGTGCCTCCGAAACGGGGTCTCACGCCGTCGTGGCTGGCTACCCCTTTTCCTCCCTTTCTCTGTTTCGCGAAAGAACGAGAGAGAGAAAGGGGGACAAGAGAGCCCAGCAGCGTCGATCCGCCCAGTCTTTTTCTCTTTTCTCTTCCCTTTCGTTTTCAACGATGCGGGGGGAAAAACGAGAAATGAACTACTATTATTATCCAAAGAAGCGCGCGCGAAGGATTTAAAAAAAATACCATGCAAGTAGAGAGACGGAAAACCTGCGTCTTTATTAAAAAAAACTGGGGAGGTCGGTGGCCGAGGTCAAGTTTTTTTTGGGGGGAGAAGGAGAGCAAGCCACGCGATCATTCTCTCCCGCTTCTCTCTCTCCCTCTGCTCTCTCGCTCTTTTTTTTTCTTCGCTCGACAAAATGCAGTCTGCTCTCCTTGCCCGCTCCGGCACGTCGTCGTTCGCTGCCCAGCGACGCGTCGTGCGCCCGCGCGCCGTCTCCGCCCGCGCCCAGATCAAGGCCCCGCAGGTAAATTCCCGCTCCGACTCGAGAGAGCAATCTTTCCAGCGTCTTGCTTTTTTCCGTCGACACCGTGCACCTCAAAGCTTTCTCCTCTTCTCTGCTTGCCCTGAGGCTTTCCATGCGCTGCATTTCTCTTTTTCCGCGGCCGAACCGGCTCTTACACGACGTTTTTTATGGTCGCATGCGGAGAAAGGGATAGAAAATGTGCCGCAAAGGTCCTGGACAGCTAGCACGCGATCGATCTTCTCTCGTCGTTAGCGCCGAACGACACTCTCGCTCACACATTTCTCCTCTCCTCTCTCTTTCTCTCGCCTTTCTTCCACTCCACTCGACAGAACGTCACCCAGCCCCCCGTGGAGCCCAAGCTGGTGACTGCCAAGTACGGTTTCGTCGACAACGCCGAGAGGATCAACTCCAGGGCCGCGATGGTGAGTTTTTTCGTCGGCACTCACCTTGCTCTCCTTTTTCCCGCTCTCCTCTCTCTCCTTTTGCTCACACGACGTCGACCTCTCCTCCACCCAATAACCCTCTCTCTCTCAAAACCAGATGGGCTTCTTCGGCATCCTGCTCGTCGAGCTCGTTGCCGGCAAGGGCATCTTCGAGATCGTCGGGATCAACGTCGGCAACGGCCTCGGATTCTCTTTCTAGAGGAAGAAGATGGATTTTTTTGAAGAATTCCGAGAGGGAGGGACCTCGAAAACCTCGACCTTTTTGTCATTCCGTTTTTTAAGACAACCAGCACTGCCGTTTTTTATCCGTTTTCCATCCATCCCACCTCCCTCGCTTGTGAACCAAAAGAAGAACAACAATCAAAAATGAAAAAAAAGGTGATACGAAATCGAAGAAGAAGAAGAAGAAGAAGAAGAAGAAGAAAAAGAAGCGAGAGCTCAAAGTTTTCTGTTTCCTTTTTGCATTTAGTTCTGTTCTTCCTCGTCTCCCTTTCTCTCTCCTTCTCATCTTCTTCAAGCGCCGCCACTCGCCAGCTCCCGCAGCAGCTCGGCCCCGCAGCGCGCCAGCTCCGCGCGCTCCAGCCACCACGAAGAGGCCGCCTCGGCCCTCGCGGGAGAGACGTCACCCTTCGAAGCAAGGCGGGCCGCGCGGCCGGCCGCCTCCCTCGCCCCCTCGGCCTCGGCCTCGGCCCGGGCCGCGAGAAGCGACGCGAGCCCTCCTCCGACGCCGGAGAAGGAGGAGGGATGGGAGGAGGAGGAGGAGGAGGAGGAGGAGGAGGAGGAGGGCTCTCTTGCCCCTCCGCTGACCAAGACGCTTCCGGCGGAGGCGCCCCCTGCCGCTCCCTCTGCGATCGACGCGGCGGCGGCGGCGATCCTCCGCCTCTCCGCGGCGTCGCGGGACCTGGAAGCGAGCGCCGCGGAGGCAGCAGGGAGGAGCAGCAGCAGCGCCGACGGAGACGCCGAGGAGGAGGAGGAGGAGGACGCTCTCCTGCTCGCTTCCTGCTCCAGGGACCTCCCGGCCTCGGCGAGCGACGCCAGTCTGTCGGCCGGGTTGCCCGGGACGACGAAGCCGTACGCCCGCAGCATCCCTGTGGAGTCCTTTGAGGAGGAAGCAGCAGCAGCAGCAGCAGCAGAGGAAGAGCCGCCGAACGAGCCGCCGAACGACGAGGCATTGCCTGCGCCTCCGACGTAGGAGATTGTGACCTCCTCTCCCGGCAAAATGCTTCTCGTCGCGACCAGCTCGAACGCGCCGTCTTCTTCAGTGGAAAGCCTGAAGGCAGCCGAGGGCGCCGAGGAGTGGTTGGCGAAGTCGCAGAGCGGGACGACGAGGGACAGCGCCTGTCGCCTCGGCCCGCCGCCGCCGCCGCCGCCGGGTGCCTCTTCAGCGAAGCACCTCGAGTTGACGAGTGCGGCGGCGGCGAGCGTGCTCTCGAACCCTCGCGGGGTCAGCCCGAGCGAGGCCAGGGAAAACGCCGAAGAAGAAGAAGAAGAAGAAGAACAAGTCCCAAACCATCGGTCGTGGACTGCCCGTTTCAAGCTTTCGCGCTCCCTCTCGGCGACCGCGGCGAGCTCCCGCGGCAGCAGCAGGCCGGCCTCCCGCTCGTCGAAGCTGAGCAGAAGCCCCAGATCTCTCTCGGGGTCAGGAAGCAGCCTCGAGTAGGCCGCGAACGGAGGAAGAGAAGAGAGGGACCCGCCGCCGCCGCCACCGCCGCCGCTCGACCCCCTCCTCCCCGGCCCTTGCTCCGCGACGGTCGCCCAGAGAAGGAAAGCGCAGAGCCGAGGGAACCATCCGACGGCGCCCGACCTCAGGAACTTCTCCAGCTCCCTGGGGAAGGCGCCGTGCAGCATCTGGAACTCGTCCAGGGCCTGCGACGCGAAGCAGCAGCCGGAGGAAGAAGGGTCGGAAGCTTCGACCCCGTCGTCGGCGACGACGAGCGCCGTCGCACGGTCGACCGCGAGGAGCCTCTCTCCCGGCCGGACGTTTCTGACTGTAACCAACCCGCGCGCTCCCGTCACGGGAGAGATGCCCGACGTGACGGCGGCGGGGGCGGCGAGGGCGAAGGCGGAGGCGAGGGAGTCGAAGAGGGCGGCGTCGTCGGAGGAGGGGGTCGAGGGTGAGGAGGGGCTGCGCACGTCGTCGGCGGAGTTTGCCGACGTCGACGATCTGCGCATCCGACGGTCGTCGCGGCTTTCAGCAATTCTCTGCTGCTGCCTGGGCGGCCGGGGCGGCCGCCACCGCGACAACAGGCAAGGAGACGTCGAGGCGATCATCTTTCCCCCTATATACAACGATGCATTGGTATTAGTACAGGAACGAAAAACGAAAAACGAAAACCGGTTTTCGAAAAATGAGTTTTTTTTTTTTACAAAGAGAAAACAAAACTCACAACGAAACATAACTTTTTTCAACGGCCTCTTTTTCTCTCCTTCTTTCTACTCTACTTCCCCTTCTGCTGCTGCTCCTCCTGCCACTTCCCCAGCGCCTCCAGCACGTCCCTCGCCAGCACGGGCTTCCCCTCGGTCCCCGTCAGCAGCGTCTCTCCCCCGGGGGCCGACACCTCGGTGATGACGTTTTTCGCCGGAGGAGAAGTCTCCTCTTCCTCTTCCCTCCCCTCGACCATCAGCCCCGGGACGGCCTCCTCGAGCTCGTCGGCAAGCTCGATGAAGGCGTCGGCGCCACCTTTCGAGTAGCGCACGACGAGCGGCGGCGGGGGCACGGCGCCGAGCTTGAGGTTGCAGGGGATGGCGAAGGGGCGGCGCTGGGTGAGGAGGAGGAGGTTGCACAAGAGAGAAGACAGTGACAACGACGACGCCGACGCCGACGCCGACGACGAAGACGCCTCGAACATCATCGCATCGCGGCCTCCGGCAAGCAGCCCCCTACAGGGCGCCGAAGCCGACGAGCTCGCCGCTGCAGCCCTGGAGAGGAGCAGCGTCCCGGCTCGGCGCATGGTTTTTTGAAAGAGCTCTCCTCTGTGAAGCGGAAGAGGTCCTCGAAAGGTTGAATTCGTTACTACGAGCGAGAGCGAGCGAGCGAGCGAGAAGCGAGAGTGGAGAGAGAGGAAAAAAACCAAAACCAAAAAATCAAAACTCGTTTTCACCATCTCTTTTCCTTCGCTCCTCAAAAAAATCAATACCATGGAGCTCGACTCGTTCCTCCTCGCCCTCGACGCTGTAGAGGGAGATCCTCCGGGGCTCCACCGCGACTGCAAGCGGTGCAAGTGAGTGAAAATTTGGAGACGAAAAGAGGCCCGAGAAATAATCATTCGAGTCGATCTGCAGCTTCGTCCGCAGCCGTCGCCTTTTTTTGGCCGCCCCTCCTCACACCTCAACCTCGCCCCCCGCCCACCTCCCCTCCTCCCCCGAAACGGAAAAAAAAAACCCAGCCGCCCCTGCTCCGTCTGCGTCTGCTACGCCCTCCCGGAGCAGCGCCTTGGCTCCAGGGCCAGGCTCATCGTCCTCCAGCACCCCTACGAGATCCGCAGGAGGCTCGCGACGGTCCCCCTGCTGTCGGCGGCGCTCGAGAGCGTCGACGTCCTGAGGGGCCGGCGGTTTGGCGGCGAGGGGCGGTGCGTTCCTCCGTGCCTGGCCGAGGCGATGAAGGAGGCCGTGGAGAAGAAGATCCCGGTGCTGCTGATGTTCCCGGGCCCTGGGGCGCTGGACGTGAAGGACGTGGCCGAGAGGGGGATCCCGCGGTCGGTCGTCGAAGGGAGAGGCGACGGGGGAGGAGGAGGAGAAGAAGAAAGTTCTTCTCCTGCGAGAGGCGCCGGCGAGAGGGAAACGACGCCGGCGCCGGCCACGGCAGACGCGGGAGCGGAAGCGGGAGCGGGAGCGGAAGCGGAAGCGCCTCCGCTGGCGTTCGGCCCCGTCAGAGGCGGCGAGTACATTCTCGTGGCAGTCGACGGGACCTGGCACCAGGGCAAGCAGATGTTCCGGGTGAGTAGTTCTTTTGGTCAACTTTTATTGAGCGCTTCTTCTTTTCCTTTTTTTTCTTCTTCGGGGGGGGGGGGGGGATTCAAGGGAAAAGAAAACCCGGACTTTTCGACGCTGATCATTTTTTTGTCCCATCCCATCCCCCCTCCCTCTCCTCTCGCCCCCACCTCAAACCAGGATCTTGCCCCCTGGTTCCTGGCTCCTCGAGGCCCAGCAATCAGGATCCAGCTCCCGATCGGAGACGCCGCAGAGGAGCTCAGCGAGGAGGCCGCCGCGGCCGTGGCGCGCGCCGAGGGGGAGCGGAGAGCGGCAGTAAACGGCAGCGGCGGCGGCAACGACGCCCCGACGGCGGAGACCGCTCTCGCCGGCGTCACGCGCAACATCTGTGCCGACACGAGGACGATCGCACTGTTCAAGGAGCCGTTCGAAGGGTGCATGACGACGGCGGTGAGAGTCTTCGATTTTTGTGCCTGTTTTTTTTCTTTCCTTCACTTTTTTCGGTTTGCTCGCGCCCTCTCGTTCTCATTTTCTCTCGCGTCGTCTTTTCCAAAACAAAAAAACCTTCCGCAAACCCAGGAGGCAATCGCCCGCGCCCTCGCCGAGCTCGAGCCCACGCAGGCCCCCGCCGCCGCCGTCCTCTCCGCGCTGAACGCCGTCGTCGACTCCCAGAAGAGGCACGACCCCGCCGTCCGCGCCCGGTGCGGCATCGAGGAGGAAGCCGGGGAGGACGCGAAGGAGCTGCGGGGCAACGCCGGGCGAGGGGAAAGCTGGCACAGGGGGCTCCACGAGCGCAGGGAGCGGAAGCGCGCCGCACGGGCCGCGACGGACGCCGCCGCGGGCGTCCCTCCTTCCTCCCCCGCTCGCGAGGGAGAGAGGGGGAAGAAGCTCTCGAACCAGGACAAGAGCGGCAGGACCAGGACCCTGCGCGCCGGGCTCGCCGACGGCCGGAACAAGTTCGGCTTCAAGAACCCGCCCAGCAACTCGTGCGCCGAGTGCGCGCCGCGGCTGCAGCCGAGGAGCGCCGAGGAGCGGGCCGCGAGGGAGGCCGAGAAGCTGGCCGCGAGGACCGAGAACAGGAGGAGGAAGCAGGCGGAGGCTGCTGCTGCCGCTGCTGCGGCGGCGGCGGCGGCGGGCGAGGCGGGAGTGGCCGAAGGGTGATTTTTTTCTTATGCTTCCTCTCCCGAGTTTTTCTTTCGCGGTATCTTTCATTACGGTCCTCCCGCTGTGTTATGAAAAGGAAAAAAAAACGTGATCAGTTTTGAGAGGCGTCGACCGCAATAAAGACGGACGCGAGCAGCTCCTTCGGGAGGTCGTTGATGGTGAGCTTGGCACTGTCGCCGTCGCCGTTGTCGTCGCTTTCGTCTAGCGCCGCCGCGAGCTCGCGGGTGTCGAGTGCTTCGGCCATCGTTCTGCTTCGAATGCTTGTCGGAGATCGCCAGGTTTTTCGCTGTTTTGCTTCAGCAGGCTCGCTTCAGGCACGCTCTCTCTCTCTCTCTCTTCTACACTCTTCCTATTTTAGGTCTCCCTCTTTTCCACGCCAAGGGCTCAACGAAAAAAAAAACGCTCCTTCAATCCTCCTCCGACACCTTAAGCACGATCTTCCCGCGCACCGCCAGCCCCTCCAGCGCCTCGTGCGCCCTCGCGGCCTCCTCGAGCGGCAGCACCTGGCTGACCTCGACCCGCAGCTTGCCCGCGTCGATCAGCCTCGAGACCTCGGCCAGGGCCGCCCCGTCGGGCGTCACCAGCGTGGGGCCCTCGTAGTGCCTCCCGCTCCCGTCCTCGGCCCAGGCCGCCCTCGTCTCGGCGGCCCTCTGCGGGTCGGTCCCCGTGTTGAAGACGTGGAGGTAGTACCCTCCCCGCCTGAGCAGGTTGTACGATTTCAGCTCGGCGTCGCCCGCCACGAGGTCGAAGACGACGTCGAACTTGGCGTCCTCGCCTCCTCCGTGCCGCCTCAGGAAGTCCGCGTCCCAGTCCGCGACGGTGTAGTCGATCGCCTCGTCGGCGCCCAGGGACTTCAGAAACTCGTGCGAGTGCGGCCTTCCCGTCGCGGCGACGAACGCGGCGCCGCGCGCGTTCTTGGCGAGCTGGACGGCGACGTGGCCGACGCCGCCGGCGCCGGCGTGGACGAGCACCCTCTTGCCCTCGATCGCCCCCCCGGGGGCGCGCGCCAGGGTCTGCCACGCCGTCAGGGCGACGAGTGGCACCGCGGCGGCCTCGACGAGCGCCATGGAGCTCGGCGGGCGGGCGAGGTTCGTGGCGGGGACGGCGGAGAACTCGCAGTAGCAGCCGTCGTGGCCCTGGTTGTCCCAGTGGAACCCGTTGGTGAGCGCGAAGACCCTGTCCCCGGGCTTGAGGCCGGAGTCCTCGTCGGCCTCGAGGACGACGCCCGAGAGGTCGCCGCCGATGATTTGCGGGAGCTTGGCCGGCAGGCCTCCGCCTTGCGCGCCCTGTTTTTTTTACATTTCTTTTGAAGAATACGTTTGAGACCCTCTCGCTCTCCCTCTCTCTCTCGCTCTCCCTCTCTCTCTCTCTCTCTCTGTTCTCGGACAGCGAAGAAGCCAGCGAAAAAACTCTCACCGCGCGGATCTTCCAGTCGACGGGGTTGACGCCGGCGCCGACGACTTTAATCAGTGCCTCGCCCTTCGCACGAGGCGGTTTCGGGGCGTCCTCGGTGACTTTCAGCGACGACGGGGGCCCGTGCTCGGTGATGATGATGGCGCGCATGCTGCGTTGAGAGCGGAGAGGGAAGAGAGAAGAAGCGTGGACTGGAGAGAAGGCGGGCCGCGATGACAGAGTTTCGATGTGAAA
>Ga0315289_10013704_pt1 | contig 11335 bp, 10 predicted proteins | sample YL17G11_40_MG_FD_203452 | JGI IMG/M metagenome (GOLD analysis project Ga0315289, IMG submission 203452) | Sediment microbial communities from Yellowstone Lake, YNP, Wyoming, USA - YL17G11_40 | ecosystem: Environmental > Aquatic > Freshwater > Lake > Sediment | place: USA: Wyoming | collected... | reverse complement strand
GTCTCACCCTCTCCGTCTCCCTCCTTGCGTGCTTGAGAGACTGAGAGAGAGAGAGAGAGAGAGAGAGAGAGAGAGAGAGAGAGAGAGAGAGAGAGAGAGAGAGGTGAGTTTTTTTTAACTTTCTCCTTCGACAACACCGACCTCGACCTCTCGGCCAATCCCACAAAAAAAAAAACTTCAAAAAACTCTTCTTCTCACCATTCGTCCTTGACGCCGTACTTTGCCCTCAGCGCCGGCTTCTGCTTCAGGTCCCTCAGCGCCGCGAAGTCGTCCGGCGAGTCCGACGGCACGGAAGTGACGATGCCCGTCCCCTTGGTCATGGAGATCGTGAGCAAAGGAAGAACAAACAGCGTGCCGTGCGGCGCGCGGGGCGCCGAGAGCGGGACTCCCAGGAGCGCCTGTCCCGAGACGACCGCGACGGGGGCCGGGCTCGGGTCGGGCCCCGAGGCCAGGAGGTCCTGGTAGGCCATGTTGCGGGCCGCGTGCCCTCCCACGATGTAGAGAGGAGGAGGTGAGGCGGAAGAGGAAGGGTTTCCGTCGGAATCAGCAGCAGCAGCAGCAGCAGAAGCAGAGGCAGAAGCAGAAGAAGGGGAAGAGGGAGAGGCTCCCTCGTAGACTCCGTACTCCCCGGCGGGGAGCGCCCAGCAGTTGGTCTGCCCGAACATGGTCTCGGGGCGGAGCGTCGCCGCCAGCAGGAAGATGGGCGAGCCCGGGTGCGACGCCGCGAGCCGGGCCGCGACGGCCGAGAAGCCGCAGCAGGCCTCCAGCTCCTCGGCACGGACGCGCATCTTCACCAGGCAGTACTCCTGGGGGCCGACGCCCTCGCCGCTGGCCCTGTCGTGGTCGGCGCAGGGCTGGCCGTCCTTGGGGCTGAAGACGGCGGCGCGCTTGTCCTGTCCGAGAGTCGAGAGGCAGGGAGAGAGAGAGAGAGGAGAGAGACGAAGGGCGTTTTGAGATGGAAGGAAAACACGAGTTTTCCCACCCCCGACTTTTGAATTTCCGGTGCCTCTTTTTCTCTTCTCTCTAATTCTCTCTCTCTCTCTCTCTCCTTCTCTCTCTGTAAGAAATGAAAACAAAACTCACCTTGACGACCTTGCCGGCTTTCCGCAGGCAGTTGAATTGCCTGTTCGATTGTGGGAGAAGCATTCGAGGAAGAGAAAAGAGAAAGAGGTTTTAAGTTTTTTCCCTTCCTTTGTCTCTCTATCGTTCTGAGGCCTTCACTGCTCTCTCTCCCTCTCTCCCACTCTCTCGCTCACTCTCTCTCTCTCTCTCGCTTCAAAAAGAAACAGAGAAGACAAACGTCAAAAAAATCTCCCCTCACCAGCGCACGAAAGAGTCGTAGAAAGGATTCGCGTCCGTCGTGATGAAGCTGCGCCGCCAGTCGACGCCGCAGCCCATCGCCGTGATGTCCCTCTTCGCCAGGGGGGGGAAGAACTGCAGCCAGTGCGCCGGGTCCCTGAAGGCGGGGATGTCCTCCTCGGCGATTCCCGACAGCTTCATGATCTCCCACTGCGTCGCTCCCGCGCCCTTCTTGGCGGCCGCCTTCGACTTCTTGCCCGAGAACTTGGAGGGGTCCTTCTCGGCGGCGGCAGAGGCCGCGGCGGCGTCGGCGGCCGCGGCCGCAGCGACGCTCTCCTCGGATTCCTCCTCCTCCCCGGGGAACACGGGGGGGCACCCAAAGTCCTCCATCTCCTGTGCGAGCCTGTCCGCGCAGGCCTTGATCGGCATGCCGGTGCAGTGGAACGCCTGCGGGAACAGCACCCTGTCCCCACAGAGCCTGCGGTGCGCCGCGGCGAACTCGAGCTTCGACAGGGAAAAGGCGTGGCCCAGGTGGAGGAGGCCGTTCATGTACGGGTAGGGGAAGGTGCCGAAGAACTTGGGGGGCCTGGGCTCGCCTGCGGTTTGAGGTAGGGATGGACGGAGAGAGAGAGAGGGAGAGAGGGAGAAGAGGCTGAGGTCGAAGAAGAAGAAGAAGAAGAAGAAGAAGAAGAAGAAGAAGAAGAAGAAGAAGAATGAGAGAGAGAGAGAGGACGAAATCAAGGGCCGCCGTCGATGGAGCTCTCCCTCTCGTAATCTCTCTTCTCCTTACCTTCGCCGGGAGCGTCGGACTCGAAGACCTTCTCGGCCTCCCAGCGGGCCTGCGACTTCTCCTGGATCGAGAGCAGGAGGTCGCGGCGGGCCGTGGAGGCGGCGCCGACAGGAGCCTGATTTTTGTTTTTGACAAAGGTTTTGTTTTGCCATCGATCAAATGGGTGAGAGCATGCAACGTCGCCGTTTTTTTCGAGGCGAAGGCATTGCGATTTGAGTCAACTTTGGATAGCCAGGGATAGAACGTGATCGTACGCATCCACAAAAGGTGTATGTCGACGCTAAAGACTTTCAAATGGGGAAGAAACGGCGGTGGCGAAAAGAGAGAGAAGAGCAGCGTCGTCGGCGACGTCCTATCGATCGACGGCTGGCAGTCTTCAGCCTCTTTTCCTCTTCCGTCCTCCTCTTCTTCGTCGGCAACACTCACCGCTTCTGCGGCAGCAGCAGGCGGAGGATCCATCTCTGCTGTGCGTCAAGAGAAAGAAAGAAAGGGAGCCTGTTTTTAAAACAGGCGGATCTTTTTCTTTTTTACTTTCTTCGTCGAGCGAGAGAGCGAGCGAAAGAAGAAAGAAAAGTCTGAGTTGAACGGAGGGCAAAAATTTTCTGCACTCTTCGGGAACGTCGGCTTCAAAACCTAGCCAAGACTCCTCCAACTCTTTCCCAAACCTTCTTTCAAAAACAGGGAGGCCGCAGAGATAGGGCCCCTCTCGCTCGTGCGTGCAGACGCTCCGTCCTCTTACTGCTCAGGAAGCGAGAGCGTCAAAAGAAAAACAATGGCGGCCCGCGCTGCTGCTGCTGCTTCCTGCGGCGGCCTCGCCTCATCTTCGTCGTCGTCGTCTCCGTCGGCATCGGCCTCGACTCCGCTCCCTCGCGCCCCGAGGCGCTCCGCTCTCGCTCCTCGCGCCCTGGCGATGCCGTCGAGCATCTCCTCTCGAGGAGGAGGCTCTCCCGCCGCCAGGGAAGCGCAAGCCGCTTCCGCTTTCGCGTCGAAAGCGAGCAAAGGAGTCTCCACGGTCGTCGCCAATGCGACGGCCGCCGCAGAGGCGAGCGTCGCTGGCGCCGCCACCGCCGGCGCCTTCCCTCGCGGCGGGCACTGGGAGGTGAGTGTTTCCCCCCTTTTTTTCAAACGCTGGATGTGTTCAGATCCCTACCTGTCCCTGCGGATGCTCTCGAATGCATTTTGGGAATAGAACGAGTCACGATTCGAGGGGCGACGAATGCGGACTCGATCCGGCCGAACCCTTTTCCTCACCCTCCATCCTCGATGACCCCAACCTCAACACCCCCCCCATCCCCCCATCTCAACTCCCCAACCAACAACCCCTCTTCCCCTCCTCAAAAACAGGTCCACAAGTTCGGTGGCACGTGCGTCTCCTCCGCGGACCGCATCGCCTCCGCCGCCGAGCTTATGGTCTCGCAGCTCGCCCGGAGAGAGAAGGACCAGGGCCCCGCGGCGTCGGCCGCCGTCGTCGTCAGCGCGATGGGCGCGCACCCGTCGTCGCCCGTCAAGGTCACCGACCTGCTGCTGGCCGTGGTCGCCAAGGCCGCCTCCCGCGACGCGAGAGGCTTCTCCGATGACCTGGCCGCGCTCAGGGCCAAGCACGCCGAGACCGCCGATGAGCTGCTGCTCGGGAGCGAGGGAGGGAGCAGCGGCCGGGCGGAGCGCGACGCGTTTGTGGCGTCGGTCGACGCCGACATCGAGGACCTCCGCGCGGTGCTGCAGGCCATCTCGATCGCCGGAGGCTCCGGCCCGTCGACCTCGGGGAGCGCCTTCGCGGACTACGTCGTCGGCCACGGCGAGCTCTGGTCCGCGCGGCTGCTCGCCGCCGCGCTGCGCGCCCGCTGCGGCGCCGACGCGGGCGTGCTCGACGCGAGGGAGGTGCTCGTGGTCACGCCCACCCCGGACGGCACGAGCGTAGACGTCGAGTACGGGCCCTCGGAGGCCGCGCTGGACGCCTGGGGCGCCAAGGAGGCGGCGGCGAGGCGGCAGGGGGCGGGCGCGGGCGAAGGCCAGTCCCAGCCCCGGTCCCGGCTGCCGCGCCTCGTCGTCGTCACGGGCTTTGTCGCGCGCACCGCCGACGGCCAGCCGACGACGCTGCGCCGCAACGGCTCCGACTACTCCGCGACCATCGTCGGCGCGCTGCTCAAGGCCTCGTCGATCGTCATCTGGACCGACGTCGACGGCGTCTTCAGCGCCGACCCGCGCAAGGTCGCCGAGGCGGTCTGCCTCGAGTCGCTGTCGTACGCCGAGGCGTGGGAGCTGGCATACTTCGGCGCCTCGGTGCTGCACCCGAGGACGACGCAGCCGGCGATGCGCGACGGGATCCCCGTTTCGATCCGCAATTTCTTCGACCTGAGCGCTCCCGGGACCGTGATCCGCGCCGATCCGCTGGATCTCGGGGCCGCCGGAGGAGGAGGAGGAGGGGACGCTTCCGCTTCCGCCGCTGCCTCTGCTGCTGCTGCCGCGGCCAAAAAGGCCGCCGCCGGCGGGAACAAGAAGGGGAAGAAGCGCTCGACCGCCGCGGGAGGCGACGGGATGGTGAAAGGGTTTGCGACGATCGACGACGTCGCGCTGATCAACGTCGAGGGGACCGGGATGGTACGAGAGGAGGTTTTTTATCTCCCTTATTTTTTCTTTCTTTCTTTCTTCTTGCTCCCTGCGACCTCAAGAGAGAGACGTCGACGTCGGCGACGACGACGAAGATGACGACGGCAAAAAAGAAAAAGAAAAAACTAACCTCTTTTTCTTTCTCTCTCCCTTTTCTCTCTCTCCCCCGCTCCCCCCTCCCAAACCTTAGGTCGGCGTCCCCGGAGTGGCCTCCGCCATCTTCACCACCGTGCGAGACGCCGCCTGCAACGTCGTGATGATCTCCCAGGCCTCCTCCGAGCACTCCATCTGCTTCGCGGTCAAGGGCGACGAGGCCGACAGGGCGGTGGGCGCGCTGAGGGCGCGCTTCGCCGACGCGATCGCGGCGGGGCGCATCTCGGCCGTCGAGGTGATCAGGGACTGCGCCGTGCTCGCCGCGGTGGGCCGCGGCATGTGCGAGCGCAAGGGCGTCGCGGCGACGATGTTCTCCGCGCTGGCCAAGGCAAACGTCAACATCCGGTCGATCGCGCAGGGCTGCTCCGAGTACAACATCACGGTCCTCGTCGACCAGAAGGACTCCGTGCGCGCCCTGCGCGCCGTGCACGGCCGCTTCTACCTCGCGACGCTGCCGCTGGCCGTCGCCGTCGTGGGGCCTGGGCTGATCGGCAGGACCTTTCTGGCGCAGCTCGCGGAGCAGGCCGCCGCGCTCAGGGAGGAGTTCGACATCGACGTCAGGGTCCTGGGCGTCGCGTCGAGCACTCGCATGGCGCTCAGCGACACGGGCCTCGACCCCGGCGCGGACTGGGCGGCCCTGCTGGCGAGGCCCGAGGCCTCGGTCCCCGCAGACCTGACGCTGCTGGGAAGGCACCTGGCGAGCAACTACGTTCCCAACTGCGTCATCGTCGACGCGACGGCGTCGGCGAGCCCTCCGGCGCACTATTTGGAGTGGATGAAGGTGAGAGAGAGAGAGAGCGAGGGAGAGAGGGGGGGAGAGAGGGAGAGAGAGGGAGAGCGAGAAAGAAGAAGAACAAGGACAGTGCGAAAAAGAAAAAAAACTCACTTTTTCTCTCCCTCTCAAACTCTTTCTCTCAATCAACCCTCTCTAAAAAATAAACAGGCCGGAATCCACGTCATAACGCCGAACAAGAAGCTCAACAGCGGGCCACTCGAGCAGTACTCGGCCCTGAGACAGTTCCAGCGCGAGAGCTACATCCATTACCTCTACGAGGTAAAGTTTTTGAACTTTCTTTTTACGTTTTCGTTCTTTCCCTCTCTCTTTTCGGTTTTTCCTTCCTCTCTCTCTCTCTCCACCACCGCCAAGATCAAGATCGAAAAAAGAAACAAATAAAAGCCGGGGACGAAGAAACTTTCTTTCACTATATTTTCACAGTTTGTCCGAGCGCTTTTCGAAGCGTGATGGCGAAAGAAAACCGTAGCACTCAAACCACTGAGGCTTTTTTTATCTTTTCTTTCGTCTTCCATCATCCCTCCCCCTCTTCCTCCTCTTTTTTACTATCTCTCTTCGGATTCCTCTCTCTCTTTCTACGCCCTTCTTTTTCCATGAAGAAGCTCGAGCTGACCCCCTGCAATGACGAGGGAGACCCCTCCCCCACCCCACCCCCACACGCACGCGCGCACGCACCAAAATCCCAAACACACCAGGCCACCGTCGGCGCCGGCCTGCCCGTCATCGCGACGCTCAAGCACCTCCGCGACACGGGCGACCGCGTCCTGAGAGTCGAGGGCGTCTTCAGCGGCACGCTCTCCTACATCTTCAACTCGCTGTCGCCCGGTCGCAGCTTCGCAGAGGTGGTGGCCGAGGCGAAGGCTCTCGGGTACACGGAGCCGGACCCGAGGGACGACCTCTCCGGGACTGATGTCGCGAGGTACGGAGGCTTTTGAAGAAAGGAGGAGAATCTGCGAGTTTTTTTTCTTTCGAGGTCGGGAGGTCGCGCGGCGACGGGACGCGAGTTTTCTCCGCTTCCGCTCTTTCTTCTGCTTCTCGAGGGGCCCGAAGGAAGGGGGAAGAGACACTTCCAAACCAGCAGGCGAATCGCTCACCCTCTTTCCCTCGCCTCTCCCCCTCGAAACGTGGAAAAACTCTTTTCAAAAAAAAAAAAAAAAAAAATCGAACAGGAAAGTCACCATCCTCTCGCGCGAGGCCGGGATGGAAATCGAGCTCCTCGACGTCCCCGTCGCGTCGCTCGTCCCTGCCGCCCTCTCGCGGGGGACCGTTGACGACTTCATGGCGGGGCTGAAGCTCGACGACGGCGGCGTGGGCGCGATGCTGGCCGAGGCCGCCGAGGCCGGGGAGGTCCTGCGATACGTCGGCGTCGTCGACGTCGAGAACGGCGCTGGGTCGGTCGAGCTGCGGCGGTACCCGCTGTCGCACCCCTTCGCGGCGCTGGCGGGCGCAGACAACATCATCGCGTTCACGACGGCGAGGTACAGGGCACAGCCTCTGATCGTGCGGGGGCCGGGGGCCGGGGCGGAGGTGACCGCGGGGGGGGTGTTTTCGGATCTGTTGAGGCTCGCGGCGTACCTCGGGGCTCCTTCATGAACTTTTTTCTTGAACCTTTTCGGGGGATCTTTTTTATTGGTGTGTTTCGTTTTGAGAGAGGGGGAGATTGGAGGCGTGGAGAGAAAGACTCTTTTGAGAGAGCGCGAGAGAGAGAGATTGAGAAAGTCCTCGGGGCCACGGCGAGCGACGAAAACAAAAGGAAAGAAAGGAACGAGAGAGAGAGAGAGAGAGAGAGAGAGAGAGAGAGAGAGAGAGAGAGAGAGAGAGAGAGAGAGAGAGAGAGAGAGAAACAAAAAGAGAGTTTTTTTGAATTTCATTCTTTCCCCGTTTCCATCCCCTTCGAGTGAATTCTTTCCTGTGACAAATGAATAAAAAAAGAAAGAATAACAACGAAGACCACACACGATGACGAGGCCGAGACGGAGAGACGGAGAGGGCTCGCACGAAGGCGAAGAGAGAGAGAGAAAAACAACGAGAATGACAAGGCCTCCTCTCCCGCGTTCCGCCCTCTCTTTTTTTCTTCTTTTTTGAGAGAACCCCCGCCCCGCAACCAATTCTCTCTCTCCCTCTTCTGATTGAAACAAGGTGAAAGAAAAGTTGGTAACACATTCAACAAGGGGGTGGTCGTGAAAAAATGTTTGTTTTTGTTCTCCTCTCTCCTCCCCCTTTTCGTCTGCTGCGCCGCTACCGTTTTTCACGTCTCAAAATGTTTTTTCGGGGTAAAATTTTTGGTTTTTTTTCTCTCTCGCTCAAAGTCCCTCTCTCTCTCTCTCCCTCTCGCCCACGTATCTAAACCTGCGCCGTCGTCAGCTCCGTCGTGATCTTGTCCAGCTGGCCCTTGACGGAGAGGTCCACCTGCGACGACCCGTACTCGACCACGAAGCCGGCGATCAGCGACGCGTCGACCTCGGGCTTGAGCTTGATGTTCTTCGAGCCGGTCAGCTCCTGCAGCTTCTTCGCGATCAGGAACTGCTGCTCCTGCTCGAGCTTGACGGCCGACCGCACCACGGCGACCTGCGTGTCGGTCAGGCCGCAGTAGAGCTTCTCGAACGCGACAAAGACCTCGTCGGCGGCGACGAGGCGGTCGTTGTCGACGAGCAGGCCCAGGAAGTTGAGCGTCGAAGGGTCGAGGCCGGCCTCGGCGCCGAGGCGCTTGAGGAGCTCTTTCTTCTTGGGGCCTGAGACGCAGGGGTTGGTGAGGAACTCCTTGACGTCCGGGGAGTCGCGGAAGAGGGTCTGGGGGAGGGTCGGAGGGGGGCGGGGGTGTTTGCGTGCGTGTGTGGGAGAGGGGTGGAGGAGAGAGAGAGCGCGAGAAGAGGGAGAGGAAGTGAGCGAGAAGAAGAAGAAGAAGAAGAAGAGGGAGGTCGAGAAGAAAGAGGGCAAGAGGAAGGAGGACGCGCCCCGGACTCTTCTCTCCCTCGGCGTGCCGTTGCTGCGAACGCATCGGCTTGCTTTCTTTCCGCAGACGAGGCGCGGGCAGCACGACCGAGGGAAAAGGGCGAGCGAGGGGGGAAATAGAGATAACGCGGTCTCTGTGGAGGTCGAGAGAGAGCCGCCGTCTTTCGCCTCTTCTTTCGCGCGAGAGCGATCTTTCTCGCGGTCGACCTCGACGCTTTTCAAGGCGACGCTTCTCAATTGACGCCTGCAGTGCGTGTGCGAGCCTCTCAGCGTGCTCCACGAGGAGGGCAAGAGTCCAGGCCAGCAGAGCGGAGCAGGTGAGCCGATAGCGAAGAACAGCTCTCGTCGATGCTTGCTTGCCGCTTGCTCGGCTCGACCTCCCTGCGCCAAGCTGCCGCCTTTCCCCCTCTCCATCGGCGAATTCTCGTCGCGCTGCACACGCCTCCTCTCTTGCTTTTCAAATCTGTCATCTCGGGTGCATGAGCGCGACCGTCGCGGTCCCCAATGCACCAGGAGGAAAGCAGGAGAAAGGGCAAAGAAGGCACGAAGGAGCATTTCCTTTTTTTTTGCGGTGGTCAGCGACTCGAGAGGCCGAGGCGGCGGCGGCGGCGGCGAAAGGAGAGGCAAAGGTTTTCCATCAATTCTTCCTTACCTGCAGGGTGTCGACGTCGGCGTGGACGGCGTCGAGCGAGCCCTTGGCCTGGGCGGTCTCGATGAGCGCGGCGGCGTACGCCGAGCCGACCTGCTCCATGCCGCCGGCCTGGGTGAAGTTGGGAAGGAGGTGAGAAAGCGTTTTTTTTTTCGTGGTCGTGAGCGTCGGTCGACCGAGAGGGGGGCGTCGAGGGAAGCGAGCCAAGGGAGCAAAGCCCCCCGCGCGGGGAGCCCCGATCGCTCCTCTGGCGAGGCTGCCCCCCCAAAGTAGAGACTTCGATGTGATCGTGCGCTGGTGGGCTCGGCTTGTGGAGAGGCCCGGCGTGGCGGCGACGCCGCAAGCGCAGGGAAAGGCATGATCTCTGCCTCTTCTCTCCAGCGTCTCGAAAGAGAGGGCGAGAGAGAAGTTCCAGCTCGAAATTCACCTTGACGGCGACGACGCGGCGGGCCGGGGCGGGCGCGGAGGACGCGCGACGCGAGCACGACGGCATCGCGACGGCAGCGCGCCCGAGAGCGACGGCGGAACGCATTCTGTTTCGAGGGAGGAGGGCGCCGCGGGGAGAGGAGGAGATTGGGCTTCGGAGAGGAAGGGCAGAGTGAACGAGAGAGGGAGGGAAAAAAAAAAGGTTTTTTTTTTTCCTTCTCAACCTGGACCTTTTTGTTTCTCCACACTCTGTCTCTCTCCTCTCCACGCCAAAAGCACAACGGAAAACACTCCCCTCGCCCCCAGCGTTCTCTCAAAAAAAACTGCGTGCAAAAAAGAAAACACACAAGAACAAGATGAAGAACAAAACGCCTCACCTCCGCCTGTCGAAGGCGAGGTGAAAAAAGTGAAAACAAGAAAAAAAAACGTCGACGCCCGACACTCGACACACAAACTCTCCTTTTTTTTCTTTTTCACCCGTTTTCCCCCGCTCCAGCTCGAGAACAGCCGCGGGGCAACAACAACAACAACAACGACGCAAACGATGAAGAAGCAGCAGCTCTCTTTGCTTCTCGTGGCGCTTCTCGCCTTCGCCGCCGCGGGGGCGACGCTGGTCGCGGGAGACCCGGCGGCGCCGCTGTTGTCGTCGTCGGCGGCGCTGTCGAGCCGCAAGCTCCTCCAGTCCTCTTCCGCCGCCGCGGCAGGTGAGCTTTGGTTTTTAGTCGCGGAGCGCGCATGGGCAAGGATGCTCGAGAGGCAGCTCTCCGGAGAAAGGGAGGGCAGAAATATGGGGGGAGAAGGAGCCGGAGAGGAGAGTAGCGAGAAAAGCGAGTTTGCCAGCTGTGCTGAGCCTCGGATTTCCAGCTCTCTGACTTCCACTTACAAAAAAAAAACAGCCGCGGGCAACGCCGCCGCCGCCGCCGCCGCCGCCGCCTCGGGGAGCGGCTCCTCCGCCGCCGCCGCCGCTGCGGCCTCGTCCGCTTCGAGCGCCGCGAGCGCCGCCGCGTCCTCCTCGCCCGGCGTTGCCGCCGCCGCCGCCGCCGCCGCAACCCAGGGCGCCGCCGCCGCCGCCGCCGCCGCGGCCGGGAACTCCGCCGCCGCCGCCTCGGCGGCGGCCGCGTCGCGGTACTGGGCCGGGATCGCGCAGCGTGGGGGCAACATCCCGGCTTCTACAGTCTCGGCCGCCGCCGCCGCGGCGGCGAACGGGGCCGCCGCGGCCTCCGCCGCCGCTGCTGCAGGCGGGAGCGCCGCGGCCGCTGCTGCTGCCGCTGTGAGTGATCGTTTTGAAGTTTTTGAAGATATTGAGAGAGATAGGGAGAAAAAAGAAGGAAGAGAAAGAGAGAGGAGAAGAGCGAGAGGCAGAGCGAGAGGGAGAGCGAGTCGAGAAAGAGAGAGAAAAGAAGACAAGATAGAAGAAGAAGAAGAAGAACAAGAAGAAGAAGAAGAAGAAGAAGAAGAAGAAGAAGTAGAAGAAGAAGAAGAAGTAGAAGAAGAAGAAGAAGAAGAAGAAGAAGAAGAAGTAGAAGAGGAAGAGGAAGAGGAAGAAGAAGAAGAAGAAGAAGAAGAAGAAGAAGAAGAAGAAGAAGAAGAAGAAGAAGAAGAAGAAGAAGAAGAAGAAGAAGAAGAAGAAGAAGAAGAAGAAGAAGAAGAAGAAGAAGAAGAAGAA
>Ga0315289_10013703_pt1 | contig 11336 bp, 7 predicted proteins | sample YL17G11_40_MG_FD_203452 | JGI IMG/M metagenome (GOLD analysis project Ga0315289, IMG submission 203452) | Sediment microbial communities from Yellowstone Lake, YNP, Wyoming, USA - YL17G11_40 | ecosystem: Environmental > Aquatic > Freshwater > Lake > Sediment | place: USA: Wyoming | collected... | reverse complement strand
AAAAGCTCGAGGAAGAAAAGAAAGAGAAAAAGCCTGAGGAAGATAAGAAGGAAGCGAATATCATTGAGGGCATCGAACTTGGGGAGCCTATGGATGATGTAGTCCTCGATGCCGCTGAGCAGGAGAAGTTGAGTAAACTATTTATATAAGGAGATAACATATGGGAGCAAGAGACAGAGACACCTACGTACATCGTTTTGGTGTAACTCCTGAAACTACTTCAGTTATTAGTAGCAAAAATAAAATTTATGCGACGCCTGCGGATGGATCGACATTATTTCAAATTGGTGTCGTAGCAACATTTGATCCATCTGAGACACGTGCAATAGAACCCGTACGTGGTATAGGTTATGGTGATCATGTTGCTGAATTGGTGCCGGGTGTTACAGAGCCTATGACTATGGCTGTGACACGTACAGCTCAATATCTTTCTATGATGTATCAGGTTTTTGGATATAAGGGAGGTATTGATGGATTAGTGCGTTCTCTGCGTCATCATAAATGGCCTTTTGATGTAGTTCAGGAAATAGTAATCAGTCGTCTTGCTTCTATGATAGCTTCTGATTCTACGGATAATATTCCGACTATTCCTGATGGAGTTAATGTAAAAAATGGATTTAATCAATCCGGGTATGATGCGATCATGACTTATTTTGAAGGATGCTGGATGTCTGATTATAGTTCTTCATATGCAGCGGATGCAGCACTTGTTCAAGAAAATGTTACTATTAATGTGACAGACATCATTGCTAATCAGGCTTCAGATTATATTGAGACATCGTCTCAATTATTTAATGATACGGCTCGTTCTAAAATTATAGGTGTTAAATACGTTCCGACTACTGGTTCTATACCTGAAGCGTCAGGGACAGCTGTCCCTCAGGCTGGGCAATAATATTAGTTTAGCGGGGATATCCCCGGGATTTTCATATTTATATAACATATCATATTTTACATTTTATTTTTATATAATATAAAATAATTATCTCATATTACTTCAATAAATCCCCTGTTTGTATATCCCCTGTGGAGAATATTTATCTGTTAATATTTTTGTCATATCTATAACCATATTCAAAAAGGAGATCATATGGGTCTGACTGATGTTTTTAAATCCATTCAGGAAAGTCTTAGTTTCAGCAAAACGGTAGAGATTTATGGTATTAGATTCGAGTTGAGATTACTATCTTTCGAAGAAGAATTAAAGACGGAGTCTATGCCGACTGATAATATTGATCCTATTGTTTTTTATGGGGAAACACGTTTGCAGACACTTTCTTGTGCTGTGAAAAGTATAAATGGAGAAATTGTACCTAGTGTGATAGAAATAAAAGAAGGAGAGAAAATTCAAGGATCTCTTTATATAAAAAATTTTATTTCCACTCTGCCTATAAAAATAATAGAAAATCTTTTTGATGCCTATACTGATATGAAAGAAGAGGCAGAAGATAAACTGACTAAAGAAATGAAATATAATTGGTTTAAAACTCCTGAACAGCGGGAAGCAGATAATAAAGAAAAAAAAGCTGAAAAATCTGTAGAAAGAGATAAAAATAAAGAAGAAAATGAAGAAAAAATAAATTTGGTCCCTATTCCTAAACCTCCGGAAGAAAATGAATAAATGGATATGAATATCCAGCAGGCTTATGAAAATATAGAGAAAATCATTATACAAGGTTTTCTTACTGTTGGTATTTCATTTAATAAAAATTATTTCTTAATAAAAAATATTACAGACAAAGAATATAATAATATGGATTTTTATCGATCTGAGAATGATAAATATTATAATATTTTATATCATCTATCTTTTTGTACTGTTTTTATAAATAGTATTAATTTTTTAGAAAAAAGAATTGAAAATATCTCGAAATTGGTGAAATTTTATACTAGTATGCCGATATCTTTTATAGTAAAAATAAGAGATATTATAGAAAAATTAAATAATGAATATTTAGCTTCTCTTAATTATCTTGAGGGATTTTGCTATACTGATAGGTCTAGATACCTTTGGAGTGTAGTAGATATAAACAGCAGATCACAATATTTAGGCATAGCAGGATTAAATAATGTAGGTATGAATTCTGTTCAAGAAAATTGGATTATTATAAATAAGAAATTGGATGATGAGGATTCTTATCAGAAATCTTTAGATTTATCTTTTTTGATTGCATCAGCATCTAATCCTAAAGGTGTTAAAGTACTCTCTCGTAACTATGACTCTCATAAAAAAGAATTAGATGAACTCCGTAGCGATATAGCTAAATATGGATATGATCGTAAAAGGATAGAAGAACAGCAGGTTAAAGCAGAATGGACTGCTCCTATAAAAAGTCGTGAAGACCTCGTGCGAGAACTTTATAGACAAATGTCTGGTAAAAAAGATAAGCATGATCTTTTTATTGATCAATGGATGAAGCAACAGCGGGACATGGCTGAGGAAGCAAAAAAACAGGCAGAAACCCGACAACGAGAATTTCGGGTTAAGCTTCAGGATGTAGATATGACTCGATTAGAAGAATCTATGCCTATATCTTCTGCGGAACTTAAAAAACGATTAATTAAAAATAAAATTTCTGAAAAAAGTAATCAGTCTATGTCGTCTTTTGAAAATTATGATCAAAAAGATCGTTTTATTAAGAAAATTAGTTCAACAATAATTACACCTGGAAAATAATTTTGATGATACGATTTAATATAAAGGACTAAAATCATGGCAACTGATGATAATGTGAAAAAATTGCAAGAAGAACAAAAAATATTAAGGTCCAATACTGCTGAGCTTAAGAATCAGAAATTGACAGAGAAGGATATTGTTGATATTGTTAATAAGAAAGTATCAGCTCTTAAAGAAGAAAATGCAATTAAAAAAGAATCTCAAAAAATTTCTAAAGCTATTGCTGAAACTAGAGAAAAATTGAAGGAAGTGGAAAATAAAGGTAATAAAATACTAGAAGATAAAAAAAAGATATATGAAAATACATTAACAGTTATTAATCAAGAATTGAAATTACATAAAAAAGGGGATAAAAGATATGATGAACTTATAAAAAAACGTAAAAAAGAATATGCTAAACAAAGGAAGGAAGTAGGAAATGTTAGAAAAGGAATAGAAACAGAATTAAAACCTATTAAAGGTGTTTTAGTTGCACTGGAAAATATTAATACTCTTCATAAGGAATATACTAAAGATAACATACTTTTCATTAAAAGTGAAAAAGAATATGATGCAGCTTTGGAAGATAGACTTATAATTCAAGAAAAAATTCTTAAAGCTCGTAAAGAAGCAAAAAATATATCTGACGAAGAATATGACAGATTAAAAAATGAAATAAGAGGTACAAAAAATATAGCTAGGGTAAGAGAAGGGCTCGAGAAAAAAGCTTTTTATCCTGAAAGGAAAAGAGAAGAATACCGTAAGAGATTAAGGTCTTACGTCCCACCTAAAGAAGGGGCTACACCAGGAGACAAAGAGGAAGCGATTAAATTTGCTAAACAGGAAAAATTCGAATTAACTAAAGAAATGGGAGGTAAATTAGGTGCTCTTCGTTCGGCCAAAGGTGTAGGAGCACATATTGAAGCCGCTAAAGGCATAGGAGAGACTGTTAATAAATTTAAAGATTTGTCAAAAATTTTAGGAGGTGTAGGAGCAGAAGCTAAAGGTGCTGCCGGTATGTTTGGTATACTTCGTACAGGAATGGAGATGTTGGGTAAAATAGGTTGGGTAGGGTTACTTATAACTGCAGTCACTATGATAGCAAAAACAATAAATGAATTAAATAAATTTGTAAAAGAATATAATAAAACATTCACGAAGATATATGGTCCTACAGTAGCTTTAAAAGATGTTAGAAAAAGTATGAAAGAATTCAGTGACTCTATCTTTGATATGAATCGTGATTTAAAATATGCTATAAAACCTGATGAGATAAAAGGTCTTTTTGAAGCTATGGCAGCTGGAGGGATGTCACTAGCAGGAGTTGGTAAAAGGATAACGGGTGGATATAGTAATGCAATTGAAAATGCAGTTATTCTTAGCAAAGATTTTGGAGTGAGTCTAGAATCCATGGGGAGTATGATAACTGATCAGATGACTAATCTTAGAGCTTCTATAGAAGATGTGTCTAAAGCTATAGAAGCTATGTCCTATGATGCTACTATAGCGGGTATATCTTCTGAAAAATTTTATGAGGCTGTTACAGCTGCTACAGATTCATTAAGTTTTTATGGTAATTATTTGAAAAGTACTTCTGCTTTGTTGAAAACTTTTTCAGAATCTGGTGCCATGGGGTTTAAAGATGCCTCTAAACAAGTGCAAAATTTAATGGGTATGTTTGAAGGTATGGAATCTGGTAAAAAAATGGCATTTATACAATTAGCAGGAGAAAAAAATGTTAGAGATCTTCTTAAAAAGAGAGCAGATCAAATAAAAATAGAAGAAGGGGATATTGATAAACGCATAGAAGCTGCTGAAAATGCTTTAAAAAATGAAAAAGATGCTAATACAAGAGAGGCATTAGAAAGGGATATATCGGCTGATAAAGAAAAGAAAAGAACAAAAGAAAGAATGAAGATGCAAATAGAAGGCGCTCTTGAAGGAGATGTCACTGCATTACAATCAGTTATGTCTTATATAGCAGATGATTCAGCACAACTTCTAGTAGATGCTTTAAAAGGCGTGGATCCTAAAGTAAACTTATTCGATCAAAAGAATGTTCTTATTATTCAGAAAATATTAGGCAATATAGCTGGATTAAGTGAGGATGCTGTAAATAAATTGATGGGATCATTACAATCCGGTTTGGGTGTTGCTGAAGAAATTTCGAATGATCTAGATAAAACTTTTTCTGGAATGAAAAAAGAGACTAAAGATACATTAGCTTCGATATCTTCTAAATATTTGGCAGATATTGAAGCTGGTCGTGATGTTGATATGGATACATTAAGAGGGGAGCTTGAAAAAGTACAAGGTATCACAGAGGATCAGATAAAAAGTTTTATGAAAGCATTCGAAGAAAATGTATATGTTTTAAATGAATCTATGAAAGGCGCTAAATTAGATAAAGAAACTTTAAAAGTATTAACTACTAAAACATTTACTGCTAATTTGTCTAAAACTATAGGCGCAGCAAATCAACAAAAACGTTTAAAGCAATTAGTTGAGACTACAGCTACTTTCGAAGATTATTTAGATATAGGTAAAGCAGGCATGAAATATATGGCGGCTATGGTTGATGATGGTAAATTACAAGAAACAGCTGATAAAGCCATGATACAAACTGCCCGGTCGGCAGGAAATATCCTTGGATGGGTACAAAAAATAGCTACAGGAAAAAAAGTAGAAAAAACTGATATAGAATTTAAAGAATCAGACCCAAAATGGAGATTGATTCTTACTAATTCAAAAAAGATTGCTTTATATACAGCTAAAATGCGTAGAGAGCTGTCTGCTGGAAATACTGAAGCAGCGGCAGATTCACAGAAACAAATAGAATCGTTACAAAATACTAATAAAATTTTAGCAAAAGATCATGAAACACTTTTAGATGAGGCAGGAGCTATCGGAGAAGAGCAGGCTCTTCCAGATGTAAAAAAAATAGTTTCTTTAGAGGATAACATAGGAAAATTAGAAAAAGAAATAAAGGATTTAGGAAATACTTCGGAAAAGGGAGTAAAACAAGCAGAATTAGCATTAGCTCAGTCTAAACTAGCGGCTGCTAAAGAGGCGGCTTTTGGAAGATATCCTGGAGCTTTGAGCCAAATAGGCCCTGAAGCTCCAGCGCCCCCTGGTGCATTTGAAAGAGCTCCTGGTGAAAAAAAATCGATTTTAGGTTTTTTAAAAAGATTTTTAATAAATCCCAACATATCTACGGCTGATACAACACCTATTACTCCTAAAACTGATAAGGATAAATTACTTTTAACCGAAGGAATAGTTAAAGGGCGTAAAGGAGACATGCTAGTAGATACTACTAGCTGGGCTAAAGGCATTTCAGCAGGATCCGGGCAGCTTATAAATAAGTTACCTGATTATACTAATCAAGGAGGAACCAGCGTAACAGTACCTATTACTCTACAAATTGGAAATATGGTAGGTAGCGCAGATGAACTGGTAAGCAAAATCACTCCAGCTATAGAGCAAACATTCACTAGAATGTTTTTTGAAAAAGAAAAAAGAGGAAAATGAGGATTATTAGATGGCTGACATAGCTACCGCAAAAATAAATGAAACAGCAGTGCAGACAGCCCCTGCTCAAATAGGCCCTAATCAGGGTACTATCATTATATATACACCAGACATAAAAAAAATCACTTTAAATAGTACGGATGAAAGTCGTTTTGTAGAAATACACCCTCCTATCCGCAGGCTCCCTAATGAAACTCCTGTATATATAGAAATGATAGATGCAAATATGCAGCCATGTGCCATACAGATGTCCAATGGAATAACTATACAGGCTCTACGGTTAGCTCCTAATCCGGATACTATGACGATAAACTCAGCGAAAATAGTAAATCGATATAATACTATGACGAGATGGGTAGAGGAACATTGGGGAGATGAGATGGATACGGTAAATTTATCGGGGAGCTCTTTTTCTTTTCTATCTTTTGTGCCTGATAATGTGAAACCAGGGTTATCAGTAACAAACAGACGAAGCACTGATTCATATAAAATGATAAAAGAGTTGGTGAAATTTTATAGAACTAATGGGTGTATTTATCAAGATAGGGACACATATTTATCTAATGATGAAAATTCTACTAATAAATCAGCAGCGAGTGATTCATTAGACAGATTTTTATCAGATAATCCGTCATTTAAAGGTAATCATCCCAGAGCTGGAATGATTCAGGAGCGACTCTATATAAAGCTCTCTTTTGATTATGTGTCTTTTATAGGATATCTGGAATCTTTTGATTTGATAGAAGATTCAGCCAGTCCTTATAGATTGACCTATAATATCATTTATAAAGCAGAAAAAACCATTTTTGTTTTAGGGTAATTTTATGGCAGACAAAGATTTTGCAAATATTATAGATATAGGTCTGGGGCTCGAGGAAAGAGAGGGAGGGTCCCTGGATTTTGAAGGTGGTATAGACACCACCAAATATATTAACTGGGTCCGGTCGAGTACTATACCTAAAGATTTTTTGCCATTTATAATATCTATATATGATACAGAAAAAAATGAAGACGCTTTATCTCTTACTATGATGATAAATCCTAGAGATTTGAATATAGGCCAGGCTCAGGTAGTAAATACCGCATATTCCAGAATAGGATGGATCAGTACGCTGTGGGGTAATCAGCAAGCTACCATAACAGCCAGTGGATTGTCCGCGGGATTTTATTATGTGACTGATGCATTTGAAGGAGGAATAACAAATTTTAGTAGAAAGAATAGTGAGGCTTTTTTCAATTTGATCTCTATTATATCTCTTTTTAAAAATAATGGTTATTATTTCATGGATGCGCAAGAGATACCTTCTTTGTTTAGGAGAGGTAGTAGAGTCATTAATGTCATGGATACTATAAAAGTGACCTATGATGGCTCTGAATATTTAGGATCATTTAATTCTTTTTCATTGAATGATGTAGCTACTAATCCTTATAGGTTGGATTATTCTTTTGAGTTTACTGTATCATCTTTTGGTACTGATACTAATAGTATTGAAGGACATGTTAAAAAAAATAAAAATGATAAAAGTAATACGGTTATTACAGCGATACAGGGGAGAAATACGGATTTTCTCAGCACAGTACAAATGAATTCAGCGGAATTGAATAGGTATTTTCCACCGGATCCAATGCCCAAATTGGATGAATATCTGAGAGGCGGGGCTGAGAGTGCGTATAGGAATGAAAATAGAGCACGTGTTTATAAAAAAGTGGATATTGAAAAATTTTTGAAAGATCATCCTAGTATAGATGCAAAGTTAGTTGAAGTCGCTAATAAATTAGGACTTACTAAATATCAATTAGGAGCTTTGATTAATTTCGAATCAGCCGGGTCCTGGGATCCTACTGTAACTAATCCCTATAGCTCTGCTATAGGGATAGGGCAATGGACTAATATAGCGACTGAAGCTATGTCTACAATTCTCATGAAGTCCCCTTATAATCTCAACTCTTCTGATGTTTCTAGCTCGGAAAATTTAATGGCTAAAATGGATACTGTAGAAAAACAGCTAGATCTTTTTTATGTTTATTGTCAGAGTACTAGAGTCGGTCCTAAAGGTAGTACAACCACGCTATTGAAAGCTATGAGTAATTGTGCAACTCCTGATGAAAGACTCCAAACACTCATGATAGGTCATTTTTTACCCTCAGCCGTAGGTTTGCCTTTAGACACTCAATTACCCCCCAAAATAACTAGTGTAAATCCGGGTATCAATACCCCCCGAGATTATATCGTAAAGGCGTATTCTGGTATTAAAGAATCTTTACTGGAAACAGGAAAATTAGATAGTCCAAATACATAGGAAATATAATGGCCCAAGAATTTTCCGGCATTTTTACTTATAATGAATTCAAGTACAGGCGCAATATTTTAAAAATGGCACCTGATGCTTTTATGACGATAAACGATGCCCTCGAAATGAGAGTAGTAGCTCCCATGGATGCTCTGGGCACAAAAGATTCAAAAATGCATGGTGGCATAACTACTATAAATGTGAGTGCTGCAGTATCCCCAGCAGGAGCCTCCAGAGCGACAATCGAAGTGTCCGCCCCACAATATAAAGGTTTTCATGAGGATTATTACAGGACCTACCCTAATGGTACGAGAATGCCTATATTTACTCCCATGATGGAAGTGAAAATTTTCATGAAAGGCAGGTATCTTGAATCGGAATATACCTATGGTCCCAGATATTATCCGGTATTCTGGGGTATGATAACTAATGTCCAAGAGAATTACTCTCAAGGGGCATATAATTTTTCAATCACCTGTGAGGATTTGCTCTGCTGGTGGAGACATCAAAAAGTAACAGTTCAATCTTCTGTTGTTATTGCATTTTTTGGAGGAGCTGGTTTAAATCGTTTTCCTAGTACGTTTCAAAATATGTCCCCCTGGGAAATAATAATGGCTCTTTTTACAGATACTTTTTTTATGACGGAAAATAAAGATACCGGCTATCCCAGCTATTATAACATTTTATATCCTCAAGTATCAAATATTTGGCAACAGCCGCAATATAAAAAATTAAAGGAAACATGGGGTGTTTTTTCCCAAGAAATTATAAATTATTGGAATCGACGATTTGGGTTTGGAGTACTGACTGAGGGCACCCCGCAAGAGATAGCAGCTAGTTTAGCTAATATACCTCTGGAAATGTATGGATTGAGAGGGCCTATATCTTTTAATGTGATAAGTAACAAGTTATTAAGTTATTTGGATATCAGTAAAGGTGCTGTCCAGGCGGATAGAAATGCCGTTTTAGATTTAGATTTTTCAATAATGGCTAAAGTTCAACCGTACGGTCTTTTTGACTTATATGGAGATGGCACTGAACCTCAGATATTATCCAAATTGGAAATAGCTAATGCTGTCTGCGAAAAAGTTAATATGGAGTTTTTTGTAGATACTAATGGTACTTTTGTTGTTAAACCCCCTTTCTATAATTTGGATGTAGCTACCGGTGATATACCCTATTATAAAATAGGGCCTGAAGATATCATAAATTTTAATACTAGTTTTGATTCTAACAATATACTCAATTATTTGGTAGCAACAGGCCCCGTATGGCAGCAGGCTAATCTGGAAGCTATAGGGTTACATGTGGATTTTGATTCTATTAAAAAATTTGGCATACGCTCTGAACAAATCCATGTTTCATATGGTATGAATGCTAATCAATTAAAATTGATAGCCGTAGCTGAGATGACTAGAAGAAATGGTCAAGCATATACCGGTAGCGTAAGTATACCGCTTCGCCCTGAAATGAGACTAGGGTATCCGGTGTATTTTCCTCATATAGATACTTTCTATTATGTAACCGGCATATCTCATTCTTTTACTTTTGGATCAGCAGCTACTACAGATTTATCCCTGCAATATAGAAGAGAGCGTGTATTTGAAGATGGCACTACTGGATTGGAAGGTAGTAAAAAAGGCGATGTTCTTAAAAAGTGCGTTTTTCGAGATAGGTCAGAGTCGATTACTCTGGATACTCAGACTCTTACAAAAGCTAAAGAAAATATGACTGAGACCGAATTTAAACAAATGTTAAAAAATAAATACGGTCTGTTTGTATCTGAGCACCCTAATCTAGATGTTCTACTCAATGAAGCTGAAAAAGAGAGAATAAAAAGAAATGCCAGACTTTTCGAAGGGCCTAGTCTTATGGGATACTGGAAGATAGATAAAGCTGAAATATTACCCACATCTGATGACATTGTCAATCCTGGTACTCCTAATGCCGTGAGATCTAATGAACTCGTAATGATTACTAATACTACAGTGCCCTATACAGATATAAATGGATATAAGCATATAGGCGCTTTTCCATTTGGAGCTAATTTAATGATTATGAAAAACGGTAAAATGCTGGATAGCACTAACTATGCTCAAGTAAAAGCAGCAGAGACTACAAAACAATTGGATGATGCTACTATTTTGAAAAATGAAGTTTCTAATTCTCCGGATAAAGCGGGTACTGAGAATGATCCTACAGGTAACAGAGTAGAAATTGCTCGAAATGATAAAGAAGCTCTCGCTGGTCTCGTAAAAGCACCTGACATAAATATGAAGGAGGAATTTAAAAAAGGTATAGCAGCCATAAATACTACACGCGTGGCAGCAAGTACACAATTATATATTAAAACTACATCTACAAAAACAGGCGATGTCTCCGCACAATCTCTTCAAAAGCAAGCAGAAACTGTTTTTGGGATACAGCCGTAAGATAATTATATGAGGATTTTATGAATAAATTTCCATACGCAAAAGTACCTGGTCGACAGATAGCGCCCGATGAACATCCTACAATAAGCGCCAGGAAGCTCAAAGGTGTAATTTGTGTCCCGGGTGACGTGACCCTCGTGGATGAAGAAAAAATGCGCATGACGGTAGTCCTGAGAGATAATTTGGGCGTTTTGGAAAATGTACCCATAGCACAGCCTTACGCTGGAAATTCTAGTTTTATACATGCGGTGCCCGAAGAAGGATCACTGGTCGTAATGGCCTATCAAGAGGGCCAGTATTTCCCTCTGACCTACCTACCAAACTATACTCATGGATTGGAAAATAGAAATGTAAAGAGCTGGCCGGATACGGTAAAAAATGTGGAAGAGAATGAACATTTTTTCAGAGTAAAAAAAATACAAAAAG
>Ga0315289_10013702_pt1 | contig 11336 bp, 10 predicted proteins | sample YL17G11_40_MG_FD_203452 | JGI IMG/M metagenome (GOLD analysis project Ga0315289, IMG submission 203452) | Sediment microbial communities from Yellowstone Lake, YNP, Wyoming, USA - YL17G11_40 | ecosystem: Environmental > Aquatic > Freshwater > Lake > Sediment | place: USA: Wyoming | collected... | reverse complement strand
TTTTTTTTTTTTTTTTTTTTTTTTTTTTTTTTTTTGTTTTTTTTTTTTTTTTTGTGGGGGGGGGGGGGGGGGGCCGCCACTCGAGCGAGTTTTCTCCCCCCTCTTTTCCTCCCCTCCCCTCCCCTCCCCTCTCCTCTCCTCTCCCCCCTTCTCTCGCTCCTCCTCCTCGTCCCTCACCTCGGGGAACTCCCGCTTCAGCACCGCCCCGACGTCCTCGGCCTTGTAGTCGATGACCCTCGCCGCGCCCAGCCGCCGCAGCATCCCCGCCTTGGCCGCGCCGCCGCACGTGGCGACGACGCGGCAGCCCGCGGCCGCGGCCAGCTGGACCACGAACTGGCCCGTCCCGCCGGCCGCGGCGGTCACGACGACGGCGTCGCCGCGCCTGAGCGGCCTGCCCGCCAGCGCGACCTCGAGGCCGATCGAGGCGGTGAGCCCGCTCGTCAGCAGCGCGACGGCGGCCGCGTCGGGCTGCGAGATTTTGAGGCAGCGCGAGGCCCGCGCGAGCGAGAGCTCGGCGAAGCCGTCGTAGCAGAGCTCGGCGACGGCGTCGCCGGGCTTGCAGCCCGAGTCGGCGGCGGCGGCGGCGACGACGCCGACGGCCTCGAAGCCGCAGGGAAAAGGGGGCTGCGCGCCCTTGGACCCGGGGATCGACGGTCCGCCTGCGACGCCCGGGGCCGCCGCGTACCTCCCGGCGGCAAAGTTGACGTCCGAGGCGTTGACGCCCGCAAACGTCCTCCGCACCAGGACGAACCCCGGCGGGAGCCGAGGCTGGATCGGCCTCGCGACGATCTCGGTCGCCGCGCGGAAGTCGGTCCCCGGCCTCTGGACGACGACGGCGCGGTTGGACGCCGGGGCCGCGGCCCGGGCCCACGCTGCGCGGGCGGCGGCGGAGGAGGGAGAGGAGGAGGAGGAGGAGCCCGGGGCAGGAGGGGGCGCGGCGGCGGCGGCGGCGGCCGGCGAAGCCGGCGACAGAGAAAACCTCGAGCCGGCGTCGACGAGGAACCCGCGCGGCGCCTTGGCCTCGAGCAGCGCCCCGCTGACGTGGACCATCAGCGCGGTGCCCACGGCGGCCTCCCTGTCCTCTCCCAGAGCCACGGCGGCGTCGGCCACGGCCTCCGGCGTCAGGAGCCGCGAGAGCCTCTGCCCCCTTCCCACGCCCGGCAGCAGCCCGGCCTCGGCGACGCCCGCGACCAGGGCCGTGTCGACCTGCTCCGGGCACAGCGCGGTCAGCCTCGCCCCGGTCTCGCTGAGGATCCCGGGGGCCGCGGAGCGGACAAAGTGGACGAGGCCTCCCTTCGCCGCGGCGTAGACGGGGGCCGAGGGCATGGGGTAGAGCCCGCCCGCCGAGGCCACGGCGACGATCGACATGGTGGAGTCGCCGCCGCCGCTGCTCCCCTCCCCCGCGTCCGCCGCTGCCGCCCTCTCCTTCTGCTTCCGCTTCCTCGCCTCGTTCGCCGCGACCGTGACCCCGACGATTACGCTCCGCAGGTCGACGTCGAGTGTCGTCTGCCACCGCGCCTCGGCGTCGTCCAGCAGGGCTACCCTGTCGATGACGCCGGCATTGAGCAGGACGAACTCCGGCGGCGAGCCCGCGTGCCTCCGGGCGTGGTCGGCGAAGAGCCGGCGCTGTGCCGCGTCGTCCCTCACGTCGCACGCGGCGGAGGTCGCGGAGAGGCCCCTGGAGCGGAGCGACGAGGCGACGCGCTCTGCCGCGTCGGCGTCGATGTCGGAGACCTGTTGAAGGGGGGGGGGAGGTCGGGAAAGAGAAAGAGGAGGAGGAGGTCGGGAAAGAGAAAGAGGAGGAGGAGGTCGGGAAAGAGAAAGAGGAGGAGGAGGTCGGGAAAGAGAAAGAGGAGGAGGAGGAGGTTGTGAGCGAAAGAGAGGCGAGATCGACGAGATCGTGTCTTCTTCAACTCAATTCGCTTCCTCTCCTTACCGTCACGCTGTACCCTCTCTCCGCGAGCCGGATCGCCGTCGCGGCGCCGATGCCTGCGCCGCCGCCCGTGACGAGAGCGCTGGGCATTTTTTGGGCGGAATTCGAGAATGCGGCTGAAGTCTTTCTTCTTTTCGGGTTGCTCGCTTTTTTTTCAGAGAACAATGCCAAGCTCTTCACTCTCTTTTCTTTCCCCTTCTCTCTCTCTTTCTCTCCCCCCCCCCTCTCTCTGGGAGAAGATGTCGTCCGCCGACCGCGTCGCGGTCCTCGCCCGCCACCTGGCAGGCGGGCGAGGAGAGCAGGAGCAGCAAAGCAGCCTCGAGGCCTGCCCGACCGCCGCCCGCTCGTCCGCGCTCTCGCTGCCGCCGATCGACGCCGCGGCCATGGAGGCCGCCCTCGACGTCGACCCCGCCAAGCGCGCCATGCGCAGGCAGGTTTATTCTCTCTTCGAGAACAGGCCCGACCTGATGCCGGCCTGTGTCGAGGGGATGCGGAAGGGTCAGTGTGAAGGAGGAGAGAGTGTGAAGGAAGGAAGGAGTCGGGAGAGAGAAGGGAAGGGGCTGAGCTGGAAGAACGATGGGGGGGCACGTCGCATGCCTCGCCGCGACGGTTCTTTCGTTGTTCACCTTTCGCCTGTCGCTTCGATTTCTAGTCGCGCGACACCTCTGAAGCGATGCTCCGTGTTCGCTCGACACCGAAGATGTCGTCCAAGGAGGAAAACGAGACGAGGAAAGCCTCGAAACTCGCGTGCGAAAATGCTGTGACGGAAGCATTGAAGGAAAAGGAAGGAAAAAAAAACAGTCGCCCCCCCTGACGTCGACCTTCTCGGCGGCTCATCACCACCACCTCTCTCTCTCAAAAAAAAACCCCCAAACCCCCAAAACCTCCAAATCCCGACGCACAGAGGAGCACCGCGACCTCGTGCGCCGCATCCTCAAGACCATCCTCGACGCCGGCTACCACCCCGCTCGCCTCTACGAGACCGACCTGATCACCTACTTCTTCCTGGGCGAGCTCCTCGCGCTCGTCGACCTCTCGACCACCGTCAAGACCGGCGTGCAGTACTCGCTCTGGGGGGGCTCCGTGCTCTCCCTGGGCACCGAGAAGCACCGCAGCCGGTACTACGACGACATCGACGCGTTCCGGCTCCCGGGCTGCTTCGCGATGACCGAGCTGGGCCACGGGAGCAACGTGGCGGGCCTGCAGACCGAGGCCCTGCTCGACGTCGCGCGCGACGAGTGGGTCGTGACGACGCCCGACGACGGCGCGCTCAAGTGGTGGATCGGCAACGCCGCCGAGGACGGGCAGGCCGCCACGGTCTTCGCGCGCCTCAAGATCCCGCGCGCGGGCGGGGGGCCGCCGGCGGACCACGGCGTGCACGCGTTCGTCGTGCCGCTGCGCGACGGCCGGCCGGGGCCCGGCAACTGCCTGCCCGGCGTCGAGGTCGTCGACTGCGGGTACAAGGTCGGCCTGCAGGGCGTCGACAACGGGGCCCTCCGGTTCCGCGGCGCGCGCGTGCCGCGGGAGAACCTCCTCGACCGCTTCGCGCGCGTCGAGCGGGGCGGGGAATACTACTCCGACTTCTCGCCGGGCAAGCGCTTTGCGGCGACGCTGGGGGAGCTGACGGGGGGGCGCGTGGGGCTGTCGTGCTCGTCGCTCGCGGTGCTCAAGGGCGCGGTCACCATCGCCGTGCGCTACTCCGCGACGCGCACGCAGTTCGGCCCGCCGGGCGGGGCCGAGGTCGCCGTCCTCGACTACCCCTCGCAGCAGGAGAAGCTGATGCCGCTGCTCTGCACCGCCTACGGGGCGCACTTTGCGGCGCGGCGGCTCGCGGGGCTCTACGCCGAGGTGAAGGCGGCGTCGAAGACGGAGGGGGAAGTGGACGAGGACGCGGCCGCGGACGTGCACTGCCTTTCTGGTAAGAGAAGAGAGAGAGAGGGAGAGAGAGGGGGAGGGAGGGAGGGAGGGAGGGAGGGAGGGAGGGAGGGAAGCACAGAACAGAAAAAAGAGACTCACGCCTTCTGTCGGGGGAAAAAAAAACTCCAAAACCTTCTCCCAGCCGGCCTCAAAGCCTACATCACCGCCTTCACCGCCAACGCCCTCTCCGTCTGCCGCGCCGCCTGCGGAGGCCACGGCTACTCGGCCGCCAACCGCATGGGCGCGTGGAGGTCGGACCACGACATCTTCCAGACGTTCGAGGGCGACAACACCGTGCTGCTGCAGCAGGTCGCCGGCCTGCTGCTGAAGCGGTACGGGCAGCGGTTCACCAGGGGCGGCGTGCTGTCGGCGTCGACCGCCTACGTGCGCGCCTGGGCCGGCCGCGCGCTGCCGGCCAACCCCCTGCTGGCGCACGACACGGCGCCGAGGCACCTGCACGACGCGGGCTTCCTGAGGGGCGCGCTGCGGCACCGCGTGCGCAGGCTGCTCGCGTCGGCGGCGGCGCGGCTGGCCAAGCACGGGCGCGGGCGCGGCGGCGCGTTCGCGGCGTGGAACCGGTGCGTGCCGCACCTGTTGCATTTGGCGAACGCGCACATCGAGAGCGTGATCTACGACGAGCTGGCGCTGGCGGCGGAGACGGCGAGCCCCGAAGGTAGGAAGTTTTTTTGTTCCGAGTTTTTTTTCTTTTCGAGAGACGACGGATGAGAATGAGGCAGAAAGGGGGAAAAAAAAACTAGAAACTCTCAACCTCACCCTCGACTCTTTCTCCTCCCTCTTTCCTTCTCCCCTCCTCGCTCTTCTCCCCCTCACCCAACAGGGGGGGTCAGGCCCGCCCTGAAGGCCATGGCCGAGGCCTTCGCGCTGCAGGCGATCGAGGCGGACGTGCTCTACCGCAACGACGACTATGTCGCCGCCGACAAGGCCAAGGCGATCTCGAAGGAGCTGACACAGCTGCGGCGAAAGCTGCGCGGCGCGGCGCTGCCGCTGGTCGAGGCGTTCGCGATCCCGGACCACGTGCTGCGGGCGCCGATCGGCGTGAGCAGCGTGCTGACGGACCCGTACAGGGCGTACCTGCTGTCGACGGGGTTTGAGTAAAAGTTTGAATACGTTTTTCCCTTTCGTCGGGGAAAAAAACTTCATTTTTAGGAATTAGAAAAACTTGAGAGAGGGGGAGGGGACTCCTCGCCCTCTTGGCGGCGATCCTTTCCTCTTTCTTTACAGGCATTTTCTTCCAGATCAATTCTTTTCGCTGCTATTGCACTAGGCAGACTTGGCGAAAGCAGGCGTGTAATCCAAAAAAACTTCTCAGAGTGAAAAACAAAAAAGTAGAAAAAGTCGAGGTCGAGATCGAGGGAGAAAAAAAAAGGAAAGAGCAAACGAAAAAACTCCCATCTTGAGTCACAGCTCTCGCTCTCGCTCTCTTTTTCCGAGCGCTTCTCTCTCCGTTCTCTCTCTCTCTTCTTTCGCCACAAGCAAACACACACACACACACACGACGGCAGAGAATCAACCCCCCCCACCCTCAGCGACCACGACGATGGCCGCGCCAACGGCCTCCCAGCAGCTGCTGCGGGCCGCGTTCTCGCGCCGCGGGTTCAACCTGCCGGCCGACGACGCTGGGAGCCCCGTCGGCGCCAAGCTCGCCGCGCTCATGACGAGCTCCTCCAACGACGCTGCCTCGGGATCCAAGGCCGCGGATGGGCTCGCGAGGCAGTTTGAGGCCTATGCGATGGCGACGTGAGTTCGAATTGGGAGACGAGAAAAGCCAACGCATCATCTGTCGCCGACGTTTTTCTTCGAGCGAGCCCCATCGCGCGTTGATCGTTTTTTCCCGCGTTTGTTGTCCCTTTCCTCCTTCTGCTGCTGCTCATAACCTCTCTTCGCCTCCAGGGAGCAGCTTGACGACACGGAGCTATCCAAGGCATCGAATAATTGGATCAAGGTCCTCTTCACGGAGGAGGATTCGCGCTCACCTTTCTCTTTTCTTTCTCACCGTTCGCATCTCAAAATCAAAAATAATAATCAAAATCCTCAATCAACAGCGGCATCGCCCCCTCCGAGCTCACCCCGGCGCTCGTCGAGGCCTTCGAGAGGGAGGCCCGGGCGTCGGCGGCAACCAAGAGGAGCGCACAGAACGCTGTCGGCGGCGGGCTGAGCTGGGACGAGTGAGTTTGAAGAAGAAGAGAAGACGGGAGGAGGAAGAGCGCGCTCGAAGACGGAACGAGTCGACCTCGAAACCAAAAAAAGCAAACTCACTTAACTTTCTTCACCTTGACCCCACCCAAACGACGACGACGACGACAACAACAACAGCGCCGCCGACGCCCTCGCCGACGGCACCAACGTCCGCCTCCCGCGCATGGGAGGCGGAGGAGGGGCAAGCCAGAAGGGCGGAAAGACGAGGGCCGCCGCCGCCGCCTCGGTGAGAGCAGCCGCTCCCGCCGCCGCGCCTGCCGCGGCTGCAGCAGCCGCAGCTGCTGCAGCTCCTGCCGCCGCCTCTCTCTCCTCCCCCGCCGGCGCGGCGGCGGCGGCGGCGGCGGCGGCGGCGACCCCTGTCCGCTCCGGCCCCAGGCGCCACGAGGCCTCGCCCGGCTCGACCTTCGCCCGCAGGGAGCGCAGGGGCGAAGTCGTCGCATCGCTGCGGCCCGAGATCGAGCTGCCGACGCGGGAGGAGGCGACGAAGCAGCCCGCTGCCGCGCGCTCGGCCATGGAGGTCGACGGCGCCGACGACGAGGCCGCCGAGGCCGCCGCCTCCGCCGCCGCGGCTCTCGACGACCTCCCCCCGCGCGCCTCCGCCGCGGCGGCCGCGGTCGTCGTCGAGCTCCTCACCGCGGCGCCCCCGGCCGACTCGAAAGTGCTCACAGACTCGCTTGCCGACCGCGCGGCCTTTGCCGAGGCGAGGGTCGCGCGCTTCGCCACGGCCTTCGAGAGGGCCGCCGCCGCCTCGTCCGCCGCCGCGGGCTCGGTCGCCGCTCCCGCTTCCGCCTCTGCGAACGGGAGAGAGGAGGAGGAGGACCCGGAGGGGGCCTCGCCGGGCTCGGCGCCCTCGGCCGCCGTCGGCGTCGCGCGGCAGACGGCGCGCGGCGTCTTTGTCGGACGCGTCGTCGACTCTGGCGACGCGACGCCCGCTCCCGCCGCCGCCGCCGCCGCCGCCGCAGACGCCCCGCCGCCCCCGCGCCTCGACCTCCACTCCGCCTCGCTCGAGGGGTCGGCCGCGCTCAGCGGCGGGCGCCGCGCGAGGCTGGACGTCTCGCGACTGCGCCACCGCTGGAGGCTCTTCCCGGGGCAGGTCGTCGCGGTGGTCGGCGCCTGCCCGGCGGGGCACACGCTGACCGCCTCCGCGCTGCTCCCGTCGGCCCCGCCGCCGAGGGCGCCCGCTGCCGCGTCGATGGCGGGGGGGAAGGGGGGGGACGCGGAGGGGATGCGGGTCGTCGTCGCCTCGGGGCCGTTCACCGCCCCCGGGGACATCGCGTTCGAGGCGCTTGACGCCATCCTCGCCCTCGCCGCCGGCGCCGGGGAGAGGCCTCCCTCTTCTTCCCCTTCTTCCTCCCCTCCGTCTTCGTCGTCGTCGCGCCCCGCGGACGCCGTCATCCTGGTCGGCCCCTTCGTTGACGAGAGGCACCCCTCCGTCTCCTCGGGCTCCCTGGGTGTCTCGTTCGACGAGCTCTTTGAGCGGGAGGTCGTAGCGAGGATTGCGGCGTGGAGCCTCGCCTTTGGCGGCGAGAAGCGCCGCCGCCGGGCGCCGCCGCCTGTCGTGCTGCTCCCCTCGCCGAGGGACGTCGCCGCGGGCGCCCTCACCTCGGCCTTCCCCGCCAGGGCCCTGGTGCTGCCCGCCGGCACGCCCGAGAACATCGTCTCGCTTCCGAACCCGGCCACGTTCAGGGTCGGGGGGCTCGTGTTCGGCGCGACGGGGCACGACGTCCTCAGGGATCTCTCGGCGTCGCAGGCCGCGGGCGGGCTCGGTGACGGCAGCGGCGGCGCCGGGATCGGCGGCGGCGAGAGCGCCTCCCCTGCCTCCTCCACTCCCGCTCCCGCTGCTGCTGCTGCTGCTCTCCCCGGGGTCGCCCCCAAGGACCGCATGGCGGGCCTTGCCGGGGCGCTGCTAGAGCAGGGCTGCTTTTACCCGCTCTACCCGCCGGCGAGGGGCACGATGCTCGACGCGCGCCTGGCGCTCGGAGGGAGCGAAAGCAGCGCTCCCCCGGGCTCTTCGTCGTCTTCGTCGTCGTGGTCTCCTCCCGTTCTCCCCGCTTACCCGGGCCTCTCGATGCCCTTCTCGCCCGACGTGCTCCTCCTGCCCTCGGACCTGGCCCCCTTCGCGCGCGTCGCGACCGCCGAGGCGCCGCCGGCGCTGCGGGTCGACGGGAGCGGCGAGCTGGTCCTCTCTCCCTCCTCCTCGGCCTCGGCCTCCGGTCTTGCGCCCCCGCCGCCGCCGCAGCCCGGGGTCAAGGCCGTGGCAGTCAACCCTGGCAGGGCCGTCACCGCCGGCGGAGGCGGCGGGACCGCGGCCGTGGTCATCCTGGGGGCGCGGAAGAAGGGGGAGACGAACAATGGCGACGCCGACGACGCCGTCTCGAGGTGCCGCGTCGACATCGTTCGGCTTTGAGGTGCCTCTTTTGTTTTCGAGTTTATTTCCCGCTCACTGTTTTTTCGTCATCAAAAGAGAGAGAGACAGAGGTTCCTGGCGAGGTTTCGGGGATTTTTAAGAAATCGCGCCCGAGAGAGAGAGAGAGAGAGAGAGAGAGAGAGAGAGAGAGAGAGGGAGGCAAACACACACACAAAAAGGAATGCAAACCAGAAAAAGACAAGGTTATAGATTTACAGTTTCTTCTCTCTCTCTACCGCCCCTCCGCGGCCCGCTCGTGCGTGTTGTAGTTGAGGAGCCTCTCGATGAGGTCGACGTGGGTCATGAGCATGCGGCGGCAGCAGTAGCGCTGCAGGCCCAGCGCGTCGAGGGCGTCGCTTTCAAGTGTTGGTGCCGAGGTTTTGAGGGTTTAGACAGAAGAGAGTGAGCGTCGGTCGGTCGGGTCGTTCAAGCCGTCGGGCGGTCCATTCGATCTTCTTCTTCTTCTCCTTCTTCTCTTCTTTCTTCCTCTCTCTTACCTTTCACTGTACTCGGCCTGCAGGAGCTCGAGATAGGTGTCCCACTTGTTGCCGATGACCTGTTCGTTGTTGTTGTTGGCGGAGGAGAGAATGAAGAGAGGGTGAGCGAAGAAGAGTTTATGAAGGCGTCGCTCTTTTTCGGCGGCGGCGGTGGCGGCGGCCACATGGAATCCCTCGTGCCCCATTCTCTCTCCCTCTCTCTCTCTCTCTCTTTCTCTCTCTCTCGCATGGATGGGACGTTCACGCGCAGCTGCTATAGGGCGCTCACGTACCTTCCCGCAGGTGAAGCAGCGCACGGGGATGATCATCGCGCTACGGAAAACAAAGAAAGGAAGAAGAGAGAAGTTGGAGATCGAAAGTGAAAAAGTGATTTTTGGTCGCTCACTCTTTCCCCCGTTGCCGGCGGTAAAGGCACCATCGAAATCGATCGCGTTGAAGCAGGGGGCCTTGAAAGCATCGATCGCTATTCTCGCTATTCTCGTGACGCCTGCTGCGTGATCTCTTGCTTCTCCCTACCGAGTTTCAGGCCGAGGTGAAACCAAAGAGCGAGGAAGAAAGACGAAACAGAGACAACGAGAAAAGCGGTGCCGCCGTCTTTTCTTCCGCCCTCGCTTCCTCTTTTCGACCTCCACGCTTCCGTTCCCCCTCCCCCCCCCTCTCTCTTTTCAAAATGGCGGGCGGAGGCCCCCCTCCTCCCTCGCCCCCGGTCGACGCCGCGGGACGCCGCCGCGCCTACTCCACGGGCTCCGAAGCAGCTCGGACAGCAGCAGCAGCGGGAGCGGGAGGCGGGCCGCCGTCGTACCCTCGGCCGATCCTCCGATCCTCGACGGCGACGGTGACTGGCGGGGGAGTGGCACGCGTCACCTCCAAGCCCAACTTCGACTTCGACCCCGACGAGCTGGAGAGGGACACCGTACCGGGTCCTTCCTCCGCTGCTGCCGGCGCCAGAGACAGGAGCACGAGGAGGGGCAGCGGCAGCCAGGGCGGCGCTGCCGGTGCTCCTTCGGCGACGGCGACGACGGCGACGACGATGGCGGCGGCGGAGACGGGCGCGACGACGACGGTGACCGCGGGCAACATCAACAACGCCTCAGCCAACTGGTCGACCGCCTCGACGGCCTCCTCGGACGGGGACGGGGGCGGTGGCTTCTTCGCAGGCGAGTTTTAAATCCTTCGGGAGATCTCTGAGAGATCTTTGAGAGAGAGTGGGAGATGAGAAAGAAGAAAAACAACAACAAGAAGAAAAACTTACACCTGAGGGGGCGCTCTAAAAAAACCCGAAACCCAAAAATGGGTAAAACTCCCACAGGCGACCACCACCACGGCGGCGGCCTCCACGGCGGCCTCCACGGAGTCGCCTCCGTCGTCGACGCGCTGTCCTGGGCGCCCGACCGAGGGCGAGGGCGAGAGCACGCCGAGCGCGAGCGCTCGCTGAGGCCCTCGCTCGTCGAGGGCGGTGCGCGCGCGGGCGAGAGCCGCGTCGCGTTCGCCGGCGGCTGGCGCCTGCAGCTCCACGCCTGGGTCCGCGACTTTTTTATCTCGGCGCTCAACACGTCGCTTCCCGCGCTGCTCATCGGCGTCGCCGTCGTCTATCTCATCATCTTCTTCGTCTTCGCCGGAGTCTGGTGGCTGCTGTGGTCGACGAACCCGCGCTGCCTGTCAAAGTCGCCCGACTCGGGCTTCTCGTTCGGGACCGCGTTCATCTTTGCCGTGGCGACGACGCAGACCGTGGGCTACGGGAACACGGCCCCGAACGACGGGTGCCCGCCTGGGTAAGTAGTTTGTTTTTTGAAAGTTTTTTTTTAACGGAGAGAGAAAAAGAGAAAAAGAGAAGCGGAGACTGGAAAAAAAGTTTCCCAACGAAAAAAGCTCACTCTTTCTCTCTCCCCACTCTCCGTTTTTTGCGTTTTCGATAACCAAAACAACAACAGCTACATCGTGCTCGTCGCGCAGGTCCTCCTCGCGATCGTGACCGAGGCCGTCGTCATCGGCGTCATCTTTGCGCGCATCTCGCACCCGCAGCAGCGAGCGCGCACGATCGGCATCAGCCAGGTCGCCGTCGCGGCTCGCCGCGACGGCGTCTTGAAGTTCATGTTCCGCGTGGCGGACCTCAGGGCGACGCAGGTGGTCGAGCCGCAGGTGAAGGCGTACATGTACACGTGGGGCGCCGGGAGGACGACCGCGGAAGGTACGGATTTCTTTTAAGTGTTTTTTCTCGAGAAAAGGGGGGAACAAAAGAAGAACTGACCCCATTTTCTTCCCTCTCTCTCTCTCTCTCTCTCTCTCCCTCTCCCTCTCCCTCTCTCTCTCTCTCTCCCTCTCACTCTCTCTCTCTCTCTCTCTCTCGCTCTCTCTCTCTCTCTCT
>Ga0315289_10013700_pt1 | contig 11337 bp, 8 predicted proteins | sample YL17G11_40_MG_FD_203452 | JGI IMG/M metagenome (GOLD analysis project Ga0315289, IMG submission 203452) | Sediment microbial communities from Yellowstone Lake, YNP, Wyoming, USA - YL17G11_40 | ecosystem: Environmental > Aquatic > Freshwater > Lake > Sediment | place: USA: Wyoming | collected... | reverse complement strand
TCCGGGGAGCGAACGCCATCATCGCCTTGCGATGCGTGATGAAATCCAACCGGCTCGAAGACTACTGGGAGTCCCGAGTCGCATGATTTACCCCACTTCTATGACGCAGGCCCGAATTCCCCCCGTATCGACCCATTCCTTACTTGAGCACACTCCAGAAGTCCTCGGGCAGGCCGCGCGTCAGATATTCGTAAGGCAGCCGGCTTTAGCCGTTCTCGCGTTAACCGGACGCCAGATCATATTGCGGCACAAATCCTAATTCCGTTTGGATCCGTATATTTGTCAATCGTCGCCCGGCCAAACGATCCGCTCCAGCACAGGCAGGGCTTTCGCAATGGGGATCAGTTGGATGCCCCCGATCTCTTCCTTATGGTCTCCACCGTATAGGATGATCCTCGCCGCTTCAGGGTACTCAGACGCGAAAGCCCGCATTCCGTTGAGATCATGAGATGTAATATTGCGCTTACGCTTCACTTCTATCGCGGCGAAGGCGTCGGCGGCATACACCACAAAGTCCACTTCCAGACCGGTTGAGGTTCGCCAGTAACTTATGGTTCCTTCCGAATTGCGCCACGACATCACCGCTCGCAGGTGCTGAAGAACCAGTGTTTCGAGACTGGCCCCGTCAATTTCTGCCGGGGCATCCAGCGGTCCCCTGGGACGGACGGCACGGAAGACGCCGGCATCGAAAAGAAAAAACTTGGGGTGCTGTATTATCCGCCGCCGGGCGCGTTTCTCGAAAGGCGGGAGACAAACCCCGACGAGAAGATCCTCAAGAATTCCGAAATAACTTTCGGCAAGCTTGCGCTTGATCCGGCACTCACGGGAAACTTCGCTGATATTCAGTAATTGCCCTTGAGAAAAGCCGGCGGTCTCCAGAAATCGGGAAAAGGAACTTAAATTGCGCGTCAAGCCTTCCTGCATCACTTCTTCTTTCAGATAGGTCTGAACATAGCTTTGGAGGTATTCGTCCGGGGGAACATGCTTGCGAGGGTCGTAGATGGAAGGAAGCAGGCCGAATCTGACCGCTTTGTCAAAGTCAAAGGAATCGCCAAGTTCAGCGGCCGTCAGGGGATGAAAATGCTTAGTAACCGCTCGTCCACCCAACAGATTTACGCCGGAGCGGCGCAGTTTACGCGCGCTTGAGCCAGTCAGGATAAACCAGAGGTTGCGAGCCTCGATCAGACGATGAATTTCATCAAGCAAGGACGGCAGTTTCTGAATTTCGTCAATGATTATTGGTCCATCCGTGGAAGCGCTGATCAGGTTACCGAGGCGCTGTGGATCGGCGGCCAGCATATTAAAAGTCCGTGCTTCCAGCAAATCAACGAAGACCGCAGAAGGAAAGAGATGGCGGAGCCAATATGTCTTCCCTGTGCCTCGCGGCCCCAGTACAAAACATGAGATTCCCGGTTTAAATTGGATCTTTCTAATAAACATGTTGCCAATATACATTGTAATCTGGCGTTGTCAAGGCCATTTTACACACACAGGGAGAGGCGTCAGGTCTCAATCATCGGGTCATTGCGAGCGAAACGAAGCAATCTCAAGGGATTGCCACGTCGCAAGGCTCCTCGCAATGACACCCGGGGAGACCTGACCCCCCAGCCCGCCTCAGCTGAATTCCCCAGTGTCGACCCATTCCTTCTTGAGGATCGACCAGAAGTCCTCGGCCAGCCCGCGCGTCAGATATTCATACGGCAGCCAGCCGTAGCCGTTCTCGCCCCAGCCGGCGCCCCAGGAATTGCGTATCAGGAACGCGCCTGTCGTCGCCGGCCCCGCGCCCGCCGCCTTCACGGCTACCCGCGCGATCTTCTCTTTTACGGCTCCCCGCGCGCCCTTCGCTCCTCCTGCACCCTCGGTTGCCGCGCTCCCTGCGCCCGCGCCCCCCGTGCCTGCGCCTCGCACCCCCGCCACGCCCTTGTTCTCGATCTTCATTTTGTCGTCATAGCCCACGGCCACGATGGCGTGCCCGCCTTCGATGCGCTCCCGCGGCCCGGGGAAGGGGATGCGCCCGGTCGCGTCCGCCTGCTTTATCGAGTTATAGATCGTGAACCCGAACATCGAGGGGTGCCCGGCAGCCAGCGCGCCCTTTACCCGTTCCAGGACCTCGGCAGGCTTACTCCCCAGGGGGTCATGCCGGTAATACTTGATGGCCTGATAGTTCTGGGCGAAGGCGTAGCAGAAGGCCGGCGGCTCCCGGTCGAACCCGTCCTGACTGTCGGTATAGGGCCAGTATTCCTCGGGCGGGACGCCGAAGAGGACCATCGCCCCCATGGTTGTCCGGAGGAACCCCCCGGTGTCGCCCTTCATCTTCATCAGGTTCCGGGTGACCTTGTAGAGGAAAAGCCGCGAGGCCTCGACGTGCTTCCCGAAGGCCCGCCGCTCGTAATACTCGATGACCCCGGCCCCGGCGTTGGCCGTGCACGAGCCGAGCATGCCCTGGTCCTCGACGGACGAGCACCATTCGCGGAGATCGACCTTTGCCGGGAGCGTCGCGCGCGCCCCGCGCGTCCTTCCCGCCCCGCTTGCTCCTCGCACGACCACCCCGCCGCCCGCCCGCTCCGCCAACATCTCCCGCACCTCCGCGGTCTCCTTCGTATAGTCCCGGATGTCCGGATAATCCGGGATCCACCCCATGCCTCGTTTGAGTCCGTTCACGTTCGTTGACCCTCCCTTGTAACACTTGAATTGTGGCCGCAACCTATGGCCTGCGCTTCTGATTTCTGCCCGCGTATCACTACCCCCAATTTATGACCTGGAATAAACGTAGTTCATAACATAAAAAAAGGCAGCGACCCCGTCGTCCCTGCCTCCTGCCCTCCCCGGCCTGCACCGCGCCTTATCTTATCGCCCGCTATCGTCCGCCGCCGCGCCAGTCTCCCTGGTAGCCGATGCCCATTTCCTGGAAGTAGCGAATGATCTCCGCGTCCTCGCCTTTTTCCGCGACCGCGACCAGTTCTTCGAGTCTCTTCTCCAGATCGCCGTTCACGTACTCCACCGGCAGCTCGATGAAGATCTTCTCAAACTGCGTGACCTTGTTCCGTTCCTTGTCTATCATGATCTCTTCGTAGAGCTTCTCTCCCGGCCGCAATCCCGTATACGTAATCTCGATATCGTCATCCTTGAACCCAGAGAGCCGGATGAGGTCCCTGGCCAGGTCGCTGATCTTCACCATCTTCCCCATGTCGAGGACGAAGATCTCGCCTTTGGTCCCGATCGAGCCAGCCTGGATGATTAGCGAGACGGCTTCCGCGATCGACATGAAGAACCGCTGGACGTCCGGGTGGGTCACCGTCACCGGCCCGCCCCGGGCGATCTGCTTTTGAAATAGCGGCACGACACTGCCCCGGCTTCCCAGGACGTTCCCGAACCTCACGCACGCAAACTTCGTCCCGCTCTTAGACGCGATGTCCTGGATGATGATCTCGCCCACCTTCTTGGTGGCCCCCATGACGCTCGTCGGGTTCACGGCCTTGTCCGAGGAAATGAAGATGAAGCTTTCCACCCCATACCGGTCGGCCAGCTTCGCCACGTTCAGCGTTCCCTGCACATTGTTGAGTATCGCCTCGCTGACGTTGAATTCCATGAGCGGGACGTGTTTATGGGCCGCCGCGTGAAAGATAACCTCCGGCCTGAATTCGGTAAAGATCGTCTCCAATCGCTTTTCGTTCTTGATATTGGAGATGATGGGAGTCACCCGCAACCCCTTCGCGCAGCCCTGGAGTTCGTTGTCGATCTCGAAGATGCTGTTCTCGTCCTTATCTATGAGGATGAGCTCTTTCGGCCAGTACGTGCACAACTGCCGGCACAGCTCGCTCCCGATGGACCCCCCGGCCCCCGTCACAAGGATGCGTTTCCCCCGATAGTGTATTTCGACGTCAGGATGATGCGTCTCGATATCGACAACGTTCCTGCCCAGCAGGTCATCAATATTAACCTCGCGAATCTTGGTGATCTTGACCCTATCGTCAAGCATCTCGAACAGCCCGGGGACAATCTTGACCTTGACGCCCGCGCTCTCGCACAACTCGACGATCCGGCGGATCTCCCGCGAAGACGCGTTGGCAATGGTGATGATGGCCTCGTCGATCTTCAATTGCTTGGCAATCTCAGGGATCTGAGCCGTACTTGCGAAGATGCGCACGCCCTGGATAACGGCGTTGAACTTTTTCGGATCGTCGTCCACGAACCCCTCGACTTCCATTCCCAGATCCGTTCTCTGGCTCAATTCCTTAGCCACCATATTCCCGGCGTCGCCCGCCCCGATGAGCAGGACCCTTTTGACCGTGCCGTTCCTCCGGCGGGTCAAATCCTCTCGCTTCTTCGTTTCCAAGGAAACTCTGCGCACCATTCTAATTCCCGCTGTTCCCAGAATGACCAACAGGAATTCAAGGGTGATAACGCTTATGGGAATATGAAGTATTGCCAGAGAACCAGGCATGAGGTAGCGAGCCAGAATTAATAGAACTGTCACCGGAAGAATCCCCTTGAGGATCCGCACGACGTCCTGGATGGCGATATAGCGCCAAACGATCTTGTAAACGGAAAACGCCTGAAAAGAGATGGACCGGGCGATGATGATATATGGTAAAAGGGCAACGATTTGTTTTATGAAATTATCTGGGATAGCGCCCTCAAAGCGAATAAAATATGCCACGATCAAAGAGAACGCGAAAACGAACAGGTCAATAAGCCCCTGGCTTAGCTTACGGAAAACGAGATTAATAATGGAATTCATCTTCCTGTTTCCAGCACTAAAGCCCCCGCCCTTGGGGACCATCGAAAATCGAATGCACGACTACCCTGCTTTGCAGCTGCTTTTTATGATTCCCACGACGCGCTCGAGATCATTGTAAGTCATTTGGCTTCCGGAAGGCAAGCATAGACCGCGTTTGAAAAGATCCTCGCAAACGGACCCTCCGCGCGCCCGGCAGCCTCGGAAAACAGGCTGAAGATGCATCGGTTTCCAGATCGGACGCGACTCGATATTTTCCGCTTCAAGGGCCAACCGCACGACCTCCCTGTCCATTCCGAATCGTTCAGGAGAAATCAGAATGACTGTCAGCCAATAATTGGGGCTTCCATATGAAGCGATGGGCATAAATTCGATACCAGGAAGCTCGGACAGAGCGACTTTATAATATTCACAGTTACGGCGCCTCGTCGCAACTCTCTCATCCAATACCTTAAGCTGTCCCCTTCCAATCGCGGCAAGGATATTGCTCATCCGATAATTGTAACCGATATGGGAATGCTCATAATGAGGCGCCGGATCCCGTGCCTGCGTGGCTAAGAAGCGGGCTTTGCGGATCATCTCCCCATCGGAGGATATAAGCATACCTCCGCCGGAGGTCGTTATAATCTTGTTTCCATTGAACGAAAAAACTGCCATCTTGCCGAAGGCTCCGGCTTTTTTCCCATTGCATGTGGCCCCCAACGCTTCGGCCGAATCCTCAATGAGCGGCACTTCATATTTACGGCAGATTTCCTCAATCCGCCTGTAATCGGCGCACTGGCCATAGAGGTCGACGACGATTACGGCGCCTGGGTTGCGGCCAATGGCCGCGCATGCCGCGAGCTCTTCCTCGAGAAGCTCCGGATCCATGTTCCAGGTCTTCCGGTCGCAATCGATGAATGCGGGTCGCGCACCGACATAAGTGATCGCGTTCGCCGAAGCACTGAAAGTCAGCGTCGAACACAGGACCTCGACTTCAGCTTTAATGTCGAGGAGCAGCATAGCCAAATGGAGGGCCGCCGTCCCTGACGAAAGCGCGGTCGCGTGCGGTACGCACACATATTCGCACATTTCCTTCTCGAAGGCATCGACCATCGGTCCCAAGGGAGCGATCCAGTTACTGGCAAAGGCCTCTTGCACCAACTTCAGCTCCACTCCACCCATATGCGGGGGTGATAGATAGATCCGTTCTTTTTTTAAACTCACTTATGCTCTCCTAGCTAGTGTACAGTTAAGTTCGCAATTTTACATAGGAGGTAGGCCATCGTAAACTCTCTTCGAACGACAATCCGAATGAGGGAGGTTTTTACTACGATGGCCCACACGGAATACTCGGCATGATTGGGGAAAGATACCCAATAGAATGAAGCGCATCTAATATTTCTCTTTTGGCATAATAAGGCACTGCCAAATACTCCCACGCCATACGAAAAAATCGTAATTTGCCTGGGACAAAACAACGCACGATTTTAAGCCCTGGCGAGGCGAACGGAAATTGATCGGCCCCATCGGCGTTCAGGAACACATAAAATTCATGCTCAGGACAAACGGCAAGCAATGCCTTGATTAAATTCAATAAATATGTTTGGGTTCCGCCCATGGCATTAGGGATCCAGTATAAGGCATTAAGGCCAATTCGTATTACCGTTTCGGTCAGCCGATTAGGCCCTGGTCATTTTGCTGAGAATTACTTATACTTATAACTTATGGGAACTTATAGGAAAATCAATTTTTCCCATGTTGGCGTTTTGAGGATAATTATCTGAAATGTCAATAGTCGGAATATGTCGCCCCGAGTAGCCGAAGCTTCCGGTGACGACGTGAAGCTCCTGCTCACCCATAGGCCCCCTCTGTGGATACTCTCAGGAATCAGCGGTTGACTGTCCCGAATGAATTGTCCCGCTACTTGTACAGTGTCACGAAGTAGTCCATTCCCGCGCCGGGCATCTTGACGATGTTGGCGCGCGAGAAGCCGGCATCCTTCGCCAGCCGCTCCAACTGTGCCGGCTCGTAGAAGTACACGGGACAGCACTTCAGTCGGTAGCGGGCCTTTCGCAGCGGAGTGCGGAACCAATGCTTGCTGGGGAAACTCAGAACGCCGCAGACGCGGACTTGCTTGGCCACAGCGGTCAGGAACACCAGGGGGTCCTCAACGTAATCCATCACTCCCATGGTGATCGAGTAGTCGAAGATCTCTGCCGGGACATCCTGGGGAAACACACCGAGGACAAACTGACATTTGTCGGCCAACCCGCCGGCTTTCACGCGCCGCCTGGCCAGCTCCAGCATGCCCTCAGCCATGTCCAGCCCCACCACTCTGGCGGCCCCTCGGCGGGCAGCCTCGGCCATGTACGGCCCGGAGCCGCAGCCGATGTCCAGCACCCTCTTCCCTTCCAGCGGGGTCAGCGTCTCGAAGGTGGCGTAGTACCGATTGAACACGTCGGAGCGAAACTTCCGATCCACCCACTGCATGAAGGTGCTGCGCTTGTAGTCGTAGAAGGTGTCGAACGTGACGGCCGCCTTGTCGAAATACGTGCCGACTTTCTTGTCATGCGAAGTCTGTTCCATAATGCCCTTTCAGGATCTCGATGGCCGGGACGAACCGGAACGCCTTGAGGATCTTCGGAAGCCGAGTCCGACCCTTCCCGCAGTTGTAGTAATGCCTGAACCGCCTGTAGCCGGACATCGGCTTGACCTTCGGTATGACCGGTCCCACTTCGTATGGATGAATATAGAACATGCCGGGATGGCCTTGCTGGTTGAGCTTGGCCAGGAAGGCCTTGGTCAGCCACAGCGGATACAACCGGAAGTAGCCTCCCCCGCCAAAGGGTAGTCGCTTGCCCAGGACCGTCGTCGTCGAGAGTGGAAATTCCACCAATCCATTGGGTAGCGTATGCACCGAGGGATTCGCATCCTTGATGCCGTAGACATCGTGCAGCCCGAAGGGGTAAATGCTCGAATCGTAGAAGAAGGCCAGTTCCTTCAGCAAGTCCAGAGCCCACAGTGACGCCCTGGTGATCGAGAAGTCCGGGGCGCGGAACCCGTAAACCCGCTGGCCCGAAACGTCCTCTAGGTCGCCCTTGGCGGCGGAGAGCTTCTCGCGGAACTCGCGCGGCTCGATCTCGAAGACCCGAAGATGGGCGTAATTATGGCAGCCGATCTCGTGGCCCGCCTCAGCCGTGCGTCGCACGATGCCGGGGATGTCCCTGGCAATTCGGCCTAGGAAAAAAAAAGTTGCCTTCGTGTCGGCCTCGGCCAGAGCTTCGAGCACCACGTCCGTATTACGTTCGATCTCGCGGTCCTCCGCGGATCGGTCCGCGTATCGGTCGGCGATGGGGAAACTCTGTCGGTTGGACTCGACGAAGCCTTCGACGTCGATGGTCAAGGCGCTCAGGACAGTCGCCTGGGACTTATAGGAACCTATAGGAAAATCAATTTTTCCCATGTTCGCATTTTAGGATAATTATCTGAAATGTCAATCGCCGTTCAGGTAGAAATTTAGATGAGGCAATATATTGTTGGCAGTGATTTTTTTGTGGGAAATTATTGAAAGAAAGAATTCTTATCAAAAGCGGGTGCACTTTTTGAAATATGACTAAAAAATGGCGGCAAAACTAGTAATTGGCTTAAAAAATGACCGCTCTGCCACCGTCAACATTCGGTCTTAGGGGAGCGATCCAGTTTGAGCGAAAAGCCTCAGTTACGAAAAGCCCTTCCTTCCCTGACATATGGGGAGGCGAGAGAAATATTCTCGGCATCATAGCGAGTTTCCTGTTTCCAATGGTTGCGTCGAGTTCATCAAAACCGTATCAATTCCCTACAGAAGCCGCTCGCCGCAACTCTTTCTCAATTTCGGCAATTACGACATCTTTACTATATTGATTACTGGCTGCTTGTCGGCCTTGTTTTCCCATATTTCGGCGTTCATCCGCCGACATCGAAAACAACTGACGTACGGAAGCGGCCAAGGCCCGGCCATTTCCCGGAGGGCAGGTTATTCCTGCCCCAACCTTCGTTATCAGGTCGGATATATCGCCATTTCCTGCCGCCAGAATCGGCTTACCGGTTGCCATATATGCCAAAGTTTTTGACGGAATCGTGATACGGAATAGAGGATCGTCTTTAAGATGGATGAGAAGCACATCGGCCAGAGCATATAGGTCTTGCATGGCGTGATATGGATACCGACCCAAAAAGCGAATGTTATCTATTTTCCTCTCTTCGACGAACTGCCGCAAGCGAGGCAGCGCAATCCCATCGCCAATAAATACAAATTGGACCTCTGGTAGATCTGACAGAAGAATTGCGGATTCAAGGACGGTCTCCAATCCCTGACCTTCACCCATATTACCGGCATAAATAATATTAAATCGTTTGTCTAAACCTAATTTTTCGGCCAGTTTTGGATCAGGATCTTGGGGGTAATAGATATTCGGATCAATCCAATTAGAAATAACTCGAATCTTCCTTGAAGATACTCCTTTTTCAATTAAGTTTCGCCGGAACCCTGGAGAAATAACGAGTATTATTTGGGCCTTTTTATAGATCCACTGAGCAAATCGGCTGACCAAACGCAAAAGTCCCGGGTTTTGAAGCATACCTGTTGCCCTGAGGGTTTCGGGCCACATATCTTGGATTTGATAAACAAACGGTACATGCCAAAATCGGCTTAACACATAGGCTGGAAGGCCGATCGTAAGCGGTGGATGATAGACAAAAACCACATGGGGCCGTTTTATGAGCCACGGACCCAATATTGCGCTGGACAGCGCAAATGAGAGGTAGTTGAACACGCGGAGTAACCCTGATCGGCTGTGTTCCGGGTAAAGCGGAACCCGTACTACAGGCACACCAGCCAACATTTCGCGCTGACAAAAGCGCACGCGATATCCTGGGTATAAGGTGCCCGCAGGGTAGTTGGGGAATCCTGTGAGCACCGTAACAGCGTGACCGAAGGCATGAAGCTTTTGTGCTAATTGTTGCAGCATGAGTCCAGGCTCGGGGGAATAGAACTGAGTTAGGATTAAAACCTTCATTCTAGAAAATCGTCCGTTCTCAGGTCAGCTGTTTTTGCCAAACAACCCGATTCACATAACCGGTATAGCTGAGTAGGATGCGTACTATTTTCTCGGAGACATTTGGTACATTGTAGTCGCTGATAATACTTAGCAAACGATCCTCGCCGCGCGGCTGACTCTCCAGGATAGCCAGACCTTCACGGATACGCTCCCAAACCAGACCAACCATCATCACAGCTCCCTCTTCCATTCCTTCCGGCCTTTCATGAGCCTCTCTGATATTCAATGCGGGAAAATTCAGGATTGAAGATTCTTCCGTGATCGTGCCGCTGTCTGAAAGTACCGCCCGGGCGTTCAACTCGAGTTTGACCCAGTCCGTAAGACAAAAGGGCTTATGCAGTTCGACACACTTGTCGAGTTTAATCTTTTGTTTTTCGAGACGCAACCTAGTCCGCGGATGCGTGGTCACGATGATCCGGCGGGAGAATTCACCGGCCAGCCGATTCAGAATTTCGATAAAACCGCGAAATTGGGGCTCCGAATCGATATTTTCCTCTCGATGACCGCTGACGACAAAATACTCCAGGGGAGCTAGATTTAGTTTATCAAGAATTCCCGATTCAGCGATTTTATAACGATAGAAGGTCAGGACCTCAAGCATGGGGCTTCCGGTCACGATGATGCGATCAGCCGGGAGCCCTTCAATAAGAAGATGCTGCCGCGAGATTCGACTATAAGGAAGATTGACATCGCTGATATGGTCAATCAAACGGCGATTGATTTCTTCCGGCACTCGTTCGTCAAAACAACGGTTTCCCGCCTCCATGTGAAAAACGGGGACCCTGTGCCGCTTGGCCGCATACGCCGCAAGGCAGCTGTTCGTATCACCCAAAACAAGCAATGCGTCGGGCCGCTCTTTCGCCAACACCTGATCCATGCGGATAATGACCTGGCCTACAGTCTCGCAAGCTGTCTTGCCAGCCGCCTCTAAAAAGTGATCCGGCTTTCGCAGCTCCAAGTCCTCGAAAAAGATCATGTTGAGCTCGTAGTCGTAATTCTGGCCGGTATGCACGACGATCTGAGTCATGTGCTTATCGAGGGCTGCCATAACCCGGGACAACCTTATAATCTCCGGCCTTGTGCCGACTACCGTCATAACTTTCATGCTTGTTTGTCCTTTTCCACGTTAAGCGAGTACGTGTCCGGGCGAATGGGATCGAATGGTTCATAAGCCCAGAACAAGACGATCATATCCGTATTCCCTCTGTTCTCGATGCTGTGAGTGTATCCGGGAGGAATATCGACAACCCTGAATTCTCTTCCCGAAACCCGATAGTCGATAACATCATCGCCCTGGATCGAACGAAATCTAATGATGGCCTCTCCCTCGAGCACAGCAAACTTTTCGACTTTCAGATCATGGTAATGATGGCCTCTGGTAATGCCCGGCCTGGTTCGAGAGACAAAGATTTGGCCGAAATGAACCGATTTGAGGAACTCAGCCAATTCTCCTCGGGCATCCGCTTGAATCGGAAGCCTATAAGCAAATTCGCTTTCCGGCAAATATGATATGTAAGTGGA